>Ga0079224_100004585_pt1 | contig 17944 bp, 19 predicted proteins | sample Stecom2015_FD_80414 | JGI IMG/M metagenome (GOLD analysis project Ga0079224, IMG submission 80414) | Agricultural soil microbial communities from Utah to study Nitrogen management - Steer compost 2015 | ecosystem: Environmental > Terrestrial > Soil > Agricultural land | place: USA: Utah...
AGGTTTTTTACAGCTCATCATACAAATCCCGGCTTTAATGCGATTAGGGCTGGTGCCAAAGCCGGTCCTTAAAATTAATGACCCGGAAGTTAAAAAGGTCATGCAGTTAATGGTGCCAACGCTCATTGGTTCTTCGGTGGCGCAAATTAACTTATTGATTGATACCTTGATAGCCTCATTGTTACCATTGGTTGGCAGTATTACTTTTTTATATTATTCAGATCGATTATTGGAATTTCCTTTGGGATTATTTGGTATCGCCATTTCTACCGTGATTTTACCTAAATTATCCCATGCTTTTGCGGCCAAGGATAATGCCGACTATCAAAAAACCATGCGCTGGGCAATGTCGATGGCGATGCTGGTGGCCATACCTTCAGCGGTGGGACTGCTGGTATTGGCTAAACCGGTTATTTGGACTCTGTTTTCATATGGTGAATTCACTTCCCAGAAAGCATTATTTACTGCGTATGCATTGATGATTTATGTATTGGGCTTGCCGGCTTTTATTGCCAATAAAATCTTATTGCCGGCTTTTTACGCCCAAAAAGACACTAAAACCCCTGTTAAAATTGCCATAAAGTCTATGTTGGTCAATGTAATTCTTAATGTCCTATTTGTGGCATTATTATATATATTAGGGGTGGTTTCTTTACATGTTGGTTTAGCTATGGCCGGTGTCGGCTCGGCTTGGATGCAGTGTTATTGGTTATACCGACAATTGCGTATAAATGGTGTTATCTCAGCACCGTTGTTGCGACCGGGTTTAATGGTTAAATTAATCACTGCCTCCAGTATTATGGGCGCTGTTCTGTTTGTGGCTACTCATTATCTTCCTGATTGGATGCAGTGGCATTGGTATCAGCGTTTGACTCATTTATGTTTGCTATTGGCTGTCGGTGTTATTATTTATTTTGGAATTTTAGCCATCAGCAAAACTCACAAATCGTTTACATGAAAATTATTCGTTATCCACACTACCAACCTTTAACAACGCCAACCGCAGTCACAATTGGTAATTTTGATGGGGTACACTTGGGCCATCAGGCACTGATTAAACAAACATTGGCTGAAGCAAAAACACATAATCTTGCGACAGTGGTTGTTATCATGGAGCCTTTGCCAATACAGTTTTTTAAAGGCCGATTTGCAGTGCAACTGCTAACACCTTTTAAGCAAAAAGTACAATTATTAAAGGCCATGGGTGTGGATATCTTATGTGTGCTTAATTTTAATGAGCGTTTAGCAACCTTATCGGCACATTCGTTTTTGCACGATATCGTTTTTAAAGGTTTATGTAGCCATTCAGTCATCGTCGGTCATGATTTTCGCTTTGGGGCGAATCGAGGTGGTGATGTGGAAATGTTGCAATCATATGGTGACGCAGTGGATATCAAGACAATCATTATGCCGCCGATAAAAGTAACAGACCAACGAATTAGCTCGACTGCTATTCGCGAGTTGTTATCAATGGGTAATTTTACTCAGGCTAAACGTGCTTTAGGCCGTGACTACAGCATAATCGGTCGCGTTTGCCATGGTCGAAAAATGGGTCGAGAGTTAAGTTACCCAACCCTCAACATCGAATTAGATAAAGGCGGTAATCCGTTGCATGGGGTTTACGTGGTGCGAGTGAAACTTGGTGGCAACTGGTATCAAGCATCTGCTTCAGTCGGTTATAATCCGACTGTAGGTGGCAATGCTAAACGCCTCGAAGTCCATGTATTGGACTTCGAGGCCGACGTGTACGGCCAAACTGTTGAAGTTTTGTTTTATAAAAAGTTGCGAAATGAAGTAAAATTTGACAGCCTATGCGCCTTGCGCAATGCCATCAAAAATGATGTGCAACAAACCAGAGATTTTTTTGCCCAACAAAAAGGAGAACTTGTGTGAGCCAAGATTATAAAAACACGCTCAATTTACCCAAAACCAATTTTAAGATGAAGGCGTCCTTGGCGACCAAAGAGCCCCAATGGCTAAAACAGTGGGAAAAAGAAGGCTTATATGAAGCCTTACAAGCGCATTGTAAAGACCGGCCTTTATTTGTATTACACGATGGTCCACCTTATGCCAATGGTGCGATTCATATAGGTCATGCTGTTAATAAAGTGCTTAAAGACATCATTGTGAAAGCTAAAACCATGAGTGGTTTTAAAGCCCCTTATGTGCCCGGTTGGGATTGTCATGGTTTACCTATCGAAGTTCAGGTTGAAAAAAAGGTTGGTAAAGTGGGTCAAAAAATCGATGCCAAGACCTTTCGCCAAAAATGTCGTGACTATGCTGAAAACCAAATTAATATTCAAAAAAAGGATTTCAAACGTTTAGGTGTTATGGGGGAGTGGGATAACCCCTACCTGACAAAATCATTTAGTTATGAAGCTGACATGGTGCGGGCGCTGGCTGAAATTGTCGACCAGGGCCATGTGGAAAAGGGTGTAAAACCGGTCAACTGGTGCTTTGATTGTGGCTCCGCTTTAGCAGAAGCAGAAATTGAATATCAGGATAAAACCTCCCCGGCTATTGATGTGGCTTTCACTGTAGTGGACGAACGGGTTAAAGAGGTGATTAATTTACCTGATTCAGATAAGCCTTTGGCAATACCCATTTGGACTACCACCCCTTGGACTATTCCGGCTAACCGTGCCGTATCTGTTCATCCTGAACTCGAGTATGCAGTGGTTACCGGGCACAATCAATTTTTGTTGCTGATTGCCGAAGATATGATTTCAGAAGTAATGCAACGTTACGGTGTTGAAAAGTTTCATGTGGCGGCAACGGTGCCGGGTAAAGACTTGGAACTGCTTAAATTACAGCATCCTTTGTTTAATATTCAGGTACCAATTACACTCGGTGAACACGTAACCACAGATGCGGGTACCGGTGCTGTCCATACTGCCCCAGGTCATGGTGCCGATGACTTTAGCATAGGCAAGCAATATGATTTAGAAATTTATAATCCGGTGGATGCTGAGGGCTATTATTTGTCCGACACACCTATGTTTGCCGGTCAACATGTCTGGGAAGCGAATAAAACTGTTGTCACTGCTTTGCAGGAAAATAACCAGTTGTTACATCATGAACCTTATTATCACAGTTACCCACATTGTTGGCGTCATAAATCACCGACGGCCTTTCGCACGACACCGCAATGGTTTATCAGCATGGACAAACAAGGTTTGAGAAATCGGGCTTTAAGCGAAATCAACCAAGTCAAATGGATTCCGAGCTGGGGTCAAGAGCGGATTTATAAAATGATTGGAAATCGTCCGGAGTGGTGTATTTCACGGCAACGAACCTGGGGTGTGCCGATTCCACTTTATGTTCATAAAGAAACCGGCCAACTGCATCCTAACACCCAGGTTATCATGGCCCAAGTGGCGGATTTATTTGAACAAAAAGGTATAGATATTTGGTATGAATTGGATGATGCCGAACTTATTGGTGATGCAGTTAAGGACTATGAAAAAGTTACTGATGTTCTGGACGTTTGGTTTGATTCCGGTGTGACGCATTACTGTGTTTTAAAAGCACGTGACAATTTAAGAGAGCCGGCTGATTTGTATTTAGAAGGCTCCGACCAACATCGCGGATGGTTTCATTCTTCTCTTTTAACTGGAGTAGCTATTAATGATCGTGCGCCATATAAAGAGGTCTTAACACACGGATTCGTAGTGGATAAAGACGGTAAAAAAATGTCGAAGTCTTTAGGTAATGTGGTATCGCCAATTGATGTCATTAACACCTACGGGGCTGACATTTTACGGTTGTGGGTATCGTCAGCGGATTACCGTGGTGAAATGACCATTTCGGATGAAATCCTTAATAGAGCTTCAGATGGTTACCGTCGCATCCGCAATACTGCCCGCTTTATGTTGGGTAACTTAAACGATTTTACTGTAGATGATGCCGTTGATTTGTCGGACTGTTTAGCCATCGATTTGTGGGCTGTACAGAAAATGCAAACCTTGCAAGCCGAAGTGATTAATCATTATGATGAATATCAGTTACATCATGTGTACCAAAAAATTCATCATTTCTGTTCTCAGGATATGGGTGCATTTTATTTAGATGTGATTAAAGATCGCATGTATACAGCACAAACTGATGGTCGTGTTCGGCGCTCAGCACAAACAGCAATGTTTCATATCTTAAATGCATTAACCCGATTATTGGCACCTATCATTACCTTTACGGCTGATGAAATATGGCAAGCGATGGCGAAACAAGCGAACCAACAAAAACAGCACATTCTGTTTGAGCAATGGTATGAATTTCCGAAAATGGCCAGTCACAGCTCAATTGATAGCGAACAATGGCAGCTGATGACTGAAGTTCGTAAATTAGTGGCTAAAGAACTGGAGCATTTACGGGTGGCCGGTGAAATTGGTGGCTCTTTAGACGCCGATGTAACTATTTATGCAGATGCTGAATTAACTCAAAAATTGGCCCCGTTTGTGGATGAGTTACGGTTTATATTAATCACATCAGAAGCTCAGGTGGCGCCCTTGTGTGAAGGGGCTAAGTTATTAAAAATTGAGAGCTACCAACTGGCAATTACAGCCCGCCAAGCCAGCGGCGAAAAATGTGATCGTTGTTGGCATATCAGACCATCTGTTGGTAAAGATGACAATCATCAGGCCTTGTGTCAACGCTGTATAACAAATATTGAAGGCAGTGGCGAAAAGCGGAGGGTCGCTTAATGCAGATAAGCCGTAGTGGTTTAATGTGGTTGTGGCTGTCGCTGTTGATTTTGTTAGTGGATCAGGCCACAAAATTTTGGGCCAGTGATTCTTTGGTTTTGTATGTGCCAAAAAAAATAACCGGTTTTTTTAATTTGACGCTAATGCACAATGAAGGCATAGCTTTTAGTTTATTGGCTGATCAGTCAGGTTGGCAACGGTGGTTTATTTTGATTGTTGCAGTCATTGTTGTTATATGGTTACTTTGGTGGCTGTATCAAAGCCCAAAAAACTTAAAACTACAGAACATTGCCTTAACCCTGGTTATTGGCGGTGCTTTGGGTAATATATATGACCGGGCTGTGTTAGGCTATGTGGTGGATTTTATCCAGCTGCATTACCAGAATTATTATTGGCCGGCTTTTAATATTGCTGATTCAGCAATTACAGTCGGTGCGGTGTTACTTATTTTAGATACATTGTTTCGAAAACAAGTTGACCCAAAAGAAATTGACCCAAAAACATAAACTGATAAATGGAAGATATTGATGAAAGTTCTATTAGCTAATCCGCGGGGTTTTTGTGCCGGCGTTGATCGTGCCATTGATATTGTCAATAGAGCACTTGATTCGTTTGGTGCGCCTATATATGTTCGTCATGAAGTGGTGCATAATCAATATGTGGTCGAAAAGTTACGTAGTCGTGGCGCAGTTTTTGTTGATGAACTGGATGAAATTCCAGCTAACCAAATTGTTATCTTTTCAGCCCATGGTGTATCCAAAGCGGTTCGAGCAGAGGCTGAAAAGCGTAAGCTTAAAGTCTTTGATGCCACCTGTCCATTGGTCACTAAGGTTCATATTGAAGTTTTCCGTTACTGTAAACAGGGTTATGATTTGGTGCTAATCGGTCATCACGGTCACCCGGAAGTGGAGGGTACCCTCGGTCAATGGGATAAGCATAACGGCCAAGGTACAGTCTATTTAGTGGACTCAATCGCAGAAGTGGAGACGTTGGAAGTCAGCAGCCCGGAAAAAGTGGCTTATGTCACCCAGACTACTCTCTCGGTTGATGATACCAAAGATATTATCGGTGCCTTACAAGTTAAATTCCCGTCTATTGAAGGTCCAAAGCACGACGATATTTGCTACGCCACGCAAAATCGCCAGACAGCCGTTAAAGAATTGGCACAATTCAGTGATCTGGTACTGGTGGTCGGTAGTATTAACAGTTCTAACTCCAATAGACTGCGGGAGTTGGCTGAACGTAAAGGCATCAAATCCTATTTAATTGATGATGCCACCCATATCAATCCAGATTGGCTAAAAGGAGTCAATACCATTGGTCTTACCGCCGGTGCGTCAGCCCCTGAAAAGCTGGTTAAGGATGTTATAAGTTGGTTACGAGTTTATGACCCGAGTTTACAAGTAGAGTCATTGGATGGTGAGCCTGAAAATATGGTTTTTGCCTTGCCCAAAGAGTTGCGCTTAGTTCAGGTTGAAAAGTAGCCCTCAATGGGTAACATCATAAGTGGTTTTTAACCGCTTATCCCTAAATTTTCCCCACTTATCGGATAATACCTTTGTTTCCTTGTTTATTGACTCTTGGTCGTTCATGATTAAGGTGTATTCGAATATCAAAAGACGGTGAGTAATCTATGAAAGTCAAAGGCTTTACATTAATAGAACTGATAGTTACGCTATTAATAGGTTCTATATTATTGGCTTGGGGCGTACCTAATTACCGAGATTTTAAATTGCGGCGGATGGTTACAGATAATGTTAATAATATTTCCTATGCGATGAATTTAGCTCGTGCTGAAGCAGTTCGTTACGGCACCAATGTAATTGTTGAGCGAAATGGCAGTAATTGGCAAGATGGCTGGACTATAACTGCTATAGGCGTCGGTGGGAATGCTAATACCCTAATTGCTCAAGAAGATTTAATGGATGATGGGATGATTCTTGAGCTGCAAAATGCCCCTCAGGATAGAGTTGTTTTCAATCGGCTTGGTGGTTTAGTTAGAAACAATGTGGCGCAATTTGAAATGAGACATAATAATATGCCTAATTTTAGGAGAAATATTTTCGTCACCATGTCAGGGAGTGTAAGGGTGGTGGATATATGAGCAACATAGCCAAAACAAAAGGATTCACCCTATTAGAAGTGCTTATTGCGGTCGTGATATTCTCTTTCGGCCTATTGGGCATTGCTGGTATGATGACCATATCAGTGCGTAATAATCATAATGGTTATTTACGTTCTCAAGCTAATTTCTTGGCAGAAAACATGTTAGATCGTATGCGCGCTAATCCAGTCGCTTTATGGAGTGGTGCGTATTCAGGCACGGCCAGTCCAGGAACCAGTCAATGTACTTTAGCTGCGCCATGTAATTATTTGGCTTTAGCACAATACGATATGGAGCAATGGGCACGCTCAGTCGATTTGGCATTACCTAATGGATTAGGGAATGTTAATTGCACAGGTGGTGGGGGGTTGCCTGCCGGTGCCACGGCCAGAGCACCATCCATTTGGACCCCTGTACAACCTTATGATGGTGTTTGTACAATCACAGTAACTTGGGATGAGTCCACCCGTGATACGGATGCCGATCCTCAAACCATGGAATTGGTGGCGCAACCATGAACAACAATTCAACCTATATGATGAAAAATAAAAATTCAGGCTTTTCCTTGATTGAATTAATGGTCGCCATGGTTATTGGCATCATTGTTTTACTTGGTTTGGTTTCATTATTTACTAACTCCAGCATTCTCAATAAATCCCAAACCGGTCTGGCCACATTACAAGAAAATGGCCGTTATGCCATAACACGACTTAAAGATGATATCCAACAAGCCGGTCGTAAGCATTGCGCCACTATGGCCATGCCAACTACGTTAATTACTAATTGGGATCAGGGTTATGCCATGACAACTTGGACGGTTGATCAGGGGGTGGATTTTAGCAGCCATCCATCGACCAATGGCTTACCTTTGATTAATGAGATTGAGTTACGCGCTTTATCCAGCACCAATCAACTGCCTGACGGTTCTTCAATAACCGGTCAAGCCTATCCATTAGATCCCCGTTACTTTATTCAAGGTCATGAATGCAGCGCCTCAAGCTGTACACCTGCTTTAGGAGGGGTTGGCGGTGATAATGAGTCCAACCTAAGGGTAATTGGCACATCGGACGGTGACCGAGCGGCGGGTACAGACGTGTTAACAATCAGGTACCTTAATGGCGGTAACCGAGTAACTGCAATAAATGGTAATCAATTCACACTAAGCAGACCAATTATCGCATCCACAAATAATTTAGCAATGGTCGCCGATTGTAATACTTCGTATGTGGCTAATGCCAATTGGAGCAGTAATAGTGTGGTTTTAAATGGCACCAATGTTCCGAGTTCTTTTAGCCTAACTTCTGATACCCGAGCGTTTGATATGACTCGAGATTTTAAAACAGTAAGCTATTTTGTCGGTATTGATAATGATCCCAACAGGGCAGGTCGACAAATTAGTTCTCTCTATCGTTCTGAGAATGGCAATGTGCAACAGTTGGTGGAAGGGGTCGAACGCTTTGATGTGTTTTATTTAGCCCAGCTTCAGACCGGTCGTGTGGCACGCTTAACCGCAGATGAAGTGCAGACTGTCAATAATGGTGGTGGTAAACCGATAAGTGGTGATAACGGCTGTATATTACCACCGCTATCAGAAAGCGTGCCGAGTGGTATGCAATTGGCAAATGGTTCCGGGTGTTTATGGCGCTCAATCTATGCCATGGAAATTCACTTATTATTGAATACTGTTAATGACAGTAGCATGGTGGAAGACGAAGTGTTTATTTATTCACCAGACGGTGATACAGCACAAACACCAGGCAGTACACTAACTAACGGCTTGAGCAGAGAACGTATGTACCGACGTGAATTTACCGCGACGATACCTATTAGGAGTTACACCTTATGATTTCAACTTCCATGAAAAAACAACAAGGCGCCGCTTTAGCTGTCGGCTTAATTTTAATGTTAATAATCACATTAATGGGTTATACCAGCATGAAAGGAACGATGCTTCAAGAAAAAATGGCGGCAGGGCTACATAATTATGCACTGGCTCAATCCGGCGCAAATTCGGCTGTCAGGGCTGGTGAAATTGAGCTATATAAATTGGTGGGCTTAACCAATGCGGTTGATATTAAAGGCACCCCCCAAGGAGAATTGTTTAATATTTATTCACAATTAGAAGACCCTGATGATGAAACATCAGACTTAAATCCTATTGTCCAAACATTCAAAGAACGAAATTGGGTAAGTCAAAGGGGTAAAGACCACCCCGATGATTTTAGTTTAGCGTCTTTCAATGGTGCACTCAACAAGCAGCCACAGTATATTATTGAACAAATATCAGACATCGCTTTTGGCGCAGAAAACTCCCAAGAGTTTGATAATGCGGCAGGCAGTGACGGTAATGTTCAAAAAGCATTCCTGGTTACCGGTAAAAGCGAAAGTGGTGACGGTAAGACCATTGTTTTAAACCAATCCATGTTCACCGTTGTGGTAGACAGTTCATCATCGAACTAATTAAGAGGTTACTATGAGTAAAATGAAATCCCTAACATTTTTTGGTTTTTTTATAATCAGCCTAAGTGCTGGTATAACACCGGCAAAGGCATCTTTATTGCAACTGTCGCATGATCCCTTGTTTTTAAACCAAACCGTGCCACCGGCGATTGCAGTGACCTTGGATGACTCAGGCAGTATGGCTTGGGGCTACTTAGGAACTACCAATCGCCGAGCCGCTTTTACCGACCCAGCCCAAAACTTATTATATTACAACCCCAATATTGTTTATTCGCCACCGATTCGGGCTGACGGCAGTCAAATGCCACAAATTAACCCCAAAGCGGCACCATTAAACGGATATCATGAATATGGCTATGGCACGATAACCACTAGAAATTTAACCAATAATTACACGCCAATTTATCAACTGTATTATTACCAAGGTGGTAGTAATTCCGTTTCTTACACTAACAACATTTCAGAAGCTACTAATAATGGCAAAAACACTCGAGCTTTCTATTTAACTCGATCGGGTGGAGTTTACACAGAGCATCAGATAACAGATGCCACTGAATTAGATAACTTTGCTAACTGGTACTCTTATTATAATACCCGGATGAAATTAGCCCGGGCGGCCATTAGCCGTGCTTTTGCCGGTTTTGGTCCCAGCTTTAAAGTGGATTGGCAGTTGCTTAATAAACATGTTCGGTTTGATAATGGGTTGGAGAAATTCGAAAGCACACATCGTGCTGACTTTTATTCGTTTTTGTTTAGTGCACCAAGTGATGGCGGCACACCGTTAAGAAGTGCTTTTGTTCGAGCCGGCGAATTATTTAAAGATGAAGACAGTTATAAATCAGATGATTTTAATACCAGTTTGTCTTGTCAACAAAACTTCCACATAGCGGTTTCTGATGGCGGCTGGAACGGTAGTTTCTCGGTACCTGCAGGTTTTACCCGAGACCATAATGCCCTGACCACATTGCCTGGAGATACAGGTACCACCAATGAGCCAGGACCAAGATATAAAAACTATCATGGTACCGGCGAGCAGAAAATTTTCAAACATAGCTATAACAACAATATTGCTGATATTGCCTTTCATTATTGGGCCAATGATTTAAGACCTGCCATGAACAATAATGTAAAACGCTTTAAGAAATCGTTTATTGACTCAACAGGTGCAGCAATTGATTTTACTGGCTTAAATGATGAATGGGAACATGAAGCGTTTGTTTGGAACCCAAAAAATAATCCCGCCTATTGGCAACATTTGGTAACGCATAATGTCGGTATGGGGTTGGAAGCATCCCTCGTTGTTAATCATATGAACAGTAAAACCAGCTGTACTACCTCAACGAATACTGATCCTAAACAGGCCATTTATGAAGGTTTGAGGAATGGCGATTGTGATTGGCCAGCTTCGGATAACGAGAATACCACTCGAATCGATGATGTTTGGCATTCATCCATCAACAGTCGTGGTGAATTCTTTGGTGCCAACGATCCGGATGCATTGGTGAAAGCGTTAAATGATGTGGTCAATGATATTCTCGAAAGACTGTCACGAGGTAGCACATCGACCATTTCATCAGGTGTAATTACCAATGATACCTTGGCTTTTTCCCCGGGTTTTGATTCCTCTAAATGGTCAGGAAACTTAATTGCTCGAGAGGTTAAGACCAACGCCACTTTTGGCGATGTTAAATGGGATGCTGCTTGTGTGCTAACCGGTGGTCTGTGTTCGGCAACAGGCGCAATGGTAACAAAACAAGCCAATCGAAATATATATACTTATGATACTTCATTAGGCGCGGTTCCGTTTAATGCCAGTTTACCCATTGGACTTAAGAATAAAATACAAAGCAATGGCAACGAAGTGTTAACGCGAACCGGTGCCAGTGTTAATGATGTTATTGATTATGTAAATGGCAATCAAAACCTAGAAATTTCTAAAGGTGGTGTTTTACGTAACAGAACAAGCTTGTTAGCGGATATCGTTCATAGTAGTCCGGCGGTAGTGAGAGGCCCCAGTGCCGGTTATCAGGATTCTAAATGGCCGGCAGGTTCGGCGGAGCAATTGGCCGCTGAGATTGGCAATGGGTATTTAGATTTCCAGATTGCTAATCAAGCGCGTCATAATGTTCTGTATGTGGGGTCAAATAGTGGTATGTTGCATGCCTTTGATGCCCAAGATCCGCTTACCACCGAAGAATATTGGGGGTATATTCCCTCAAAAGCAGTCAACAACATTCATCGCTTGATTGACCCTCAATTTAAACACTGGTCCTTTGTTGACAATACTCCAGAAGTTCGCGATGCATTTTTTAACAACAAATGGAATACTGTCTTAATTGGTGGAATGCGCTATGGTGGTCAGAGTTATTATGCTTTAGATGTGACGGATGGACCTGCAAATAAGCCCAAAGTACTTTGGGAGTTCAGTGATGAAGACGATGCTGACATGGGTTACTCTTACGGTCACGCCACCATTGTTCGTATCAGCAGTACCGGCGATTGGGTGGCTTTAATTCCCAATGGTTATAATAACAGTCAACCGTATACAGATGACCCTTCAACGCTGGACGACAACCATGTCTCACAAACCGGCCATGCAGTTTTATTTGTCGTACGCTTAAGTGATGGCCAGCTATTGGCTAAGCTGGATACCGGTGTCGGTTCTGTCAATACGCCAAATGGTTTAGCCCCAGCCATTGCTGTTGATTCGGAGTTTTCTCCGAATGGCATAGATATTGGTGCTGATTTTGCTTATGCCGGTGATTTGTACGGTAATTTGTGGCGATTTAATTTCATTAGTAATGATTATTCCGACTGGTCCTCCGATATTAAGCGCATTATAAAAGCGGATAATATTAAGCACCGTCCAATTACCGTTCAGCCTCGTGTCGTTAATATTAAAACCGACGTACAAAGCAAAGAAAAAGATGTTTTGGTGATGTTTGGAACCGGTAAGTACATTGAAATCCCTGATCGTTCGATTAACTTACCTGCTACGCAATACATGGTTGGTGTTGTTGACGGTTTAGATTCCACCTATGAAAACTTAAGCATCACTGATGGTAATTTTGTTCAAAATACATTTACCATGAATTCAGGTGGTGGTTCCAGAAACTTGTCTGATACAGATGTCGATTACTCAACCAAATATGGTTGGAAAGTGCCTTTGCCTGATAAAGGTGAGCGTCTGGCCAACCCACTTACACTTTTAGGTAATCAAATATTACTGGCTACCACAACTGTTACTGCAGGGATTGATCCTTGTGAGGCCGGCGGTAGAAGTTGGCTCAGTGCGTTTAATCCCTACACCGGTGGAACGACTGAATTAGGGGAGATCTTTGAAGATATGATTGTGGGTGTTGATGGTGATGGTAACCCCATTACAGTTGTTCAGGCGGCTGACAGTGTTCTTGTCAATGATTTGATTATCGGTAAGCCGGCTCTAGCGAGTATTCCGGGTATATTAAATTTAATTGTTGAGGGTACCGGAGGTGAGCAGAATTCTTCGCAAGTAATCGCGCTAAAAGAATTTACATGGCGTCGTCGAAACTGGACTAATTTATTAACTGAATAATCAAAGGTAAAAACATGAAAATAAAACAAATTGTACTTATTCTGCTGGTAAGTTGTTCATTATCAGTTGCGGCTGATAATCTTATAATATCAGACCTCAAAGACACCACCTTAACAGATGTAAGTGTTCCACAAGGTATTGTCTTTATTAATGGTAAATCGTATTTATACAAACCTGATAAAAAGCAGAGCATGTATAGAAGCACTGATCTTAAATCACTGCCCATTAATCAATTAGAAATTGGCGAACGATATTACTTTGATACACGCTATGAAGAAACTAAAACTGCCAGAGGCTATGAAGAAAAGCCTTTGGCAGTGGTTTTCATAACAAAAGAGAAGCTTCCGGAGTAATTAATTATGTCAAAGAGTAAAGGCTTTAGTTTACTTGAGTTAATGGTGGTAATCGCAATTATTGCTATTTTGGCGGCTTATGCCATTCCGAACTACCGACAGTATGTACTTGAAAGTAGGCGAACTGAGGCGCAGAATCGATTGCTTGAGGTGGCAGGTATGTTTGAGAGGTTTTATGCCAACACCAATCGTTATCCGGCCGGTTTACAAGGGGGTGGTGCAAATCTTAATCTAAATAATGACTTTTTGGATTGGGACAATTATGTGGTGACGGCAACTTTTAATAATGGCTGGCAATTAACGGCAACTGCCCAAGGGGGGCAAGCTCAGGACACCCCTTGTCCCACAATAAGTTTAGATAATCTAGGTCAGCGTACACCTATTACCTGTTGGGGTAGATAATTAGCACGGTTAGGCATAAATAGTTTAGCAGGGCGATTAAATTTATAATCGTCCTTCTTTAAGTACCCGCTGTTTCTGTCGGTTCCAGTCTTTTTCTTTACTGGCGGCGCGTTTATCGTGTAGTTTCTTACCTTGTGCCAGAATTAGTTTTAACTTCACTTTTCCTTTCTTCCAGTACAGGCTGCGGGCAACCAATGTCAATCCCTTTCGTTCCACTGCGCCAATGAGATGGTCTATTTCATGGCCGTGTAACAGTAATTTCTTCAAACGATTACTTTCAGGGTCAATATGGGTTGAAGCGGTGTCTAAAGGCGTTATATGGCAGCCGGTAAGAAATACTTCGCCGTTTTTAATAAAGACATAACTTTCAGCCAAATTGACTTTACCGGCGCGTAAGCTTTTAACTTCCCAGCCTTGTAATTCAAGACCTGCCTCATATTCATCAATAAAATGATACTCATGGGATGCCTTTTTGTTGACGATGATGGTATTATCTTTTTTTTTGCTTTTTGCCATGGACGTTTTTTGCGTTTGTGGTTATAGAGTGTGGTTAATAAATATAGTTTATCTTAGATATTATCGCAAAACGAATTCATTAAATACAAGTTATGACCGAAATTATTAAATCAGCCATTGTACCGTATTCAGCGTTTGATATGCGCTATTTGGTTAATGACGTGCCATCTTATCCTGAGTTTTTAAAGTGGTGCGAACACGGCTATATTTTAAATACATTTGCCACCGGCTATGAGGCTGGTATGCAGGTTAATATTAAAGGTATTCGGGTTGATTTTAGTACTGTAAACACGCTCATAGATCACAATAGCCATCAATTAGAGGTTGCTATGACATTATTGAAAGGGCCATTTCAAAATCTTCAGGGGTTTTGGCGTTTTACCCAATTATCAGAATTGGGTTCGAAGGTTGAACTTGAATTAAAGTACCAGGTTAAATCGAAGCTCATTGGTCGTATGTTCGCCAAAGGTTTTGACCAAGTGGCCACGCAAATGGTTAGTGACTTTGTAGTCAGAGCAGGAAATATATATGCTAAAAGTTGAGGTTATATACGCCACTTTAGAATCACAGGAAATAATCGACTTGTTGGTTAAGCCAAACACCACTATTGAGCAGGTTATCGAAAACTCAGGGGTGTTAACCAAACATCCCGAAATAGACTTAAAATCTCACGATGTGGGTATTTTTAGCCAATTAAAGTCATTAGATTATATAGTCAAATCGGGTGATCGTATCGAAATATACCGTCCTTTAATCGCAGATCCAAAGGCTAAGCGCCGAGAAAAGGCAGAGCAGAATAAACTGAATCAAAATAAATTGGACGCGACAAAGTCTTAGTTTTCTAAATCGGTTTCGTTGTCCATTGGAAAGTAGTTACCTTCGGTACGCACCAGTGCATCATTTTCGAAATATAATGTAAGCTTCTTAAGTTTTTTATACTTTCCTTTTACTTTAGAGGTGTTGATATAATCCCAACGGTCTTGATTAAAGGGGTCAGCAATGGCCGGGGTACCTAACACAATAGCCACTTGTTTTTTGCTCATTCCCGGTTTCACTTCATCAATATCTTTCTGCAGTAGTAAATTTCCTTGTTGTACGGGTGTTTTATAACAGGCGGACAAGCTTAAGCTGAGTAACAATATCATTAAGAATAATTTCATGGGCAATAATGTTCAAATATGTGTGGCAAATGATACAATAAATTCAATTAAATAACAGTTAAATAATAACATGGCCAAAAATGAAATAAAAGAAGCGGGTCTAAAGGTTACTTTGCCGCGGTTACAAATTTTGGAGTTTCTTACTGCCAATAAAGGTAAGCATTATACAGCAGAAGATATCTATACTGAAATGAGATTGGCTGAACATGATTTAGGGCTGGCAACGATTTACCGGGTGTTGAATCAGTTTGAAACGGCTGGCTTGGTTATCAAACATCAGTTTGAAGAAAATCAGGCCGTCTTTGAGATTGATACTGGGGAACATCATGACCATATGATTGATATCGACTCGGGAAAAGTTGTCGAGTTTTATGACGCTCAATTAGAAAAGTTACAAGAAGAAATCGCCAATGAGCACGGTTATGAACTTATTGATCATAAAATGATATTGTATGTAAAAAAGAAATCCTGATATTGGAAAATTATGGAAATTTATAAAGAATTTTATTTGGAATCAGCTCACTGGCTACCCAATGTACCAGAAGGGCATAAGTGTGGTCGCTTACATGGCCATTCATTTAAAGTCATTATTACAGTGAGCGGAGAGCCTGGTAAGGAAACTGGTTGGATAGTTGATTTTGCTGATATTAAAGCAGCTTTTAAGCCATTATATGAGCAATTAGACCATCAGTGCTTAAATCATGTGGCGGGCTTAGAAAACCCCACCAGTGAGCATCTGGCCGTTTGGATTTGGAATCAGTTAAAACCTCAATTGCCACTGTTATCGCAAGTTGAGATATGTGAGACCTGTACCTCGGGTTGTATTTACCGAGGATAAGATTGGATTTATGGAAATCTTAAAAATACCTGTTATTTTTGATTGACTATCCCGATAATAATGATGATAATACGCAACCTCTTTGTGGGGCTATAGCTCAGCTGGGAGAGCGCAACACTGGCAGTGTTGAGGTCAGCGGTTCGATCCCGCTTAGCTCCACCAACAAAGAGTTTTTTAAACATTTTAACTATTGAAATGTCCATGGGTCCCCTTCGTCTAGTGGCCTAGGACTCCGCCCTTTCACGGCGGCAACAGGGGTTCGAGTCCCCTAGGGGACGCCAATTTTTTAACCAAGCCGATGGGTTAAGAAATACACACAAAAAATCGGAAATGTTCTTGCGTCCCCTTCGTCTAGTGGCCTAGGACTCCGCCCTTTCACGGCGGCAACAGGGGTTCGAGTCCCCTAGGGGACGCCAATTCTCGAGAGTTAAAACAACTTATCTGATTAAGCGACTTTTACTTGCTTATAAATTTCTTTGCCACGTGTAATCGCATAAAAATAATAATGCGGTTTTAGCCGTACTTTCCGGTAATTCAGTTAAGCAGTCTGCCGCCTCTTGAGATTTTTGACGGGCTTGTTGTAAGGTGTATTCGATGGCGCCGGAGTCTAAAATCAATTGTTTTAAAGTTTGAAAATTAACCTCATCGGGATTGCTTAAGGCTTTTGATATCGTTTGTTTTTCCGATATAGTACCGTTTTTAAGTATATAAATAAGTGGTAGCGTTAATTTGCCCTCACGTAAATCGTCACCTAAGTTTTTACCTAAGACATCGTCTTTAGCGGTGTAATCCAGACTGTCATCAGCTAGTTGGAACGCGGTTCCTAAAAGTAAGCCAAATCGGGCCAGTTTAGCCCGCTGCTTATCATCTTTCTCAGAGATAATAGCAATCAATTCACAGGCTGCTTCAAATAATTTTGCGGTTTTGTTCGCAATAATCTGAAAATAGTCCGTCTCACTTAAATCTTGCTTGCCAATACTAAGTAACTGTTGAACTTCGCCTTCAGAAATTCTATTGGTGGCAAATGACATTACTGCCATAACCTCCATGCTACGGCTACTGACCATCATCTTAAATGATTTTGAATACAGGTAATCACCTACCAAAACACTGGCCGCATTGCCCCAAATCTCGTGTGATGCTTTTTCACCACGACGCATCTGTGATTCATCAACAACATCATCATGTAATAGGGTGGCTGTATGAATAAGTTCAATGACAGCTGCTAAATTAATATGGTCCTTACCCTGATAGTCTAAAGCATCCGCTAATAACATCATAATTACCGGGCGTAATCGTTTACCACCATTATTGATAATGTAATGACCAATTTGATTGATTAATACAACTTCAGAATTGAGTTGTTCCAGTAAATGTTGATTTACTTGCTGCATACCGGAATTGGTGTGATTTAAGACATCCTCAATTCGCTTTATATCCTCAGTCATTATGGGTTATTTGTTTTGTAAGAAGCGATATTATAATCAACCCATGAAATGATAAACAGGTCATTTATCGTTGAGTTTTATTTATGACTTATTTTTAAAATCGAATTGTAACGATTGAATGTTTACAACAACTGCAAAGAGGTTGCTTCTGGATGTTCAGAATAGTTTTATTTGCAGTCATTATCAATGGAAGAGATTTCAGATTACCTATGACCATCCCATGGTCAACTTAACGCCGTTATTATGCCGTGGAATTCTCAACGCTGTCGTTTGTTTTACGGATGGTGAGCAACGCGAATCAGAGTAAAACACCTTAAATAAGTGATTTGATTACGGTTTAAAACCACTTTTTCGTACAGTCAATTGGCGTTTTAAGAAGTGGTCAAATC
>Ga0079224_100004586_pt1 | contig 17943 bp, 16 predicted proteins | sample Stecom2015_FD_80414 | JGI IMG/M metagenome (GOLD analysis project Ga0079224, IMG submission 80414) | Agricultural soil microbial communities from Utah to study Nitrogen management - Steer compost 2015 | ecosystem: Environmental > Terrestrial > Soil > Agricultural land | place: USA: Utah...
GAAACCGAGGAACGCCGCGATCAGCGCAATGATGAAAAATGTGAGAGCCCAACTAAGCATAATGCATCCTCCAAGATGATTTAATCTTTCCTGATTTACATTTTCTTAACGGTGCAGCACCGCTTACCTGTAAACGTTGCAAACTTCGTACCAGTATCCTCGTCTGTCCCGTTCACGAGGGGAAAGTACTTTCCGAACAGCATTCCGCGGAACGGCCGCTGCAGTGGAGAACTGGCTAAGGGGTTCCGGAATTTCCTAGCAGGCCTCATTCGCCTGCATGATTGCCAGTTTTACTCACGGATCATGTAATTCTTACATCGGTCAGGCCGACACCGGTGCGCGAAGACGAGGTGGAGAGGTGAAACAGAGAACCTGAAAAAAAAGAGACCCCTGGGCCGGGGTCGGAAAATAGCTATGAAGAAAGCAGCTATGAAGAAAGAGGGGATTAGAAGATGCCGGGGCCAGCGCCGTAATGGTACGGTTACGGCGCTGGCTGATCCCGGCGCAACTCAGTTAACTTTGCGCTTGTAGCGACGGCTGTTACGGCCACCGCGTTTCTTGACGTCGAGGTTCCCAATGCCCTGCAGGAGGAACCCACTGATGCGACGACCAAGTACACGATTCTCGGTCGGAGCGACTTGCAACGGAAGACGGGGAAGGGAATCAGCCAACTCTACGCCAGAAACAAATGCGGAAACAGCTGGGTTATTGAATTGATACATGGCCATGAAGCTCTCCTCGTTGTGTTAATGTCCGTATTGTTGGGGTGTATCAGCAACACCCGCCCAGGAGATATAGCAATCGTTATGCCAAGTTTATTAAGTTGTTTAGTTTCAATAGATTGCGGTATTTCCCACGATATTGCCGGGCGAATATATCGGACCCCCTGTCGGGCGCCGACAACACATATAACACTTGATAGCTAAGATATTGATTTTAAAGGCTTAAGGTGTTGGGTTTATCCAACACTTCAGAAAAATCATTACTTATCAACGGCATGGAAAGGGCTATTCCGCCTGATCGGCGACCTTGCGGAACTGGGCTGGATCCAGACTATGACGCCGCAGGAGGTTATAGAATTCGCTCCGGTTGCGCTCGGACAGACGGGCCGCCAGCGCAATATTGCCCTCTGTCATGTTCAGCAGGCGCAGCAGATAATCGTGCTCAAACTGCTCCCGGGCCTGGTTCAGACTCAAAAGACGCTCCGGCTTGAACCGCAGGGCTCTTTCCACCAGCGCCCTCGACACCATAGGCGCAGAAGACAGGACGACGCATTGCTCGACCACGTTGAGCAACTGGCGCACGTTGCCGGGCCAGGGTGCGCTCACCAGCAGCTCCATCGCCTCCGGGGAGAAGCGCAGCGCCTCTTTCCCGTGGCGGGCAGTGAGCAGATTGCTGAAATGGTTCACCAATAGCCCGATATCCTCCCGTCTGTTGGCCAGTGGCGGCAATTCCAGCGTGATCACGTTCAGACGGTAGTACAGGTCTTCCCGGAAGCTGCCCTCGGCCACCTTGGCATTGAGGTCGTGATGGGTCGCCGCGATGATGCGCACGTCTACCGAAATGGTCTCGGTGGAGCCCACCGGGCGCACCTCGTGCTGCTCCAGAACCCGCAGGAGTTTTGCCTGGGCCGCAATGGGCATGTCGCCGATTTCATCCAGAAAGACGGTGCCGCGATTGGCCGCCTGGAATAGCCCTGCATGGTGCTTGTTGGCGCCTGTGAAGGAGCCCGCCACGTGTCCGAACAACTCGGACTCCAGCAAGGCCTCGGGCATGGCCGCACAGTTAAGGGCCAGAAAAGGTTTGTCGCGACGGCCACTGGCCTTGTGTATGGCGGCGGCCAGCAGCTCCTTGCCGGTGCCGGTCTCGCTCTGGATCAATACACTGACATCGGTAACGGCTGCCGCCTTGGTCTGCTGCAACAGGCTTTCCATCACCTGGCTGCAACTAATGATGCCAGATCGCCATTCCTGGTCAGACCCATCCACATCCGCAGCGTCCGCCTCGCCACTCTGCTGCAGAGCCTTCTCAATGTGGGCCAGCAGAACTTGGGCATCGAAGGGTTTGACCAAATAGCTGAAAACGCCTTTCTGGGTAGCGGAAACCGCGTCAGGAATGGTTCCGTGGGCAGTGAGAACGATGACTGGCAGGCGCAGATTGCGCTGCTGGACGACCTCGAACAACTCCATGCCATCCATACCGGGCATGCGCAGATCGGTAACCAGCACATGAGGGCGATAGACCGGTAGACGCGCCAGCGCCCCCTGGGCGCTGCTGACTGCGTTGACGTCAAAACCGTTGGCCTTGAGCCGCAGGCTGATCAAACGCAACAGGTCGGCATCATCGTCAACCAGCAGAATCCTACGTTTACTCGTCATATACTCCCCGCTCCTTACCTCTAGCGCAGGAGGACATTCTCCACCTGCTCTTCCTCGCGAATCTGTGTGCGGCGGTCAAGTTGCTGCTCAATGCGCTTGAGAGCCTCGATCTGGCGCCGCAATTCGGCACTTTCCTTCTCCAGTTCCTCTATGCGGGCCACATCTGTCGCCTTGCTGGCAGACATGCTCTGCATCTCGCTCCGCATCTGCAGTACTTCCCGCCATAGTCTGGAGAAAATCTGGTATTCGCTGTCGACCGGACCCACGGCGGCCCTCTGATCGAACTCACTCAGCAGGGCCAGCGCTCGGGCATCTTCCTCCGGGCTACTGCTGACCCGGCTGATCAGCACCGCCAGTTGCACCAGTGCCTCTTCTGCCCCTGGCATGAGAATCTGCTGCTCCAGCCGCACTCGCTCATTGGTGGTGGCCTCCGGAGACGCCAGGGAGACCCAGTGATAATAATCGATGGCATGGAATCGGGCGGGCTCCACAGTGCCGAACAGGGGAGCCGGACTTGTTGTACAGCCAGCCATGGTCAAAAGGCCAACGACCAGGACGAGAATGTTGATCTTGTTCACAGTTATTTGCTTCCTATTGGCACGCTCGCCGAGGCCTACTATTTTAGAGGCCGGCCCGGTGTATTCAACCAGCCGAATCACTTTATTCAGCCGCCCAGGCGGCCTCTTCTGACCAAAGGCAGAGACACCCTGAAGCAGGCTCCTTCATCACTCTCACACAACTCTATCGTGCCGCCGCTGGCCAGCACATACTCCCGCACAATGGCCAGTCCCAGGCCGGTGCCGTCGTAGTCCCGAACAGGTGGGATGGAACCCTGGTAGAAGGCCTCAAACACACGATTCCGTTCTGTAGGAGGGATACCTGGCCCCTGATCGCTTATCTCGAAAACGGCCTGCCCCTCCGACGCGAACAGATGCAAGGAAACTATTCCCTCCTCCGGCGAATACTTCAGGGCATTGGTGAACAGGTTATCGATAATCACCCGCAGTCGCTCTGAGTCACCCATGACCGTCAAGCGCGCCAGATTCCGCTCCACCCTCGTCCGCCCCGAGGTGATCAACAACTGGTGCGCCTCGATCACCCTGTCGATCACCTGGTCGAAGCGGACCGGTTCCGGCATGACGTTAAGGACCTCGAAATTCTGGGAGTTATGTCGCAGCAACCCCTCGATCAACCCCTGCAGGCGCTGACAGTTGTTGCTGATGATCCGGCTGATCTCCTGCTGTTCCGGGGTCAGGGAACCCACCACGCCATCCTTGAGCAGGGCCGCTCCTTCCTGCATTGACGCCAGCGGTGTCTTGAGTTCATGGGAGACATGCCGCAGGAACGATGCCCGCTGCTGCTCCAGTTCGCCCAGCCGATTGCGCAGCCAGTCCAGCCGCAACCCGAGAGCCTGCAGATCGCGCGGCCCGGCGATGCTGATCTGCTGCGCATACCCGCCGCTGCCCAGCTGGTTGATCGCGCTGTCGATCTGCTGAAGCGGGCGGGTAATCAGGACGATGAACAACGCGGCCGCCAGGGAAGCCGCGCCGATACACCACAGCGCCTGCAGGGTCAGCGTGCGCTTGGTGGCATCGCTTTGCGACAGGAGTGCAAGCTGCTGCTCGTTTATCCACAGTTCGATGGCATCAGCGACCTCATACGCGAGATCCACAAAGGCGGGGAAGTCCTCGCTAACCTCGATGCCATCCACAAGCTTGTTGAGCCACTCGAACGCCCGGTACTCTGCAGCCACCAAAGCGGCAACCTGCTCCTCCAGCAACTCTCCCATTCGGAATTGCCCGAACAGCTGCGCGGATTCCAGGAATTCTTCCCGTCGGTTGACGTAGGTCTCGTAGGTCGCCCGGTCCTCGAGCACTTGATACTGTCTGGCGCTGCGCTCCATCGCCAGGGTCTGCTCGATCAGGCTTCTGCTGGTGCGCATGCCTGTGGCGGTGTTGGCAATAGCCATTTGACTCTGGTCGCTCAGGCGATCAAGCTGCTGCGCGGTCAGGAACAACGCGACAATCAGAATGGCCGCAACGGCCATGAAGCCGATGATGGTAAGTTGAAGTATCGATCGCGCCCTGAACGTGACGTTCATGCTACACCCATTGGACTATTCCCTGACCGGAGTATCGCGATTCCCAGCATGGCTTATGAGGATATTCATCTGTCGTGTTGTGCACACCATCCTAACACGGCCGTACCAGAAAGCCATGTGGCACCGCCTGTTGCGCTGTCGGCACCATGTTGCTAATCTCGGCTGACTTCCGCGCAGGGCACCTGCGGCGCGCTCCGAATGTAACCTACCTAGAAGCATATCGACATACACCATGGAAGACGTCATAGAACTGTTGCGTGAACGTAACGAACCGGTCCCGGTCCCGCTTGAGTTGCCCGACGAGGATCTGCTGGTAGAGATCGAGGAACAGGTACTGATCCCGTTGCCCGACGATCTGAGAGCCTTCCTGCTGACCGTCAGCGACGTCGTGTGCGGTCGTCATGAGCCGGTGACCGCCACCGATCCCCATTCGCACACCTTTCTGCCTGAAATGGCGGCGGTGGCCTGGAGCATGGGCCTGCCCCGCAAGTACCTGCCAATCTGCGAGCAGGAAGGCGCCTATTACTGCATCGCCCAGGACGGCACCGTCCTGTTGTGGGACGAGGGCATCTCCGACGAGACGTGGGATTCGATCTGGGAGTGGGCCAGAGACATCTGGTTGGCCGACTGACCAGGCCAGGCACTGCAGCAGTGTCCCATCGCGTCAGTGGCAGCGACAGCCATCAACGTGGGAAGCCGGCTGGCTACTCGTCTCCCCCCTCTCTATCCCTGCGCTTGGTGACACTCAACCAGTCCAGCGACATGCCCGAGATAGCGTTGAAGCGCGATACCCGCAGCACCAGCTGCAGCACTTTCGGACGCCGGCGCAGTCGCGGCTCTACTGCGCGGGGAATAAACCATAGGGTAACGGCAGCGCGCAGGATGCAGGTGACCACGAAGACGATGAACAGGGGACTGCGCATGTCAGCCAGGATGGGCAGTGTGTCGACTATGCGTGGCGCCAGCGAGGCAATGACTCCCCCCAGGACAGCGCCCACAAAAACCGCGCAGGCGCTCAGCGCCGATTGCATGGCGGCATACACAGCGAAGTCGCTGCGGTGGGGTCGGATGTCATAGAGATAGTTGGCAGTGCTCAGGCTGAAACCGCTCCAGGCTACGCCAGACGCCATCTGCACCAGCAGCAGATAGTATTGATCGCCCGAGAACAACCAGAGAACGGGAATGACCGGGATCGCCGCGCTGGAGACCAACATGACCAGACGATTCCCATAGTTGTCACCCACCCGCCCCCAGAACCGCAAAGTCAAGAACTGGGTCAGGATCGAGGCGATGGAGTTCAGGCTGTATTGCAGATAGGTGAACTGCAGGTCTGTGAGCATATACACCGCAAAAAACGGAGCGGATAGCGCCACCACCCCCTGCATTCCCGCCACGAAGAAGCTGTAGTCCCGAAAGGTCTTGTCATGCAGGGATGCCCGCAGCTGCAGCATGCTTTGGGCAAACCCCTTGCGGGTGTCGGGGTGGGGATGAGGATCCGGATCATGCATCTTCGCCAGCAGGCGGCTGGAGATCGCCCGCCCCATCGCCGCAGCAGCGAACAGGATCGCAAATCCCAGCCACTCCCGGTCGAGGCGGGCACTGACACTGAGCAGTGCTCCCCCGCTAACAAAGATACCAAGTGAGGCTGCCATGGTCAGCCGCGTCCTCAGCGCGAAGAAGATGCCTCTCCGACGCTGCGGAACGATGCTGCCCATCCACGCCCGCCACTGCGGCTGGATGAAGTTTATGCAGGCAAAGTACAGGATGGAGAGCAGAATCAGCCAGGTGACGGAAGCGCTGCTGCGGCTGAGTGCGAGCAGGCTCAGCATGACCACGACGGCGGTTTGCACGACGGCGGTTCCAACCACCAGGGGCTTGCGCGGCAGGTAATTGCCCAACCAGGCAGAGAGAATCTGGAACAGCGCACCAAACAGCTGGGGGATGGCCGTCAGCCACCCCATCTGGACCGCTGTGGCGTTGAGGTAAATGGCGAAGGCGTTGAAGAAGTTATCGCCGGTGGCTGTCATCGTCGCCGACGCCACCGCCTCCTGCTGGGACAGGCGCAGCGTCCGCCGCAACCACAGCGTGCGGCCATGGCTGCGGCGTCCGGACTTCTCTTGAGCCGCAGTCATCACACTCAGGGAGCTGCAGGAGCCTCCGGCGCCAGCGCTGCCGCAGCCGCATTAGCCGCTTGACCCGACACCGCGGATTCGCTCAGCACGATATCGATGCACTGATGATACACATCATTATTGGCGTTGGCGGTTGTGGTGTTGTAAGGACCGTGCGCCTGGCCAACGGGATCCTCCATCACCTGGATGATCTGCAGGGTGCAGTTGTCGCATTCCACGTCCGGCAGGGTCACTTCCCAAGTGTATATAGGCTGCGCCTGCATACGGGTGTGGGGATTCAGGTTGTCCATCAATACTGTTTCGTTGTTGTAGAAGTCCCCCTCAGTCGCCTGGTCACCGAGGCGACAATGGTCCGTCTCGTCAATCGGGCAGCCGCCTTCGCGATTATCCGGATCTACCGGCACGATCCAGCGGGGGTCCACAAAGTCGTCATCGCCGTCGTCATCGAATGCAATGCGGAAATACCCAGGGTGGGGAACATATTCGGCCAGTGCCACGGTGATGGTCTCACCGGGGCGGTAGGTATAGACGGCCCCGGTGGCCACGCCATCGGGATTGCCGCACGCGCCGATCTTGGTGTCAGCTCCTCGGGCGCCCTGCTCATACTTGGCCACATGGGTACCGGCACGCTGCAGGTCGATGTGAGCCTGCACCGAGGCGCAGGCCAGCAGCAATACCAAGGCTGTCATACGGGCAGTGTAAACGGAGATAATTTTCACAAGCGGGTGGGAGGTTCGTGTGAGTCTGAACATGGTGCTTCCTTTTTCTGAATGGGAATCAGGGGTGCCGACCCCTTCAGGATGCCAGACACCTGCTGCAGTATATCCGCAGGGACGCTACCACCGCCATCGGTGGCTACCGTTCTTCCAGGACCCTCACATAGTGACCGAAGACCTCATCCTGGACGGTAACGCCCGCACGAACATCAACCTCAGGATCGGGATTGTAGGGATTTCCTTCCGAATTATCGTACAGCGCGTTCGCCAGCAACCGGGATCCTGCCGGCAGGAGCAGCGGTTCGATCAACTCGTAGTTCAACTGCCAGTTGAAGTTATAGTTGGGTACGCTCAGCAGATCACGCCGGCTCCCATCAGGAAACTGTATTGCCAATGCCGTGCTGCTGCCCCGGCCATGCATCTGCGGCGCGACCGCCTCCAGCAACACGTCCTTATCGAAAACTTCGCTCTCGGCATGTTCGCGATGCTGCGCTTCCCCAGCCTTCATCGAGAAGGCTTGCTTGCCCACCGTCACGTGACGGACCCGATAGCGAGGCGGTCTGTCGGTGAAGTAGAGCCCGACCCGCGTATTGTCGACGGCCTCCCGTCCGGTGGTGATGTAGCGCAGCTTGAAGGCCAGATCGCGATCCGCGCGCAGCAGGAATGCCGAGTCTGCAGAAAATTCCTCCTGTAGCCGACCGGGAACGAACAGACTGATGAACTCTGCGTTCTCAGGCTTCATCATCTCCACCGGGTCTTCCAGGGACACCCCCGGATCCACGGCATAGACCAGCACACTGTGCAGTACCCAGGTGGCGCCGACATCATAGGCGACAGCCGTCACCCAGCGATCCTGGGTCAGGTCCAGATCTGCGTGTTTGATGCGGAAGTCGACCACACCGCTGGCTGGCACGTTCTCGGCGGGAATGTCGATTATCATATCCGGCTCACCCAGCGCCCACTCGGGCGGCGCCTCCACCGGCAGCGTCAGCGGATCCTCGTCGCCTTCTTCGGCAGCACGCCGGGCACCGGCGTCTATCCAATGCACCAGCAGCGCCAGCTCGTCGTCGGTCAGGTGGTGTATTTCCTGCCAGGATCCAACCTGCGTGTCGATCTGTCCTGGCGGCATACGGCGGGTCAGCAGCACTTCCTTGATCATCGGACTCCAGCCCTGGATCATGCGATGGCTGCTCATGCTCCAGGGAGCGAGACTGTCGGACACGTGGCAACTCGCACAGCGGCGCTGCAGCAGAGGCGCAATTTCATCCAGGTAGGAAATCTGCCGTTGACTGAATTCCCGTTCGAAGACGTAGTCCACGGCCGTGCCGGCGATTTCAACGCCGTCCGTGCGCGTCTCCTCCGGCGCCAGGGTGCGCCCTGCCAGTATGGCTTTCAGCGTCGCTTCCAGACCGCGCTTTTCATCTCCGGTCACCACCGCTCCACGGAAAATGATCTGCCACCCGGCGGGATCCAGCAGGTAGGCTTCGCCGGTACTGGTGACACCGAGATCCAGAGAGACCACCTGGGAGGAATCTATCAGGACTGGAATATCGGCCGACAGGCCATCAGCAGCAGCCAGGACTTCGGCCCGGGTCCGGCCCGCCGCGGGATCCAGCACCATGAAGACGATGCCCTCCTCGCGATAGCGACTGGCCATTTCATTGAGGGCCGGCAGGGCTGCAGCGGAAGCCTCGTCACCGACGGAATGGACATACAGTGCGACGGCAGGCGCAAGGCTGTATCGGCTGAGTTGGTGGAAGACGCCATGCTGGTCGAGCAGGCCGAAGTCACTGATCTGCTCTGCGGTCGCAGGATTGACGTGAAAGCCCGCCAGGACGGCGGTCACAGTCAGGAGGATTTGCCGGATCTTTCGCATCGTCATGAAGAACAATACCCGCCGTGCTTGTTATTTTATGCAGACGCATTTAAACACAACACGACGAGCATCGCCTTCCCGAAATCGGAAAATCCATGACGGATTTCGAAAGGGCTGAGCGAAATCACTGAGCAAAAGCCAATGAACAAGCCTCAGACGATGAAGTTGACCAGCTTGCCCGGCACAAAGATCACCTTGCGGATCACCTGCCCTTCCAGTTTATCGGCTACCCCGGCAGCACCCTTGGCAATTTCCTCGATGCGTTCCTGCTGCAGAGCGCGATCGACCTGGATCTCCGCACGACGCTTGCCATTGATATGCACCGTCATCGTCATCTCATCGGACTGCAGCCAATCCGAGTCCGCCTTCGGCCAGGGATGGTAGGCCAGGGTGTCGGCATGACCCAGACGCTGCCACAGCTCTTCGGCAATGTGCGGCGCGAAGGGAGACAGCACCAGGACAAACTTCTCGGCAATCTCCTTTGGCAGCAGCGGCTCCTTTCTGGCCAGATTGACGAATTCCATCATCTTGGCGATGGCTGTATTGAAACGGAAGCTATCGATATCCGCCGTCACCTTGTGCACGGTGATGTTGATCTCGCGTCGCAGCGCATCGCTGGCAGCCGCCTCCGGCGCGTCGGTGATGGCAGCAGAAAGCTGGCCGGTCTGCGGGTCGATGAGCAGCGACCAGGCACGATCGAGGAAGCCGTAAACGCCTTTCACCCCATTGGTCTGCCAGGGTTTCACTGCTTCCAGAGGACCCATGAACATCTCGTACAGGCGTAGCGAATCCGCCCCGTATTCCGCCACGACGTCATCAGGATTGACGACGTTGAGGCGCGACTTCGACATCTTTTCTTCACGCGCACTGAGCTCGGTATCGCTGCCGCGGGCAAAAGGCTTGCCGTCACGGTACTCCACGTCACCCGGGGCATAGAACTTCCCGTTGGCATCACGATGGCTGATGCCCAGGATCATGCCCTGATTGAACAGCTTCTTGAATGGCTCGCGGGTATGGACGAGACCGCAGTCGAACAATACCTTGTGCCAGAATCGGGCGTACAGCAGGTGCAGCACTGCGTGCTCCACACCGCCAACATACAGGTCCACCGGACCCCAGTATTTCTCTGCTTCGGGATCAAAGGGCAGCTTATCGTTGTGCGGATCCATGTAACGCAGATAGTACCAGCAGGAACCGGCCCACTGCGGCATGGTGTTGGTCTCCCGCAGCAGCTGCTCACCGTCCAGCTCTACCTGCATCCAGTCGCTGGCGCGCGCCAGCGGCGGCTGTCCATCTGCAGTGGGCTTGTACTCTGAAAGTTCCGGCAGGGTGATGGGCAGATCTTCTGCAGGAACCGCGCGAATTTCGCCGGTACGCGGGTTGTGCATGATGGGGAAAGGCTCGCCCCAGTAGCGCTGGCGCGAGAACAACCAGTCGCGCAGCTTGTAGGTAGTCTCGCCTTGGCCCACGCCCTGCGCTTCCAGCCAGCGGATCATGGCAGGCTTGGCTTCGGCAGTCGTCATTCCGTTCAGGAAACCGGAGTTCACGGCTGTCCCTTCACCGGTCCACGCTTCCTTGCTGATATCGCCTCCCTGCATAACCTCCACGATAGGCAGCTCAAAGGTCCTGGCGAATTCGTAGTCGCGCTCGTCGTGTGCCGGCACCGCCATGATCGCGCCAGAACCGTAATCGATCTTCACATAATCGGCGATCCACACAGGTACCGGCGCGCCGTTGACAGGATTGATCGCGTAGGCGCCAGTGAACACGCCGGTCTTTTCCTTGGCGGCAGCGGTTTCGCGATCGAGGTCGCTGAGATTGCGCACCCTCTCCACGTAAGCGGCCACCTCCGCGGCCGCGGATGGCTTGGTGATACGGGCAACCAGGGGATGCTCGGGAGCCAACACGCAGAAAGTCGCTCCGAACAGTGTATCCGGGCGGGTGGTGAATATTTCGAAACTGGCGTCGGTGTCCTGCAGGGCAAAGGTCACCCGCGCCCCGGTGGACTTGCCGATCCATTGCCGCTGCATCTCGATGATGCCGGCAGGCCAGTCGAGTTCATCCAGATCCGTCAGCAGACGTTCCGCATAGGCGGTGATTCGCAGCATCCATTGGCGCATCATGCGCCGCTCGACTGGATCGCCGGTTTCCACGTAGCGACCGTCCTGTACCTCTTCATTGGCCAGCACGGTTCCCTGGGCCGGACACCAGTTCACCGGCACCTCGGCCAGGTAAGCCAGGTTCTGCTCGTATAGTTTCAGGAATATCCACTGGGTCCAGCGGTAATATTCCACCTTGCTGGTGTCAATCTCCCGGCTCCAGTCATAGGAAAGTCCGAGGCGCTTGATCTGACCGCGGAAGTTACTGATATTCTCCTGGGTAATGACTGCCGGGTGACGCCCTTCGCGGATGGCGGCCCGCTCTGCCGGCAGGCCAAATGCGTCCCACCCCATGGGGTGCAGGACGTTGAAGCCGCACATACGCTTGTAGCGGGCGATGATATCGGTGGCCGTATAACCTTCCGGATGGCCTACATGCAACCCGGAACCTGACGGATATGGGAACATGTCCAGTACATAGTATTTCGGTTTGCTGAAGTCATCAGAAGTGCGGAAGGTGTTGTTGGCTTCCCAGAACTCTTGCCATCTGGGTTCAATTGCCAAGGGGCTGTATTTTGTCATGCTGCCGTAGGTATCCTGCCATGTGCCGGAAGATTAAGGAGAATTTGCAGAAATGCGGACAGGGAGGATAAACCACCTGCCGTTTTAATACAATTTATGCGGTGGCCCGGCAAAGTATGTCCTGACCATTCTTTACGATGCCCCTTTGACATCATCCGCAGAAGGCATAGAATGGGGCCAAGTGTTCGTCAATAACATCACCATCATGAACCGTCTTTCGTGCCTTATCGTTGCGGCCTTCCTGATCCTCTACGGGACCGGCTATCCGCAGAGCAACTCTCTACCGGATGAGGGCGTATCCTATACAGCCTTCGCTGACGACCATACCTGGGCCAACCAGAAACACGACGACCATGAGTTTCTTCATACCGAAGAAGTCATCCCCGAGGTGCAGAGCAGCTCGCCCTTTGTAGACGCTCTCCCGTTCCACTCCGTTTTCCATTCCCCCATCAGTGGCCATATACGGGGCCCTCCATCCTCCATCGTTTCAGCCTGATACGATCGGAAAGCAGAAGCCTTTCAGGGGTTGCGGCTCGCTTGGCGCACCGAAGCCCTTCGCCGTGGCTATGTATTTCCGGCATCTTCCTGCCCCAGACCCGTCGTCAGGGCGAACCGTGGAGTGCTTGAAAATGTTCGATCTTACTTTATCTGCAGTACACAACATCACCCATCTGGTGCAACCAGAAGAGTTTCACGAGCTCTCGCCATGCTCGTCAGCGCTGGAGATCTTCACGGACTTCAAGCGCTATCGCCCGATCACCATTGATAGCTCCACCCCCGCGGAGGAAGTCGAAATGTTGATGCGCAAGGCTCACGTGAAGATGACCCTCGTGGTGGATGCCGACAACGAATTCATTGGCACCATCAGCCTGGACGATCTCAGCGAGCAGCGTTTTATCACCCTGGTAGCCAATGGTTTCGATCGCAGGGACATCCTCGTGCACGAATTGATGGTTCCCCGTGCCCACATCATGGCTTTGACCCTGCATGATCTTGAACAGTCCTCCATCAGCGACGTGATCCGGGCGCTGCAACGCTCCGGACAGCAGCATTGTCTGGTGGTGGATAGTGACGGGCATTGTATTCGCGGGGTGATTTCAGCGAGCGACGTCGCGCGTCGATTGCACATCCCGATCCATATCGAGCGCATCCCGACGTTCGTGGATATCTTCAGTTCCATACGACGCCCCGCAGCCTAGGGCGCAACGTCATACAGTGGTTTTCCCTTTTGGCCGGGAGCAGTCGTAGCGGTTCTGCTCCCGGTTTTTTTATTCCGGCGTCCCTTCCGCGAACGCGACTGAGCGGTAATGGACGCACAGGGTAGGCAGCGCGGGTACCCGATCGTACTCGAGTCGCGTGCCGTTCTGCCACAGCGTCGGAGGGCCGGACAGGAACATCACCCGACCCCGGATTTCCGCCTGGGAGCGCCCCCAGTCTTCATTGGTCAGGGTGACTTCCTCTCCGTAAAGGCTGAAGAAGCGAGGTGGAGTCCACAGGATGCTGCCATCGGCTTCGACATTGCCGGTCGCAAAGAAGACGTTGGTATCCCGGTCCAGCCGGCACTGGTAGGCTCTCCCCTGCTCGTCAACCTCCACAAACGACCAGGCGCCCAGGTACTTCCAGGTCCCCTGCATCTGGCTCGCGATGTCCTGCGCCAGCGCGGCCGGGGTCAGCAGAATCAGCATTGCGCAGGTAATACATTTGATCATGGCGGGAGTTCCTCCTCCGGGTGTCACGAAAGCTGCCATCCTTCCTTCTTGTCGCCAGGAATGCAAGCGCGGCGCAGCATTCAGCATGTCGCCCTCAGTCAAGCTGAATCGCGAGAAGCGAGATAAGCCCCGAGGCTCTCCCGCTCCGCGGCAGTGAAATAAAGACCCAGCTTGGAGCGCCGCCACAGGATATCGTCGATATCCAGCGCCCACTCCTCGCGGCAAAGATAGTCGACTTCCCGTGCCGTCAGGCCATGACCAAACTCCGTCCCCATATCGGCGGCAGTGCTCACCCCCTGAAGCAGACGCAGGGACAAGGATCCATAGCTGTCCGCCCACCGCCTGAGCACTGACCGTGGTAGCCAGGCACAACGTCGGGACAGGGTGTTGATCAGCGCTTCCCGGGACGCGAAATCAGCACCGGGCAAAGGAGCATGCTCCGTCCAGTTACCTGACAGCGCGGGGAACACCTTCCGGATGTGCAACATGGCACTCTCTGCAAGCATGCGGTAGGTGGTGATCTTGCCTCCATAGACAGTCAGCACCGGTGCCGGCGAGAGACTCAGCTCCAAAGTGTAGTCGCGCGATACCTTTGATGCGCTTTTCTCATTGCTTCCTACCAGAGGGCGTACGCCAGCAAAACTGTGGAGGACGTCTGCGGCACTGATCGACTTGCGGAAACACTCGTTGACGATCCTGACCAGGTACTCGACTTCCCAGTCGGCAATCCGGGCGTCCGCGGGATTGCCGGAAAAGTCTTCCTCTGTAGTACCGATCAGGGAGAAGTGCTCCTGCCAGGGGATGACGAAGACCACACGTTCGTCGCTGTTCTGCAGCAGGAAAGCCTCATCCCCTGAATGGATGCGCGGCACCACGATATGACATCCCTTGACCAGCCGCACATCGTGATGATTTGCGTGCGGGAGCACGCTGCTGGCCAGCTGGCTCACCCAGGGACCCGCGGCATTGACCAGCATCCGTGCACTGAGCGTGGAGACTTCCCCGGAGCGGGTGTCCTCCAGCGTGACATGCCAGATACCGTCGTTTTCCACTGCGGCTGTACAGCGTGTACGGGTGCGAATGCTGGCGCCATGCTCACGAGCCAGCATGGCCAGCAGCACCACCAGGCGGGAATCATCTACCTGAGCATCAAAGTACTCGAAACCGCGCTTGAAAGCGGGCAACAGCGGGCTGTCCTGCCCGAAAACCATGCTGCGGGACCGCGGCAAGGTCACGCGCGTACTCAGAAAATCATAAAGGAAGAGGCCTGCGCGTATCATCCAGCGTGGTCGCAGATGAGGCCGATGGGGAAGATGGAAGCGCAGCGGATGCACGATATGCGGAGCGTTGCGCAGTAGCACTTCGCGCTCCGCCAGGGCCTCTCTCACCAGACGGAACTCGTATTGCTCCAGGTAGCGCAACCCACCGTGAATCAGCTTGGTGCTGGCTGATGACGTGGCAGAGGCGAGGTCACTCATTTCGCAGAGCGCCACCTGCAGCCCCCTGCCCGCCGCGTCGGCAGCGATGCCGACCCCGTTGATCCCGCCGCCGATGACGAGCAGGTCGTAAATTGTAGAATCCTGATCCATGAGGGTAATATAGCCTTCAACACCTGATTATGCAGCGAAAAATCACACAATTAGCGGGCGAGCCAACCGATCGCAAGGAATTCGCGCAATGACACAGTACCTGATGGCATTTGACCAGGGAACGACCAGCAGCCGAGTCATCATCTTCAATGACAAGGGCGAGCGGATAGCCAGTGGTCAGGAGGAATTCCCGCAGCATTTCCCCCAGGACGGCTGGGTGGAACATGAACCCGATGACCTGTGGCAGAGTTCGCTGCGCAGTTACCACAAGGCACTCGCCGAAGCCGGGCTCCAGGCTGGCGACATTCGCGCCATCGGCATCACCAATCAGCGCGAAACCACCCTGCTGTGGAATCGGCGCACTGGCAAACCGGTTTACAGGGCCATCGTGTGGCAGGACCGCCGCACCAGCGCCTGGTGCCAACAGATTGCGGATCGACTGGAGCGCGAAGGTCGCAGCGCCATCCTCCAGGACAAGACCGGACTGCTGCTCGACCCGTACTTTTCCGCCAGCAAGATCTGCTGGATACTTGATAATGTGGAGGGCGCCCGGGCCGCTGCCGAGGCAGGGGAGCTGGCGTTTGGCACGGTCGATACCTGGCTGCTGTGGAATCTCACCGGCGGACGCAGTCACCTCACGGACGCCACCAATGCCTGTCGCACCCTGTTGTTCAACATTCACGATCAGTGCTGGGACGAGGAGCTGCTGGCGCTGTTCAACATTCCTGCCGCCATCCTGCCCCAGGTGATGGACAGCGCCGCAGACTTCGGCGCCAGCGACGCGAATTTGCTGGGAGCCACCATTCCCATCGCGGGCATTGCGGGCGACCAGCAGGCAGCTGGCTTTGGCCAATGCTGCTTCACGCCGGGCATGGCCAAGAGCACCTATGGCACGGGTTGCTTCTTCATTCTCAACACCGGGGATACTCCTCTGAAATCCAGCAATCGCCTGCTGACCACTGTGGGCTATCGCTTGAATGGCAAGGTGACCTACGCACTGGAAGGCAGCATTTTCATGGCGGGCGCCACCATGCAATGGCTGCGCGATGGTTTGAAGATCGTCGAGGATGTCACCACCACGGGCGATATGGCAAACGAGGTCGATCGGAATATGCCGGTCATGTTCGTGCCAGCCTTCACCGGGCTGGGAGCACCGTACTGGGACGCCGAGGCCCGCGGCGCCATTTTCGGGTTGACCCGGGACACCGGCATCAAGGAGCTCGTCACCGCAGCCCTGCTCTCCGTCTGCTATCAGACTCGCGATCTGCAACTGGCGATGGAGGCGGATGGTGTGCGTCCAGACACCTTGAGGGTCGACGGAGGCATGGCGAACAACGATTTTGTGCTGCAGAATCTCGCAGATCTGCTGGGCTGCCGCGTTGACCGGCCGTCGGTCACAGAAACGACCGCACTCGGTGCAGCTTATCTGGCCGGCCTCCACTGCGGTGTCTTTGGCTCGCTGGAAGATATCGCCCGCACCTGGACGCTCGGCACCTCCTTCACGCCGACGCAGGACCAGGCCTGGCGGGACACACGCTACGCATTGTGGCAGGACGCGGTCAATCGGACCCGTAGCAATCTGGTGTGCACGCCCGCGGTACCCAGCATCTAGCGGTAATCCTCATCCGATACAGCGGCATGCTGCCGCTTCCTGCGGTTGCCACGCCGCGCACTGTTCAGTCGCTTCATGAGCCAGCGGCGCAGGGGTGGTACGTCGGTCGCCAGCAGCGCCAGCCCCAGGGGAATCATCCAGAACCCAAGAATCGGCAGGAAGCCCAGTATCCCCGAAGCGATCAGCACGATGCCAACGAGTCCCCGAAATATCGGAGGCAAGTGGCGCTTCCCCCCTTTCAGAAAACGATAGCTCACGACGATGAGCTTGCGTGTACGTCGCCCTTCCTTCCCACTACCGCTTCCTTCCGTATGCCCGCGATCTGCAGAATCCTTGCTCAAGATTTCCTACTCCCTTTTCCTCCCTGGGGGTCAGTATCAGGGGAGGGTTCAGAACTACCCACAATGGGCGGCTCCTGATTCAGTGTGTTATGCTGGCGACCCGAATGCGAAGGTCTATTCAGGTTATCCAGTGTCCTCTTCAAGCTCATCCGCCACCCGCTTCAGGAATCTGCTCCTCTTCACCGCCATCGCGCTGGGAGTCCTGCTGGTCTCCCAGGTCGGCAGCTTTCTGGTGAATGCCCGAATACCTGTTGGTACGACAGTCGAATGGACTTACTTCGTGCATCTGACCCATATACGCAACATGGGAGGCGTATTTGGTATGTTACAGGGGCACGGCGCGATATTTGCGCTGTTCAGTGTGGGATTGATCACAGGATTGGTTATCTACCTGTGGCGAAGTCACAGTGTGCAGCGTCACGAGTACATCTGCTTCGGCTTCATCGCTGGCGGCGGTGCCAGCAACATCCTGGATCGCCTGGTCCACGGGAGCGTTATCGACTTCATCAACGTCCAGCACATCCCCTTCTGGCACTATGTATTCAACACCGCCGATGTGATGATCCATGTGGGGCTCTGGCCGATGCTTTACTTCAGCCTGTTCACACCAAATGACCGCGCGGCAGGGTGATCAGCGCCGATAAAAATCGGCTGCTGCTGCAGTTCCTCTCCCCGCCTCGAACTGCGCACCGAGCGATACCAGCACTTCGTCCAGCGCGGACAGGCAGTGCAACACGTTAGCCTGGCTGCAACCGTAACCCATCAGCCCAATGCGCCAGATTTTGCCCGCCATGGCACCGAGTCCCGC
>Ga0079224_100004587_pt1 | contig 17943 bp, 9 predicted proteins | sample Stecom2015_FD_80414 | JGI IMG/M metagenome (GOLD analysis project Ga0079224, IMG submission 80414) | Agricultural soil microbial communities from Utah to study Nitrogen management - Steer compost 2015 | ecosystem: Environmental > Terrestrial > Soil > Agricultural land | place: USA: Utah...
GCCCACAGCACGGCCTCGGCGGCGAAGTACACACCCTGGCGCCACGCTGCCAGGACCAGCAGGTACCAGCGGGGAAAGAGAATGGCGGCGATAATCCAGGGCCTGGAGGCGGCCGCAGTCGAGGTGCGCCAGAATATGGCAAACACCGGAATCAGCAGCCCCCAGGCCAGCCAGTCGTGATAGGGGGGCATGGCCACAAACTCCCGGTCCAGCCACTGGCGCAGGGCCAGGGCGTGAATGCCAACCCCGGCAAAGCGTTCAACCCCGGGAATACTGACAAAATCGCCGATTCCCAGGGCCGAACTGCCAACCACCATCACCGCCCCCCCGGGCAGTTGGGCGGTTTCGCTGAGTATGTCGTGGGCGGAGATCGCCCGGATCGCCGGGGTCCGCCAGATCAGACGCATCAGGCCGCTGTCCTCCAGGCCCAGGGGGATACCGCTCCACTGCCAATCGCCATTCTCCCGGTGCAGGGGTGCATCCACTGCGGTGCCCAGCAGGGCGCTGTACATCGCCAGGCCCAGGGCGGGAATGCACTGCGGCCCGAACGCCAGAAACGGCTGGTAGGTGCGCACGATGCTGTCCCCGTCGGGCCAGGGCCGGATATGGCCGGCGCGAAAGGTGTCGCCGGCAATGGCCGGCGTCAGCCCCAGCCAGCCGCGCACCGGCTGGTTCCAGGGGGAAGCCGGCGGGCACCGGGGCGCCGCGGTCAGCACCCCCTGGCCGGCGGGGGGCTCGCTGCCCATGCTGGCGGCATGGGCCCAGACCACGCGCTCCCTGTCCAGCGCCGCAAGCCGCAAGTCCCCCGCCTCATCACCGGGTTCCGACAGAATGATGTCCACACCCACCACCGCTGCCCCGTGCTCGTCCAGCAGCAACTCCAGCAAGTCGGCGAGCCTGGTGCGGGGCCAGGGCCAGCGGCCCTGGCGGGCGAGGGACTGTTCATCGATGTCCACCAGGACGATCTGGCTTGATTCCCTGGCGGGCAGGAATTTCCAGCGCATATCGTCCCAGCCATTGAGCAGGGTGGAGTTATTGCTGAGCACAAGGGTGACCAGGGCGGCGATGGCGGCGGCGCAGAGCAGCAGCGCAGAGGTGATGAGGGGGGAACTGCCGAGGCGCAATTGGGTCATTGGCTTTTGTTGGCTTCTTCTATAGTGTCGGGCCGAAGTGCCTTCCGTTGCCGCCATGATAGAGGACAAGGGCGGCCCCTGGGTAGGGCAGGGTCGACGTGGAGCCACTCCCATTTCGCAATATTGGTGTATACTCAGGCGGATGGATGACGGCCGGACGGCAGGTCAGGGCTATGGATACCGAGGTTGGGAACGCGATGTCATTGGTTTACAAGATGAATAATAAGCTGATCCAGATAGCCAGGTTGGTGCTGGTGGCGCTGTCCTGTGTCCTCGCCAATGGGGTTCTGGCCTTTGAGCCCGTCGGTCATGTCCTACTGGTAACCGGTGATGCCACCCGCATCGACGCCGAGGGCGCCAGCCACAGCCTTGCCGACAGGTCGCCGGTGTTCGAGGGCGATACCCTGGAAACCGCCAGCGCCGCCACCATGCAAATAAAGATGGTCGACAACGCCCTGCTGGTGCTCCAGCCGCAGTCCACCCTGGTGATCCATCAGTACAATTTCCGCGCCGAGTCCCCCGACGGCTATGCCGTGCGCCTCGATCTGGTCAAGGGCCGCGCCCGTTCCGTCACCGGCGATCTCGGTGAAAGCAACCACGACGCCTTCCGCCTCAACACCCCCATCGCCGCCATCGGTATTCGCGGCACGGACTTCGAGACCACCACCACGGATGCCGTCACCCGGGTCCGTCTCAACAGCGGTGCCATTGTCTTTTCCGCCCTCGGTGACGACTGCACGGTCTCCTCCCTGGGGCCCTGCGCCACCCCCGGCAGCCTGGTGCTCAGCGAAGATCTCGACAGCCCCGCTGCGGAATTGCGGGCGTCCGATCCTGTGCCCCGCATCATCGAACTGCCCGCCTACGAATCCGACGACCAGGGCAGCTCCCTCAACGAGCAGAAGGACGAAGAGAAAATCAATGCCGAAAAGCAGGCCGAGCGCATCGTCGAGCGGGCTGGCACCCTCACTCCTCCTCCCGCGGGTGAAAATCCCGGCGGCCAGCCCCAGCAGCCGGTGATCGACCAGATCCATTGGGGCCGCTGGGGGGGTGTGGTCGGTATTGATGCTCCCTCGTATGGCGAATTGGCAGAGGCGGGCAAAGAGACTCTTTTTCGCAACGATCTATTATTTCTGTTCAGGGACGGATTTCTCGCCTTTGCCAAGGGCCAGGCCTCTTTCGAACTTCAGTCCTACCAAGCGGGCACTGTCTCCGGTGGCCAATTTGCCCCGGTTAACCTCTCCAGCGGCAAGCTCTTTATCAATTTTGATGAGCGAAAGTTCGAAACTGGGTTGACCGCCTCTTCCGACGCCATCGGTGGTCTCCAGCTCAGCGCAAGCGGTAACATAGACTCCCGGGGCTTGCTCAGAAGTGACCAAGGCAATATGACCGTTCTCGGGGGGCTGGCGGGAGACAGTACGCAAGCTGGCTATCTCTTCACACACACCATCAATGAGTCAATGAGCCTTCAAGGCGCCACTCAGTGGCAGTGGCAGCCCTGATCTATCAGTCCCACCGTTTTCCTGTTCGCGGTATTGCCAGCCCCTGAAAGGATTGCCTCGTAGCTCGGGAAGCAGGCTGGTTTGAAAGGGCCACGCCCTTGGGGGTGGATATGAGTGGCTAGCTATGTCTGTGACGAATAGCTCAAGTTAAATCCGAGGTGTCCCCGAAACATCGGCCTTGAAGAAAGAAATAACATGAGCCGATTTGAAAAATTAATGTATGGACTTATTTTGTTGTCCAAGTTCACTTCCGGGTATTGAAAGGTCCGTTTAGACAAAAGGTCTACAACTGCATTCGGGTTTATAGCAGTTGCCTGGGATGCAAAGTTGTGGAACTTAACATCCGACTTCTTAAAGTTCGGATGTTAAGTGGTTGAGAAAGCGGGTGAATCAACAGCGAGTTTTAAAATCAATGGACATGGCGAGCTAAAGTTGTCGGTCGTATCCAAATGCCCTACAATCCATCTCGGAGCCGCAGGCGAAGGCATTGTCCCGCTGGAGGCTGGAGGCTGGAGTTTGAAGGCTCTCAAAATGAGGCTCAAGTTTGTCTCTATTCTGTATAGGAGGTCCACGGTCATTATCACTAACGTGGTAGATAGTGGGCAATAAATCAAATCATTCTACAAGGAAGTAATGAAAATGAGTATAAAAACATCTGTTGTCGGTTTCGGTGAATCTACTATGCGAGGCTTTGTCCCCGGTGTTGGTGAGCAGATCATATATGACCTGCCATATATACTGCGGACCAATCGCAACTTTAAGATCAATCGTCAACGCGCTGTAGCTGGGCAGGGCGCCTACCAGCAAACGGAAGATACCAGCGGCCCTGTAACCGCTACAAATATTGCAGGGACCTACGGTGCAATAGCTTTGGTCTGGTTTGGTATTACAGACGCGGTCAATGCGATCGCAGTCAACACCTTCAAGTCTCGGGTGGCTCTCGTCGTGGAACGTTGCAAGCGAGCGGGAAAGTATGTGGTCCTCTTGACACCGAATAAGGTAAACACAAGTGCTTTATACTACGACAGCACGTCAGTAAAAGACGGGTTGGCCGTGTATCAGCGGGTCCAAGAGAACGCAGAGAAGGTCCGAGAGGTTGCCACTGCATCTGGCGCGACCCTGATTGATGTTAACGCACTGGCTGTGTCTTTGGGCGACACTCTGTATCCAAATTCAACCGGGTACACCACCATTCTCAATGCTGTCTTGGGTGTTGTGACTAACGCCTTTGTGGACAAGGTTAACAGGGAAGCTCAAGTTACCCTTGCCTTCCTGGCAACATTCCAGCGAGCGGTGGCGAAAGGTGGCCTCGACTTTTGGCAGAATCAGATCGGTCTAAACATTATCGATTATACTGACTTGATCCTGGATATCATGACTAATCACTTAGGTGATACCCCTTATCCCCACTCTCAGTCCCACACTACACCACCGCCCCAATACAGATCACAAGATTTTGTTTACGATGTGTTTGTCAACGTCTTGGGGAGAGAGCCTCAGCCGGAAGGGTTGGCTTGGTGGGCTTCAACTATAAATGAGTACCAATTTATCTACTCCCCCGAAAGTGCTTTTTCCATAGGTATGGGTGAGATCGTGGCCGGTAGTTTCGATTATGTGGATAATGGACACAGTGCAAGCCAGGGTATCTATTCCTACAAGCTGATTCAGAATCGTATGGCTGTGGCTCTGGCCTATGCTGCTATCTATAGCAAGACGGCTACAGACACCCCATTGCCCGCCGGTGTCTTGGCTGGAGTAACCGACAACCCCGCTACCGTAGTGACTGCTACTGCGGGATTCTAACTGTCAATTTGAAAGTGCACCGATAGAAGAAGGGGGTCGGAGGCCCCCTTTACTCATATTATCTGCACGACCTAGTAAGTTGGATAACGTCAATTTCTACAGTTGAAGTAGCGCTGTGACTGGGCTGTCAACTACCATAGCTGTTTGCTCGTGCATTTTTTGTTATGTAACTTATTGATATTGTATAGGAGTTCTTAAGTGAGCCCAAATTGTCAGCAACCTGGCTATCTCTTCGCACATACCATCACCGATTCCATGAGCCTTCAGGGCGCCACCCAATGGCAAAGCCCCTGATCCATGCTGCCAAGGTTTATCCCCTGGCTTGCCGCACTGCTCGCGACACTGCCCGCCACTGTTTTTGCCTGGCAGGACTGTCCGCCAGCTGGTGAGGTCGGTGGAGTTGCCCGGTTTCACTGCCTGCTGAGTCACGAAATCCAGCTCACCGGCCACCTGGACTACGAGCTGGCGCTGGCCGACGCGGCGCGACACGCGGGAGACCCCACCTACGCCGCCATTGTGCTGGAGCGGATCGTTGCCCGCCATCCTCTCCAGGCCGGAGCCCGTCTCGACCTGGTGATTGTCAGCCTGGACATCGGCGACAATCTCACCGCTGCCCGCCACCTCGCCGTGTTGCGGGCCACCCCCAACCCGCCCCCCCTGGTGATCGCCCTGATCCAGCGCCTGGAGCAGAGCCTCAAGCCCGCCGACAAGTCCTTCGACACCAGGCCCAGGTTCCAGGGCACGGTGGGATTGGGCTATGACACCAATCCCAATCTGGGGGTGGTGGCCGACGCCATCGACCTGATTATCAACGGCTCTCCGCTGACGTTGGTGCCCGACGGCAGCCTGGCCCCCCAGGCCGCGTTTTTTGCCGGGGCCTCTGCCGGCGTCGAGTACTCCTACTCCGCCAAGGGGCTGCTGTCCGCCTCGGGTATGGTGCGGGAGTACGAGGGGCTGTCCAACGAGGACAGCTACGCCGTCACCGCCAACCTCTACCACTTCCTCCGCGACAACCGCCACCTCGAGGCGGTGGTGGCGGATTTCCGCACCAGCGAGGGCCTGTACCTGTCGCGGATCGGCCTGGGCGCCCGCCAGCACCTGGGCCATTGCCGGTGTTCGACCCTGGGGGTGCTGGTGGATCACCTTCGCGGCAGTGAGGCCTCCACCGAGGCCACCCGGCTCAGGCTCGAATTGGAAACCACCAGGGAGCTTGGCCTGGCCAGGTTTATGCTCAGCTCCTCGGTGGGGTACGACCACCAGCCGGAGGCGGGCTGGGGCGATACCCTGGGGTTGCGCCTGGGGGGCGACGCCCTGGTCCAGATGGGCAAGGTCAAGGGCAGCATGGGGCTTTCCCTCTACAAGGGTTGGGACGACAGTCCCTATTCCCCCCTGTTCGGCAGCCGCCAACGGGACCTGGAGCGGGGCACGGTGCGCCTGGGTCTGGCCTACCCGGTGGTGGAGGGGGCGGAGGTCTTTGTGGACTGGTCCTACTCCCGCCAGCAGTCGGGAATCGTGCTGTTTGACTACGACCGCCACGTCTCGGCCCTTGGCCTCAGGCTGTCTTTTTAGTCTTTTACCTTGCAATGGCGCCGTTAATAATGTTAAATCCCGCGAAACCAAGGGGTTAGGCGGATGTTTTCAAACTGTGACCGATGTCACATTTTTGGGGCCTACGCCGTCATATACTGGTTTTGAACCAATTCCCGCGTTAGCCCGTGGGCGCTGGTAATCACGTGAAAGTTAAATCCTTAAGGAGAATACGCTAATGTCTATAACCACCGCACAGCAAACTGCACTCATTGAGTTGTATGTTGCTATTTTGGATCGTGCGCCTGCTGCTCCCGGACTGAATTTCTGGGCACAAGCGCTGATCGACAACGGCGGCGACCTTCTGTATGTCGCCAATGAAATGTGGAACTCTGCCGGCGCGCAAGCCGACTACCCCGCTTTTTGGACAACCGAACAAATTGTCGAGCAAGTCTTTCAAAATGTTTTCGGTCGCGCCCCCCTTGCCGAAGGCAAGGCGTTTTGGGTAGCTGAGTGGAATGCCTTTGGCCCCGCTCAGACCATGCTCAACATGATTGAAAACATGAACACCAACACCAGCACTGACCCCCAGTTCCTGCTGGACAAGGCCCTGTTTGACAACAAGGTCGAGTTTGGCCGCTGGTACGCTGTAGATCAGCTCCTTACAGACCCCGAGCTGGCCAAGACAGCTTCCGAGATGATCACTTCTGATCCCGCCTCTGTTGCTGCTGCCCAGGCTTTCGTACAGACCGATCCCGCCGAGACCGTTATTCTTTCCAGCGGCACCGACGTAGAAACCACTGGCTCCGGCGACGATACCTTCCTGGCCACCGAGCAGACCCTCAACACCAGCGATCGCCTCGATGGCGGCGCCGGTGACGACGTACTTGAAGTGGCTGTTGAGGACGAGAACTACTTCTTTACCTCCCCCACCCTGAACAATATCGAACTGATCACTGTCAGCGGCGGCGGCTCCAGCTTTACTGCCGGCACCATCGACCTGTCCCGTGCCACCGGTTACGAGACCCTGGAGCTGAATGAAAACGAAGCCCTGGATTTCTACTGGGCCGATATCCAGAACGTCAACGAGACCGCTCTGCGCATCATCGACACCAACTACGGCTGGGTAACCTACGAGTACGACACCAACGCCTATCTGCCCGGCGCCGGCGTCGACATCGCCGACCTCACCGTGGCTGAGGTGGATTGCCTGGAAATCAACTTCCAGAACGAAACCCCCAACGGTGCCCGTTCCAGCGTTGACCAGATCAATCTGCACTCCCTGATCAACGGCCAGATCAACAACACCACCTTCAACTACATCTGGGATCTGAATGTTGGCCTCAACTTCCGCACCCTGATGGTTGACGGCAATGCAGACTTGACCATCGAAAAGTTCCTGGACCCGCGGGTCACTCTGGTTGACGCCTCTGAGCTTCAGGCTGGAATCGATATCGACGTGTTTGGTCAGGGCGCTCTCACCGACTTCGGCGGTGTTGTGTCTCTTGCAACCACAGTGACGGTGGAAGGCGGTACTGGCAATGATGTGATCGAGTTCGCCTCCAGCAATAACCCCAACAGCTATGCGATTCCCACCCTGTGGGACGGTGTTGCCAGCAACAATTCCCTCCATGGTGTTAATACCAGTGTTGTTACCGGTAGTGGTGACGATGAAGTGCGTGTTGGTGTCTACAACGACAACGCCGTATACATGGGTGAAGACGGCTGTGTCACCGAGGACACCTCCTGGTCACAAACCTACGGTAACAATGTTATCGACACTGGCACCGGCAATGATATTGTCGGCATCTATGCCCACGGCCTGCAGAACGTCTCCACCGGCGACGGTGCCGACTCCATTGCCATCTGGGGCAATGTCGACAACCTGCTGACCTCCGCGGTCAATGATGGTCTGAGCACCATCAGTGCGGGCGCAGGGAGCGACAGCGTATATATCGAGGGTAACGGCGACTACACCATTGATCTGGGTAGCGGCGACGACTACCTGTGGGTCTTTGGCGAAGACGGCGATCAGAATGTCACCGCCGGCGCTGGCGCTGACAGCGTTGAAATCTACATGGACGGCAACCACACCGTATTCGGCAACGACGGCGCGGACACCATCCATATCCACGGCGACGGCAACCAGACCATCGATTCCGGTGCCGATGACGATATCGTCAAGATCGAAGGCGACGGTGTTCACAGCGTCACCCTGGGTGGCGGCGCCGACAGCCTGCTGATCGACGGTGCCTGGAATGCCGACAACAACTTCGACTACGGCGATGACGACATCACCGTGATCGACGGCGGTGCCGGCAATGACTTCGTCCGCGTAACCGAGAACCACTTCCTCAATGTGGACCTGGGCACCGGCGACGACACCATCATGCTTCGCGCCAAGGATCTGACCGCCGACGACGCCATCAATGGCAACGACGGTGTCGACACCATGATCCTCACCAACATCGAAGGTTGCGACGAGCGGGTTCGGGTTCGCGACTCCGAAACCAGCAGCACCCAGGGCATCGAAAGATTTGACCTGCGTGACTCCGGTATCGAGCTGCACCTGACCAATGTCATGTTCGATACGGCTGAAGGCAATGACATCACCGTCAGCACCGAGCTGTCCGAGAACAAGGTCATTCCGCCCCTGTTCCTGGCCAGCAACGGCAGCCCCGTGTTCGTGTTCTCCCAGGGTATGACCCGCGAAGACTGGAACGAGATCGTTGAAGACTGGGAAGATGGCGTCTACAACCGCGCTGGTTATGATGCCAACCAAAGCGGTCTGATCGAATATCTGACCGACGGCCCCGGCGGCATGCAGTTCATTGACTTCACCGACTTCGCCAACCAGTTCGAAGGCGATGCCGAGCCCGAAGACAATGAGCTGGTTACCGGTTACGACGAGCCCAACGAAGGCGATGACTCCTGGGACGACGACGATCTTGTGTTCTTCCGCTTCGAGGAAGAGTGTGACCAGATCATCAATGTCACCGATATTCCGCTGACTATTGTCAACGGTCGCACCTTCACCCTTGAAGGCGGCACCATCCGCGATATCGTGATCGCTGATGAGGCTTCTCTCAATGGCCGCATGACCCTGCGCTTTGACAACAACAGCACCGATGCCGACTCGGTCCGCGATACTCTTATCGTGCAAGGAGAGGCCTATATCTCCGCCGCCGACCTGCGCAATGTCACCGGTCTGGAGTGCATCGTACTGGAGTCCGGCTCCAACAATGCCGTGGATTGGGATATCGAACTGACCGACAACGTAATTAACCAAACCACTGGCACCGCGCCGCTGGAAATCGTGGTTGATCCCGAAGTCGCTGCCGGCAGCACCCTGACCATTCACATCGACAGCACTACCCGTGCCGCGTTGAATGATGTGATCATCCGCACCGTGGGCAATGTTCAGGTCTTCATTCACGACGACGTGACTGGCATCACCACCGCCGTTAACTCCGGTGATTTGGGTGTTACCGACTTCAACCCCGGCAACAACATGATCACCGTGATCGGCAGCCTGGAGTTCACCACCAATGCCGATTCCCTGATTGGTACCAGCGGTGACGACGTGTTCTATGCCGCTTCTGTTGACCAGCTTTCCACTGCGGATTCCGCTGACGGCATGGGCGACAATTACGGTGTCAATGGAAGTAATGGTGATGAACTGCATCTAGCGTTTGCGGTGTCCAACCCCACTGAATCCCTGGAAGATCAGCTCAATGATCCGCTGATACAAGGCATCGAAACCCTGCGCTTTGTCTCTCCCGGTGGTGGCAGCATCAAGAACCCAGGCTCCAACCTGGCTACCTACAGTGTACAAATGGATGGCCTGGCCGCGGGTGACTTCGACGATTTCCTCGGCGACTCCCTCCGTGAAGTACACACCGGTGTAGCTGGTGACTTCCTGGATGATGTGGAAGCGGTCAACGACTACGGTCAGTCCATCAGCTACTGGCTCTATGATGGTGACGACTACATCGATATCGATGGTGTCGGTGAAGACGGCTTCGGCGGCACTGTATTTGCCGGTGCCGGCGACGATACCATCTGGGGATCCTCTGGTTCGGACTACCTGGACGGCGGTACTGGTGCTGATACCATCATGGGCGGTGACGGCAACGACACCATCCGCGGTGGCGCTGGCGAAGACACCATCTACGGTGGCGAAGGCAACGACTCCATCTTTGGTGACGGCGACAACGACTACATCGATGCCGGTGAAGGCAACAACACCGTGTTCGGTGGCGAAGGCCACGATGACATCTATGCCGGTTCTGGCAACGATTCCATCGAAGGCAACGACGGCAACGATTACATTGATGCTGGCGATGGCGACAACGTCGTCAAGGGTGGATTGGGTAGTGATACCATCTACACCGGCAACGGCAACGATGTGATCTGGGCCGGTATTGCAGCCAATACCCTGACCGCCGGTCCTGACTGGATCGATTCCGGTGCGGGCAACGACCTGATCTACGGTAGCACCGGCGCCGACACCATCTTTGCCGGTTCCGGCAACGACACCATCCACGGTGGTGACGGCAACGACTACATCCATGCGGGTAACAGTACTGGTCTGTTTGACGGTTCCGAGTCGATCGACGCGGGCGCCGGTGACGACTACATCTTCTTCGATTACCTCTCTGGCGGCAACCTGACCACCAATGGCGATACCGTCAACGGTGGCACTGGTACCGATACCCTGGAGATTGATGAAGGTCGTGCCAATGGCGTTTCCGGTCTGCTGGAAGACGAGGACTTCACCAATCTGTCGAACCTGGAAGTTCTGTGGATCTCTGGCGGCGGTGCCGATAGCGTCACTGGTGCCGCGGAGTTCGAAGAGTCTGGTATCACTACCGTCAATTCCTACGGCGGTGATGATTTCCTCGACTTCTCCGGTGTGACCAATGCCGTGAAGAACCATGTCGGTGCCAATGTCGACAGCACGGGTCTGGTTATCGACTCTGGTGCAGGCGCTGACACTGTTCTGGGCAGTCTGGGAGATGACACCATCTACTCCGGTACAGGTGACGACTACATCCAGGGCAACGCCGGTGCGGACTACATCGTTCTGGCTGCTGGTGTAGGCGCGGACACTATCGCCTTTACCCGCGGTGATGACGGCGCCCTGACCGGTGCTGAGTCCGGCTACGACACCATCGTCAACTTCGATGTCGACAACGATATCGTATTGATTGATGGTTTGTTGGAAGGTGCGGTTCAGGAAGGCTCTTGGCAGGAGATCGATACCGATGGTGTGGATGATATCGGCGGTGGCGACATCTTCTCGCTGAACGTCTCTCCCCTTCTGTCGAGCTACGAGGTGGCCGGTTACTACGGCACGGGTCTCACGAATGCCGATCTCACCGATATGAGCACCATGATAACCTACCTTAACAACTTCCTGGCGGATGCCGACGCCGGTAACGACATGCTGTATCTGGTACAGGGTACCGACCATACCGCTCTGTACTACTATGTCGAAAACGCGGGCGACAACATCATCGATGCTACCGAGATCCGTATCCTCGGTGTGTTTGAAGATGCGCTGCTGACCGTCGACAACATCGTTGGCTAAGATGTTGTTCCTCTCAACCGGCCCGTAACCCCGGGCCGGTTGATACCAAACCCAAACCCGCCCCCCACAAGGGGGCGGGTTTTTTTTGGCTGGTGGCTGCGGGCCGTGGGTGGCGTATCCTGGCGTTCAGCTCCAGAGGGGCCGGTTGGTATGCGGGGGGTACGGAGGCTTGTTGGCTGCGGTGCGCCCCTTCTGCTATGGTGACGCCCCAGGGGATCTACAGGGGGTTGGCTGCTTGCCGCCAAACAAAGCGCTAAAACTGGCCATCACAGGCTCTGCCGGCTCCGGCAAGTCCACCCTGTGCCGCCATTTGGCGCGGTGGCTGGATCTCCCCCTGATTGAGGAACTCTACGACGAATTTCTGACGATAAGGCGGGACAAGCCGGCACAGCTCTGGGGGCGAGAGCTGATCGCCCTGTTGCGCCACAAGCAAGGGCTGGAGGCCCGGTATCCGGGTTTTGTCAGCGACCGCTGCGCCATCGATCTGGTGCACAAATGGCACTACCATTTCCTCAACAGCAGGCTGGGGGAAGGACCCACGGGGCGCTTTGTCGATACCTGCTTAAAAAGCATCAATAGTTACGACTTTGTGGTTATTGCTCCTTGGGACAGTTTCCCGCTGTCCCAGGTAGGGGAAGAAAGGCCGGGTGTTGCCCGTAACCTCAATAAATACTCCCAATTAAAACATCATGCCAGCGTGGTGGGGCTGACTTATATGTGGGTGGATAAGTCGCGGATTATTGAAATACCTGGAGTGGTGACAGAACCAAAGGCCAGGTTGGAGTTTGTGTTGGATACTATCGCAAGCCGTGGGATTATGCCTTATACCAGTCGCACTGGACTTCCGTAGTTGGCTACCAGGGTATCCGGGTCAGAACTACTCCTTGCACAGAGCGCTGAAATCCCGTTTCGTCCCCCTTAAGTGATTGTAGTGAAGGTCAATCATGTGGCGGGCGAGGCAACAGCCGAAACCGGGGATTACCGGAAATGTGGCAGAATGCGGCCTGAGACCCCGGATCAAGTCCGGGGTGACGGGACCAAGGCAGGAGTCTGAGAAATAGACGGAAGGAGTCAAGGATGACCAAACAACCGGCAATATATATGGTCACCAACAGACCCTACGGATCCCTCTATGTGGGAGTCACCAGCGACCTTGTAAAGAGGATCTGGCAGCACAGGAACCGTCAGGCGGACGGATTTACCAAGCGCTACAATTTACATCATCTCGTCTATTACGAATTGCATGAGGAAATGTCCACAGCAATTCTTCGGGAGAAGCAGCTAAAAAATTGGCGTCGGCAGTGGAAGATCGAGCTGATAGAAGAGATGAACCCGGGCTGGACAGACCTTTGGGAGTCGATACTGGGGTGAATTCGGCGAAAGATTCCGGGCCCCATGCCACCCATGCCGTTCCCCACAAGGCCCCGTCACCCCGCCATTCCGGCCGCGGACCCCACTCCGTCATTCCGGGCACAGACTCACCCCGTCATTCCGGGCGCAGACCCCACCCCGTCATTCCGGGCGCAGACCCGGAATCTCCCCGGGGTTGGCAGTGTGCGTCCAGAGAGCCCGTATCAAGTACGGGATGACGGGCCACCCCGGGCAAACACGGTTCTAGGGATAGGGGCCATTTCCGCCATTCGTTAAAATCCCGTCATTTCGGCCGCGGACCCCGCTCCGCCATTCCGGGCACAGACTCACCCCGTCATTCCGGGCGCAGACTCACTCCGCCCTTCCGGCCGCGGACTCGCCCCGTCATTCCGGGCGCAGACCCGGAATCTCCCCGGGGTTGGCAGTGTGCGTCCAGAGATCCCGTATCAGGTACGGGATGACGAGCCGCCCCGGGCTGGGTCGCCTATCTGCTCCGGGGCAGCAGGGGAGAGCTTCTCAGGACAGCCCGCCGTCCAGAGCAGCAAGTGAGTGTCGAGTAGAATTTTCACTGGATACCCAGAAACAGGTCGTGGATCACTTCCTCGCCAAGCCGGTCGAAATCGTCGGGAACCCGGATTTGCCCACCCATGAAGCCGATGCGCTTGGGGCGAGCGGGGGAGGGGGTATCCAGAGATGCAAGTCGCACCAGAGGCTTGCCTCAGGGCCGCGGAGGTCAGTTTTCCTGGCGTGCAGGCAATACCGCATCGTCGTTGTTGAGGGTGATGCAGTCGCTGAGGTCTTCCCACGGGCCGGATGCAAATTCCGAGGCCAGCCTGAACTCCGGATAAAACCCCGCCACATGGCAGAGCTCGATATCGATACCGCCCACATTGGTGAAATCTCCCCGGGTGGCTTCGGCTTTGGCGATGAATCGTTGCGTGCGCTCCGGGTGGCGGGACAGGGCGAGCAGGCGGGAAAGCAACTGGGGACGCTCGGGGTACTCCTTGTTCTGGACACCGATAAACCAGGGGATAAGGTTGGCGATCAACTCATCCGCCTCGGCGGTGGACAGGGGTGGGGGCAGAGATGCCTCCAGGGCGTCGATAAAGGCGCGCTGGGCGGGGTGTAGGCTGAAATTTTCCCCCGCCAGCATTTGTCGTGAACAGGCGGTGCGCAATACGGCGAGATATTTCTCCGGGTGACTCTGGTAGTCGAGGTGGCAACTGGGGGGCATGAGCCGGCCGCTGGTCACCGCTCGCGCCATGTCGGCAATGTCGATACGGCCCAATGAGTGATCGTAGTGGCTGCTGAAACTCTCGTTGTGGAGATAGCTCACCCGGCACAGGGAGGCGGCGGGCATCAGTTCCGGCGCGGCTGCGTGAGCCCCGCAAATCACTGGCACCCCGGCGTAGCTGGCTTCGATCAGTACCCGGCCCAGGGTTTCCAGGTTGGAGGTGCTGGGGAATACCATCAGATCGAACCTGCCGTAGAGTTCCCAGATCTGACCGTTGGCCCGTGCCGGCAAGTATTCAAAAAAATCACCATTGCCCAGGTGGTTGGCGATATGCCGGCGCAGGGTGTCAGGGTCGCAGCTGGGGGAATGGACATCGCCGCAAGCCAGCAATTTGTATCTGCCGGGGTATTCCCGGTTGAGGGTGATCAGCAACTCCACCAGATCGGGAAAATTCTTGTCCTCCGACAGGCGGCCGACATAGCCCAGGGTCAGGGTGTCACCGGCGACGGGGCGGGCGGGTGGTGTCTCGGGAAAGCACACAGTCAACGGGTAGCAGCGGAAGGTGGTGTAGGAGGCCAGATGGGGGAAGAGCTTTTCATAGATGCCCCTGGTGTAGTGGCTGGCCACCATCAACAGGTCGCTGGGCCGCAAATAGGGGGCGCACAGATATTCCTGAAACAGGTAGCTGCTCCAGATGGCGGTGCGTACATCGCGGATGATGCGAAAATCCAGCCCCAGCTTTTCCCGCAGGTAGAAATAATAGTGGGCGTGGGGGCCGACATTGCTGATTACGCAGTGGACTCCATCCAGGGTTTTCCTGGCATAGGCGTCGTCCCCGAGCAGGCGGTTGAAGTCGTGAAATGCCACCTCCAATCCCTGTTCGTGGCTGTGGCGCAACAGGGTGGCGATGTTCTCGTGGGCCAGGTTGACGCCGTCCTTCTGCGGCAGCAACGGATCAGTGACGTAGTCGTGGAGGCTTATACGCATGGGGTTGGGCAATCCTTGATGGGGTACTTGCCGGGTGGGGATGCCTTGGATTTACCGACCCCGCGCATCTCCTGGCAGGAGCCCGGGAGCGAAGGCGCCAGATGGCTTCTGTGGCATCCGTCAGCGTGCAATTTAGACCACCGGCTGTTGGCTGGGATGGGTCAACAGGCTGCTGCCGTCCAGCGGCGAGCGGGGTTCGGCACCCATCAGCTGGAGAATGGTGGCGGGCAGGTCCTCCAGCCTGCCGCTGCGGGTCCTGGTGCCTGGCGCAATGCCGGGGCCGCGCACAGCGAACAGGTTGTCGATCACCTTGCCGTGGGACACATGCCCGCCGGAGCGGAAGTAGGGCAGGGGGCCGATGCGGCCGCAGTCCGGACTGTCCAGGGTGTCGGCGCAGCTGTCTTCACTCCAGCACACGATCAGGTCGGGAGGAATGTCCGGTGCATCGAAGGCCGAGGTGCGGGTGGCAATGGTCCTGTCAACCAAGGGTTTTCCGCTCCGTGGGTTGACCGTCCTGGCCAGCAGCTCCCGCAATTCATTGAGTACCCGCTGATAGTCGCCGGGTTCAACCAGGCCGGAGGCCTCGCGGCCCCGCACATTCAGGCGAACATAGCCATCCCCTACGCTGGGCAAGGCAAAGGCGGGCATTTTTGGCCACAGCGGTCGGTACCAGTTGGCGGGGTTCCAGCTCAGAGGGTCGCCGGCGGCTTCCTGCTCAGCGGGTGAGGTGAGTAGCTGCCGGCCGGTCTCTGTGGTCAGGTTCCACACCTCTTGCTTCCAGTGCTGGTGGTAGTCCGTTCTCAGCGCGGGCACCGGCTGCTCAATGTTCCCCGGAGCGAGGGCCGCAGTGCCGGGAAACGTCCAGCGATACATCAGTTCGGGCAGCAGGGCCATGCCTGGCACATCCATGGTGTTTTGCGCGGTGTGATCTATGGTGTAAGCCAGCAAATGGCCGCGTTTCGGCAACGCGGCGTCGATCCGGCCCAGTGCCTGATCAATGGCCTGATAAATGGCAAGCAGGGCAGGTTCCGCCAGGGGCCCCGGCGGTGTCAGGGGGTGAGGTTCACTTAGGTGCCAGAGCATATGGTTGGCGGTGTGGCTTTCGGGAAACATCGCCAAAAACAGGTCCCAGGGTTCCCTGCCCAGCAGGTCGAGGCAGATGGCGGTACGCCGCTCAATTGCCGTCAGCAGGGCATCCTTGAAGTGGCGCACGGCGTTCCTGTCGTACAGGGAGGGGAGAACATAGGAGTACTCGACTTCCCGCGTTTGATGATCGTATACCTTTACCGCGGCCTGGAGCTTGGGGTCCGAGCCGAAACGCTCGCGGATTTCCGAAATCAGTTGCGGGGGGCTGGACAGCGGAGCGGCGGCGTTGAGTTCACTGCCCCAGCCGGTTATCTGGATGCCATTGACGCCGGGTGACAGCGTGGCCGCGAGATCGAACATACACACCCTGTAGCCCTCCCCAAGGGCGTAGAAAGGCGAATAGCGGTCTTCCCTCTGGAGGGACTGGTTGAAGTAACCATAGGTTTCGGGGACAAAGGTGGAGCCGCAGCTGCCGTTGTCGCGGCCGCTGAGGAAGATGTCCCAGCAGCGTTCATTGCGGAATCTCTTGGTGGACAGGAGCCGCCCACTTGCCCCTTGATCGATGACAGCCCTGAGGTGAGGAAGCTGACCGCTGTCGAGCCAGGATTGAATCAGGCCGGTGTTGGTGCCATCGATGGCAATGGCTGCGACACGGTATTTCATCGGTACAAGTCCTTGCTGCTGGGCCCCGTGGGGTTCCAGTGTTTGAGACATTCGTTGCCCGGATGAGGCGCAGGGCAATCGGGAGAAAGCAACCTTTGTCGACATGCCGAAACTTGGATTGTACCTCGCTTCATCCCGGCCACCTTTAGTGCACTATCCGTCACTGGGAAGCAACGGGCCATTTCACTCCTGCCCTGCCTTGCGCGAGTGGCGCGCAAGCTCGGTGTTGTGCTTCCGGATCAGATCGACGGCCTGCTGGAACATTCGCAGATTCTCGCCAGCAAGGCTGCCATTGGCTTTCGCCTGTATCTTGACTGTGGTGAACCTCGCCACTGGCAATCCCAATCGGCAGACATCCTCCGCTGTCATCACCACCAGGCCGGCATGGACTTTCTTGTCCAGTATCAACGCCTGGGCAGACCTGAAGGAGTCCCGCGGTGCCCACACGCACTGGGTGCCATCGACCCATACGCCCTCGCGGGTGGAAAGCCCGTTACAGCCATTCTGGTGGGCGAGTCCCAGATAATATTCAGTCGCATCAGGCCTGGGTTTGGCGCTCGACAGGATCAGGTGCAGGGGAATTCTGCCGGACCCGGGCACCACCTGCCGGACGATACTGGCATAGATTTCCGGGGTTTCCCGGTAGCCGATCTGGGGTTGGGCATTCACTTCGCAGATGATGGCCCCCACTTCATGCCAGGGCTTACTGATATCCGGGGTAATGAGGTCGATGCCCGCCAGATCGAGGCCGAGCACCTGGGCGGCGCGCACCGCAAGCTGGAGGTTTTCCGGATGGGCGTCCTCGACAGGTAGTGTCTGGTGACTGCCCCCGGAAGAGATGTTGCTTTTGCGCCGAAGAAGCACAAATTCACCCGCGTCGGGAACCTTGCCCGGGTCCATTCCATTTTCGTCCAGCAGCTCCAGGGCCTCGCTGTCCAGCGCCAGTCGCCATTTGCCATCGCGCCGAAAGGCGCGTTGATGATCCGGGCTCAGTTGCGCCTTGGCAACAAGCTCGGCGATGGTGTGGCCCCCGTCCCCGGTGACGCC
>Ga0079224_100004588_pt1 | contig 17942 bp, 11 predicted proteins | sample Stecom2015_FD_80414 | JGI IMG/M metagenome (GOLD analysis project Ga0079224, IMG submission 80414) | Agricultural soil microbial communities from Utah to study Nitrogen management - Steer compost 2015 | ecosystem: Environmental > Terrestrial > Soil > Agricultural land | place: USA: Utah...
CTTTCTCCAGTCGATGCAATACGCCCAATTTCAGACACGTTGGGAAGGTACAATCCTAGTTTGCCCATGGTTTCTAATGCAGTAAGCTGGGTTCTGTGATCGGATGTCCGGGAAAAGACATTGACCAACTCCTGTACAATACTGTCCATCATCAGACTGTCACGACCTGCACTGTGGTATAGCATTCTCAATATGCCGACTTTTTCGGGCCCTTCAACATTGAGTTTGTCAGAAAAAGCGGTACGCACATCAACGGGGAAATTATTGAGTATAAGTGCCTCAGCTGCATGTACCCGAACCCAAAAACTTTCATCGGATACCATGGTTTCCTTCAGGAAAAGAGGATAATCATTTTCCTGACCTGTACCTATAGCAGGTGTAAAGGTATGAATCAATGCAGTGAGTAGTAAATACCAGAGGTGTCTTATTTTCATTTTCTGGCAAAATTGGATATCAATTCAGTTTTCATACGCTGTCTCTTATGTTACTATACTCTGAAATACGGACAAACAAACACCCAAAGATGACGTATAGCCCAATTTAAAACTAAGTCTATCTTTCTGAAATCTGGTATTATTTTTCAGAATCCGGGTACTGTTAATCGTCTGGCTGGTAATTTTGGCGTAGCGTACAGAATGGACCTGGAAATGATAAAATTGAAAGCAATAATTACCATAGCTTTTAAGGCTATTGGTTATGTTTGCAGCATATACACTAACTTTTATGTCTTTTCAGGTAATTTAAAACGCCTAAGAAGACATGCTGTCAAACTTTTTAGCATGAAATTGAATACACCAACGTTTATATCCATCCTTCCCTATGTACTATTTGCAATCCTCCTGGCCGGCGTGTCTGGGTGTGATCTGGATGATGATATAGATCCTATTCAGGAGAACATCAGCGTAGGTGCCATTTTGTCCCTGGAAGGACAATGGTCTACTCTGGGGAAAAATTCGTCGGCCGCCCTGGAAATAGCCAGGGATGAAATCAATCAATATTTCGAAAAGATTGGTTATCAAGGTCGGATTGATATAAAAATATACGACAGTGAACTCGATCCTGATAAAGCGGCACAACATCTTGAATCCGCAGTCGCAGAAGGTTTCGATGTGATTATTGGCCCCCAGTCCAGTGCCGAACTGTCGGCTCTCAAGCCCCTGGCTGATCAAAATAATGTGCTGGTTATCAGTAATGGTAGTACAGCAGGTAGTCTGAGTCTTGCAGGAGATAATGTTTTTCGTTTTTGTCCCGATGGAACGCTGGAGGGTCAGGCTTTGGCCAGGCAGATTTATGAGGATGGTGTCCGTGGCCTGGTCACAGTCAGCCGGGATGATGTGGGCAACCGGGGTTTGGAAATTGATCTGATTCATGCGTTTGAAGCATTGGGTGGAACGATATACAGTCTGGATCCATACGGTGTGGATACCGAAGACTTTGGTGAAGTGATTTCCGGGATTGAAAACAGGTTGAATCTGGCAATCAGTGAATTTGGCCAGGAAGGGATCGCTGTATATGTTGCTGCATTTGACGAAGGTGTTCAATTGTTCGAACAGGCATCAGGAAATCAGGCTTTGACTTCAATCCGATGGTATGGTGGCGATGGTCTGGTTAGCAGTGAAGCTTTGGTTAATAGCTCTTCAGGATCGGAATTTGCTATAGCTACGCGGTTTATAGCACCTAATTTTGCATTGCCTGAAAATGCGCGTGCTTCCTGGGAACCGTTGTCGAACGAAATAGAGTCGAGAACAGGACTTTCAGTTTCTGCTTTTGCCCTGGCTGCTTATGATGCATTGTGGGTTACTGCGCTCACACTGGAGTCGGAGCGTAGTCCCACACGTGATTTTTCGAAATTTAAATCGTTGTTTGTGGAAAAGGCCAAAATCCATTTCGGAGCTACCGGGCCTACTCAGCTCAATCAAAATGGTGACCGTTCTATTGCGGCGTTTGGGTTTTGGGGGATCAAAAAAATCGGTAATTCCTATCAATGGGAGTTGGTGGCGACGTCGGAATAAAGGATGAGCCGCGTTTCGTTGTGATTCGGACCAAGTTCGGAATGAATTCAGTCCACGGTGATGTTGGATTTGAATGACTTCAGTACGCGGTGATGAGATTGGGGGTGAGAGCGTAGTGGGGGGGAGTGGGTCTTTCATGTATCTTAGTCGTCCGCGGTGAACACGAAATACATACCTTGAAAAAACAATTTTCCACACGGAGGGAATAAGTGTGGGGAATTTCATTTGGGAGTTCGATAATTAAAAATTTCTTGCAGGACCTGGCATGGTCATACAATGAGAAATAATCCACCGCATTTTCTACCCGAATAACTCATTTGGTTTATTCCACCGAAGCCTGGCGATCCAAACACTTCCGTCGCTGCCATATTTTTCTACTCCGCGGGGTTGCATCCATTCTGAAACTGTCACCCAGGTTTCCTCGGGGCTAATATCCACGACCCCAAAATTACCTAAACGAGCGCCCTTTTCAGGTACGAGGATTCGTTCTGTACTCCGAATGACGCAGAGTTTGCCGGGATCCACGCGGGCCATAAACAAAGGTGCCCTGTGGCGAAAAACGTGGTCATTGTTGGCGCCTCTTCGGGTATAAACAAGGAACAATCCATCGCTATGGGTCACCCAATGCTGTTGGGTATTGTAACTTCCCAGTTCGCTTCCATCGTCAAAGGTCCAGGGTTGGATGGGGGTGTAATTGAGCCCGTCTTTACTCGTCGCTACAAAACCTCGTTCGTCATTTCGGATAGTCATGTAATACCGTTCATTAAAAAAGGTCAGCGAAGCTTCGTGTAAACCGCGTGTTTTATTGTCAATTCCCAGTTCATTTCCCTGTCCCTGATATTGGAGTTTTGTACCGTCAAAAATGCAATCAAGCACGGTGATATGAGAATTTTTGCCAGGAGGATACATCGATACAGGAAGAAGGATTCTACCATTTGGGAGGTCCAATCTTTGGGCACATCCTGCCCCTGAATTGTGAAATTTATCCAATTCCGGCAAATTTAGTTTTTCCCAGGTAGACCAGCTGTGGGTATCCGGATGATATACGGAATAAGCGGTGTGTCTGGGCCGGGGCATGGTCACTTTCCACTCTGGGGTGTATACTACGGTATGTCCTATTCCCAGTAATTTTTGTGATGGAATGTGCCATTGAGGCCAAAAGTCACTTGCTGCTACCGGTCGTTGTTGTCCTTCTAAAGTTTCAAATCGGGGCGCAAGGGACTCTATTTTACGCACCTCGGTCCAATGCTGACCCAGGTCATCCGATTCAAAGCCAAACATTCCTTTGAAGACATCGCTACCATCGAGATCGAGGGTATTCATCGTCATAACCACCCGGGGATTGCCTTTTTTCCCAGCGTGGGGTACGATCCCTGCCCTGGGATGAACCCAGCACTGACTGCCATCATATAGTCGGGTGGGAATCAGGTGATCGATGGTGTAGTCCAGTGATGCGGTCTGTTCACGTAATATACCGGGGACGTAGAAAAAGGCGGATCCCGCCAGAGATTGCTTTATAAAGGTCCTTCTCGAGGGTATTTGTCGATTCATGGTGTGCAGATTGGATGTTTTACGGATTGATTTCCAGGATAGTACCGGCGATATGCCGAGTACCGTTATCCAGGTTGAAATAGTAAGTTACAAGCACTGTATGATCATCGATGACAGTAGCCCAGGGATAGCCAATGTCACTGCCTCCCCCGTCTGTCCGGAGGATTATTTCTTCGGCGGTAGCATAATCCGTGCATTCTGCGTTGAGTATGCGGGCTCGAATTCCGTACGGTTTATGGCGGTAACCATAGACGAGCAGCACCCGATCATCGGGTAAACGTGTGGCTTGCAGTGGATGGCCCTGAAAACCCATGGACTGCCATGGGCCGAATGATTTTCCACCATCTGTGGATCGGGCAATACAAGCCTGATCATCCAAACCCGCAGTTCGGATAAAAGCCACAAGATCCCCTTTGGGGGTTTCATAGATCGATGTTTCATTGAAGGCCACTTTTTCGTCCGTAGCCACTTCACATGAGTATTCCCAGGTAAGGCCTTTATCTTCAGAGATGAGCAACCAATTGCCGGTTTTTCGGATGTCGTTTTGATCATGACTGCCGGCAACCACCCAGAATAGCCTTCCGTCCCGTCCCTCGTACAACCCTCCACGATTGTATGCCGGCAGAGGGGTGCCCATGGGTGTGTATTTCATCTCGGCGGGAAGATTGGGCGGATAGTAAGGGCCCTTCCAACTGGATCCATTATCTGTAGAGCGAAGATAGTACCCACCAAGAAATACAGAGTTATTTGCATTGGAGAAAACGGGTTGTTTGACGTTGTCTATAGCATGATCTCTTAGGAAAGCCCAACCATAACTGGTACAGAGAATCGTTCCATCCTTGAGCAAAAGCAGGCAGGGATCTTGAGATCCACCAAAAGGATGGGCGTATAAAAGTTCAGGCTCTTTGGACCAGGAAAGGCCATTGTCCCGGGATCGGACGGTGACCAGGTAACTGTTGGGGTCCACGTGGTTGCTTCCGGGTTCGCCGAATATCTTACGCTCCGGGGCGCGCCGAAAGGCAACCAGGATTTCTCCATCTTCCTTTTTGATGACAGAGGGAAAAGAAGCGTAATAATCCGGATTTTCGTAAATGACCAAATCTCTGATTTTTTTCACAGTGCCGGAATCTTGGGCAGTTCCGGAAAGAGTCCAGATCAGAAAGGGAATAAAAAAATAAGCAACACGCATTTTCATCGAGTTTTCAATTTTGCTTGAAAAATGGAAGGACTAAGTTACAACAGCCTTATGATCGGATCCGATCTTATTCTACAATAAAATGGTACTATAATTTTCGCCAAACCAAGTAATTTGATAGGAGATGGGGTTTTTACCCTGGCATACTATGATCTCTATCTGAATTGGCTGTATCGCGTTTGTTTCATCTTTATCATTTTCAAAAATTACACCATATAAAATTTTGACTTAGAGTCAATTAGAAGGACTGTCAGGTAATATTTTATCAAGATATTAAAGCGTTTAAGAACTAAGTATTATATTTGCAAACTGTATGAACAAAATAGGAACTTTTGAAGGAATTGATATTAGATAATGAACATAAGGTCCGTTTGGTAAAGTGTTTGTACGGACGTAAGGAATTGGCTGTGTCGGATCTCAGTGCAGGAATTCAAAAAAGTGTTCCATTCACTTCTGCTCTGATCAATGAGATGGTGGAAGATGGTGTTCTGATTGAAACTGGGTTGGCCAAGTCAAGAGGAGGTCGTCGGGCCCAATTGTATTCTTTCAAACCCGGAGTAGGATATATTGTAGGTGTAGCAGTCAATCAGGTTTATACCACAATCTCCATCGTGGATTTAAATGGTACCCCTTTTTTTGAAAAACGGTCTAGGAATATCCCCCTCAGGGATGGAGGAGGTAACAGGGAGGTGCTCGGATCATTTATAAACCGGTATATCGAGGAATCGGGTGTAGACCGTAGCCATATTTTGGGTGTAGGAATCGGAATGCCGGGGTTTGTCAATGTTCGAAAAGGAGTCAACCATACTTTTTTCAAAGACCATGGTACCAGTTTGATTTCTGCTCTTGAAACCCATCTTAAACTACCGGTTTTTATCGATAATGATTCCTCTCTGATTGCATTGGCTGAATTGAAGCACGGACTAGCACGAAACCGAAACAATACCCTGGTGGTCAATATCGGTTGGGGAATCGGATTGGGAATTATCATCGCCCACCGCGTATTCAGAGGAGAAAATGGTTATGCAGGTGAATTTAGTCATATACCCATTTTTGAAAACGATAAAATATGCAGCTGTGGAAAAATCGGCTGTCTGGAGACGGAAACCTCCCTCAATGTACTGTTGGAAAAGGCACGAACAGATCATCGAGGAGACCACCGGACGATATTGCCGCAGGAACTGCCTGAGGATAGGACGGAAGCGCTAAAGCTTATATTCAACGCCATCGAGCAAGGCGATTCTTTTGCGATCGGTTTGTTGAAATATCTGGGACAGAATTTGGGAAGAGGATTGTCGATCCTGATTCATCTTTTCAATCCGGGTTTAATCGTACTCAGCGGAATGGGTTCTATCCCGGGCAAGTACTGGTGGCCGCCGGTTCAGCAAGCTATCAACGAGCACAGCATTGGAAAACTAGCTGAAAATATTGAATTGAAAATGTCAAAGATCGGACCGGATGCTGAGTTGATCGGTGCCACCGATCTGGTCGTGGAATCCCTGGAATCCCTCCAGTACAAATTGGTTAATGCTTCGAAAAACTAGGTGGGTGACAGCGAAATGAAACGTCGTTTCGTTTGGTCTTATGAATAAGTAGATTTTTAATATAAATTACATATTTGTTAATACAAAACATTGCCAAATGACAATACCTTCTTTTTTTGTTAGAATGAAGTTTGTCCTTCGGACACAAGCATCGCACTGGGGCGTGTTCACGTGCATGTTTGTTGGCTCTGCTTTAATGAGCATGGTGCAAGCGCAGACCATCCGCGGGACAATTACTGATGCTGGAAACGGAGAACCCATCATCGGTGCATCCGTTTTGGAGAAGAATACGGAGAATAATGGCACCACAACAGATTTTGATGGGAAATTTGAATTGACTGCCCAGACAGAAACCCCTGTGCTGGTCATTTCATACGTGGGATATCAAACCATAGAAGTTCCGTTTACCGGACAGGATTTGGACATCCAATTGAGCAGCGGACTTGCACTTGATGAAATCGTGGTGACCGCTCTGGGTATCCAAAGAGAAAAGAAAGCACTGGGATATGCAGTTCAGGAAATCGGAGGACCTGATCTGGTGGTCGCCCGGGAAAACAATATTGCAAATGCCATTTCGGGTAAAATCGCCGGATTGCAGGTTATCCGCGGAAGTAATGGCCCTGCCGGATCATCCAAGATCGTTCTTCGGGGTAATAATTCCCTGACGGGCGACAACCAACCGCTCATCGTAATCGATGGTATTCCTATGGACAACTTCACCGGGGCTTCCAATAATGATTTCTGGAACCCTTCCACCGATATGGGGAATGGTCTTGGAGACCTCAATCCGGAAAATATTGAAAGCATGACCGTATTGAAAGGGGCTTCGGCAGCTGCACTTTACGGATCACGGGCCGGAAATGGTGTGATCCTGATTACGACTAAAACAGGAAAGGCTCAGCCCGGTCTGGGTATAACCTACTCCGGAACGTTGGGTTCTTCCTCTCTGTTTTTGAAGCCGGAGATTCAAAGTGTTTTTGGCCAGGGTAATAATGGTATTTATAATGTCCTGTCCAGTCAAAGTTGGGGACCGGAAATTACAGGTCAGACCATTGAATTGTGGGATGGTTCCACAGGAACAATGCAGGCGCACAACAACCTCGAAAACTATTTCAGTTCAGGAACTAGCTGGAACCACAGCTTGTCCTTCCAACAACAAGTGTCTGACGCGACCTCTGTGTTTTCATCGGTCAATTACCTGACAGATAACAGTATTATCCCGGGTGCAAAACTGGACAGATTGAATCTTCTGACCCGATCCGTTTCCAGGTTTGGATACAATAACCGTTGGACTGCCGATGTCAAAGTTCAGTATATGAAAACGGCTGCTGAAAACCGTCCGCTCAATGGGGTAAACATTTCCAATGCTTTCGCGACCATGTATCTGTTACCGCGGTCTATCGATGTAACCAGCTTCAGTGATGGCAGCGATGAATTTGGGAATATGATCTGGTATCTGCCCTCCAATGCAGTCAACCCTTACTGGGCATCACGAAACAATCTCAATGCTGATACCAGAAACCGATTTCTGGTGAACGGATTAGTTAAAAATCAACTCACAGATTGGTTGTCCGCAGAGATTCGGGCAGGTTTTGATTTGTACAACACCAATACAGAATCAAAATTGTACGGAGGAAGTCCGTTAGCAACCACTGGTCAATACGGTCTGGGATCCAATTCGTTCATAGAAGGAAACTACAGCGCCTTATTGACGGCCAGTAAGGATGACCTATGGGGAAAACTGGGTGGTGCGGTTAATTTTGGTGGTAACCTGATGCATCAAACCCACCGTAGCCTGAGCTCGCATTCAGGTTTGTTGGTAGTTCCCAATCTGTTTTCCTTGAACAATGGGGTAGACAATCCTTCTGTAAGCCAGGGTTACAGTGAACGAAAGATCAATTCCTTGTACGGAACGGTTCAATTCAATTACGATGGTTATTTATTCCTCGATATTACGGGTCGAAATGATTGGTCGTCTACCCTCAGCAAAGAGAATCGGTCCTTCTTTTATCCCTCGATCAGCACTTCCTGGGTGATTACGGATATGATCGAAGCCAATGGAGGAAATTTACCCAACTGGTTGCTGTTTGGTAAAGTGCGGGCATCTTATGCTGCTGTGGGGAATGACTTGCCACCATATCAATTGTACAACTTCTATTCTATCGGAAACGATCCACTGGGTAATACCACCGCTTCAAAAAATGGTGTGTTGTACAATCCTGATGTGCGAAGTGAGTTGATCAAATCATGGGAAGTTGGATTTGATGCTCGTTTGTTTGACAATCGCCTGGGTATTGATTTTTCCTACTATAAATCCAATGCGACACGTCAGCTGATCGACATTCCATTGAATCCATTGAGCGGGTATAACGCCAAAAAGGTGAATGCTGGAAACATCGAGAATAAGGGATTTGAATTGACGCTCAATGGAACCATTTTTGAAAATACCAATGGATTTGGATGGGACATGAGTGTGAATTATGCCAAGAATATCAACACCGTGGTGGAATTGACCGAAGACGTCACGCAATATGGACTGGGTGGATTTGATAATATATCGATCCTTGCTGTGGCTGGTCAACGATATGGAGAAATCTGGGGAACTGAATTCGAGCGGGTAACCGACGAATCGAGCCCACACTTTGGAAAAATCGTTGTCGATGCCAATGGACTTCCACTGGCCAACCCCGAACGCGTTCGTTTGGGCAACCAGCAGCCGGATGCTTTGCTTGGGTTCAACAATACTTTCCGATATAAAAATGTATCTCTGAGTATGCAGATTGATGGTCGCTTTGGCGGCGAAATTTTCTCAGGCACCAATCGTGCACTGCAGCAATCAGGGAATGCGGCAATCACTGTGGTGAACGGACAACGGGCAGATATAGTATATGATGGTGTGGTAGAACAGGAAGGCGGTGGATATGTCGTAAATACCACCCCGGTATCGCCTGAGGTACTTTGGACTACGCTGGCTGCACGAAGTGGAAATCTGGGTATTACTGAACAAAACATTTACGATGCAACCAATATCAGGATTCGGACGCTTCAGTTGAATTATAATTTCCCGACGGATATGATCCGGGGACTGGGTATGCAAAGACTCCAGTTGGGAGCTTCGATGAACAACGTGGCGATGCTGAAAAGCTATCTCAATGGAGTGGATCCGGAGTCAGTATATGCTACCGCCACCAACGCGGTTGGATTTGAGAACCTGTCTTCACCAACATCACGTAGCATCTTTTTTAATTTACTAATCGGATTCTAAATAGTATAACCATGAAGAATATTATAAAGTCATTTTTTCTTATCGCACTGGTCATCGGCTTTTCTGCTGCATGTTCGGACTTTGATGAGATCAACATCAATCCTATCGCAGCGAGTGAGGACCAAGTTCAGGTAGAATATTTTATCAATAGTTCTATCGTCGATGCGCAGCAAGATCCACACATAGCAGAAAGGGTTTTTGTTCTCTACTGGAAAGCGGCCGGTCGGATGGATCGAACCAATTCACTTCCTGTGGGAACATATGACGATGGATGGAGCACAGATTATTTCAGGTATATCTCCGGTTGGCTGAACAATGCCTATACTGCAGTTGAAATTGCAGATAAGCAGATTGCCAATGGGCAGCAAAAAGAGTATACGAACAATCTCAAACAGGTTGCTCGTATTTGGAGAGCCTACCTCTTGAGTGAAATGGCAGACAACTTTGGACCGCTTCCCATCAATGGTTTCCAGGGTGTGAACCCCGACTTCAACAGCCTGGAGGAGGTTTATAATTTCCTTTTGACAGAACTGGAAGATGCGGTAGGATCTATGGATTTGAGCGTAACACCTCCCAATAGTATTCAAAACAATGATCCTGCCTACGGATACAATTTCACGAAGTGGGTAAAATATGGCAATTCCATGAGAATGAGATTGGCCATGCGAATTTCCAAAGCGGATCCTGCCAAAGCACGTCAACATTTTGAAGCAGCAGCCAACACCAATCAGTTCATTGCCTCACTGGATGACAACTTTCAAGTTCAGGAAACCGGTGGCTGGAGTGCATTGACCGGAGTGATGACACGGGAATGGAATATGCAGTATCTGTCACCCACCATGAACAATTTGATGATCGGACTGGGTGGTATTCCTAGCACAGATCAATTGGGCGACAGTTACAACCAGTACATAAAACCAGGTAATTACCTGGGCGAAAGATATGAGGATCATTTTACCACCAAAACAAACGATCCTTCTGCAGGGTATTGGTTTGATGGATTACACGAGACCATCGATCCAAGATCGTATGTACAATTTATCATTCCCGGGGATTTTGATAACCCGGAAATGAATCGCTATCCAACCTACAGTCTGCCAACCACCGGCGAAACTGTTCGAAATCTGGTGACTGATGACGGCAACACGGTTGTTAAGGAAATCGAAGCTGCTTTTACATGGAATGCACCCTCTATTGGCAGCTGGGGGGCTAAAGGTTCCAGAAATACGGTGTACAGCCATGCCGGAGCAGTACCCAGACTTGCCAATCGATTTCGTGATGGAAGCAGTCAACGAATCTTTTTTGCCTCCTGGGAATCTTATTTTCTTATCGCAGAAGCAGCAGTTTATGGCTGGAATACGCCTATGAGTGGTGAAGATGCCTATGAAGCAGGTATCCGTGAAAGTATGGAATACTGGGGTGTCTCCCAATTTGCAGATGATTATCTGGCTTCCGAAGATTACAATCGTGTAGGGACGTCCGTGGCCTGGAACCATACAACAGAACCCCCGGCTACAGTGACTATGGAATACGTAAATGGATATACAGGAGAATCCGGCACCGTTGAATTCTCTTATCCAGACAACCATCTTTATATGGATGGAAATGTCAAAAATGATGCATTGACCAAAGTCATAACCCAGAAATTTATTGCTCAATCTCCTTGGTTACCATTGGAAACGTGGAATGATCATCGACGCCTCGGATTGCCATTTTTTGAAAATCCTGCCGTGGAAAACCCTCTGCCCAACCTGCCTGCCTTGAATAGTAGTAATTTCATGGAAAGCAGGTGGGAATTCTTCCCCCAAAGATTGAGATATCCAGCAAATCTGGAAAGCAATGTTCCGGAAGGATATTCTCAGGCTGTACAACATCTGGGTGGTCCCGATGATGTATTTACCCCCCTGTGGTGGACAGGAAGGTAAAATATTGCTTGGTCAACCAAATGAAGGCCGTTTCCCGAGGAGACGGCCTTTTTTATTTGTTACCCTTAGCCAGACAGGGTAGAGGAAAAGTATAACATGGATTTCATTAGATTTTTAGATCAGAATTGTAACCTCAGAATGTAGCCTCCAGGTGCCGACCATCTAATCAGCAATTTTGGTTCATCCAGGGTCAAAAGCCAAAGCATGCAACCACCTCGCTTCTGATGTCTGTTTGCGTAGCTTACAATTCATACGCCGGCTTAGCACTTGATCAATTCTTTTAACGCACGTCGTTCCAGGATAAAATATATTCTTTCCCGTTTCTACATTTGCCCTTCAGCTTTCACCTTATTGCAGAGTGTCAGTTTCCCACGGTCACTATTGTGCAGAAATCTAAATAGCTGCCCATGGTTTTCTATATATTTTTTGGACAGGTCAAGGTGGAGTGATGGTGATATAGCGGGGTTATGTACCATTGATGCAACGAAGAGCTGGCAAAAAAGATGAAGAAAAAATGAAATGTATTTAGGTTTTGGTGCACTACCTCACCTAGTCGGTTATGACCATCTAGATCAAGACGATTATTTTTGTAAATTTACCTTAAGTCTTATTCATGGACCGATTAAAATTCTTATTGTTATGAAATATAGTTTTGCAATTATATTGGGATTGATGTTATTAAGTCCGGGTTGGTTGTGCGGTCAAATAACTATGGTACCCCAGAAGGAAGGGGTTTTGGTCCTGGATAATGCTGACTCAGTATTGTTTTACCAGATTGCTCCCAAAAGTCTTCAGGGTAAATATAGCCGGAATCACTATATTCATCCTCTTTGGAACGTGGATGGCATGGTATTGACGGAGGATTTTCCGGCAGACCACCTGCATCAACGCGGAATTTTCTGGGCCTGGCATCAAATTATAATCGATGGTCAGCGTAGCGGTGATGGCTGGTCTCTTGATGATTTTACCCAGGAAGTTCTGGCTACAGGTTGGGAAGTCCGGAATGATGGAAGTTCGGTGCTGACCACTCAAGTCATATGGAAATCGGATTTACATACTCGAAATGGGAAACCGGTTCCATATCTTTTGGAATCCACGGATATTGTAGTTCATCCGCGAGAAGAGAAATATCGAAAATTGGATTTCATCATTCGATTAGAAGCAATTAATGCTAAAGTGGGGATCGGAGGATCGGAGGATGAGAAAGGATATAGCGGCTTTTCGGTTCGAATTAAATTGCCCGAGGATGTAGAATTTCATGGACCCGATGGACCGATCATGCCCAGGGTAACGGCAGTTTCTTCACCAGGTTTTGTGGATGTTTCCGGCACGTATGATGGTACAAAAGCCGGCGTAATAATTGGTGATCACCCCGAAAATCCTCAGTATCCTCAATCCTGGATCCTGCGGGCCAGCAAAAGTATGCAAAATGTCGCTTTCCCCGGCAGGGAAGTGGTCACCATTAAACCTGGAACACCACTCAAACTTCAATATTCGGTGGTCACCTATGTGGGTGATACACCCGGAGATATCCTTCGCGAATTAAAACAACAAAAATGAAAAGGGTTACCATATCGTCCAGCCTCCATCCACGAACAAATTGTGCCCTGTGACATAGCTCGAATCGTCGGAGAGCAAAAAATGAACAGGACCAGCTATTTCTTCGGCCAGTCCTACTCTGCCCATAGGAACCTTAGCATTCAATCGTTCGATAAATTGCGGGTGGCTATTTATGACCATTTGATTGGGAAAAGGTCCTGGAGAAATACAATTACAACGGATACCCTTCCTGGCCCAATGAACCGCCAGATATTTAGTAAGCTGAACGATTCCAGCCTTTCCTATTCCATACTCGACTGGATTGGGCTGCATAGGGGATTCGTATATCCGGGGATCAGGCGAAACTGCACCATACATACTCGAAAATAAGACGATACTGCCTTTGCCGTTTTTCTCCATTGCCCTCCCCACCTCACGAGCGAGCAAAAAGGTGGACGTAACTCCCAAATGGCCAGCCCTGTTGAAACTTTCGGCATCCAGATCATCGAAGGATCTTCCGGCAGCTCCATAAGTCAGTATGACCAGGCCATCCGGTATTCCGTATTGAATCACGTTGTGCCGCACAAATTCAAAAAGCATTTCTTCATCGGAGACATCCAGCTCAACAGGAATGAGCTGCTCTTTTTTATTGACTTGAGTTGCAAACTCCCTGGCTTTCCCCGCCAGATCAGCACATAGCACATGTTTGTTTTTACCTAATAAAAACCGCACGATGCTCTGGCCGAGGTGACCTGCTCCACCAATGACCCAGATGATGGACTTTTTATTTTTCTTCATATTTTTATCAATTTTAAAAATCGACCTGATCCACCTGGCCGATATCCGGAAACGGTAATCGGTCATTAAAAGAGAAGATTTTAGGGATTAAATTTAAACGAATAAAGATTACTATCCTTCAAAAAGAATTTCAGGCGAATGATCCTTGCTTCCAAAGGTTTTACATTCGTTTGATGGTTCCAGTGGACAATCCGTTTGATTTCGTTACCGATAATTTCCTGACAGTCTGCTTTGGTATAGCCCGGAATTGGTTTACCATTTTCATCCTGGATTTCAACGAAAACATTCCCGGCGGCAGAGCTGGAATAATTGATTTCCAATTCCTGACCTTCGAAGACAAAGGGTCGGGTGTTGATGCTTCCTCCTGTATACCCGGCTTCTATTGATGCAAAGCCATCCAGCCTTATTGAATACCGTTTTAAATGTGCCGAAGGCTGAGCATAGTTTTCATTAACGTAAATTGACATTTCATGGTCGCCAGTTTGTACCACATTGAGTGCAGGATAGTTGGATCTGGACACCCAGTTTTCCAATCCAATTCCAGGCTTGATAAATGATTCTAAAAATGTACGATAATAACGATTTCCGCCCCGGGAGGTCATGATGATGGCATCAGAACAATCCTTAAAATATCTGGGATTGACGTTAAGGGCTTCAGCCTGACGATCTGTAAGGACCTGACGATCGGGCATAAAACGAGCTCCGATGGCAATATAAATCTGGGGAGCACGGAAATACGGACTGGTCTGCTGGGTATAAAGATGCTCCATAGGCGTATCTCCAAACTCCATGGCTACAGGCTCGGTCCAGCTTAGGAAATCCGTGGATGTGGTCCGACTTACTGATCGATATCCTTTGTAGTCCGAAAATCCACCTTCTGACCAGGTTCTGAAATAACATACATATAGTTCTTCACTTTCAGACCAGAATGCCACATTCTGTGAATCAAAAACACCCTTTGTAAAAACAGGTTCTTCGTGGAGTTTGGTCCAATGAATACCATCCGGCGAGGTATAAGCAATCAAACCACTGGCTTTTGTTCCACCCAATGCTTTATATCTTTGATGTGGTGGCGCATCAGGGTTTTTGTCGATAAAAGGGCTGAAATTGTGGGTTACGGGGGCAGCATGAGCCAGGATCACATTGTTTTGGCGGGATCCTTCTATTTCGAATAACCCAAGCTCAGGTTTGGTCCAATGGATACCGTCTGTAGAAAGTGCTAAACAGGTAGTCTCGGATTCATTGCCATCACGACCTGCTTCCCGAACGCCCCGATAATAAGCCTTGTATATCGGACCATCCTGAATGATGGTGCAGTAGGCGCTGAAATTTCCTTCCCAGGGCTTATCAAAATACAAAACGGGTCCTTCATTGACCGGATGGTGCAGTCGTTTATTCGCATTTTCCATGTTGTCAATGATATAATCATCGAGAAAAAGCTGGCGATCAGCTCCGACTGGGAGTTGTGCATCTACCTCGTGGGATATGAAGAATGCCAGAACGAGCAATATTTTTTTGATCATAATACCTGGGTTTGATTGTCTCATTTGTAATTATGCCAGCCTTCCAAATCCAGACCTGGTTTTACCTAATATCCCTTCCCGGGTCGGAAGTTTACCTGTTTTCACGAGATCGTCCATTTCACCCAGTACCTCCTCAAATGCCTGAATAAATTGGTCAAAGTGGTGATTTTGATGTGCATCCATCAAATAAAAATAGGTGGATACCAGAAAACCTCTCTGCATCATTTTTTGGATGTAAATGGATTTAAGTTGCGGTTGGTACTCATCGGGAAAAAAGGCGATGGAAGGTGTTGCCGGCATACCGGTTACGGTCACCCGGCAATGGGTAAATTTTACAGCCACTTCTGACAGTCGCTGCTGAAAATGTGTACCTTTTTCCCATACCCGCTGGAATACATTGAGTTTTTCAACCTTTTCCAGAACAGCCAGGGCTGCTGATGTTCCGATGCCGTCGGTCCAGTAACTCGATGAAATAAAACTGCTTTCAGAGGAATCCATTACGGACTTTTCCCCTATGACAGTGCCAAATGGAATACCATTGCTCATGGCCTTGGCATAAACCACAAGATCCGGGGTTAAGTCCATAGCCAGGTGGGCACCGGGAAATCCATATCTCAGACCACTTGTGATTTCATCCACGATGAGCAAGATACTTTTTTCCTTGCACGTAGAAATAATATATTGAATAAATTGGGGGTTGGGCTGCTGGGATCTCATGGGTTCCATGACTATAGCAGCCAGATTGGATCCTCCTTGATCGATGGCTCGAATGAAAGATTCAATATCGTTGTATGTAAAAGGTATGGAGGTTCCTTCCAACTCCCGGGGCACACCAGCAGGGTTCAGACCCGGGATCAAATGGCCATCAAGTGCGCTGTTGCTGTGCAAATTAGCTGCCAGGTACCAATCATGCCAGCCATGGTAACCACAAAATGCAATGCCACTCTTTTCGGTGTGGGCTCTTACAGTGCGGATAGCTACAGCCATCGCTTCCCCTCCTGTTCTTGCAAAGCGTACCTTGCCTTCTGATGCCCAGGGGTGTAGTTCCAATAGTTTTCGGGCCAGCACAATTTCATCGGGATTGACCAGGGAACAATAACTTCCCAAAGTAATCCTCCTTTGTATTGCAGCATTGACGTCAGGATCCGCATAACCCAGAAGAACAGACCCTACGCCTCCAACAAAATCGACATATCTTTTACCATCTATATCCCAAACTTCACATCCCTGGCATTTGGAATAGTAAGCCGGCCAGACCTCAAGGTTGAACATTTCTGCCTGCTTGGACATTAATGCGGTTCCCCCACATATCACTTCCCGGGCTTCCTTCCACATGGAGGGTCCAGTATTTTCTCCATGAGCGATATTCGTGGTCCCGACCGGGTTCAGGAGACGAATCGCATTATGGCAGAATATATCTTCAAGATCCTGCTTTGTCAATCCCTGATCTTCACTGGCATCTTTCAAAGCCAACAGCGATTCAATCCCCACAAGGGTCATTTTTTGGGGAGTAAGATTTGTTTGCCCCACATCCGGATGTTCTGGATGAAGCCAATAAAAATCATGACCCGTTGCTATGCATCGCCCGCGCATTTCGCTTACAGGAAAGTCAGATCCCCACAGGATTCTCTGTGGTCCCAATGCCTTGATCGCGGCTGTAAACGCTCCTGATTCCCCTATGGCCGAGGTGTCCACGACGACATTCTCCAGGTCTGAGATTCGGCTCAGACCAAGTTTTCCATTTCGGTAATTAAAGCTTCGTGCAATATGGGCCAATATTACCTTGACGCGCGGGTAGGACCTGCAAAGTCTTCGAAGCTCTCTGATATTGTCCTCATCAGCTATACCTTCATCTTTTACAATGTGCAACATTATCACACCATGATGCTGGTCCAGCAATTCCCACATCCAATCCGGTGCATATTCGGGGATAGAAGCATTCATCGTATCAGGTCTTTGTGCGTAACAATGGTAAACCTTAAGACCTGATAAACGGGGGTGATCGAGCAAGGCTTCCAAATCATGCGGGTTATCTTCAGGCGAAGCCAGACCCAGTCCCCTGGAGTACGAAGTACCATTTGTCTCCAGTTCCCGGAGTATAAAATCATTGATCTCTGATCTCGATCCCGATTTTCGGGGTAATCCAAAGTATAAACCATGAATGGATTGAACAGGAAGATAATTTTTCAATCTTTCGATATTTTCGCGAATTCCCAGGGTTTGTATCTCCGAGAGAAACGTCCATTCCCCGGTGGGATAGTGTGAGGATTTATAGAGATGCGAATGGATATCAAAAATTTTTAGGGGAATGAAATCCTGCAACCATCTCCGGATCAACGACCGGTCATATTCTACTATGTTTTGGGCATAATTCGCCATCATTTACAGTCTTGTCTCAATTTCACCTGGTGATTTTTTCATTTCCTTCCTCAGTTGTTCCTGATACTGATCCTTGGCTTTTATGTCTTCCTTTCCAGTTTCTCCAAAATAAACCAGACCCACCACTTTCCTCGATCGGGTCCGACTGGTGTTTCCATCAGCCCTATGGATGGTCATACCATGGTGAGCCAGGAGATCCCCCGATTTTGCC
>Ga0079224_100004591_pt1 | contig 17938 bp, 17 predicted proteins | sample Stecom2015_FD_80414 | JGI IMG/M metagenome (GOLD analysis project Ga0079224, IMG submission 80414) | Agricultural soil microbial communities from Utah to study Nitrogen management - Steer compost 2015 | ecosystem: Environmental > Terrestrial > Soil > Agricultural land | place: USA: Utah...
GCCGCCGCAGGCCGGGCCGCCGGCCCACCAGGGACCGCCGGCCGGGCCGCCGCCCCGGGGGCCGCAGGGGCCTTCGGACGCGGGACAGACCCCGGAGGCGCCGCGTGCCAACCGGGGGTGCGCCACCGCCGCGGTCGCCGTGCTGGCCCTGGGGGCCCTGGTGTTGGTCGGCGCGGGGGTGTGGGCCGTGGTCGGCCTGATCGGCCCGGGCGGCTACGAGAAGGTCCCGGAGTGCGCCGTCGCCGAAGGGGAGACCCTGGACGAACTGGTCCCCGAGGCCGAAGCCGAGGTCGACGACCGGATCGACGGCATGGAGCAGGAGGGCCGCGAGGGCGAGCAGTGCCGCTGGGCCTCCGGCGAGGACTCCGCGCACACGCCCTCCGCGGTGCGGGTGGTCATGGTGCGCACCGGCACCGAGGGCGGCTCCGCCGGCGAGGAGGCCGCCGCGGAGCTGCTGGACGGCGCCTCGCAGCAGCAGGAGCGCACCGCGCTCTCCGGACTCGGCGACGAGGCCTACTCCTGGTACGACGCCGAGGTCGAGCCGCTCGGCTGGGGCTGCGTCGGCGCGCGCACCGCCAACCTCTACGTCGAGACCTGCTACTCCTCAGCGGCCGACTACGGCCGCACCGAGCCGATCCCCGACGCCGACATGGTGGACGGCGCCAAGCGCCTGGCCCGCGAGGTCCTCACCGCGGCCGAGGAGGGCAAGGGCTGAGCCGGGGCGGGGCACGCCGGAGCCAGGACAGGGCAGGCCGGACCCGCTGGAGCCGCCCCGCCCCGGGGCCCGCCCGCGGGACGTCTTCCGGCTCTGCGAGGAGGCACCGCGGGGCGGAGCGCGACGAGCCCCGCCGCACTCCTCCCGGGGCCGCCCGCGGCCCGCGGACACCCGTCCGGAGGCGAGCGGCGGCGGCCGGCCGCCGCCCCGAAACCCGACGCGCCCCCGGTCGCCGGCGGGCCGAACGGTCACCCGCGGTGTGACGGAGGGTGTTCTCGAGGGCGCCGGCGACACCGGACTCCGCAGCCCCGCCGGAGCCCGGGAGCCGCCGGGCCCGAGATGCCTTCGGGGCGGGCGGCCGTACGGGCGGGGCGGCAGGGGGCGGTGCGCGGCCCGCCACGGCCCCACCCCCGTTGATGTATCGACCGGTCCGGTGCCGCTCACCGGGACAGGTCTGCGGCGGGGACCGGCCGATGTCCCGAGATCAACGGCCCCGCGACGCCTCCCGCAGCGGCAACGGCGGCGTCGAGCCGTACCGCGGGAGGCGCAGGGCCGGCGGCCGGAGACCCTGGGCGATCGACCGGAACAGTCTCTGGGAGAGGCCGTCGGGCATGCGGCCGGGTGCCCGAGGGCGGGCCCCGACCGGTTTCGCCCCTATTCCTTCGCCGCTCATCGACCGGACCGGGGCCGCTCGCCGGTACCGGGGCGCGGGGCGGGACCGGCCGCTACGTCAGCGGCGGTCCGGACCGGGGGAGCGCCCGCGTAGCCGGTGGCCTTCGAGCGCGGGACCGGCACGGACGGGGCACCGGGGCCGGGCACGGCAGCGAGCCGGGGCCCGGGTGCGCCCGCCCGGCGCCCTCGGCGGCGCCGGGCTCCGCATCGCCGGCTGCGCCCGGCCCACCGGCCCCTTCTCCCTCCAGGGGAGGGACCGGGAAGGGGCGGCGCCCCGGGGCCCGGCGGAGGCGGCCGCGGGGCCGGGGCGACGGGGCGGGCCGAGCGGAGCCCTGCGGCGATCTGCGGCCGGGGCCTCCGCCCCCGGGCGGATCGGGGAGGAGCGGGCCGGGCGGCGGTGCGGCCCCGGTCACAGGGCCGTGTCGAGGAAGTCCTCCAGGGCGGGTGCGACGTCGGGGGAGAACCGGCGGTCGGCGTCGGCGGCGACCGAGCCCGGGGCGGGGTCGTACATCCGGAAGACGTGGTCGGCGCCGTCCAGGTCGACGCGGGTCGCGTCGGGCAGTCCGCCGGTCAGCCGGTCCACCTCCGCCTCGGCGACCTGGGCGTCCTCGGTGCCCCACAGCACCAGGGTGCGGGTGCCGGCGGGGAGGCCGCGGGCGAGGTCGAGCGGGTCGAGCGCGTCGATCTCGCGGAGGAACGGCTCGGTCTGCGGGCCGAACAGCGGCTCCAGCTCCGGGGAGAGGTCCTCGGGCAGGGGGTCGCCCGCGCGCAGCCGCGCGGTGGCGGTGCGCACGTCGGAGAGGATCGCGGTGGCGTCGGCCTCGGAGAGGCCGGCGCTCTCCGCGGTGCGCATCTGCTCGGTGAGCTGTCGGTCGAGCAGGTCCAGGTAGCGGGTGCCGGGCGGGGCGGCCAGCACGAGCGCGGCCGGCGGGTGCCCGGCGACGGCCTCCGGCGCGCGCAGCGCGAACAGCGCGCCCTCGCTGTGGCCGAGCACCAGCAGGCGCGAGGGGTCCACTTCGGGCTGGGCGGCCAGCTCGGCGTAGGCGTCGACCATCTCCTGCTCGAAGACGTCGTAGTCGACCGGGTCGTCCTCGTCGCGGGATCCCGTGCCGGTCTCGCCGCTGCCCAGCTTGTCGTAGCGGAACGAGGCGACCCCGGCGTCGGCGAGCACCCGCGCGAAGTTGAGGTTGGTCCCCGCGTCCATCCGGCCCGGGTTGTCGCCGTCGCGGTCGGTGGGGCCGCTGCCGGAGATGATCAGCGCGGCCGGCACCTTCTCCCCGCTCTCGGCCCCGGGGGGCAGCGCGAAGGTGCCGTGCACGGTGTCCGGGCCGCTGGTGAAGCGGACGTCCCGCTCGACCGGTTCGACGCCGGGCGGGTCGGCCGGCTCCGAACCGGTTCCGCCGGGAACGCAGCCCGCGGCCAGCAGCACGGTCGCGGCGGCGCCCGCGGCGATGCGCAGCGGGGCCCGCCGGGCGCCCCGGTGCGGCGGGCGCGGTCGGGTGGGGAGGAGCCAAGGCATGGCCCCTACCGTACGGGCCTCCAGGGGACCCGGTGGACGGCGGAGACCGGGCGGCCCGGTGCGGCCGTGCCGGGCCGCCGCGGAGGTCACCGGGGGGTGACGGAAGGAGAACGATCCCGCGACCGGAGGGTGAAGGTCACGGGACCGTGCCGAAGCGAGGCGAAGTCGTTACCGGAGCCGCTACATGCGGCGCATCACCGCGACGACCTTGCCGAGGATGGTCGCCTCGTCGCCGTTGATCGGCTCGTAGGCGTCGTTGCGGGGCAGCAGCAGGACGTGCTCGCCGTCCCGCTTGAACACCTTCACGGTGGCCTCGTCGCCGAGCAGGGCGGCGACGATGTCGCCGTTGTTGGCGTCCGGCTGCTGGCGGACGACGACCAGGTCGCCGTCGGTGATGGCGGCGTCGGTCATGGAGTCGCCGACGACGGTGAGCATGAACAGCCGGCCCTCGCCGACGATCTGCTTGGGCAGGGTCAGCACGTCCTCGATGGACTCCTCGGCCAGGATCGGGCCGCCGGCCGCGATCCGGCCGACCACCGGCACGTGCGCGGCGCGCCCCTCCTCGGCCTGCGGCTCCCCCTCCAGCTCGTCCCAGGAGCGCACCGTCGCCTGGCCCGGAATGCGAATTTCCACCGCTCGCGGGCGATTCTGGTCGCGGTGAAGATAGCCCTTGCGTTGCAAGACCTTCAGTTGGTGCGCGACACTGGACGGGCTCGACAGGCCCACGGCGTCCCCGATCTCCCGGATGGACGGCGGGTAACCGCGCTGCCGTACATAGCGGTGGATGCAGTTCAGTACGCTCTGCTGGCGAGCCGTGAGTTTCGGTGCACCGCCCTGCGTCCCGGCCCCCGCACGCGCGCCCTCCGGCGCCGGGGAGAGGTGGCGCGGGTCGGTGGAGCCGGGCCCGCCCGCGTGAGGTTCCTGCGTTCCGTGGTTCTCCTCCGGCACGGCCGGCCTCCTCGGCGGTGATCTCGCGGTCGTCGCGCGTATGGGCTGTCGGGAGCGTCGAAATCCTCGACCGATGGTGCGGCGGCACCGACCGTGACCGCCCCGCTCGCGGGCCGCGCCGGTGTCGAGGTAAAGCACGTCCAACGTTACTGCCTGCACATAGCGATATCAAACAAACGTTCGAGATGGTGATGAAAAAATCGCCCGGATACGGTATTAGTCGAACATCAGTTCGATCAGACTGGTGTTCGAAGGGGGTGTCCATGTCCGAAACCGCGCCCGTCCCGCCGGGGCCGCCCGGCGCCGTTCCGCATATCCCCCGTCCCCGGCGGCCGGTGCCCTCCGGCCCCGACCTGTACGACTGGGCGGTCGAGATCCCCGAGTGGCGCCGCTCCCCGGCGGCCCCGCCCGCCCTGGCCGGCCTGCCCGAGCTGCTCGCAGTCCCCGGCGGGGCGCCCGGCGAGCGGCTCCGGCTCACCGTGCGCGGCCGCGTGGTCGCCGTCTCCCTGCTGTGCGCACTGGCCACCGGGGCGCTCTCGCTGCTGTTCATGACCTCCGCGGCCGCGGGCGCCTCCGGTCCCGGAGCGGCGGCCGGCGCCTTCTTCGGGACCACCGCTCCACCGACGGTGGTCGTCCAGGACGGCGATACGCTTTGGGAGATCGCCGAACGGGTGCGCCCCGACGACGACACGCGGCGCACCGTGCACGAGATCGTCGAGCTCAACGGCCTGGCCGGCACCGAGCTGGAGCCCGGCCAGGAGCTCCGCGTCCCCGGCGTCTGAGCCGCCGGGTGCGAGGTGTCCGCCGTCACGGCCGCGGCCCGCGCCCGGCGCGACACGCCGGAGCGCGGGCGCTCTTTCCCGGGCTGACCTGCGAAGCGGCCCGGACGCCGTGCGAGGGGGCTTGCGACCCCGACCCGCACCCTCGTAAGTTGACCACAAGATCTTGTGCTTGCCTTGGCGCAGATGGCCCAGAAGTTGTGCTTTAGTAGGTGCAGATCTTCATGGGGCCGCCCGGCGTGCGCGGCGGTCCGGGGTAAGGGCGAGCGGACTCCGCCGCGCGCGTCGCGGCTGGGGCCGGCGCGGGAGGGCCGCGGGGCGCAGGGAGGCGTTTCGGCATGCACTGTCCGTTCTGCCGTCATCCGGACAGCCGGGTGATCGACAGCCGGTCCACCGACGACGGCGCGGCGATCCGCCGCCGCCGCTCCTGCCCGGAATGCGGGCGGCGGTTCACCACCCAGGAGACGGTCCTGCTGATGGTGCAGAAGCGCTCGGGCGTCACCGAGCCGTTCTCCCGGGCCAAGATCGTCGCCGGCGTCCGCCGCGCCTGCCAGGGCCGCCCGGTCACCGAGGACGCCCTGGCCGTGCTGGGCCAGCGGGTGGAGGAGGAGATCCGCTGCCGGGGCCTGGCCGAGGTGCCCGCGCACGAGATCGGCCTGGCCATCCTCGGCCCGCTGCAGGAGCTGGACGAGGTCGCCTACATGCAGTTCGCGTCGGTCTACCGCGGCTTCGAGTCGCTGGCCGACTTCGAGGAGGAGATCTCCCGGCTGCGGGCCGAGCGGCAGTCCGCCGGCGTCGGGGACGAGGGCGGCGAGTAGCGGGCCGCGGGCCCGCGCAGTGAGAAGGAGGGCCCGTCCGGGCGGGACGGGCCGACGGGGGCTCCGGCGGGGAGCCCGAACGAGATCAGGGGGAGCCGGCATGACGGAGACGACGGGCGCGACGGCGCGCAAGGGCGGCGGTCGACGCAAAGGGCTGAAGATCCAGCGCATCTTCACCACGCCCGGCGTGCACCCGTACGACGAGGTCGAGTGGGAGCGCCGCGACATCGTCATGACCAACTGGCGGGACGGGTCGGTCAACTTCGAGCAGAAGGGCGTGGAGTTCCCGGCCGCCTGGTCGATGAACGCCACCCAGATCGTCGCCAGCAAGTACTTCCGCGGCGCGGTGGGCACCCCGCAGCGGGAGTGGAGCCTCAAGCAGCTCATCGACCGGGTCGCCGGGATGTACACCCGCACCGGCCAGGAGAACGGCTACTTCGCGACCGACGCCGACGCCGAGGTCTTCGACCACGAGCTGAAGTACGCGCTGGTGCACCAGCTGTTCAGCTTCAACTCGCCGGTCTGGTTCAACGTCGGCACCGCCTCCAAGCAGCAGGTCTCGGCCTGCTTCATCCTGTCGGTGGACGACACCATGGAGTCGATCCTCGACTGGTACAAGGAGGAGGGGATCATCTTCAAGGGCGGCTCCGGCGCCGGGGTGAACCTCTCCCGGATCCGCTCCAGCAAGGAGCTGCTCTCCTCCGGCGGCACCGCCTCGGGCCCGGTCTCGTTCATGCGCGGCGCCGACGCCTCCGCCGGCACCATCAAGTCGGGCGGCGCCACCCGCCGCGCGGCCAAGATGGTCGTGCTCGACGTGGACCACCCCGACATCGAGGAGTTCATCGAGACCAAGGCGCGCGAGGAGCACAAGATCCGCGCGCTGCGCGACGCCGGCTTCGACGTCGACCTGGGCGGCGCGGACATGTTCAGCGTCCAGTACCAGAACGCCAACAACTCGGTGCGGGTCTCCGACGCGTTCATGCGCGCGGTGGAGAGCGGCTCCGACTTCGGCCTGGTCTCCCGGACCACCGGCGAGGTGGTCGACAAGGTGGACGCCAAGAGGCTCTTCCACTCCATGGCCAAGGCGGCCTGGGAGTGCGCCGACCCGGGCGTCCAGTACGACGACACCATCAACGACTGGCACACCGCGCCGGAGAGCGGCCGGATCACCGCCAGCAACCCCTGCTCGGAGTACGTCCACCTGGACAACTCCTCGTGCAACCTGGCCTCGATCAACCTGCTGAAGTTCCTCGACTCCGACGGCACGTTCGACATCGAGAACTTCGCCAGGCTCACCGAGCTGGTCATCACGGCGATGGACATCTCCATCACCTTCGCCGACTTCCCGACCGAGAAGATCGGCGAGACCACCCGGGCCTTCCGCCAGCTCGGCATCGGCTACGCCAACCTGGGCGCGCTGCTGATGGCCAGCGGCCACGCCTACGACTCCGACGGCGGCCGCGCGGTCGCCGCCGCGATCACCTCGCTGATGACCGGCACCGCCTACAAGCGCAGCGCGGAGCTGGCCGGAGTGGTCGGCCCCTACGACGGCTACGCCAAGAACGCCGGCGCGCACAAGCGGGTGATGCGCAAGCACGCCGCGGCCAACGACGACCTGCGCACCGTCGGCGAGATGGACCGGTCGATCGCCGCGGCCGCCACCGCCGCCTGGCAGGAGTGCCTCAAGACCGGAGAGAAGAACGGCTGGCGCAACGCCCAGGCCAGCCTGCTCGCGCCCACCGGCACCATCGGCTTCATGATGGACTGCGACACCACCGGTATCGAGCCGGACTTCTCGCTGGTCAAGTTCAAGAAGCTGGTCGGCGGCGGATCCATGCAGATCGTCAACCAGGCGATCCCGCGGGCGCTGGCCACGCTCGGCTACCAGCAGGAGCAGATCGAGGCCATCGTCGAGTACATCGCGGAGAACGGCCACGTGGTGGACGCCCCCGGGCTGCGCCCGGAGCACTACGAGGTGTTCGACTGCGCCATGGGCCGCCGCTACATCAAGCCGATGGGCCACGTGGAGATGATGGCCGCGGTGCAGCCGTTCCTCTCCGGCGCGATCTCCAAGACGGTGAACGTGCCCGAGGAGGCCACCGTCGAGGACTTCGAGCACATCTACTTCCAGGGCTGGAAGCTCGGCCTGAAGGCGCTCGCGGTCTACCGGGACAACTGCAAGGTCGGCCAGCCGCTCTCCACCGCCAAGAGCGAGGAGAAGGAGGAGGCCGAGCAGGCGCCCGAGCCGCGGGTCGTCGAGGTGAACCGCCCGATCCGGCGCAGGCTGCCGAAGCGGCGCCCGAGCCAGACGGTCTCGGTCACCGTCGGCGGCGCCGAGGGCTACATCACCGCCGGCTCCTACCCGGACGACGGCCTCGGCGAGGTCTTCATGAAGCTCGGCAAGCAGGGCTCCACCCTGGCCGGCGTCATGGACGCCTTCTCCATCGCGATCTCCATCGCGCTGCAGTACGGGGTCCCGCTGGAGACCTACGTCGAGAAGTTCACCAACATGCGGTTCGAGCCGGCCGGCATGACCGACGACCCGGACATCCGGATGGCCCAGTCGGTGGTCGACTACATCTTCCGCCGCCTGGCCCTGGACTACCTCTCCTTCGAGGAGCGCGCCGACCTGGGCGTGCTCACCGCCGAGGAGCGCCGGGCCCAGGCCGCCGGCGAGGACCCGGCGCTGGTCGCCGCCGAGGTGGAGTCCTACGCCCAGTCCGCCCCGGTCACCGGGCGCGAGGAGGCCGCCGCAGCGGAGCAGGGCACCGAGCGCACCGCCGCCGAGTCCCGCGCGCACACCAGCACCGAGCTGCTCGAGGCCAAGCAGGGCTTCGTCGCCGACGCCCCGCTCTGCGTCACCTGCGGCACCAAGATGCGCCCGTCGGGCTCCTGCTACGTCTGCGAGGGCTGCGGCTCCACCAGCGGCTGCAGCTGACCTCTGATCAGAGGCGCCCGCCCCCCCGAACGGGGGCCGACCGGACCGGTCGGCCCCCGTTTCCGCGTTCACCGGGTGCCAGAGACACCGGCGGGATATGTTGCAGCCGTGTTCTCTGTTCCGAAGGTCGTCGCGGAGGCGGACGGGTGGTCCGTGTTCATCCCAGGGGTGCCGGTGGCGGTGGACGGGAAGACGCTCGACGACGCGGTGGCCGAGATGACCGCCGCACTTCGGGAGTATGCGGCGGACTGGCGGGACCACCTGCGGGGCGCCCCGAACCATCGGGAGAACCGGTGGTTGGTACGGCTGATAGAGGTAGGCGATGACGAGCGGATACGCGAGTGGCTGATCGGGGAGCGGACGTGATCCGGAACCGGGCGGCCGACACGCGCCGGGTGAGCGTCTCCATGCCCGGACGGTTGGCCGATGCGGTCCGCGAGCGGGCGGGGCGGGGTGAGTTCAGCCGCTATGTCTGTGAAGCGGTCGCCGATCGCCTCGAACGCGAGCTGCTGACCGAGCTGAACCTGCTGTTGGAGGAGGAGCACGGCCCCATCTCCGAGAGGTACCTGGCGGAGGCGGCGTGGCCGGACGCTGACCAGGATGTGTAGGCGGGACGCTCCTCCGGGCTCTGGAGGAGCGGCCGGGACCCTCCACCGAGAACCGGCGGGTCTCGGCGTGGTGCACATCCGACCCACCCGGCGCAGCCGCCCCTGATCGGCGGGGAGGCGGTTAAGAGGGGGCGGCCCGCGGGTAACCCTCGGTCACCGAGCGAAAGGTGACCGCCATGCTGATCGCCGAGCTGTTGCGCGCCAAAGGCTCCGACGTGGTGACGGTCCGGCCCGACACCACGGTGGCCGAGCTGCTGACCCTGCTGGCCCGGCACAACATCGGGGCCGTCGTCGTCCTGGAGGGCGGGAGGATCGCGGGGATCGCCTCGGAGCGCGACGTCGTGCGCCGCCTGGAGCGGCACGGGGCGGAGCTGCTGGAGCGGCCCGTCCGGGAGATCATGACCACCAACGTGATCACCTGCAAGACCTCCGACACCGACGACGCGCTCACCGTGCTGATGACGGAGAACCGGGTCCGGCACGTGCCGGTGCTCTCCGCCGGGGAGCTGATCGGGATCGTGAGCATCGGGGACGTGGTCAAGAGCAGAATCCGCCAGCTCGAACTCGACCGCCAGCAGTTGGAGGCCTACATCACCCAGGGGTGAGGGCGGCCGGCGGCCGGGCGGTGCCGCAGCGGCACCGCCCGACGGCCCGCGGTCGGGCTCAGGCCTGCTCCGGGGCCCCGCCGCGCTCGCCGAAGGCCCAGGCCGCGGCGCCGGTCGCGGCGGTGACCGCCAGCACCGACGGCCAGGCGCCGATCTTCTTGGCCAGCGGGTGGGAGAGGCCGAACGCGCCGAGGTAGACACCGGTGAGCGCGGCCGCGGTGGCCGGGCCCGAGGTGCGCTTCCAGGAGGCGAAGGCGGCGGCCCCGAACCCGGCGAGCACGGCGCCGCCGAGCGGGCGGACGCCGGTGGCGCGGGCCGCGGCGTACCCGCCGATCAGGCCGGCGGAGGTGAGCACGGGGCTGGGAACGGCGGGCATCGGCACTGGGCTGGCTCCTCACGTGCGGTGCGGGGCCGGGCGGCCCCGCGGGCGTTCGCGCTCCACGCTATCCCCGGGGGCCGGCGCGGCCCCGGTGCCCGCGCCGGTCCCGGACCGGAGGGCCCCGCGGGCGCACCGGCTCCGCGCCGCGCGGGCCCCTTGGCCGCCGGCGGCCGCAGGGGGGATGATCGGACCGTGACACTCTGCCTAGGACGCTCCGACCTGCTCCGCCTGCTGGACGTGCACACCTGCATCGACCGGCTGTGGAGCGGCTTCACCGCGGAACCGGTCGGCGTGGACGCGCAGCGGATACGCGCCGACCTGCCCGGCCCCGGGACGGCCACCGCGCTCATCCCCGGGCTGCTGCCGGGCATCCCCGCCTACTCGGTCAAGGTCAACGCCAAGTTCCCCGGCGCCCGGCCGGCGCTGCGCGGCGTCGTCTGCCTGCACGACCTGGGCACCGGCGAACTCCTCGCGCTGCTCGACTCGGCCACCCTCACCGCGTGGCGCACCGGCCTGGCCGCCGCGCTGGCCGCGCACAGCCTGGCCCGCTACGACGCCGAGGTGCTGGGCATCGTCGGCTGCGGCGCACAGGCCGGGCTGTTCACCCGGGGGATCGTCGGGATGCGCCCGATCTCCTCCATGGTGGTGACCGACACCGACCGCGGCCGCGCGGAGGAGTTCGCCGACCGGTGCGCCGAGGAGTTCGGGCTGCCGGTGCGGATCGCCGACGACGCCCCCGGTGCGGCCGCCGAGGCGGACATCCTGCTCACCGCGACCTGGTCGCGCACCCCGCTGCTGCACGCCGCCGACGTGCGCCCCGGAACCCAGGTCACCTCGCTCGGCGCCGACGAGCCGGGCAAGATCGAGCTCGCCGCCGACCTGCTGCTCGCCTCCCGGGTGGTGGTGGACGACGCGCGGCTCGCGCTGGCCGGCGGCGCGGTGGGCAACGCGGGCCTGGACGCCTCGGCCATCTCGGCGACCCTGGGCGAGGTGCTCACCGGCGCGGTCCCGGCCCGCGGCGGCCCGGACACCGTCACGGTCTACGCGCCGGTCGGCGTGCCCTGGCAGGACCTCGCGCTGGCCTGGCACGGCTACCGCGCCGCCGGCGAGGCCGGCGCCGGGACGCCGATGGACTTCCTCGGCTAGCCCGCCGCGCCCGGCTCCTCCCACCCCGGCCCTCCCGCTCCGCGATGACCGGGCCGCGGCGCCGGGGCGGCTCCGAGGCCCCGTCCTTCCGGACGCTCCGGGGGGAGGAGGGGAAGGGGCGGCCCCGGTGTCCCCGAAGCGGGCGGAGTGGGGCCGGCGTCCGGTTTCGGACCGGGGGTCCGGGGTTCCGGACACGCTCGGTATCGATATCCGATGGTCACTCGGAAGACGCAGGTGAACCGGCCCCCGTGTGGGAGGATGCCGCCACCGCGAACGGGACCGTGGGAACCGGGCAAGGCATGCCTGCGTCGGACCCACAGGTCCGCCACGAGCAAGGAGTCACTAACGCATGTCCTTCGCACAGACCGTGCGCGGTGCCGCCGCGAACATCGCCCAGGGCGGCGATCCGCGGGCGGCGGTCACCGACGCGCTCAGTGAGGGGGCGGAGGGATTCGGACTCGATCCGGGAGACTTTCTGGCCGCCCGGGAGCAGGGCGCCTCGACGGGCACCCGGATCGAGCAGAAGACCACGTCGCTCAATAACGCCGGCGAGGCGCTGAACCAGAGCACGTTCGAGCGGGGCTCGGACGGCCCGGTCAACGTCATCTGCCCGATGGTGATCCCGCGCGGCCGCACCTTCGCCGCGCTGCTGCCGTCGATCCTGCTGGTCGTGGTCGGCGCGGTCGGCCTGGCCGTCACCGCGCTCCCGCTGGGCTTCCTCCTCAACCCCTTCTTCGGCCCGCACTACTGGCTGGTGCTGCTGCTGTTCACCGCGTTCATGTGGTGGCGGCAGGGCATGGTCATGGTGCCCGACGGCTGCCAGGCGCTGATCACCCGGTTCGGCAAGCTGGAGCAGATCGTCGGACCCGGCCGGGTCACCCTGTTCAACCCGTGGAAGCGGGTCTCCTACATCGTCAACACGACCCGGGAGTACCCGTTCAACGCGCCCATCCGGGAGGCGCCCACCAAGAGCGGGGTCAAGGCCTCCATCGACCTGTTCGTCCAGTTCCGCATCGAGGACCCGGAGCAGTTCATCTTCGTCCTCGGCGCGGTGCAGGGCTTCCAGGAGAAGCTGAACAACGCGATCAGCGAGACCACCCGCAGCCTCATCTACGAGCAGCAGGCCGCGGAGATCTACGACCTGGTCGGGGAGAGCACCACCCGGATGGTGGAGCAGCTCAACGCGCAGTTCCTGCCCGCGGTGCGGCTGACCAACGCCAACATCACCCACGCCGAGCCGTCCAGCCAGGAGTACCGGATGGACCTGGCGGCCACCGAGATGATCCGGGTGGCCAAGGAGGCGTACACCTACCAGTACGAGCTCCAGCTGCGCAAGGAGCAGAACGAGGGCGACCTCAACCGCGAGCTGGCCTCGCTGAACGAGACGCTTTCGGCGATCCAGGCCGACATCGCGCAGTACCAGGCCCAGATGGACACCGCCCTGGAGCGGGAGACCAACCGGGCGCGCGCCCAGGCGCGGCAGCGCTTCGTCGAGGCGGAGAGCACCGCCAACGCCAACGCCGCGCTGCTCGAGGCGCAGGCGCTGGACATCCGCGCGGTCAGCGCGGCCGAGGCGCCGGAGATCCTCAACTACCGCTACCAGCAGGACCTGCTGGACAAGCTGGAGTCGGTCGCCGACAGCCTGCCCCAGGTGCTGCACATCGGCGGTGCCGACGAATCCAGCGTCGACTTCCTGCGGGTGGCTCAGGGCATCATCGGCGAGTCCGAGGCGGAGCTCTTCGACGACGAGGACATGGCGGCCATCCGCACCCGGCTGACCGAGATCTCCGAGCGGATCGCCTCCCGGGAGGCCGAGATCGAGGCGCTGCTCGCCGAGGAGCAGGCCACCGTCGAGACCCCGGACCCCGAGGACCACGAGGTCCCGGGGGAGGACCGGCTGGAGGAGATCCGCAAGTCGGTCTCCGACGACGCCATCGGCGAGCGGCTGCAGGCCTCCGCGGACCAGGGCACCGGCCTCCCGGCCGAGGAGCCCGCACCGCCGGCCCCGCAGCAGCAGGAGCGCCCGGCGCCGCCCCCGCCGCCCGCCCCGTGGCCGCAGTCCGGCCCCAGCGACCAGGGAGGCCTGTAGATGAGCCAGCCCAACGCCGCCCCGCAGCGGGGCGGATCCAACATCAAGGAGTCGGTGGCCGCCTGGGGCGACATCGCACGCCTGCTCCGCGGCGGCGACCAGGGCGCCCTGGTGCCCGTCGTCATCCCCAGGGACAGCCGGGGCCTCAGCTGGACCATGCTGGTCTGGGCCGCGCTCTACCTGCTGCTCGGCGCGCTGGTGGTGGCCGTCATCGGCATCAGCCTGCTGATGTGGCTGGCGGTGCTGCTCTTCGTGCTGGCGCTGGTCGCGCTGGCGCTGGGGCTGCTGTGGTGGTGGCGCTCCTCCATCGTGGAGATCGAGCAGGGCACCGTCGGCCTGCTCACCAAGTACGGCGCCGTCGTCGGCCAGCTGGAGCCCGGCCGGCACTACCTGTGGCACCCCTGGTCGCGGGTGGACTTCGTGGTGGACATCTCCACCGAGATCCCCTACACCGCCCCGGTGCTGGCCTGCCCCACGCAGGAGAACGTGCCGCTGAAGTCGATCGAGTTCTTCCTGAAGTTCCGGATCGTCGACGCGGTGGCGTTCGTGCGCACCATCGGCGCCTCCAACTTCGACCTGGTGCTGTCCAGCGCGGTGCAGGACGCGATCCGCCAGCGCAGCCGCCGGGTGCAGACGGAGAGCGCCTACGACCTGCGCGGCTCGGACGTGGCCGACATGCAGGACCTGCTCAACCGGCAGCTGCGCCGGTACGGCGTGGAGATCCGCGGCTGCAACATCCCCGACGTGCAGCTGCCCAACCAGTACCAGCAGCACCTGGCGACCCGGGAGCGGGTGGCCAAGGAGCTGGAGGCCTACGAGCAGGAGTGGGAGCTCACCCGCAAGCGGCGGATCGACACCCTGCTGATGGACATCGAGCGGTCCAAGAAGACCCGCGACGCCAAGATCGTCGAGGTCAACGCGGCACTGAACAAGGCCCGCAAGGACGTCGCGCAGATGCTGGAGGAGCAGGAGACCGAGGCGCAGCGGGTCCGCTACGAGATCGAGACGCAGGGCCGCGCCGACCTGGTCGCCGCGCAGAACGAGGCCAAGGCGCAGCGCCGCCTGGCCACCGCCTACCGGGACAACCGGGCGGTGCTCCGCTACGAGCTGGCGCGCCGCCGGCTCGACGTCGGCGCCAAGCTCGCCGAGCACGCCCCGACGCCGGTGGTGGTGCGGACCGACGGGAGCGGCGGGGACACCTCGGCGCTGTCCACCCTGCTGCTGGCGCAGATGCTGCCCAAGCTGGGAGGCGGGGGCCGCCCGGCCCGCGCGGCCCTGCAGGGCCAGGCGGCCGGCTCCTTCCAGGAGGCCCAGGGGACCGTTGCGGCGGCCGCCGGCCGGCAGCAGCAGATGGCCGAGCAGTACCTGCAGGAGCAGCAGGAGGCGATGCGCGAGCAGTTCGAGCGCGGCGAGGGCCACGGCGGCGGCAAGAAGAAGCGCCGCTGAGCCCGCGGCGGTGCGGCCGGGCCCCGGCCGCACCGCCCGCCCGTTCAGCGGGCCGGCGGGTGCACGCTCGGAAAAAAGGGCGGGGAGAAGCGGCGCGAACCGCTTCTCCCCGCCCTTCGCCTGCGGCCGGAGTGGGCCTATATTGGCTCCGCTATTACCTGGCCTTGAATCCCGCCCCGGTACAGTCGGATGCATCGGGGGGAGATTGTTCCCGGATTCCCGGCGCCGCCAAGGCGCGTCAGGTCGAATCCGGGAACAATTATTTTCGGCGGAATCGCCCGCCGCCGCGGCGGCCTCCCCGCCCGCGGCTCACGCCGCCTCGACCAGCGAGCGGTAGCCGCTGTCGATGTCCACACCGTGCCGGGCGGCGATCTCCACCAGGTCCTCGATCTCTCCGGCCTGAGCGAGGCAGACCTCCGCGTCTCCGCGCGCGTGCGCCCGGCGCAGGGCCCGCGTCGCGTCGTAGATGCGCAGGTGCAGTGTGGTCAGGAACTCGCTCATCGTGTCCGTCCGTCCCTCTCAGGGGGATCCTTCTCGTTGTCGTCGCCCCCTTTTCTACCGCCTTCGGATAAAAGGGCGGTTAGAGGAAAGGCGGATGGAAGGGAAAACGCCGGTGACGATGGCCACCGGCGCTTCGGGAACCCGCCGCCGCGCGCCCGGCGCGGCGGAGCGGTCGACGGATCAGTATTCGGTCCAGGAGTACCATCTGCCGCCGATGTGCTCGTAGACCCGGCCGCCGTGGCCGCGGAGGAAGACGTCGGTCTCCAGCGGCTCGGTGCTGTAGGCCAGCCCGGACGGGCTGAGCAGCCCGGCGCCCTGCACCGTGTAGAGGGTCAGGCCGCCGTCCTTCACCGTCACCGACTTCAGCGGGTACAGCCCGGCCATCTCGCCGTTCAGCGGGATGGTGGTGGACCGGTTGGCGGTGTCGCGGACCTCCAGCAGCTCGTCGGCGGAGGTGGAGACCCGGCCCTGCAGCGGGATGTCGGCCACCGACAGCGCGATCGCGGCGGCCGCGACCAGCGGCGCGGAGATCCAGCGCAGCCAGTGCCGGCGCACCATCGGGCGGGCCACCGACAGCGCGATGCCCAGCCGCAGCGCCCCCATCGCGGCGAGCACCGCGCCGCCCCCCATGCCCAGCACGAACGCCGGGAGGTGCCCGCCCGGCATGCTGTCCTCGTAGACCAGTACGAGGCCGACCAGGACGCAGGCGGGCAGGTACAGGCGGCCGGGCGGCCGGGACGCCCAGGAGATCAGCCGCCGGGCGAGCGTCGGGCGCTGGGCGATCTGCAGCAGCGGTGCGACCGGGTCCTGGTCGCCGCGCGTGTCGGAACGGCTCGCCGGATTCGATCCGGGCGTGGGAGCCGAGGCTGTCATGGAGTGCTTTCCCCCAGATGGATGCGGTGATCTCAGACGCGGTCCGAGGGATGGGCCACCGGGGACCGCGTCAGGTCCGGGACGGCCGCCGCACAGCGGCCCGCCCTTCAGGATAGGGGAGCGGCGGCGCCTCCTCAGGCCTTCTGGCACTTCCTTCGCGATCGCCGCCCCGGATCTTGGTCGCACGGGAGCCGCCGGCGGTTCCCGCCGCCGCGGACCGGCGCAGCGCGCGATCGGTGCAGAGCCGCCCGGGCGCGACCGCGGCCAGCAGGCAGGCAGCGCCGAGCAGCGCGAGCGAGGCGGGCGAGGCGCCGGAGGGCAGCGCCGCCAGCTCCGCCCCGGCCGGCCAGGCCCCGGCGGCGGCGGGCACGGCCGCGGCCGCCAGCCCGGCCAGGACGGCGCCGCAGACCGGCGCGGCCACCCCCGCGGCCAGCAGCGCCGCACCGGCCAGTTCGAGCCAGGCCAGCACCGCCCCCGGCGAGGTCGGCCAGGAGAGCGGCCGGCCCACCGCGTGCCCGGCGAACACCCAGGCCGCACCGGCCCGCACCGCGAGCACCGCCGCGTCGTAGAGCCGCCCCCGGCCCGCGCTCCCGCTCCACTTCACCTGAGCCCGCCCTCGTCCGCCCGGCAGAGACACCCGGAAACTACCCACCCCCGCCGCCGCGGCCCCGGCGCCACACGCGGCGCCCGCCGATTCCCCCGCCGAACGCCCGTCTCGGCCGCCCGATTCGCCCGTTCCGCCCGGCGCGGTCCCGGTGGCGGCCCCGCGCGGGGCCGCGGGACGGGCGGCCACTGAGTAAGGTTGGGCGGGTGTCAGCCACCACCCCCATCGAACCGCCGGACTTCGCCCTGGAGCAGGAGCTGCGCGCGGCCGGCGCCGGCCTGGTCGCCGGCGTCGACGAGGTCGGCCGGGGCGCCTGGGCGGGGCCGGTCGTGGTCTGCGCCGCCGTCGCCGGCCCGGCCCCCGTCCCCGAGGGCCTCACCGACTCCAAGCGGCTCACCCCCAAGCGGCGCACCGCGATGGCCGAACTGCTCCGCCCCTGGGTCGCCGACCACGCCGTCGGCCGGGCCGAGGCCGAGGAGATCGACGCGCTGGGCATGACCGCCGCGCTGCGGCTGGCGGCCGACCGGGCGCTGCGCGGCCTGAGCCGACGCCCCGACGCGGTCATCCTGGACGGCAAGCACGACTACCTCGGCCGCCCCTGGGCGGTGCGCACCCAGGTCAAGGCCGACCTGACCTCGGCCAGCGTGGCGGCCGCCTCGGTGCTCGCCAAGGTGTACCGGGACACCTGGATGGCCGGCCTGGACGCGGAGCACCCCGGGTACGGCTTCGCCACCGCGGCGGGCTACCCCTCGCCGGTGCACCGCGCCGCCCTGGCCGAGCACGGTCCCACCCCCTACCACCGGATGACCTGGTCCTACCTGGACGGCCTGGAGAAGTGGCGGCACCTGCGCAAGCCCCGACCGGGACCGGGCGGGCAGACGGCGCTGCTCTGATGCGGCCGCCGAGCCCGCGGCCGGGCCCCGGCGCTCCGCGCTCCTCCCCGCAGAGGAGCCTCCGCGAGGGCGCCCCGGCCCCTCCGGCCGGCGCCGGAACACCCGGATACCCGTACCGGGCGGCTCCGGTACCGGCCCCGGGCGCCTGCGGGCCGCGCGGCCGCGCCCCGGCGCCCGCGCGCAGGCCGCGCCGGGGCCTCCAGAGCAGGCGTGTTCCGTCTGCCTCGGTGCGGGAGCACCGGTCCGGCCGTTGTGGGGCGATCGGCGGCCTCCCCCGGTTCCTCGGCGACTCGCAGGTCGCGTTGGGAGCAGGCCTTCTCGAACAGCGAGCGGGCGAAGCGCCCGTTGCCCAGTTCGTCGATCCAGCCCTCCTCGCACACGTAGCCGAAGATCCGGCGCAGGTCC
>Ga0079224_100004592_pt1 | contig 17938 bp, 14 predicted proteins | sample Stecom2015_FD_80414 | JGI IMG/M metagenome (GOLD analysis project Ga0079224, IMG submission 80414) | Agricultural soil microbial communities from Utah to study Nitrogen management - Steer compost 2015 | ecosystem: Environmental > Terrestrial > Soil > Agricultural land | place: USA: Utah...
CCATCTTCTGATCCTGCCGCATTTACTGTGACTTTATAGGCATTTTTAGGAGCCGTTTCACAAGCTACTAAACCTACAAGTAGGACAATAATTAATCCAATTTTTTTCATTAAGTTCTATTTATTTGATTTTTGCTGGTTACAAAGTTAAAATTTCAGTTCAATTCCAAAAGAGAATTAACAAATAAAAGCCTTGAAACTATTTTTTCAAGGCCTTTACATATAATTTCTACTAAAGTTTTAAAACTGGTAGCGGATCCCTAAACCAATATCGAATCCTAAATCGTCGTCGAAGTCGTTGAATCCCAATTCTGGTCTAAAATCCAGAGAGAGTAGTAGTGGGATGTTAAAATTGTATTCTATCCCCACATCACCAGCGAGAAATAAAAAGGTACCACTGTGGTCATGATGATGCTCGTCGAACCACGCTCTGTCACCGTCATAGCTTCCAAATCCACCACCGGCGCCTGCATACCAATTAAACCCACCTTCTATTGGGAATACCCATTGATAAAGCCCAGTAAGTTTAAAGGCGTCAAAATGATCTTCATCTCTCCAACCAAGATCAAATTCCAGACGATTACTGGAAGAAATAGCTCTTTGATAGGAGATTTCTGCTCCAAATCCATTACCGTCTCCAAGACGTAATCCTAATGCATTTTTAGAAATTTCCTGTGCGACACTCGCCGAAGTAAATCCAATAACTAAAACGCTAAATAATAGTAGCTTTTTCATAAATTTGGTTTTTGTTTGACATATATACGATATAATATTAACTAAAAGTTTATATTCTATTGTTAAAAATTTCTAAACTCATGCTAAAGGCCTTATCCTCAATTATAAAGGGGGAGTTACTCTTAGACGATCTACACCGTACTATTTATGCTACTGATGCTTCTGTTTATCGGCAACTTCCATTAGGGGTATGCTATCCGAAAGATGTAGAGGATATTACTCAAATTGTTCAGTTTTGTAATCAAAACAGTATTCCGATCATACCAAGGACTGCGGGAACCTCTCTTGCTGGACAATGTGTTGGAGAAGGACTCGTGGTTGATGTGTCCAAACATCTGACAGGGATTATAAAATTGGATTTAAATACACGAAGAGTAAGTGTTGAGCCTGGAGTTATTAGAGATGAATTAAATACTTATCTAAAACCTCATGGCCTTTTTTTCGGACCAAACACCTCTACTTCCAATCGATGTATGATAGGAGGTATGGTCGGGAATAATTCTAGTGGGACAACTTCTATAAAGTACGGAGTAACTAGAGATAAGATTGTTGAGATTCACGGAGTTTTAAGTGATGGGTCAAAAGTGGTTTTTAAAGAACTAACCACTGAAGAATTTAAGCATAAGTTGACATTGGAAACCCTAGAAGGGGAGGTTTATCGCTCAATTTTTAAGGAACTCTCGAATAAAGGAGTTGATTGGCAAATCCGTAGTAACTTTCCCAAACCAGAGATTCACAGAAGAAATACGGGCTATGCCATTGATGAGCTGTTGAACCTTCAACCTTTCAATAATCAAGGCGAAAGGTTTAATTTAAGTAAGTTCATTACTGGTAGTGAAGGTACATTAGTCTTTATGACCGAATTAGTACTTGAGCTCGATTATCTCATGCCAGAACAAGGGGTTATGGTTGCTGCTCACTTTAACAGTGTAGAGGATTGTTGCAACACAGTACATAAGGTGATGAAACATGATTTGTTTACATGTGAGATGATGGACAAGGTAATTTTAGATTGTACTAAGAATAACAAATCACAATTACCGAATCGATTTTTTATAGAGGGTGACCCAAAGGCTATTCTAATGTTGGAGTTAAGGTCAAATGATACGGAGGTCCTAGAGCAGAAACGTAACCATTTAACAGCTGCCTTAGATGAAAGTTTAAGCTATGCGCACCCTTGTTTATATGGCAGTGAAATTGATCAGGCACTTGAACTCAGAAAGGCTGGACTGGGATTATTAGGAAATATTGTAGGGGATAAAAAGGCCGTTGCATGTATTGAAGATACAGCGGTTACCATAGAGGACTTAAGTGCATATATCGATGAGTTCTCCGCTATTATGAAAAAATATGATCAAAAGGCCGTTTATTACGCCCATGCTGGAGCAGGAGAACTGCACCTACGTCCTATTTTGGATTTGAAGAAATCGGAAGATGTAAAGCTATTTCGCCAAATCACTACCGATGTAGCTCATTTAGTTAAAAAGTATGGTGGATCCATGAGTGGAGAACATGGAGATGGAAGGGTACGTGCAGAATTTATAAAACTCATGATCGGGGATGCTAATTATGAACTTTTAAAACGTATCAAAAACACTTTTGACCCTAAAGGGATTTTAAATCCTGGTAAGATTATAGATGCTGACCCAATGGATACCAATCTACGGTATGAGACCGATCGAAAGGAACCAGAGGTTAATACGCTTCTTGATTTTTCTGATTCACTTGGGATTTTAAGAGCTGCAGAAAAATGTAATGGAAGTGGAGATTGTAGAAAAACTCATCATTCAAATGGTGCAATGTGTCCGAGCTACCATGCTACAAAGAATGAAAAGGATACTACAAGAGCCCGTGCTAATGCGCTTCGGGAATATTTAACCCATTCTGAAAAGCCCAATAAATTTAATCAAGAACAACTTAAAGAAGTTTTTGATCTATGTGTTAGCTGTAAGGCCTGTAGTAGTGAATGCCCTAGCAATGTGGATGTGGCTACCTTGAAAGCAGAATTTTTATATCAATATTACAAAAGTAATGCACCTACTCTAAGAGATCGGGCATTTGCTTATAATACCAAGCTTAATAAACTAGGGAGTCTTTTGCCTTGGGCTACCAATAGTCAAATCATGGGGTATGTACTAAAAAAGGTCCTCAAGATAGCGAACAAAAGAAATTTACCTGGAATTCAACGCTTTAATTTTGATTCTTATTTAAACAAGTCGCTTCAAAAAAGACAAGTTACACCAAAAACCGTAAAAGAACTGGTGCTTTATATTGATGAGTTTACACAATATATGGATGTATCAATTGGAAAGGACGCTATTGATTTGCTAATAGGACTTGGCTATAATCCAATACTGTATTTTGGTGAAAGTGGTCGTAGTTTTATATCCAAAGGTTTTCTTTCTCAGGCCCAAAAATATGCCAATCGAAATACAAAAGCCCTGAAGGGATATCTTGAAAAACAAATTCCAATAGTTGGGATTGAGCCTTCAGCAATTCTTAGCTTTAGGGATGAATATTTAAGAATGGTCGATGACCTAGATACTGCTAAAAAACTAGGTTTTGGAAGTTTTATTCTTGAAGAGTTTTTGTCTGCTGAAATTAAAAAAGGTGTCATTACTCCAGATCAGTTTACCCAAGAAAAGCGTACTATTAAATACCATGTTCACTGTCATCAAAAATCTCAATCCAATGTCAAGGTGAGTTTTGATATTTTGAATTTACCGATCAATTACAATGTTACGCTCATTAACTCAGGCTGCTGTGGTATGGCTGGTTCTTTTGGTTATGAACAGGAACATTATAACGTTAGTATGCAAATGGGGGAGCTGCGATTGTTTCCAGCTATTAGAAAAGCCACTGACCAGGTGACCATTGTAGCCAATGGTACCAGCTGCAGACATCAAATTCAAGACGGCACAGGGGTAAAAGCTATTCACCCTATAAGCCTTCTAAAGCAAGCTTTGGTGTAGGCTTTATGTAAGTAAAAAGGAGTCTTACTAGTGAAGAAGGGTTAAAATAGATTGTATTACTCTTCCTCAGCGGTTAGTTCTTGACTAATTTGTAAAGCTCGGCTGTGTTCATCTTTATGTACAAAAATTTGAACCTGATCAACTACTGTAGGGCCAAAACCGGCTAGTCTTGCGGACTCTGTTTCGTTTCTAACAATAGGATTAATTCCAGCCTCTTTTAGCAGCTGTACTAATCGTTTGCTGATGATATTACTGCCGGTGAAAATTCGAATATAGTCTTTGTCTTCCATGATATTTACCTTTTAAATAATTATTCAACTATTGTAATATTTACTATTCCATATTGCAGGATTAAAGTTCTTACCTAGTGCCACTGCGTAAAAAATGGTTATGGTTCCAATCATTTTAAAAACAAAAAGAAAGAGAATCCAAAAATAACTGCTGCCTTGCTCAGGGGTGAAAAGCTCTAATGGAATTAAATTAGCCACTATCCAACTAAGAGCTATCACAGTTATGGCCAAATGCAGAAAGCTTTTAAATGGTAAGACCAAATACTTGCGAAAGGGATGCAAATCCTTTCCCCATTTGTGAATCAGGTAGAAATAATCATTTCCCATGGGTGCGAATAATAACGGATCATCGGCATTTTCCAATTTAAAAAGTTTAGAAGGTGCTACAATTTTAAAGCCTTGTAACTTTAATTGATGTTCATCTTCTAATTTCTTCACGGCTTCCAATGCCTTCTTTGGATATTTACCTTTGAAATATTTAGAACTTAGAAAACGTAGACGATACGCAATACATATCGCCTTGATATGTTCGATGTGATAGATTCTACTGTGATCCAAAATCTCGAAATGAAATTCGTTATAACCTTTAGTGGGGGATTGAAGTTCTTGTTGAATATTGGATTGTCTATTTAGAATTTCATAAACCTCTTTTAGTAATTGTTCCCCGCGATGATTTTTATCTCTGAAGATTTTAAGCTTTTCTTCGATGTTAACTCGACTCCACATAGATTACAATACTTAAAATTAAAATAAGGCCTCTATCAAATTTAAACAAATTATCCCAAAGCATTACTACGAAGGTGTTAAAGTTAACCTTCCGAATGTTTGGGATAATTCGAATATTGAAGTTTTAAATTGCCTTATGCGCGCTATTTCTTTTAGCGTAATTGCGCATTGAGTTGCTTTTCGAAACTGCTTTGTAATTTACGCATAACCTTATCAATCTGTTTATCTGTTAAGGTTTTACTTGTGTCTTGCAAGGTGAAACTTACCGCGTACGATTTTTTGCCATCTGGAACTTTATCTCCTTGATAGACATCAAATAAGTTGACATCTTTCAATAGTGATTTTTCACAATTATATGCTATTTCTGAAATGGCGTCAAAGTTGATATTTTGGTCAATCAGTAAAGCCAAATCTCTTCGTACCTCAGGATACTTTGAGAAGGATGTGAAGTTAATGTCCTGTTGTTTTACAAGCTCTAGTACATTATCCCAATAAAAATCGGCGTATAATACTTGTTGCTTGATATCAAAGTGTTTTAAAATCTTTTGATCAACTACACCAAAAGATACGATATTCTCATTAGCGATCTTATAAAGTAAACCTTCTGAGAATAAAGCAGATTTGGCAGCACTGGCCTTTGGGGCAGAAAGCCCAAGACGTTCAATTATGGAATCAAGGATACCTTTTAAAACAAAAAAGTCACTCTTTTGTTCTGCTACACTCCAGCTTTCTCGGTGAATATTCCCGGTGATCAATATACTCAAATGTTTGTGTTCTTCTCTTTGATTACCGTACTGATGATAGGTCTTCCCAAATTCAAAAAGCTTCAAATCATTGCTTTTGCGATTGATATTGTGCTCAATAGCTTCAAGACCACTAAAGAGCATGGATTGTCGCATAACAGAGAGTTCTTTACTAAGTGGATTTAGTATGTTGATATTATGCTGTTCTTTAAAATCCTCACTGAGTTCTACATAGCTAGGAGAGGAGAGCGAATTTGTCATAATCTCATGAAATCCAGTTGCGGCCAGTTGATTTGCAATGGAGTTCTGAATTTTATAATCCTCAAATTTGGAAGTTGGTGCTATGGATGCATTTAATTTTTGGGTAAACTCTATATTGTTATATCCATAGATACGCAAAATCTCTTCAATGACATCTACCTCACGTTGTACATCAACTCTATAGGATGGGATAGTTAGACCGATCCCCGTTTCGGTAACATTGTTAATCTTAATATCTAGGGAACTCAAAATAGATTTAATAGTATCTGTTGAAAGGTTTTGACCAATGAGTGAATTTACTTTCTCGAAGGTTAAAAATACCTGAAAATCTTCAAACTTTTTAGGGTAAAAATCTTCTGCATCACTAGAGATAGTTCCACCTGCGATTTCTTTAATAAATAATGCCGCTCTTAAAAGAGCATATCTGGTGCTATTGATATCAATACCTCTTTCAAAGCGGAATGAAGCATCGGTATTAATTGCGTGTCTTTTCGCAGTTTTTCGAACCGATACAGGGTTGAAGTATGCACTTTCTAAGAAAACTGCTGTAGTTCTCTCCGTGACCCCAGAATTCATTCCTCCTAGAACACCCGCAATACACAATGGCTTTTCGCTATCGCATATCATAAGGTCTTCTTGGTGGAGCTCGCGCTCGACACCATCTAGCGTGGTAAATTTCGTGCCAGGCTCTGCCGTTTTCACTACGATCTTCTTAGAGGCGATCATATTGGCGTCAAAGGCGTGAAGCGGTTGCCCCAATTCGTGTAGCACATAATTGGTAATGTCCACTACATTATTCTTAGGAGTGATTCCAATGGCTTTGAGTCTATTTTTAATCCAAGCCGGAGATTCTTCCACCCTAATTCCTGAGATAGTCACACCACAATAACGAGGACATAGTTCTTTATTTTGAACATCGACATCTACTCTAAGTGTTCTGTTGTCGACATGAAAACTACTAACTGAAGGCGTAATGAATTCTAAGTGAATATCATTTTGAATCAGCCCTGCTTTTAAATCTCGTGCCACCCCATAATGACTCATGGCATCAGCGCGGTTTGGTGTAAGACCTATTTCAAAAACAGTATCGGATTCAATATCAAATAATTCGGCGCATGGAGTGCCAGGTTCTAGAGCATCTTCTAATACCATGATTCCATCATGGCCTTTCCCTAGGCCTAATTCATCCTCGGCACATATCATTCCAAAGGATTCCTCTCCTCTAATTTTACCTTTCTTGATCACCCATGACTCTCCGTTTTCTGTATAAAGGGTAGTGCCAATAGTAGCCACAGGAACCTTTTGACCTGCTGCCACATTAGGGGCTCCACATACAATCTGAAGAGGATCTGCTGCTCCGACGTCTACTTTAGTAAGCTTTAATCGGTCGGCATTTGGATGTTGTTCACAAGAGAGTACGTGACCTACTACAATGCCTTTTAAAGAACCTTTTACCGACTCAAATTCTTCAACTCCTTCTACTTCTAATCCTAAATCAGTTAATAATTCTGATGTCTTTTCAGCATCCCAATTGAGTTGAATAAATTGTTTTAACCAGTTATATGATATTTTCACCTGTGCTTAATAATTTGAATTGAACTGCAAATATACTAATCCACAATGGAAAATAGGAAATATTACCTTGTAGAATAACATGGTAAATGCTACATATTTTGTGGCAATTTTAAAGCTAATGGCAATGGAACTTTAGATAGGGCGAGAGATAGTTGAAACTTGATGGGATGAAAATTTGTCTTATTTAGATTAAAGTATAACAGAATATAAGTTACTCTTTGTGGTTTAACTTATGTAATTCCAGATTTTTCTATCCTTGTTTAGAAGAAGATAGTTCTGGTGCATAGCTTGGTGTTCTGACATGGCAAATTTAGGGTCCTTCTTTAGGATGACACTAGCATAATGCCTAGCTGCCTTTAGGATATCATTGTCCTTTACGATGTCTGCTATTTTTAAATTTAGTATACCACTTTGTTGGGTTCCCATCAGATCACCAGGGCCTCTGAGTTTTAAATCTACCTCTGCAATTTCGAAACCATCATTGGTTGACACCATAGTTTGTAACCGAGTTTTAGAATCTGATGATAGTTTGTGACTTGTCATTAAGATGCAATAGCTTTGTTCTGCCCCACGTCCCACTCTTCCTCGTAATTGATGCAGTTGTGAGAGTCCGAAACGCTCGGCACTTTCGATAATCATTACAGAGGCATTGGGCACATTAACCCCCACTTCAATAACTGTAGTGGCGACCATAATTTGAGTTTCTCCTTTGATAAAGCGCTCCATTTCATAATCTTTATCTGCTGGTTTCATTTGCCCGTGGACAATGGAGATTTGAAACTCTGGGGCTGGGAATTCTCGTGCGATACTTTCATACCCATCCATAAGATCCTTATAGTCTAGTTTCTCAGATTCCTGAATTAGAGGATACACGATATAGATCTGTCGTCCTTTTTGTATTTCATCCTTTATAAAACGAAATACCTTGAGTCGATTGCTATCGTATCGATGAACTGTATTTATTGGTTTCCTCCCTGGTGGCAATTCATCAATAACAGATATGTCGAGATCTCCGTAAAGGCTCATGGCTAATGTACGAGGAATAGGGGTTGCAGTCATCACTAAAATATGAGGTGGGATTTGGTTTTTACGCCATAGTTTAGCCCTTTGCGCTACTCCGAAGCGATGCTGCTCATCCACAATTGCAAGCCCCAAGTTTTTGAAACTCACCTTATCTTCCAATACGGCGTGGGTGCCGATAAGAATATGTAACTCTCCGCTTAAAAGTTGTTGGTGTATTTCTTTTCGAGCTGAGGTCTTGGTAGACCCGGTGAGTAAGCGTACCGCAAGGCCCATATCTTTAACTAATTCTGCTATACCATTATAGTGTTGGGTGGCTAAAATCTCTGTAGGAGCTACTAAGGTTGTCTGAAATCCATTATCAATGGCAAGTAACATGCTCATTAAAGCTACAATGGTTTTTCCAGATCCTACATCTCCTTGAAGAAGTCTGTTCATTTGTGCACCACTACCTAGGTCATTTCGAATCTCTTTAATCACTCGTTTTTGTGCTCCAGTGAGTTCAAAAGGAAGGTAGGTATCGTAGAAGGTTTTAAAACTCACACCAACTGTCTCAAAGACATAACCTTTTATTTTCGATTTGCGATTGATGTTTTTTGAGAGTAATTGAAGTTGGATGTAAAACAATTCTTCAAACTTTAATCGGTACTGTGCTCTTGAGAGAAGGTCCTGACTCTGAGGAAAGTGAATGTTGAACATTGCTTTGCTTTTAGAGATCAATTTTAGCTCCTGGGATATGCTCTGAGGTAGGTTTTCTAAAAAGCGACCTTTGGTGGCCATAAATAGTTGTTCCATTAACTTTATGATCACGCGATTGCTGATTCCTTTCTGGGCGAGTTTTTCCGTGGAAGGATAAATGGCTTGCATAGCAGAACGCATGCTCTTTTCATGCTCTGAGAATAACTCCATCTCTGGATGGGCCATAGAGAATCCGTTATACCAATTTACCTTCCCAAAAATGACATAAGGTTGATCACGTTTGGTATTTTCAGTAATCCATTTTTGCCCCCTAAACCAAACTAGTTCCATGGTTCCAGTGTCATCTCTAAAGGTGGCCACTAGTCGCTTGCCCTTTTTTTGCTCTACAGTACGGAAATTTGTAATGTATCCTATAAGTTGAACATCAGCACCGTTTTGTTGCAGTTCATTAACCTTATAGTATCGGGTTTTATCAATATAACGATTTGGAAAGAGTTGGATAAGATCCTGATACTTATCAATACCTAATTCCTTACGAAGAATATCTGCTCTTAAGGGGCCCACTCCCTTTAAATATTCTATAGGTGTTTGTAGTATATCTGGATTCATGGTTACGAAGATAACAGTTCGCTGGAAAGTTTAAAAGCGACCTTTAAACTAATAATTAACAATTCATCCTTAATATTCAACAATTCGGTTATTTATATTTTAATAAGGCTCGATAATGTCACAATTTTGAACCAAATCATAAATCAATCAAAAAATGATGCAGTTAATTTATTATCTCGTGTATTACTTGATTACAGGAATTCTAACCTTAAACCCTTTGGGTATTCACTTGCAGGAGCAAAGTTTGAAATCTTCAATCAGTACAATTGCTCCAGAGGGTATATGTCAAAGTTTTACTACTTTTATTGATAATAATTTGTTTTTAGGATGATGCTTAATGTAATAAAGGATATTGTCAGAGGGTTTTTGGTAGGAATCGTTGTTTTTGTAATTATTACCATAATCTACTATGGCAATGAAGGACAGGTGTCTTTCAATGAGATTCTATGGTCAAGGTTGATCCTTAGCTTAATTTATACGATCGTTCTCTTTATAGCCAATGCAAGTTTCTTTAGGTGGATCCGAAGACAAAATAAATTTAAAATAAATCCAAATACATTATTCTTTATAACATCTTTAGGGGCTGTCCTGTTGAGTTACGCTTGTTTGGTTGTTTTAAATTTTGGGGTTCAATACTTTGTAAATGGAGCCACAATAAGAGAGTTCTTAATTCAGGATAGGATGGAATACTATGTAATACCCCTGGCTGTTAGTTTTCTAGTTGGTGTTGCATTTAGTGGATTTCATTTGTATCGTTCTAAACAAGAATCTAAGTTTAAGCAACAGAAATTTATAGCAGGAGAAGCTACTGCTCAGTTTGATGCGCTAAAGAGTCAATTGGATCCTCATTTTTTATTCAATAGTTTAAATGTGCTCAACAGTTTAATTGAAGAAAACCCAGAGGCTGCTCAAAAGTTCACCACCTTACTCTCCAAGGTGTATCGTTATGTACTTGAACAAAAATCCAAAGAACTAGTCAGTGTGGAGGAGGAGCTAAACTTTGCCAAAACATATATGACCTTAGTTCGAATGCGATTTGAAAACAGCATCGTTTTTGAAATTGCTCAGGATATTAATTTTCAAGCTAAGGTGGTTCCGTGTTCTTTACAGTTGCTTCTTGAAAATGCAATTAAACACAATCAAATTACACAAGAATCACCTCTTGTTGTAAAAATTTTTCAAAAGGGGCAGTATTTAGTAGTAACGAATAATAATCAGCCTAAGGCGGTAATTAAACATAGCATTGGAGTAGGACTAGTGAATATTAAACAGCGTTATGCTTTATTAACAGCGCGAGATGTAGAGGTAGAGAAATCAGTGTCTAACTTTAGTGTTAAGCTACCGCTTTTAACCAAACGAGTCAAAATGGAACAAATTCAGGAAATTTATATTGATAAAAAGCGCTATGCAATCGCTAAAAAAAAGATAGAGGATCTCAAAGGATTCTATGGAAACCTTACCTCTTATATTTTTGTGATCCCATTTTTAGTTTGGGTGTACTATACTACATATACGGGCTTTCCATGGATTGTTTTCCCAGTTGTGGGATGGGGTATTGGATTGATCATGCATGGATTAGAGGTGTTCAATTATCAACCTTTTATAAGCAAAGATACCGATAGGGAGAAAGCCAAAAAATTAAAGGGCTTTTATGCTAACCTTACGGCATATCTTCTAGTGATTCCCTTCTTAGCTTGGATAAACCATATAACAAGTCCAGACTTTACATGGGTTATTTTTCCAATTATTGGTTGGGGAATTGGACTCGCTGTTCACGGTATGGAAGTTTATAATTATCATCCTTTCTTAGGCAAAGATTGGGAGGATAAAAAAATGAAAGAGTTCATGGATAAAGAAAACCAAAATAAATAATACGATGGAAATAGACGAAAAATATATCAAAGCAAAGGAGCGGGTTAAGGAGTTAAAAAAGTTTTACACTTCATTGGCTATTTTTATTGTAGTCAACTTATTCTTGTTGGTGTGTAATTATATGATCAATGGGTTAACCTATCCCTGGTTTTTGTGGATAACGGTATGGTGGGGTTTTGGAATAGTCGTTCAAGCCTTGAAGTTATTTGGGTTTAATTTGATTTTCTCCAAGGACTGGGAAGAGCGTAAGATTAAGGAATTTATGGAAAGAGAGGGAACCTACAAAAAGGAATCGGAACATAAATGGGAATAATCTCGTATTAAACTCCAACATTAATTAAAACCAACTAAAGGAATAGATAAATTTTATGAAAGTAGTAGTTATTGAGGACGAGGCAGCCTCAGCGCGTAGATTAGGCCGAATGTTAGGTAAACTAGGAGTGGAGGTCGATCAGTTACTTCACAATGTCAAGGAGTCTGTGGAATGGTTTGAAAATAACCAACATCCAGATCTGATTTTTTTAGATATTCAGCTCTCTGATGGCTTGTCCTTTGAAATTTTTGAGACCGTTCAGATTCATAGCATCATAATCATTACCACAGCCTATGATGAATATGCTCTTAAGGCCTTTAAACTCAATAGTATTGATTACTTGCTTAAACCGATAGATGAAGAAGAACTGGAAAATGCCGTAGCCAAATACCGCCATTTTAAACCAGATAAAGGCCAGGTCTCTTTAAACTTTGAAGAGGTGAAAAAACTGCTTATCAATCCCATTGATAGAGAGTATAAAAAGCGTTTTAGCGTAAATGTGGGACAACGCATCAAGCTCATTTCTATGGATGATATCGTGTGTTTTTACAGTCGAGATAAAGGAACCTATCTTCACACCTTAGAGAATCGAAGCTATCTAATGGATAGCACCATGGATGCGATCTATGAAGACCTACAACCAGATCTGTTTTTTCGAATTAGCCGAAGCTACATCATAAACATAAACCAAATTGGCGATATTCTCAATTACACCAATAACCGTCTTCGACTAAAGATGAATCATTTAGAAGATGGACAGGTTATTGTTAGCCGTCAAAGAGTAAAATCCTTTAAAGATTGGTTAGGTTAAAATTGAATAGCTGTTTTTAATTTAACAGTCACTTAAATGAACCCCTACAGCTAATCCTCCTTCTGAGGTTTCTTTGTATTTGGAGTTCATATCTTTAGCGGTCTCCCACATGGTGTTTACTACCATATCCAAAGGTACCTTCACATTCTTTGGATCAGTATCCAAAGCTAGTTCTGCTGCATTGATAGCCTTGATTGCTCCCATGGAGTTACGCTCGATACACGGTATTTGGACAAGACCTCCAATTGGATCACAGGTGAGTCCTAAGTGATGTTCCATAGCAATTTCAGCTGCAATTAATACTTGGTCTGGAGTTCCTCCAAGGAGTTCTGTCAAGGCACCTGCTGCCATTGCAGAGGACACTCCTATTTCTGCTTGACAACCACCCATAGCTGCTGAGATAGTGGCCCCTTTTTTAAAGATGCTCCCAATTTCTCCTGCCACCAATAAGAACTTTTTAATTTCTTCAAAACCTGCTTGATGGTTTTCGATGACCATATAATACATCAAAACAGAAGGGATGACTCCAGCACTGCCATTGGTTGGTGCGGTTACAACCCTTCCCAAAGAGGCGTTTACTTCATTTACTGCAATGGCAAAACAGCTTACCCATTTTAGAATTTGCCTAAACTTTACTTCGGTTTTACGAATCACTTCAATCCACTGTGTAGGGGAATCGTATTTCAGATCTCCTTTTAATCGCTCGTGGATATCGAAGGCGCGTCTTCTTACATTGAGACCACCGGGTAGATTACCTTCAGTGTGGCAACCTAAATACATGCATTCAAGCATGGTGTCCCAAATACGTTTTAATTCGGTGTCGATTTCCTGAACACTTCGAAGTGAGAGTTCGTTTTTTAATACTATCTCAGAAATCGATTGTTGTTCTGTGTGGCAGAAGTGTAACAGTTCAGTACCCTTTTGAATAGGATAAGGAAACTGCTTTATAATGTCTAAGTTGTCCTTTGGATGATAGAGTTCTTCCTTAACTACAAATCCTCCACCTATAGAGTAGTAGGTTTGTTCATAGGTAGTGCCATCATCCAATGTGCCCGAAAAACGCATGCCATTGGCATGGAAAGGAAGAAAATCCCTGTGAAAAATCAGGTCTTTCTCAGGGTTAAAATCGATCTTTCTTTCGTTGTTAAAGTTCAGTTCTAAAGTCTCCTTTATTTTCTTTACAATAGGGTCTATATCTTCAATAGGTACATATTCAGGATCAGTCCCTGAAAGCCCAAGTAAAACTGCCAAATCAGTGGCATGACCTTTACCTGTTAAAGATAAGGAACCAAACATATGAACCTGAATGCTTGCCACCTTGTGGAATAATTTATCATTTTTTAATTCCTCTATCCACCGCTGTGCTGCTCGCCAGGGTCCTAAGGTGTGAGAACTAGATGGGCCAACGCCAATTTTTAGCATGTCAAAAATACTGATACACTCCATAGACGAAAACGTTAAAGTAGCCACAAAGATACATATACTTATACAAGGTAAAAGTTAATAGATCTAAAATATTTTCGTATAGGAATCCCCAGTGTTTTTGGTGCTTTAAAGCTTTTAAAGCACTATTGTAAAAACCAGGAGATTGTCACGTTTTTTTTATTTTATCGATATGTTTTCTAACTCTTATTTTGTTTTTGGGTAAATGTGGAAAATTCAGTATTAATTTTTGAGGATTTTTGGAATTCTTTACCCTTATTCTAAGAGCTCCTTAAAAGCTATATTTTTCAATTATTTCATAGCCCTAGTTGCGCAAAACATTTGTATTTTTGTTATCAAACTAGATTAATTATAGAAAATTAACTTTTATGAATTCATATGACGTAGCCGTAATCGGCTCTGGACCTGGCGGCTATGTAGCTGCAATACGCTGTGCTCAACTTGGAATGAAAACTGCCATTATTGAAAAGTACGATACTCTAGGTGGTACTTGTCTTAATGTAGGTTGCATCCCCTCAAAGGCACTTTTGGATTCTTCTCATCACTATGAGGAGGCTGTCAAAAATTTTGAAGCTCACGGTATTGAAATTCCTGGTGAAGTAAAGGTTAATATAGAAAAAATGATTTCTCGTAAACAAGGTGTTGTAGATCAGACCACCAAAGGGATTGAGTTTTTGATGGATAAGAATAAAATTGATGTCTATCACGGAGTTGGTAGCTTTAAGGATGCTACGCATATAAGTATTGATAAAGACGGAGAAATTCAAGAAATAGAAGCTAAACAAAGTCTTATTGCCACTGGTTCTAAGCCGTCGACCTTGCCGTTTATTAAATTGGATAAAGAGCGTATTATTACCTCTACGGAAGCTTTAAAACTAAAAGAAATTCCAAAACATCTTGTCATTATCGGTGGTGGCGTGATTGGGTTAGAACTAGGACAGGTGTACAACCGTCTTGGAGCACAGGTTAGTGTCATTGAATATATGGATCGAATTATTCCAACGATGGACGGTGGACTTTCTAAAGAGTTACAGCGTTCTTTGAAAAAAGGAGGAATGAAATTCTATACTTCACATAAAGTAAAAGAAGTCACCCGTAAAGCAGACAAAGTTTGCGTGAAAGCTGATGATAAAAAAGGAAAAGAAGTGAGCTTTGAAGGTGATTATTGTTTAGTTTCTGTAGGTCGAAGACCTTTCACAGAAGGACTAAACCTAGATAAAGCTGGTGTAAAGTTAAATGATAAAGGGCAAGTTGAAGTAAATGAACATCTTCAAACCAATGTTTCTAACATTTATGCAATTGGCGATGTTATTAAAGGAGCTATGCTTGCTCATAAAGCTGAGGAAGAAGGGGTTTTTGTTGCTGAAACTTTAGCTGGACAAAAGCCACATATTAATTACAATCTTATTCCTGGGGTCGTCTATACATGGCCAGAAGTTGCTGCAGTGGGAAAAACAGAAGAGCAATTAAAGGAAGAAGGGGTGAGTTATAAAACGGGACAATTCCCGATGCGCGCATTAGGGAGAGCTCGTGCAAGCATGGATATTGATGGTTTTGTTAAGGTCTTGGCTGATGAGAAAACCGATGAGGTTCTTGGGATCCATATGATCGGAGCAAGAACAGCTGATTTAATTGCTGAAGCAGTTACCGCTATGGAATACAGGGCCAGTGCAGAAGATATCTCAAGAATGAGCCATGCACACCCAACTTATGCAGAAGCAGTTAAAGAAGCGGCACTTGCAGCTACTGATAATAGAGCCTTACATGTATAAAGTGATAGTGGGTTAGTTTATTTATAAGCTAACTACTAGTTACGAAAATGGAATAAATAAGCACTTTTAAAGTGTTACAAAATAGAGGAGGGGTTTGATTCTTTTAGTAAGGTCACCCCTTTTTTTTGGAGTTTAAACGCCCTTCAAAATCTTGAAGGGGTGAAGAAACAGAAGGTAATAACCTCCTGTGGAAGAGTTTTTTAGGTAAGTGTTACATCCGCTCAAAGGAAATCCATTTGGTTTTGGATCCAGAGATCCTGTGAATTAGCAAAAATGATACCTTCTAAAAAATTTCAATAGTAAAGCAGGCGTTGAAGGTTTCTCCTCCAGCAAGTGTTAAAATCCCTTCCTTTTGCTTAAAATCACCATTGGTATCTGCGTGATCTGTAATACCCAACCACGGTTCAATACATACAAAATTGCCATCTGTTTTTGCCCATACACCAAGGTAATTAAAATCCTCAAATGATACACTCAATACTTCTCCTTTAGTCTTATGTGCTAAACTAACTTTGCGAGATTTTAAATCTTTAAAAATTAATGCATCATCTTTAAATAATGAATGCTGCAATTCGATAGTGTCCTGATTATTAAAAAAAGGAAGAGTCTCACCGTTTTGCAACCCATTCTCATCGATCAAATGACGGTCACTGCTTTCGTTGTATTGAAATTTTAAAACGTAATCGTTGTAATTCTCTTCTGGAGTTAAAGGGCATTTAAATGCTGGGTGACCACCTAATGAAAACAACATCTCTTGGTTAGCCGTGTGATTTTTAACTTGGTGATGAACCTCCAAGCTTTTTTTCTTTAAAGAGAAGGTGATAATGAACTCGAATTGAAAAGGGTAGTTTTTAAGTGTTTCATCACTATAAATGTATTGAAGCTGTAAGGTGCTTTTGGAATGCTTAAGTACCTTCAGGTTTTTATTATTTCGGATAAACCCATGTTTAGGGACACCGTATAGCACCCCATCATAAGTATAAGTGCCGTTTTTTAAAGCACCGATTATAGGAAAAAGCACAGGTGCATGACTTCCCCAAATATTTGGATCTGCTTGCCAGATATATTCCTTTGAATGGTTGTCCTTTATACTGGAGATCTCGGCTCCAGTATCCTGAATAACTACTGTTAAATACTCATTTTGTATGGTATATTCACCTGCTTTTGACATGGAAAAGTATCTATAGAAAATTGAATTGTAAAAGTAAACCTTTGAAGGATCAATGTGAAAAAAGTTAATTATATTTAACAATAATAACAAAATTAATTAGCTTATAATTCATGAAAAAACTCATTGCTTTTGCAGGAAGTAATTCAAGCACTTCAATAAACTATGAACTTGTTAAATATACAGTCTCCTTAATAGATGATTACGATATTCAACTTTTAAATATGGCTAAGGTGGAGTTCCCGATTTTTAGTGAAGATTTGGAAAGAGAGGAAGGATATAATGAGTCCTTGGTTGAACTAAAAGATGATATCGTCCAGGCCGATGGGGTCATCATAGGTGTTAATGAACACAATGGTAATCCTTCGGCGTATTTTAAAAACTTAATCGACTGGTTGTCTAGAGTTGATCGCAAATTTTTAATTAATAAACCTATTTTCCTTCTAGGTACTTCCACTGGGGCTAGGGGAGCGAAGGGCTCTATTGAGGTTACGGAAAAATTACTACCACGATTTGGAGCACTCGTTGAAGACAAATTTTCCTTACCGAATTTTAAAGAGAATTTTTCGATCAAAAAAGGAGTGATCACTAATGATGAACTAACAGAACAACACAAAGTAGTTTTACAAGCATTCCTAAATAGAGTATAGTGAACGACTACCCACACGCTAAAGACATGATGGGCTTCGGGCTTCATCGAGTGGTGCTACCGAAGTAGTCTTATTTGAACGCTCCACCTTTGTAATCGACTGTCCCAGCCGATGTATTTTTAATCCTTCATTCAGGATATTGATGCTTGCGTTATGATCACGGTCTAAAACGTGTCCGTTTTTACAAGTCCATTGCCTTGTTGAAAGATTCAAATTCTCATTTATCCAACCGCAGACGCTGCACGTTTTTGAGCTGGGGTAGAACCTATCCACCTTTACA
>Ga0079224_100004593_pt1 | contig 17937 bp, 14 predicted proteins | sample Stecom2015_FD_80414 | JGI IMG/M metagenome (GOLD analysis project Ga0079224, IMG submission 80414) | Agricultural soil microbial communities from Utah to study Nitrogen management - Steer compost 2015 | ecosystem: Environmental > Terrestrial > Soil > Agricultural land | place: USA: Utah...
CGGGGGTGGTGACGGCGGCGGCGACGGCGACGATGGTGGCGGTGATGGCGACGGCGGCGACGGCGGCGACGATGGTGGCGGTGATGGCGACGGCGGCGACGGCGGCGACGGGGGTGGTGACGGCGGCGGCGACGGCGGCGGCGGGGTCATCAGCGGCGGCCCCTGCATGTCCGGCTCGGCGGGGGCGACCGCCTACCGGATCCGCTGGGCCAACGGGGGCGGCACCGCGTACCCGGTGTACGAGGTGAACGGCCTGCCGGACACCTCGCGCGATCACGCCGGCAGCTACGGCTACCAGATCGGCTTCACGCCGTCCTTCGTCGACCCCTACCTCGGCGAGGGCGGCCTCCTCCTCAACGGCAGCAACTTCGTCGACCTCGAGATCAGCACCGCCGGGGTGGCGGACATCGAGATCGCCACGCTCTCCCTCTACGGGCGCAGCTTCCACACGACCGCCAGTGGCAGCTTCTCCTGGCAGACCTTCGCCGGGGTCGGCGCCGCGCCGAACAACCTGGTGAGCAACGCGGCGCCCTACCAGTGGTACTCGGCCGACATGACGACCGAGATCGATCCCGGTGACGACGGCGTCCTGGTCCGCATCAAGGCCGGCCCGTCGTCCGGCTCGCTCGTCGTCAACCGCATCGAGCTGTGCATGGAGGCGCAGTAGCGCCGCCAGACCGGGGCCGCCGGGCGGCCGTCGAGCGCGACACCTCCGCCGCGGCTACCGCTTCGCCTCGCAGCGCCCGTCGCGGCAGATCGCCTCGGTCGGCTGCCTGCAGCGGCAGCGCACCTTCACGTCGCACGAGGCGCGGTAGCGGTCGAGGGCAGCGCGGTAGCCCGTGAGGTCGGCGCCGCGGCGGTGAGGCAAAAGGCCGCAGAACTGCTCGCCCAGGCTGCAGTGGCCCATCTGGGCCAGGTCGCAGTCAGCGTCCTTCTCGCAGCCCTGGATCTTGGCCGCCTCGGCGAGGAGCGGTTTCTCGTCGCAGGGCACCGCGTCCGGATCCGCCTCGGCGCTCGGCGGCGGAGGCGGCGGCTGCGACGGCGATGCCGACGGCGTGCCCGGGTCGCCGGACGCCGGCGCCGTCTCGTCGGTCGCCGGCGGCGCGGTCGCCTCGGTCGCCGGCGGCGCGGTCGCCTCGGTCGCCGGCGAGCCACCCCCCGGCGTGCTCACGACCTGCGGCTCCCCTCGCTCGCACCCGGCCAGGGCGATCAGACAGGCGAGGACGACGAGCGGCGCCAGCGCGCCAGCCGAGCTTCGATGGGACTCCACGCCTCGTTGTTATCACAGCCGCCGCGCTCAGCCCGGCGGCGCCGCGAACGATCGCGTGATCACCTCGTCGAGCTCCGGGCTCGAGTTCTCGGCCGCCGCCGCCCGCACGCGCGCCGACAGCTCGGGGGCGTGCGAGAACGGCGCCAGCGCCCGCGCCGCCTGCTCGGCGGTGGCCGGCGCCGCGCTGCGGACCTGCTCGAGCAGAACGTCGGTGGCCGCGTCGAGCCTCATGAGCGCGAGGGCGAGGAAGCCGACCCGGCGCCGCTCGAGCGTCCCGGCGTCCTCGATCCAGCGCAGGAGGTGGGGCAGGGCGGCCGGGCTGCGCGACTCGCCGAGCGCCAGGGCGGCCGCCTCCGCCACCTGCCCCGAGCGATCGAGAAAGCCGGCCACGAAGTCGAGCGACTCCGACAGGTCGAGGGCGAGGAGCGAGCCGAACACGGTGCTCAGCACCTCCGCCTCGTCGTCGCCGATCCGCGCCTTGAAGCGGAGGAGCGGGATCGCGTCCGGCCGGCCGCTGTCGCCGAGCGCGCGCGCCGCCGCCACGCGCGCCGCCGCTTCCCGATCGGCCAGAAGATCGGCGATCGCGACCACCGCGTCCGGCTGCCCGAGCTGCGCGTAGGCCAGCGCCGACATGCCGCGCAGCGGCGCCGCGGTGTCCTCGCGGCCGCCGAACACCGGCTCGAGCTGCACGTGGCGGATGCCGGCCGGGAACACCTCGCTGCTCCAGCGGCCGAGCTCCACCAGGGCGCGGGCGATCGCCTGCTTCGCGGCGCAGCGCGGATCCCGCTTGATCGGATCCTCGAGGAATCGCGCGAAGGCGGCCTCCAGCTCGTCGGTGAGCTCGTCGCACCCGGTCTCGCCGACCACCGCCGCCGCCGCCGCCGCGACCAGCCCGGTCCGCGAGCGGAGCGCCGCGCGCAGCTCGCGCACCGTCTCCGCCGTCCCCGGCGCCGCGCGCAGCCCGTGGATCGCCGCGAGCTGCTCCTCGACCGTCCTCCGCCGCGCCATGCGATCAGCCCCGATGATGCACCAGCGCCGGCGCGTTGCCCACCGAGATGACGGCCGGGTGCGTGCGGCCGCGGCGCGATCGCGCGCCCGGGCGGCCGCTCACCGGCGCGCCCGCGCCCCCTGGCGGCGGGCTGCGGCGCGGCTTCCGCGGCTGGTCGCTGCGCCCCTGGTGCGCCGCGGGGCTCGCCGGCCATCGCGCGTCGTCGCGCGGGACGCCGCCAGGCCACGGCTCGCGCGCGGCGCGGTCTCGAAGAGCGCGTGCAGGTCGGTCCTGGCATCGAAGAGCCCGAGGCGGCGGGCGCGGTCGATCGAGAACCAGCGCACCTGCCCCGACCGGCGGTGGTAGAGGCCGATCCGTTCGATGTAGGGCTCCATGCTCGGCATCTTCGCGCGGTCGATCGTCCCGTTCCGGCGGTGGCGCTCGTGCGGGCGCGTCGCGGGCCGGTAGATGCTCCGGGGCACCGACATCTCGAGGATGGTCGTGATCGGGTGCGGCCCGCTCTTGCCGGCGAAGAGCTGCGCGACCTCCTGCCGCTCGGACACCCAGATCACGCGCGCGGACTCGCGCTCCCACGAGCCGGGGACCCCCTCCATGACGACCTTGTGGGGAGGGACGCGCAGCCCCCGGTAGACCACCACCGAGTCGCCCGCCGCGGCGCCGCGGTCGCCCTCGGCGGAACCTGCGGCGGCGCCCCCGCAGAGCGCGGCGCACGCCGCCGCGACCGGAAGCAGGAGGCGAGCCGGAAGGCGCATGGACGGGGCAAAGTGCAACCGCCGCGCCAGCAACGGGCCGGCCGGCAGCCGTGCGTCTCCGCGACATGAGGGCCGGTCCGGGGCCTCTGGCGCCTGTCGTGGCCGGCCGAATCGGTCGCCACCGCCGGCGCCGGCCGGCACCCTCCGCGGGCGCCGGCGGGGTAGTATCGAGCGGCTCCGGGAGGATCCGTTTCGGCGCGCCCTGGTGGCTCCGTCGCGCGGCGTCCGGAGACGTCAACGCGATAGAGGGAGAACGAACGATGACCCGTCTTGGACTTGCAGGTGTCCTTGCCGCCGCGGCGCTTTCGTCGAGCTGTGTCGGGGGTGTCCGCGGCAGCGCTTCTGCGTCCGTCAGCGTCAGCGCCGAGATCAAGGTCCCCATCGCCCAGATGCCGCCCAAGTACGCGGCCTGGGTGGTCGAGGCCGAGGGCTACCTCCTGGCGGTCAACGACGCCTACGCGATGCACACCGAGGCGACCGCCGAGCTGGCCGCCGCCCTCGGCGTCGAGGCCAACGCGGACGCCATCGCCAGCTTCATCCGCGACGCCATCCAGGTGGAGACCCGGATGGTGTGCCAGCCGCCGAGCTTCAACGCCGGGCTGGTCGCCGAGTGCAACGCCGAGGCGAGCGCGCGCGCGGCCGGCAACGCCGGAAGCGGCGGCGCGTCGGGTGAGGCGTCCGCCGGCATCCGCGCCAACTGCGAGGCGCGCGCCAGCCTGAGCCTGAGCCCCGGCACCTGCACGCTCGAGACCACCGTCACCGAGCACCCGATCCTCAGCGACGCCGCCCGCTGGGCGCGGATCGAGGCGAACATGAAGGTCATCCTCCAGCTCAGCGCGGCCAACGAGCACCTCGACGGGCGCGGCGCCGAGATCAACGCGCGCGGCATGAAGCTCTACGTCGAGTCGGTCACCGACCTGGCCCAGGACCCGACCCTCGCGCTGCAGCTCAACAACATCCAGGCCGAGCTCAAGAAGGGCGCCGAGGCGTGCGGCAGCGCCAACGACAAGCAGGGCGCGATGAACCGCGACCTCGACATCATGGTCGGCGCCATCGACGCGCAGTTCCCCGAGCTGCGCGCGTCCATCAACGCCGGCTGATCCTCCGCCCTTGCCCTCGGGCCCCCGCGCTTCGGTGCGGGGGCCCGTGCTTTTTCATGACCACCTACGCGCTCGGCTTCCCGGACATCGATCGATCCGCCCTTCCGCTCGTGGGTGGCAAGGGCGCCAACCTGGGCGAGCTGGTCCGCATCCGCGGCGTCCGCGTGCCGGACGGGTTCTGCGTGACCACCGCCGCGTTCCGCGTGCTCGCGGAGCACAGCGGCGAGCTCGACCGGCTGCTCGGCGAGCTGGCGCGGCTCGATCCCGCCGCGCGCGCCGCCATCGCCGAGACCAGCGGCCGGATCCGCGAGCTCATCGAGGGAGCCCCGGTGCCGCCAGCGGTCGCGAGCGCGATCGCCGAGCGCGTCGCGGCGATGGGGGAGGGGGCCCTGGCGGTGCGATCCAGCGCGACCGCCGAGGACCTGCCGACCGCGTCGTTCGCCGGCCTGCAGGACACCTACCTCAACGTCATCGGCCTCGAGAGCGTGCTCGCGCACGTTCGCCGGTGCTGGGCGTCGCTCTTCACCGAGCGCGCGGTGACCTACCGGATGCAGGGCGGCATCGACCACCGGCGCGTCAAGATGGCGGTGGTGATCCAGCGGATGGTGTTCCCGGAGGTCGCCGGGATCCTCTTCACCGCCGACCCTGTCACGTCGAACCGGAAGGTGTCGTCGATCGACGCGAGCTTCGGGCTGGGCGAGGCGCTGGTGTCCGGGCTGGTGAGCGCCGACACCTACCGCGTGCGCGACGGGGCGATCCTCGAGCGGAGGATCGCGCGCAAGGAGCTGGAGGTGGTCCCGGCGGAGGGCGGCGGCACGCGCCAGCGCGCGGTCGAGCCGGGCCGGCGGGACGAGCCGGCGCTGGCGGACGACCGGATCGCCGAGCTCGAGCGGGTCGGCCGCGCCATCGAGGCGCACGTCGGCGGCCCGCAGGACATCGAGTGGTGCCTCGCCGGCGGCGAGCTCTACATCCTGCAGAGCCGCCCGATCACCACCCTGTACCCGCTGCCCGAGGTGAAGGACGACGCCCCGCACGTCTACCTCTCGGTCGGTCACCAGCAGATGATGACCGACGCGATCCGGCCGCTCGGGCTGTCGTTCTGGCTGATGACCACGCCGGCGCCGATGCTCACCGCCGGCGGCCGGCTGTTCATCGATGTCGCCCCGATGCTGGCGTCGCCGGCGCGGGCCACGGTCGTCGACACGCTGGGGCGATACGACCCGCTCATCAAGGACCTCCTGACGGTGATCCTCGACCGGGGCTTCGTCCCGCCGGCGCCGCCGGCCGAGCGGCCGGCCCCGCCACCCGGCGGCGTGTTCGGACCGCCGCCGCCGATCGAGGATGATCCGGCCATCGTCGCCGGGCTGGTCGAGCGCGGCCAGGCGTCGATCGCCGCCATGCGGCGCGCGATCGAGGCGACCTCCGGGCCGGCGCTGTTCGACTTCATCCTCGAGGACCTCAAGGAGCTCAAGAGGCACCTGTTCGACCCGCAGGGCGCCGCCGCCATCCGCGCGGCGATGGACGCCGCCGCCTGGATCAACGAGCACGTGGCGGAGTGGCTGGGCGACGAGTGCGCGGCCGACACCCTGTCCCAGTCGGTGCCGGGCAACTGCACCTCCGAGATGGGCCTCGCGCTGCTCGACGTCGCCGACGCGGTGCGCCCGTATCCGCAGGTCGCGGCGTACCTCGAGCGCGCCAGCGACGAGACCTTCCTCGACGGGCTCGCGCCGCTCGAGGGCGGCCGCGAGGCGAGCGCGGCGATCGGCGCGTTCCTCGACTCGTACGGCTCGCGCTGCGCCGGCGAGATCGACATCACGCGGCCGCGCTGGGCCGAGGCGCCGACCACGCTGGTGCCGCTCATCCTCGGCAACGTGAAGATGTTCGCGCCGGGCGAGAGCCGGCGGCGGTTCGAGCGCGGCCTCGAGGAGGCGCGCGCCGCGGAGTGCGACATCCTCGACCGCCTGCGCCGGCTCCCCGGCGGCGAGGACAAGGCCGAGGAGACGCGGGCGAAGATCCGCCTGCTGCGCACCTTCATCGGCTACCGCGAGGTCCCGAAGTTCGGGATGGTGCAGCGCTACTTCGAGTACCGCAAGGCGATCCTGCGGGAGGCCAGGCGCCTGGTGGTCGAGGGCGTCCTCCGCGCGGTCGAGGACGTCTACTTCCTCACCTTCGCCGAGCTCCACGAGCTTGTGCGCACGGGCTCGGTCGATCGCAGCGTCATCGATGCGCGCAGGGAGGCCCACGCGCACCACGAGAGGCTCGCGCCGCCGCGCGTGATGACCTCGGAGGGGGAGATCGTGACCGGGGCGTACCGGCGCGAGAGCCTGCCGCCCGGCGCCCTGGTCGGCTTGCCGGTCTCCGCCGGCGTGGTCGAGGGGCGCGCGCGCGTCATCAAGCGCCTCGAGGACGCCGCCCTCGAGGAGGGGGACATCCTCGTCACCGCCTTCACCGATCCGAGCTGGACGCCCCTCTTCGTCTCGGTGAAGGGCCTGGTCACCGAGGTGGGCGGGCTCATGACCCACGGCGCCGTCATCGCCCGCGAGTACGGCCTGCCCGCTGTCGTCTGCGTGGACGGCGCCACCCGCCGCATCGCCGACGGCCAGCGCATCCGGGTGAATGGCACCGACGGTTACGTCGAGTTGCTGCCCCCCGCACGCGCCGGGGCCCGGTAGGTAGATCGGCGCCGGGCGAGGACGCGCTCCCACCTCGGGGCATGCTTCCTCGCGACCGGCGTGAGGCGGCCGTCAGGCGCACGGGGAGGAGCGCCGCGCGCGGATATCCTGGTCCCCATGCGCGCTGGTCTCGCGGCCGCCCTGGTCGCTGTCTGCTTCGGGTGTGGAGGGGATGAAGGCGGCGGCAGCGGCGGCCTCGACGCAGGCGGCGGCGCCGACGCCGCGCGGGCCGACGCCGGCGGCGGCGGGCTCGACGGCATGTTGACCGTCCACACCGGGTACAAGCTGGCGAGCGGCGAGCTCCGGCGGGTGATGCTCGACGACGGGAAGGTGTTCAACGTCGAGCCGGACTTCCACGGGACCGCGGTCTTCGAGGATCCCTCTCTCCGCGGGCCGCAGGACGTCACCGTGGTGTACGCCAGCGCGCCCAGTTGGGTGCAGGTCGTCACCATCCTCCAGGTCGACCAGCCGGAGATCTGGGTCAACCCGGTCCGGCCCTCCAGCGTGGACGAGTGGTCGATCAGCGGAACCGTGACCGGCGGCTCCGACGGGGAAGGAATCCTGGTGAGGGCCGTCGGGCCCGACCTCTACGGATCCGAGCTGGCCGACGAGGTGACCGGCGAGTTCTTCCTCCGCGTGAAAGGGCCGGCGCCCGGGACGGTCGACGTCTACGCCCACGAGGGCGGCACCGACGGGGCGGTGGCGGTCGGCGCCGCTCTCGACGTCCCGCTCGGCGACCAGGTCCAGAACCGGGACATCGCGCTCGATGTCCCCCTGGATCAGTCGGTCGAGGTCTCGCTGGTCGGCGAGGTCCCCTTCGGCGGCGGGCAGGAGGCCACGCTCATCTTCCACGGCCACGACAATCCCGTCTTCTACTCCGAGGTCCAGACGACCGAGTTCCCGGTCTCGGTCCCCTCGCCGTCGATGGACCCGCCGCTCGACCGCCTGGGTCGCATGGTCCTGGTCCACACGGGGAGCGCGGCGCCCGGCTCGCGCGAGGTCCAGTGGTCGTTCGTCGATGTCCCGGCGGGGGTCAGCTCCGTCGAGCTCGAGGTGCCGGCGCCGCCGACCTGGACCTCGCCGCCGGTCGGCGCGCTCGACGAGCAGGCGACCGCGTCGGCCAGCGGCCTCGAGATGACCTGGTCGAACCCCGACCCGAAGGCCAAGATCATGAGCCTCCACCTCATCGCGACGGATCCCGTCCCCGAGGAGGGAATCCTCGAGTGGACCGTCTACGCGCCCGCCTCCCACCCGGGCTTCACCTTCTTCCCGCTGCCGGAGGACGCCGGGCCGCTGCGCACCTTCCCGCCCGGCCCCTACCAGGTCACCTTCCACCAGCTCGCCTTCACCGCCCTCGACTCGCCCACCGACATCTGGACCAGCCCGCGCAGCTTCGAGCCCGCCCTCGGCGCCCGCCGCCCCACCTACATGCACTCCGGCGCCGAGCACCACGACCTCCGCCTCCGCGGCTGGATCACGCTCCAGTAGACCGCGCGGCAGTCGGCTCGTGCTTCCCTTGTGAAAGATAAGCAATTGATTTTAATGGCAGGCGACGCCCATGACGTTCCAGATTGGAACGAACGTGCATCACGCCGAGGTCACTCCGGATTATCCAGGAATCGACAATCTAGATGGTTTGTTCTAGTTTTGCATGAACTAGAACATCATCTGGATGAGACTTCCTCAGGCACCACCCGACTGGACCGAGTCGCTCAGAAGCGCCAGCGATGCGAGCCGGCTCCTCCACATCCTCCGCCTCAAGGAGGCCGAGCCCGCCGGGGCGTACCTCCACTGGGACCAGCTACGCCGCCGCACGCCCCCTGACGATCTCACCGCCGAGGAGTGGTGGCTGGTGGTCTCTCTCGCCCGAGCTCCGCTCCTCAAGGAGATCGCCCTCGAGACCACAGACGGCCGGCGGTTCCAGTTCAGCATGACCGAGAGCGCGCAGCGCCTCGCGCACGAGATCGACCGAGATGCCTCGGGTGTGCTCGGCGTACCGGACGCGATCGCGAACAAGGCGACGCAGAAGCAGTACCTCGTTCGATCCCTCATCGAGGAGGCGCTCACGTCGAGCCAGCTCGAAGGAGCGGCCGCGACGCGAGCCCAGGCCAAGCAGATGATCCAGGAGGGGAGAAAGCCTCGCAACAGAAGCGAGCGGATGGTGCTGAACAACTACTTCGCGATGGAGCTCATCCGCGAACGGAAGAGCGAGCCCCTCACCCCGGGGCTGTTGCTCGACCTCCACCGGACGATTGCCACCGACACTCTGGACGACCCCGGACAGATCGGCCGCCTTCGAGACGATGCGGATATCGTCCGGGTGGTCTCCGACGACGACACCATCCTCCATGTCCCGCCGCCGGCGGCCGAGCTGCCGGGGCGCATCGAACGGATGTGTGAGCTCGCGAACGGGGGTGGGAACGGGTTCATCCACCCCGTCGTTCGCGCGGTCCTCCTGCACTTCTGGCTGGCCTACGATCATCCCTTCTGCGACGGGAACGGACGCACGGCGCGTGCCCTCTTCTACTGGAGCATGTTGCAGCAGGGGTACTGGCTGACCGAGTACGTCTCGATCTCGCGCGTGCTCAAGCAGGCGCCCGCGCGGTACGCGATGGCCTTTCTGTACAGCGAGACCCCGCCGTACGACGCGACCTACTTCGTCTTGCATCAGCTCGAGGTGATCAAGAAGTCGATCGCCGACCTCCACGCGTACTTGACTCAAAAGGCGGTGGAGGTCCGCGAGGTCGAATCGATCCTGCGGCACCGCGCCGGATTCAACCATCGCCAGATCGCGCTGCTCGGTCACGCGTTGCGCAACCCGGGCGAGGTCTACACCATGGCCACCCACAAGACCAGCCACCGGGTCTCCCACGAGACCGCGCGCCAGGACCTCTACGCCCTGGAGGCCGCCGGCCTCCTCATCTCCCGCAAGCGCGGCCGCGAATACGAGTTCGTCGCCGTCCCCAACCTCGCCAAGGTCCTCCAGCAGGCACCCGCAACCAACCCATCTGATCCGCCGCGCTGACGGTCAGGCGCCGCCGGCCATGGCCTCGGCGTCCGCCTACCTCGACGCCGCCGCGCTCCGGTTGCTCGGCAGGTCGAACATGCCGATGAGCTGCACCGCGTGGGTCGTCCCGCCACCGGCGTTCGAGTAGGAGTAGCGCCCGGTCGTCACGCCGCAGAAGCGCGCGCGGTCGCCGTCCACCAGCGTGCCCGTATCGCCCGCGGCGAGGTAGTGAATGACCTGGCCCCTCGACAACATGAGGAGCGCCACGAACAGCGCGGAGTCCCCGAGATCCTCCTTGGCGATCTGGATGATCCTCCCCCGGACGCAGATCCGCTTGCCGCGCTCGCGATCCGAGTCCTTCAGGATCAGCTTCGGATTCGTCTCGTTGTGCTCCACCGCGACGTCGGACAGGCGCAGCCGCCTGGCCGACCAGAACGCCAGCGCCAGCGCACCCAGGCTCGTCTCGTCGCGTCCGTCCTCCATCTCCGGCAGCGCGATCTCGAGCGCCTCCTCGAAGCTGGCCGCCGACGCGAGCCTGTCGCCAAACGTCGGCTCCTCCGGCACCGGCGGCGCTGCAACCTCCGCCGCCGGCACCTCCGCGGTTCCCGGTCTCCCGGCGGCCGCCGCCCCGCCGCTCCCCTGTCCCGCTTCCTTCTCGCACCCGCAGACAGCCAGACCGAGCACAAGCACCAGATGCCTCGTCATGTCGCCCCCCCTTTCGAGCAGGAGCCCAGGTTGTCACGTGACCGCCGCACCCTGCGCAGCGGTCCAGGGAGCTGGGGTCTCGCGCAAGGTCTGCGCTGGATGGCGGGCGGCGCCGCGAAGAAATTTCGCGCTCTCTCGAGTTCGTCAGCAGGTCGCGTGCGACCTCCGCGGATAGGGAGTCGGCGTGCTCGCCCCGCTTGTGTAGGATCGAGCGAGGGGGTGAACGATGGGGCTGCGCTTTCAACGACGCGTTGGCCTTGGTCGAGGTGCGTGGCTCAACCTGAGCAAGGGAGGCGCGAGCCTGAGCCTTGGTACGCGCTGGCTGGGCGTCAACCTGGGACGGGGAGGTCTCCGCACGCGTGCCTCGCTCCCAGGCACCGGGATCTCGTGGGTCGCCGGCAGGAGGCGGGGAGGCGATGGAGGGATCGGCGCGCTGGTCGTGCTGGCATTCGCGCTCTGGTTCATCTCGGTCATCGTCAAGGTCCTCCTCATCGCGGGGGCGATTGCGCTCGTGGTGGGGCTCGTCTGGTTCATCGCCAGGCACGTGAGCGCCGCGCGCGAGAGCTCAGCCCTCTCGGTCGCGGAGGCAGGCGAGGCGGCCCAGGCAGCTCCGCCCCAGGCGCAGTACCACCCGGTGGTCTCGATCGATCCCTCGGTGTTCGACGATCCGACCCGGGCCGAGGTGGCGGCCCTCGATGCGTTCAGGGCATGGGCTCGTCAGCTTCCGAGCGCACCGAGGGATCCACGAGACGCCGTCCGGGCGATGAAGATGCGGACGCGCCTCGTCGGGAGGCTCGTGTCCGAGTGCGCCGGCCGACATGTCGTGTGGCGAAGCGAGCCGTACTCTGGCCGCAAGCGGCCGATCGAGCCCCCGGTGCAGCCAGAGTCTGTCGCCCCGTGGACTGTCGAGGTCGAAAGGCTCCGCCAGGAAAGCAGGCACATCGCCACGTGCGACGGCTGCCTCGGGAAGGGGCGGGTCGATTGCGATACGTGCGGCGGCTCTGGCCGGGTCGGGTGCAGCGGCTGTCAGGGCCACGGCAAGGTCTGGGGCACGACCAGCGCCGGGCAGCAGCGACTCCTCAACTGCAAGTGGTGTCGCGGGCGGGGGGATGTCGTGTGCCGCGGATGCACGCGCGGCCGCGTGATTTGCCCTCTCTGCGAGGGCAGCAAGAAGCTCGAGCGCTGGCTCGACGTCGAGGAGTCAACACGCTGGGACATCCAGATCGAGCCCGACGGCGAGATCACCCGCGCATTTCGCTGGGGAGCAGACGGTGTGCCCGCGTCCGACGCAGAGGTCGAGGCAGACGCGAAGGTCCTCGCGCGAGTGCGAAGCTCGGCGGTCGAGGCCAGCAACCTGGCCGGAATGGTGCCAGACCACTGGATCGAGCAGCACTGGCCGGGCATCCAGCCGACGTTGCAGCCGGGCGAGCGGATTCGCAGCCAGCAGTTCACGCTCCTCGAAGTTCCCGCGGTGGAGGTCACGTACACGCTGGACAACCAGATCGCCCAGACGATCGACTTCGAGGGGCTGCGGATGCTCGCGCCACCCGCGCGCACCGACCGGTTGTTCCATCAGCGCGCAGCCAGGTTGAAGGCGATCCGCCGCGCGCTCGCGGTCGTGCCCGCCGTCCTCGCGATCCTCTACCTCGCGCGCGGCAGCAACTTTCACAGCGTCGAGGTCGTGGGACTCATCGCGTGCCTCGCGGCGTCGTGCATCGGCGTGTACGGCGCGCTCTGGGCCGCCACCCTGGGGCGCCGCACGGCGCGCCTGTGGTTGCCGGGGGTCATCCTCCCCTTGATCGGCGGCACCGCGCTCGCGTTCATGGCCGAGCCAAGCGCCGGGACGGTGCGCGGGCTGATCGCGGCCGGGGAGTACGAGGCGGCCAGGCGCGAGCTGGCGGCTCTCGGTGGCCCGGGTGATCCGAGGCTGGCGCCGCTCTACGCCGACATGCAGCTGGGCGAGACGCTTCAGGCGCAGGACTGGAGCGCGGCAAAGGCGCTCGCCGCCCGGATCCCGGAGGGGACACCCCAGCGCGCTCGCGCGACGGCGCATGTCGACGCCCTGCTGCGCTCCGCGATCCAGGCTGCCCTTCAGCTCCGCCAGTTCACCGAGGCAAGGCGGCTTCTGGACGAAACCTCGAGGGAGCTCGCGTCCGGGCCCGAGGGAAGGGACGCCCGGAAGAGGATCGAGCTGGGATGGGCCGAGGACTGCCTGCGCGCGGAGAACTGGACGTGCGCGCTCGAGCGCGCGGCCGCCGCCGCTCAGCTCGGCGGCGGCGCCGAGGCCGAGAAGCTGCGCGTCAGCGCGCTGTCCGCCATCGAGACCAAGGCAGCCGACCTCGCGAAGAGGGCGGCGCAGGAGCGCGAGCGATCCTCCCGGATCTCTCTCGCCAGGCAGGCCGATGCGCTCTGGGCGCTCTGGCTCGCGCAGACAGGCGCAGAGCCGACGCGAAACGTGCTCGCGCTGCGCGAGTCCCTGGCCAAGGACGAGGCAGCGCAGGCGAAGGAGGACGCCAGGCGCCGCGCCCGCGAGGAGAAGCAGCGGCTCCGAGAGGAGCGCCAGCAGAAGCGCGAGGAGGAGCGGCGCCAGCGCGCCGAGCGCCGCCGGCAGCGCGCCCTCGCGCCGCTCCTCTGCGCAGACGGCACACTCTCCTCGACATGCACCTGCGGCAGATCGCACCGCGGCTGCTGCTCGCACCACGGCGGCGTGGCCGGATGCTCCCGCTAGGTGGCGCCAGGCGGGGATGCCCCTCCCTATCTGGTCGCCGCTCGGTATTTCCAGGGCGGAACGATCCGCGGATCCGACCAGACCCCGACACCGGATCGTCGCGCGGCGGTCTCCAGGCGATCCAGCACGCGATCGCTCGTGTACTTCCGGTACATCCATGCGAGTCCGGCTCGCACCAGCTCCTCTGATACGTTTCGCCCGTCCGGGAGGATCACCTCGGCGACGAGCCGGCCGTACCGGTCCACCGTGTGAACGCGAACCGTCACGACCTTGTTGTAGGTCCAGCCAGCCAGCTTCCACTTGGCCTTGCTGCCGAAGGCTTGCCGCTTCTCCGGTGCATCGACGCCGTACAGGCGGATCTTCTGCGCGCGTCCTCCGCGCATGACCGACAGCGTGTCGCCATCGGTCACGCCGACGACACGACCCGTGAACGTCTCCCGGACGCGCGCCCGCCGGAGCCTCTTTCCGTGCCTCTCCGCGGAGCTCGCGGCTGGCGCGGCCGTCCCAGCACCTGGGCGGTGGCAGTGATAGTCGCCCGTCTTCCGGTTGTTGTGGCAGCCCTCGCCGTTCAGCCCACCTGGATGCGCACCCGCTGGCGTGCCCACCGCCAGGGCGCACGCGACGGCGACAGCTCCCACTGCCCTCTGCAGGCGCACGAGACAGACACGTGGCCACCCCCCCATTCCTCCATGCTACTCGATTCCGAGCAGAGGGGCGGCGGAGATGGGAGCGCCAGGGGCTACCCTGGATCCGGCGCCGGGTGGGACGGGATCGGCTGGATGGCGGCGAGGCTCTCCTCCACCTTGCGGAGGAAGGGGTCGCGGCCGCCGGCGAGACGGTCTGGTGGGAGCAGGACCAGGACCGTGAGGTGCCGGTCCCCCTCGCACCACTCGTAGGCGTGGCCGGCGCCGACGTTGCGCCGCATCCACCGGCGGCCGGCGATCTCGAACTCGGCGGCGTCGTGCCCGCGCTCGGCGTCCGCGTCGAAGAGCTGGCGTACCTGAGCGCATGGTGCGCGCTGCTCGCTGTAGCAGACCGCGACGCCATCCGAGCCGCGGAGCCGGAACGCGGACGCGCCGGACTGGGCGCACGGCGCGAGGTCGGGCGCGGCGCCGCTGGCGGCGACCACCCCGGGCGGCAGCGGCAGGCGGAACCCGGCGAGCTCGACGAGCTCGGCCTTCCGGGGCGGCTCGCGATCCTGGCATGCGGCGAGCAAGAGGAGCAGCCCGGCGACAAGGCAGCCGCTCACCGCGCCGGCGCCACCGCGCGCCCGGTGCCCGCGCCGGGCCGAGGCGGCCCCCGCTTCGGCTTCATCGCGATCAGGCGAGCCGGCGGCGTGGACCGTCTCGAGACTCATGACGCAAACGTTAGCAGACGTGCCGCGGCTTCGTTGCTCGGCGGAGAGCGCGGCGGGATGGAGCGGCGCCGCCCACGTCCGCTGCGTGGTACCTGGTGAACGCGAGCGGGAGCTGAGGCATTCTTGGTGCTGCTCACCCGCACCGAGCGACCGCCGAGATGCCCACGGATCCGAGACTGCGCGGCCTTCACGACATCGACCCGGAGGCCGTGCCGCTGCCGCGCGGGACCGAGGTGACAACGCGGGTGGATCGGCTGGCCGGGGAGCGCCGCATCCCTCAGGGCGCGATGGGGCGGGTCGTGAAGATCGAGGGCGACGCGGTGCACGTCCAGGTGGTCGGAGTCGGCGAGGCGGTGTACGCGCGGGATGAGGTGACGCCGCGGACCTCGGGGCAGCTCCGCTTCGCTCGCCAGCGCGAGGCCGCGTGGAACCAGCTTTGGCCGTGCGTCGTCCTCGAGGCGGTGGTCGGCTCGCGCGCGTGGGGCCTGGCCGACGACGCCTCCGACACGGATCGCCGGGGCATCTTCGTCCTGCCGTTTTCGTGGACGACCGGGCTTGTGGCGGCGCCGGACGATCTGGTCAGCGCCGACGGCAGCGCCGCGTACTGGGAGGTCGGCAAGGCGGTGCGCCAGGCGCTGCGCGCCGATCCGAACACCCTCGAGGTGCTGTTCGCGCCCGAGGTCGAGGTCCGCGACCCGATGGGGGAGTGGCTCCGCGAGGCGCGCGACGCGTTCGTCTCGGCCGAGATCTACGGCAGCTTCGGCCGCTACGCGCTGTCGCAGGCCAAGAAGCTCCGCCAGTCGCTCCGGCTGGCTCGGCACCGCACCTTGCTCCTCGAGTGGTTGCGCGGCGAACGCCTCACGCTCGACGCGGCGGCCGCCAGGCTGGCGGACGCGACCGGGCTCGAGGCGCCGACCGAGGCGGATCGCCGGCTCCGCGCCAGGGAGTACATCAAGCAGCTCTACCGGTCCCTTCACGACCAGGCGCTCATCCCGGAGGCGAACTTCGACTCGCTCGTGGCCCTGGCGCGCCGCCAGCCCGCCGAGCTCGAGCTCCCTGGCGAGCTTCGGCCGAAGAACGCCTACAACCTCGTCCGGCTGATCGGGACCGCGATCGAGTGGCTGCGCACCGGGACCGTCGACCTTTGCGTCCCGGAGCCGCTCCGAGGCCGGCTCCTCGCCATCAAGAGGGGCGAGGTGCCGCTCGAGGAGGTCCTCGACCATGCCGACGAGCTCGCCGCCGAGCTCGAGGCGGCGCGCCAGTCCACGCCGCTGCCCCCGCGCGCCGACGTGGCGCGGGTCGACCGGCTGCTGCGCCGCATCCGCGAGGAGGCGGCGCGGAGATGGATCCAGCGCGAGCCCGGGCCGCTGGGCGCCGACGCTCCGACCCTGGCGGAGGCGCAGTGGCACCTGCATGACAGCAAGAGCAAGGGCTAGACGAGGCGGGACGCCGCGCGCCGCGAGCGCCGCCGCAGGAGCAGCGGGGTAGCGCCCAGGAGGAGCATGGCGACGGTGGTGAGCGCGACGGTGCCGGCCCGCCGCGAGCACGCGAGACCTGGAGCCCCGGCCGGCAGGAGGTCCGTGTCGAGACCGCGGTCATGGTCGGCCAGGGTGGTGGGGGAGCGGGAGCGCGGGTCCCCGGCGCTGGCAGGCCGCTCGTGCACGAAGACGAGGGGGCGGCGCGGGGAGTCGCGGCTCTCATGCAGGGAGGGCGTCGGCAGCCAGAGGGTCGCCCGCGTGTACCCCGTCCACCTCCAGCCCTCCGCCGAGGTCGGCTCCAGCCCATCGATCCAGCTCGCGTGTTCCGACAGGTCACCGAGCAGCGTGAGCTGGAGGAGCTCCAGTCCCGTCCCGCACGACGGAACGTGCTCGTCGGGGCCAGCGATTCGCGGCCGCCGCTCGAGCCAGCTCGCGTGTGCGTCGGCGGACGCACAGAGGAACACAATGGAGAAGAGTGCCAGTCGCCCGCGCCCCATGTCTCGCTGACAACACCCCCGCCTCGCGGTTCCCGCAGGCCGCCTTGGCGGGCGAGCCTCGTGTCCGGATGGTCGCCGGGGGGCTCTGGATCGCGATTCCGCGGCGGAGCGGGCGGGGTAGACTGCGCGCATGCTCAAGGTCTACGGCTTCGGCCGCGTAAACGCGGGGGCGCACGGGAAGACGCGCGACCTTCGCGTGCTGTGGGCGCTCGAGGAGATGGAGCTGCCCTACGAGATCGTGGGGATGGATCACCCGAAGGGGGATCTCGATACGCCTGCGTACCGCGCGCTGAACCCGTTCGGGCAGATTCCGGTGATCGACGACGACGGGATCGTGGTCACCGAGACCGGCGCCATCCTGCTCTACCTGGCGCGAAAGACCGGCAAGCTCTTCGCCCGCGATCTCGCCGGCGAGGCGCAGGTGCTGCGCTGGGTGGTCGCGGCGCTGAACTCCATCGAGCTGCCCGTGCTCTCGCTCTGGTTCATCACCATGGTCGCCGGCGAGAGCCCGTCGAGCGAGGTGCTGCGCGGCTGGGCGGACATGCGCCTCAACCAGCTCAACGGCTGGCTCGCCGATCGCGAGTTCCTCGCCACCGACGAGTTCACCGTCGCCGACATCCTCATGACCCACGTCCTCGGCGGCGGCACCGACCCCACCCTCCTCGAGCCCTACCCCAACATCCGCGCCTACCGCGCCCGCTGCACCGCCCGCCCCGCCTGGAAGCGAACCGTCGCCGCCTACCACGAGCGCGTCGAGGCCACCTGACGCCGCTCGCCGCCCCGCCTCTCACCCAGGCGGCAGAGCGCGGTCCGTTTGCTGCCAGACCCCGCTCTACCGGCTGCCCCGCCCGCCGACTTCTCGATTGAGAGGAAAGCGGAGAAGCGGCCGTCTCCTCGCGCGCGTGGAGGAGCACGCTACGGCAAGGACGTCCGCGGATGCAGCACGGCGGTCTCCTCGCGCGCGTGGAGGAGGAGGCTACGGCAAGGACGGCCGTGGGAGCAACACGGCGGTCTCCTCGCGCGCGTGGAGGAGGAGGCTACGGCAAGGACGGCCGTGGGAGCAACACGGCGGTCTCCTCGCGCGCGTGGAGGAGGAGCAGGGGCAGGTGCTCGGCGGCGTCGAGGATGCGGCGAGGAGGTTGTGCGGTGCCTTCTCGAATGCGAGGACGCGCGCGATGACGAGGACGGCTTGAGGAAGTCACGCGCGGGGGCACCACCGAGCCGAGCAACCGACTCGAGTCGTGCCGCGCCGTGAGGAGATGCGGCGGGCGCTGGTGGCGCACCGGCATCTCCGCGGCGGGCCCATGCTCGCGCAGCGCCCGCGGGCGGTGAATGATAGTGGAGGCGCCGGGAGTCGAACCC
>Ga0079224_100004594_pt1 | contig 17935 bp, 18 predicted proteins | sample Stecom2015_FD_80414 | JGI IMG/M metagenome (GOLD analysis project Ga0079224, IMG submission 80414) | Agricultural soil microbial communities from Utah to study Nitrogen management - Steer compost 2015 | ecosystem: Environmental > Terrestrial > Soil > Agricultural land | place: USA: Utah...
AGGCCGAGGAGGCCGCCGGCCCGTTCGTGGTGCGCCCCGTGCTCGAGGACCCGTTCTGCCTGCTCGCCCCGGCCACCGAGGCGTGGCTCGGTCGCACGTCCGTCTCCCTGGAGGAGATCGTCGCCCACCCACTCATCGGCAACCGCAACCCCACCTGCAGCCTCCAGCAGCTGTCCCGCTTCCAGGACCTCGGCCCCCGCTTCGTCTTCCACTCCGACGACAACTCCACGATCCAGGGCTGCGTGGCGTCCGGGCTCGGCGTGTCGCTGGCCCCGCTCCTCACGATCGACCTCGACGACCCCACGATCACCGTCGTGGCGGTGGAGCCCCCGATCCCGCCCCGGGTGATCTCGGTGGCCTGGCACGCGAGCCGCCGCCCGTCGCCGATCCTCGACGCGCTCCTCGAGGCCGCCGACGACGTGTGCGCGGCGATCGCCGCGGCGTGGGCCGAGGAGGTGCCGGCGCTGGTCGGGCGCCGAATCGGCGGGGCACAGGGCACGGACTAGGTTCGCCCCGCATGCTCGACCACGTGTTCACCGACGCCATCGGCGCGCTCCGCGACATCCTCGAGAAGGCCTTCCTCGAGCGTCAGGCCTTCGAGGAGCGGTTCCAGGTCGACGTGCTCCTCGGCGACACGACGTGGGAGACGTCCTACGGGCTGCCCGGCGAGGGGCTCCCGCCTCGGGTCCAGGCCGACCTCACGCTCGACTGGCCCACCTGGGCCCAGACGGCCTACCGGTCCTGGTACATCGGCGAACCGATCGACGAGCCGCCCCGGATCGAGATCGAGGTGGTCGTGCGGGTGCAGCGCCTCGCGTCGATGCCCGACGTGAAGGCTGTGCTCGCCGCCCTCCCCGAGCACAGCCCGCCGATCGGCGACGAGCGGCTCGAGCGCTCCAACCCCACCGTCGAGATGTCCTTCGACCAGGACCTCGACGCCCACGACTGGGCGCTCGAGGTGAGCTACGAGGGCAGCTACGAGCTCGACGAGGCCACCCTCGCCGATGGCTCGGTGCTCGACGACCACTTCTCGGCCATGGGCGGCTGGATCGCGTCCACGCTCGTGCGCCTCGGTGACCTGAAGCTCGACTTCCTGCCCGCCGACGAGGACGGATGACATGACCGACGCCCCCGACGACATCGTCCTGGTGGAGGTGGCCGACGCCGTCGCCACCGTCACCCTGAACCGGCCGGAGGCCCGCAACGCCCTCAACAAGGCGCTGCGCAAGGCGCTCTACACCACGCTGCGGGACCTCGACGCCCGCGACGACGTGGCCGCGATCGTGCTCACCGGTGCGGACCCGGCCTTCTGCGCCGGCATCGACCTGAAGGAGCTGGCCGCCGGCGGCGACCTCGGCGACCCGGCCGAGGCCCGCGAGGGCGGGGGCCGGCCGGGCCCGTTCCCCGAGGTGGACGTGCCCGTGATCGGCGCCGTCAACGGGGTGGCCGTCACCGGCGGCTTCGAGGTCGCCCTGGCCTGCGACTACCTCGTCGCGTCCGAGCGGGCCCGCTTCGCCGACACGCACGCCCGGGTCGGGATCATGCCGGGCTGGGGCCTCACGGTCCGCCTGGCCGAGGCCGTCGGGGTGCGCCGGGCCAAGGAGCTGTCCACCACCGGCAACTTCCTCGACGCCGAGACCGCGCTGCAGTGGGGCCTCGTGAACCACGTCGTGCCCCACGACGAGCTGATCCCCTTCGCCCAGCAGCTGGCCCGCGACACGGCCAGCGTGGACCGGGCCGCGGTGCGCCGGATGCTGCGGACCTACGACGAGCAGCAGCTCGTCGACGGCGCCGAGGCCTGGCGCATCGAGGCGGCCGCCACGCGCGACTGGCAGGGCCGCGGCATCGACCACGACGAGATCGAGCGCCGCCGCCAGCAGGTGGTGGCCCGGGGCCGCACCCAGCTCTGATCGCCGGGGCGGCGAGCGCCCGCCGTCAGCGCTGGCCGAGGGCGGCTTCGATCTCGGCCCGGGCGTCGGGCGGGAGCGTGGTGACCGCCACCCGGCCGGTGCCCTCGAAGCGGGCCAGCTCGGTGAGCACGTCGGGGCTGAACCCGGCCTCCACGAGCAGCAGCAGCGCGGACGTGCCCGGCGAGATCCACGCCGCCATGTCCTTCACCCACTGGTCCTCGAGGCCGTGGTCGACGAGCTTGGCGTAGAGGGCGCCGGCCGCCGCGCCCCCGAGGGCGGCGCCGAAGAACATCGGCCCACCGATGATCAGCCCGGCCAGCATCCCCCACCAGGAGCCGGCCAGCGCCCCTTGCGCGGGGGTGACGTCGACGGTCTCGACGATGCGGGCCCGGCCGTCGTCGTCCTTGGCCACGATGACCGCGTCGTGCATCGTGATCTTGCCCTCGTTGGCCAGGTTGGTCAGCGCGAGCAGCAGCTCGGAGGCCCGGCTCGGCTTGTCGAGGACCACGGCGAGGATCTCCTGCTGGCCGCCGGTCGCGGCGTCGGCGGCGGCGCCGTCGACGGGAGGCAGGTCGGTCATGCCCTCGAACCTACCCACCCCCGCCGCGGGGCGCGATCTCCCGCCGCGGCGCCCGTCGCGCAGCGGTAGCGTGAGCCGATGCGGCAGCCACTCACCATCGAGCAGATCCGCAGCGCCCCGAAGGTCCTCCTCCACGACCACCTCGACGGCGGCCTGCGACCGGCGACCGTCATCGAGCTGGCCCGCGAGACCGGGTACCGGAGCCTCCCGAGCTACGACGAGGCCGAGCTGGCCGAGTGGTTCACCACCGGCGCGGCCCGCCAGGACCTCGTGCTCTACCTGGAGACCTTCACCCACACGGTCGGGGTGATGCAGACCAAGGACGCGCTGATCCGCGTCGCCAAGGAGTGCGCCGAGGACCTCGCCGCCGACGGCGTCGTCTACGCCGAGGTGCGGTTCGCGCCCGAGCAGCACCTCGAGGCCGGGCTGACCCTCGACGAGGTGGTGGAGTCCGTCCTCGAGGGCTTCCGCCTGGGGACGGCCGCCAACGACCTCGAGGTCGGCCTGATCGTCACGGCGATGCGCCACGCCGCCCACTCCCGGGAGATCGCCGAGCTGGCCGTGCGCCATCGCGACGCCGGGGTGGTCGGCTTCGACATCGCCGGCAGCGAGGCCGGCAACCCGCCCACCCGCCACCTCGACGCCTTCCGCTACGTCGCCGGGGAGAACTTCCACATCACGATCCACGCCGGCGAGGCCTTCGGTCTGCCGTCGATCTGGGAGGCGGTGCAGCTCTGCGGCGCCGAGCGGCTCGGCCACGGCGTGCGCATCGTCGACGACATCACGATCGACGAGGACGGCCGGGCGCACCTCGGCCGTCTCGCCGCGTTCGTGCGGGACCGCCGCGTGCCGCTCGAGATGTGCCCGACCTCGAACGTGAACACCGGGGTGTGCGACTCGATCGCCGAGCACCCGATCGGGCTGCTGAGCCGCCTGCGCTTCCGGGTGACGGTCAACACCGACAACCGGCTGATGAGCGGCGTCACCCTGTCGTCCGAGCTCGCCGCGCTGTGCGACGCGTTCGGCTACGGCTGGGACGAGCTCCAGTGGTTCACCGTGAACGCGATGAAGAGCGCGTTCTGGCCCTTCGACCAGCGCCTGCGCCTCATCAACGAGGTGATCAAGCCGGGCTACGCCCGGCTCAAGGCCGCCGACCTCTGAACGAGGGCGAGCGCGACGGCGCCCGCCCTCGCGGGGCGGGCGCCGTCGTCATCTGAGGGTCAGCGGTCGGTCACTCCCAGTCGCAGTTGGCCTCGACCCAGTCGTCGACCCGCTCGCCCGCCGCGTTCAGCTCGGGCGAGTCGATCGCCTCGACCTGCTCGCCGAGCGACGGGTCGGCCTCGGCGGCGGCGAAGAGCGCCATGAAGTCGTAGTCGTACTGGGCGAGGAGCTGGAACAGCGGCCCGATCGCCTCCGACATCAGCACCAGGTCGGACTTGATCTCCCCCGGGGCGAGGTCGATCGCCCGCTGGTAGAAGGCACCGAGGGCCTTGACGGCCTCCTCGCGCTGGGCCGGGGTGGCCTCCTGGTCGGTGAACAGGGCGTCGAAGGCGTCGTCGCCGACCTCGTCGAGGTCGCAGAAGTCATCGATCCCGGCCAGGATCGCCGGGTCGAACGGGGTCGGGCCGTCGTCGTCGTCGTCGTCGTCGACGTCGTCGTCCGGGCCGTCGTCGAGGACGTCGTCCCCGTCGTCGGAGGGCGCGGCCTCCGTGGTCTCGCTGGTGGTGGTGTCGTCGGGCTCGTCTGCGGCGTCGTCGTCATCGCCGCACGCGCCGAGCAGGAGGGCGCCGGTGACGAGGGCAGCGAGCAGACGGGGGGTTCGGGTTCGCATCGTCCGAGTCTGTCCGATCTCGGCCCCTTCGTACAGGGCAGGGCGTCAGCCGAGGCCGTCGAGGATCGCCCGGCTGGCGCTGCAGCCGAGCCGCGTGGCGCCGGCGTCGACCATCGCCATCGCGGTGGCGGCGTCCCGGATCCCGCCGCTCGCCTTCACGCCGAGCCGCCCGCCGACCGCCGCCGCCATGGTCCGGACGGCCTCCACCGAGGCGCCGCCGGCCGGGTGGAACCCGGTGGAGGTCTTCACGAAGTCCGCCCCGGCGGCCTCCGCGGCCTGGCAGGCGGCGACGAGCTCGTCGCCGGTGAGGACGGCCGACTCGAGAATCACCTTGAGCAGCGCCCGGCCCTCGGTGGCTGCCCGCACGAGCGCGATCTCCGCCTCCACGTCCCCCCACGCCCCGGCCTTGGCCCGGCCGAGGTCCATGACCATGTCCACCTCGGTGGCGCCGGCGGCCACGGCCACCTCGGCCTCCTGGGCCTTCACCGCCGCCTGGTGGGCGCCGCTCGGGAACCCCACCACGGTGCAGACCGCGATCCCCGGGCCGAGGCCGTCGGTGATCGGCAGCATCGACGGCGAGACGCACACGGCGGCCACGCCGAGCTCGGTCGCCTCCTCGCAGAGGGCCGCGACGTCGGCCGCGGTGGCCTCCGGGCGCAGGAGGGTGTGGTCGATCATCGAGGCGAGCGTGGCGCGGTCCATCGGCTGCCATCATGCCTCCATGCAGGTGACCGTCGTCGACCATCCCCTCGCCGCCCAGCTCCTCACCCGCCTCCGGGACGAGCGGACCGACCGGGAGGGGTTCCGCCGGGCGATGGACGACATCTCCGGCATCCTCGTCTACGAGGCGATGCGCGACGCGGCCGTGGAGACCCACACCGTCCGCACGCCGCTGACCGAGGCGGCCGGGGTGCGCCTCGCCGCGCCACCGCTCGTGGTGCCCGTGCTGCGAGCCGGCCTCGGGATGCTGGGCGGGGTGCTGCGGTACCTGCCCGAGACCGACACCGGCTTCATCGGTCTGGCCCGCAACGAGGAGACCTACGAGCCGGTCCCCTACATGAACAGCGTCCCCGAGCAGCTGGAGGGCCGCCCGGTCCTCGTGCTCGACCCGATGCTGGCCACCGGGGGGTCGCTCGCCCACAGCTGCGCCACGCTGGCCGAGCGCGGCGCCGGGCCGCTCACCGCGGTGTGCGTGCTCGCCGCCCCCGAGGGCATCGAGCGCGTCCGCGGGTCCGGGCTCGTGCGCCACCTCGTCACCGCCACGATCGACGACGGGCTCAACGAGCGGGCCTTCATCGTCCCGGGCCTCGGCGACGCCGGCGACCGGCTCTTCGGCACCGCCTGAGCCCGGGCGCGACCCGGCCCGGGCCCCGCCGCAGCGAGGACCCGGGCCGGACCTGGGGGGCCTGGTGCGCGAGCGTCAGCGCTCGGCGTGGGCCGCAGCGAGGCGGCGACGCTCGGCCACCGCCGCCGCGAGGGCCCCGAGGGCCACGAGCCCGAGGCCGAACGGCACGAGCGTGCCGCTGTCGTCACCGGTCCGGGGCAGGGCGCCCGGACCGGCCTGGGCGGCGGTGACCGTGAACGGGTCGGAGAAGATGCTCCGCCCCGAGGTCACGCCTCGCAGCTCGATGCGGTGCTGGCCGGCCTCGGCCGTGGCCGGGATCGTCACCTGGGCGTCCACGGCGCCGCCGGCGTCGGCGGTGATGACGGCCAGCTGCACCGGCGTGGAGTGCAGGAACACGAGCACCTGCTCGCCGGGCAGGAAGCCCGAGCCGCAGACGCGGATCTCGCTGCCAGCCGGGACGGGGCCGGTGGGCGTGCAGGTCACCTTGTCGGCGTTCGGGTCGGGCGCCCCGATGCCACCCAGGTCCGCCCCCTCCACGGTGAGGACGAGGGTGACCGGGTCGAGGGCGTCGCCGGCCGCGTAGTAGCCGGAGAACCCGATCTCGCCGTCTTCGGTCAAGGTGGCGGGGATGTCCGCGTAGGTCACGGTGTCGCCGACGCGGGTGGGCGTGACCCCGGAGAGGTCGAGGGTGGCGACGACCACGTCCTCCTCGTCGTACTGGGCGTCGGTGCCGTGCTCGTTGGCCTCGATGTCGGCGACGAGCCGGCCCGTGGCGCCGTCGATCACCACCTCCGGGTTCGAGAAGGTCACGTCGAGCTCGCCGTCGTGGCCGTAGAGGTGGGCCCCGCCGGCGAAGGCGGCGTCGAGCTCGGCGGCCGAGGCGAAGGTGCCCTGGCCGCTCAGCGGGAAGGTGAATGGCCCGTTGTCCGGGGCCTGGGTGGCGGGCGCCAGCGGCGACACCGTCCCGTGGGCGATCGGCCCGACGAGGTACTGGCGGAACGACCCCTTGATGCCCCACACGAGCTCGCCGTCGACGATCGCCCCCGGCTCGAGCGGAGCCTCGGTCGTCGGGGTGGTCGGCTCGGTGGTGGGCGTGGTCGGCTCGGTCGTCGGCGTCGTGGGCTCCGTCGGCTCCTCGCCGAAGCTGAGCGGCACGAAGCGGTCGTAGGAGCGGTCGTCGAGGCCCAGGTGGTCGCGGCTCACGAAGACGCCGCAGGCGTCGACCGTGCAGTCGACGGAACCGAAGGCGGCGACGACGTCGAGGGTCACCTCGAACGAGCCGTCCTCGCCCATCGGGTCGGTGGCGCCGAGGCCGGAGGACACCCACCGGGTGCTGGCCTCGAGGCAGTCCTCGCGCGCCGGGCGGCCCTCGGGGGTGCCGATCTCGCCCTCGGGCTGCTGGCAGAGCCGCACGTAGACGCCGACCCCGGTGAAGTCGGTCCCGGTGACGGTGACGCTGTCACCCTCGGGGTCCAGCCCCGAGGTGGGCGTGACGGCGATCCGCGGCTCCGCCGCGGCGGCCGGGAGCTGCGCGGTCAGCGTGAACGGCGCCGGCGGCTTGCTCGCGTCGGTGCCCGAGCCGGTCTGGCGGAAGTGGCCGATGAGCGACGGCGTGGCCGGGGCGAGCGCGTCGATGAGCGCCTGCGGGAACTGGACGCGGGGCGGCTCGCTGGTGTCGCCCGGCACCGGCTCGGCGATGGGGGTCTCGGCCCAGGTGAGCGTGGTCCCGGAGGCGCTGGGGCCCGCCGTGGTGAAGCTGGAGGCGAGCACCCGGCCCGCGTCGGTGAAGCTGGCACGGTCGCTGCAGCTGCTCGTGCACCAGGCCACCCCGACCGTGATCGATCCGCTGCCCTCCGCGTCGACGGTGATCTCCGGGTCGCTGAGCTCGATCTCGTAGCCGCCCATCATCGGCCCGGGGCCGAGGGTGATCACGCCGTCGAAGGCCACGTCGACCTCGCCGGTGACCGGGTCCACGACCCCTTCGCCACCGGTCCAGCGGAACCCGACCTCGGGCACCTTCTCCACGTCGCCGGACTGCTTGTGGCCGCCCGAGAGGTGGCCGGTGAACGCGTGCTCCGAGACGCTCCAGGTGAAGGTGGCGTCCTCGACGGCTTCGCTGGCGGCCCGCGCCGGACCAGCCAGCAGCATCGGGGTGCCGGTGGCGAGCAGCGCAGCGGCCAGGGCCAGGCGCAGGCGGCGCATCGGTCTCTTCATGGGTCGTGCCTCTTGCTCTCTGCTGGTGGGTGGGGGTGAGGGTGTTGGGAGGTGTCGTGGTCAGCGCCGCGGGACGACGAGCGGCTGGCCCGTCCGGGGGTGCGGGATGACCTCGATCGGGTGGCGGTAGACCTCGCTCAGGAGGTCGGCGTCGAGCACGTCGTCGGGCGGGCCGTCGGCCACGACCCGGCCCTCGGCGAGCACGACGATGCGGTCGGCGTGGGCGGCGGCCAGGCCGAGGTCGTGGAGGACCACGACGGCGGCGGCGCCGGCCCGGGCCTGGTCGGCGACCACCCTGAGCGTCAGCTCCTGGTGGTGGATGTCGAGCGCGGCGGTGGGCTCGTCGAGGAGCAGCAGCTGGGCGTCCTGGGCGAGGACCCGGGCCAGGGCGGTGCGGGCGCGCTCGCCGCCCGAGAGCGACGGGACCGAGCGGTGGGCCAGGTGGGTGATGTCGCAGGCGGCCATCGCCTCGGCGACCACGAGGTCGTCGACGTCCTCCGCGGTGGTGCCCCGCCAGGGGGCCCGCCCCAGCCGCACGACCTCCTCGACGGTGAACGGGAAGGCCACGTCGACGTGCTGGGGCAGGACGGCCCGACGGCGGGCCAGCTGCTCCTCGCTCCACTCGCCCAGCGGCGCGCCGAACGTGCGGACCGACCCGTGGCGGACGGCCACCTCGCCGGTGGTGGCCCCGAGGAGCGTGGACTTGCCGGCGCCGTTGGGGCCGACGAGGGCGACCACCTCGCCCACCCGGGCGACGAGGTCCGCCCCCTCGAGGATCCGGTTGCCACCTCGCTCCACGGTGATGCCGACGGCCTCGACGAGTGCGGTGCCGGCGGCCGCTCGGGTGGGGACGGCCTCGGTGGGTGGGCTCCACAGGCTGCGCAGCGCGGTGCCGACGCTCACGCCCAGCCTCCCTGGGTGGAGCGGGTGCGCCGCAGCTGCCAGAAGAAGACCGGGCTGCCGATGAGCGCGGTGATCACGCCGAGGGGGATCTCAGCCGGGGCGATAGCGGTGCGGGCCACGAGGGCGGCGACAACGAGCACGAGCGCACCGGCCAGCGCCGACGCCGGCAGCAGGAGCCGGTGCGCCGGCCCGGCCAGCATCCGCACGAAGTGCGGGATCACGAGGCCGACGAACTGGATGATGCCGGAGACGGCGACGGCCGACGCGGTGAGCACCGCGGTGACGATCAGCATCCGGAACCGGAACCGCTCCACCCGCAGGCCGAGGTGGCGGGCCGAGCGCTCGCCGAGGGCGAGGAGGTCGAAGCCCCGGGCGCTCCAGACGGCCACGACGATCCCGACGAGCGCGAACGGCGCCACCGCCGCCACCCGGGGCCAGGTGGCCGACGACGTGGAGCCGAGCTGCCAGAACGTGAGGCTGCGCAGCTCCGCGTCCTCGGAGAAGTAGGTGAGCAGGCCGATGACGCCGCCGAGGAGCGCGTTGACGGCCACGCCGGTGAGAATGAGGGTGACGATCTCGGTCCGGCCGTTGGAGCGGGACGCCGCGTAGAGGGCCACGACGGTGACGAGGCCCCCGACGAAGGCGGCGGCCGGGAGCGACCACGAGCCGAGGGGCGAGAAGCCGATGACGATCTGGGCGATCCCGCCGAGCACGGCGCCGGAGGACACGCCGACGATGCCGGGCTCGGCCAGCGGGTTGGCGAACGCTCCCTGCATCGTGGCGCCCGCGCAGCCGAGGGCGGCGCCGATGAGGACGGTGAGCACCACCCGGGGGAAGCGGATCTCCCAGAGGACCTCGTCGGCGAGGGCGTCGGCGGCGGTGGCCGACGACAGGCCGACCTTGCGGGCGATCGCGCCGACGACCTCACCCGGGGGGATGCCGTAGGCGCCGCTGCCCGCCGCCACGATGCAGGCGACGACGAGGCCGACGGTCAGCCCGGCGAGCAGCGGGACCGGACCGATCCGGCGGCGGCCCTCGGCGGGCGGAGCGGTCGGGGTCGTGGCGACCGGCGGGCTGGGCCGGTCGGCGGCGGGGCGGCGCAGGCGCGTGCTCGTCGGGTCGGTGGTCACCCGGTCAGACCTCGTAGAGCTCGGCGATCAGGTCGGCCAGGGCGTCGGGGGTGCGGCTCCCGAAGCCGAACAGCAGGCCGTCTTCGACGGTGATCACCCGGCGGGCCTTGCCGGCGGGCGTCTGGGCGATGCCCGGGATCTCGAGGAGCCCGTCCACGCCGCCGACCGACTCGAGGCCGGTGGTGGTGAGGAGGATCACGTCCGGCTGGGCCTTCACGAGCGCCTCGCTGGTCAGCGACGTGAAGGGGTTCTCGAGGCCGAGCTCGGTGCCGGCGTTGCGGGCGCCGGCCGCCTCGATCATCGAGTCGGGCCCGGAGTCCGGCCCGCCGATCAGGTACACGCCGGCCGAGCCCCGCAGGTAGAGGAAGGCCACGACGAGGTCGCCGGCGTCCTCGGGGATCTCGCGCCGGACCGCGTCGAGGCGGGCCTCGGTGTCGGCGACGAGCCGCTCGCCGGCCTCGGAGACGCCGAGGATCTCGGCGATGGTGCGGATGTGGTCGTCGACCTCGTCGACCGAGGTGGCGTAGTCCACGACGACGACGGGCACCCCGGTGCTGCGGATCTGCTCGATCGCCTCGGAGGGGCCGTTGTCGGGGTCGACGAGGACGAGCGTGGGCCGCTGGGCGAGCACCGCCTCGGCCGACACGTCGTGGGCCCGGGTGACGAGCGGGAGGTCCTGCACCTCGGCGTGGGTGGCGGAGATGTCCCGGGCCACGACCCGATCGCCGAGGCCGAGGGCGAAGATCACCTCGGAGATGTGGCCCTTGAGGGGCACGATCCGGCTGATGTCCTCGACGGTCACGGTGCGGCCATCGGCCGACTCGACCGTGACCGGCAGCTCGGGCTCGACCGCAGGGGCGTCGCCGACGGCGTCGCCCTCGGGCTGGCGCTCACCGGAGGCCGCGCTGACGGTGCCGGTGCCGCAGGCCGCCAGCACGGCGAGGGCGGCGACGAGCAGGGCCACCAGCGCCGGGCCCCGGGCGCGCCGCGCCGTCACGGCGCGCCCTCACCAGCGGCACCCGCCTGGCGGCGGCTGAGGAGCACGGCCGCCACCGCGCCGATCACCACGAGCGCGCCGACGGCCAGCACGACCGGGAGCGCGCCCGAGCCCCCGCCGCCCTCCTCGTCCTCGGTGGCGGCGAGCGCCACGTCGAGGTCCTCGTCGGCGTCATCGACGTCGACGTCGTCGTCGGGCGCCGCCTCGGTGGTGCTCGTCGTGGTGGGCGGCTCCGTCGTCGTGGTGGTCTCCGGCGGCAGGGTCGTGGTGGGCTCGGGGGCAGCGGTGGTGGGCGGCGGAGGCGGCGGCGCCGCGGTGGTGGGCGCCGCGGCTGCGAAGGTCACCGGGATGCCCACGTCGAGGGAGCGGTCCTGGCTGCGGGTGTGGTCGGCCCGGGTGTAGATGGCGCAGCGGACGCTGTAGCAGTCGAGCCCGCCCGGCATGTTCGGGGCGAGGGTGAGGGTCACCGTGAAGGTGCCGCCGAGGCCGTAGGGGACGGTGAGGCCGCGGGCGTACGAGGGCGGGTTCGACGACACCCACTCCGAGTAGCCCCCGGTGCCGGCGCGGTCCTGGCCGCCGCCGCAGGGCGAGGGCGGCAGGTTCGTGGGCGGCACCACGCACAGGGCCACGTAGACGCCCTTCTCGGGGTCGAAGCCGCTGCCGGACACGGTGACGGTCTGGCCGGGCTGGACGTCGGCCGCCTGCGACACGGTCAGCGTCATCGGCCCGGCGGTGGCGGTGCGCCCGTCGGCGGAGAGGGTGACCGGCGGGGCCCCCTGCGCGGCGGCGGGCGACAGCGGCGCGGCGAGCACCCCGATGGCGAGCACCAGGGCTGCGATGCCCCTCACGACGGTTTCGCGCACCGATGTCCTTCCTCGTGACGTGTCGTGCACCGACGCCGACTTGCGTCGGTGGCCGAAGGTCTGATGTAAGGTCTCCCTACTTCGACCTGATGTAAGGTATCCCTACCATCAGGCGGCCGTCCAGCCAACGACGTGAAGGGCACGACCAGGAGATGACCACGCTGACGAGCACCGACGTGCCGCTCTCCGAAGCGGTGCGGCGGGCCACCGAGGAGGCCCACGGCAACGCCGAGACCGCCCCCTTCGTGACCTCCCTCATGGCCGGCGAGCAGCCGATCGAGGGGTACGCCCGCCTCGTGGCGCAGCACCGCGCCATCTACGAGGCGCTCGAGGAGCCGATCGACCGGCTGGCCGAGGACGCCGAGATCGCCGGGTTCCTCGACGAGCACCTCTGGCGGCTCGCCGCGCTCGAGCGCGACCTCGTGGCCCTGCTCGGCGACGGGTGGCAGGACCGCCCTGAGGCGCAGCTGGTGCCGATCACCGGCGAGTACTGCGAGCGCATCCGCCAGGTCAGCGCCACCTGGCCGGGCGGCTGGCTGGCCCACGCCTACACCCGCTACCTCGGGGACCTCTCCGGCGGCCTGTTCATCCGGCGCCGGCTCGAGGAGACCTACGGCATCGACGCCACCTCCGGCACCGCCTTCTACGACTTCCCGGGCATCCCCAGCGCCAAGGCCTGGAAGGACGCCTTCCGGGCCCGGCTCGACGCCCTCCCCTGGGGCGCCGAGGAGCGCGAGCGCTTCACCGCCGAGGTGCTCGAGAGCTACCGGTGCAACACCGTCCTGTTCGAGCAGCTCGGTGGCTGACGGCACCTGGCTCACCGACGAGGTCGTCGCGGCGGTCACCGCGCACATGAACGGCGACCACGCGGCGGACAACGTCGTGATCTGCCGAGGCGTGGGCGGCCGCCCCGACGTGGCGTCGGCCACGATGACCGGCCTCGACCTCGAGGCGATCACCTTCACGGTCACCACCACGAGCGGCGCCACCGACGAGGTGCGGATCCCGTTCTCGGCGCCGCTGGCCGACCGCCCGCAGATCCGGGCCGAGGTGGCCCGCATGTTCCACGAGTCGGCGGCCCAGCTCGGCCTGCCGCCCCGCGACCCCCACTAGGTCACAGGCCGCGGGCCTCGAGCAGGGTGCGGGCGCCGGCGAGGACCTCCTCGACGACGTCACGGGCGCGACGGCGGGCGGCGGCGACGTCGCCGTCGTCGCCCACGGGGACCACCGCCTCGGCGTAGCACTTGCACTTGGGCTCGGTGCCGCTGGGGCGCACGACCAGGCGGGCGCCGTCGAGGGTGTAGATCAGCACGTCGGAGGGGGCGAAGCGCCCGCCGGGCAGGAGGTCCTCGACCGATCGCACGGCCCGGCCGGCCACCTCGGTCGGCGGGTCGGCGCGCAGGGCGGCCATGGCCGCCGTGACCCGGTCGAGCCAGTCGGCGCCGGCGACGCGGATGGACTGCTGCCGGGTGACGTGGGCGCCGTGGGCGCGGAAGATGCCGTCGAGCCGCTCGGTGAGCGAGGACCCCTCGGCCCGCAGCTCGGCGGCCAGCTCGGTGACGACGAGCGCGGCGGAGATGCCGTCCTTGTCCCGCACGACGTCGCCGACGCAGTAGCCGAGCGCCTCCTCGTAGCCGAAGAGGAAGCGGTGCCCCGGCGTCGGGGCCCGCACCACCCACTTGAAGCCGGTGAGCGACTCGAAGTAGGCGACGCCGGCCGCCTCGGCCAGCCGGGACAGGAGCCGGGACGACACCACGGTGGTGACGAGCGCGTCGTCGGGCTGGTGGGCGCCGCGGCGCAGGAGGTGGTCGGCGATGAGCGCGCCGAGCTCGTCGCCGGTCAGCGGCCGCCAGCCGCCCTCAGCCGCCGGGTCGGGCACGGCGACGGCCAGCCGGTCGGCGTCGGGGTCGTTGGCCAGGACGAGGTCCGCGCCCACCCGGGCGGCGGCAGCCAGCGCCAGGTCCATGGCCCCCGGCTCCTCCGGGTTGGGGAAGGCGACGGTCGGGAAGTCCGGGTCGGGCTCGACCTGCTCGGCCACCTCGTGCGGGTGCGGGAACCCGACCCGCTCGAAGGCCAGGCGCACCACCTCGGCCCCCACGCCGTGCATCGCCGTGTAGACGGCGCGGACCTCCCGCGCCCCCCACGGCTGGACAAGCGTGGAGACCCGGTCGAGGTAGGCGTCGATGATCGCTCCGTCGAGGGCCCGCACCCGCTCGGTGCTGAGCGGCACCTCGGCCAGGGAGCCGACGGCGTCGATGTGGGCGGAGATCTCGGCGTCGACCGGGGAGACGATCTGGGCCCCGTCGCCCAGGTAGAGCTTGTAGCCGTTGTCCTGGGGCGGGTTGTGGCTGGCCGTGATCATGATCCCGGCCACCGCCCGGTGGTGCAGCACGGCGAACGCGGTGACCGGGGTGGGCACGGGCCCGGGCATCACGAGCACGTCGAACCCGGCACCGGAGAGCACGGCGGCGGTGTCCTCGGCGAAGGCCTCGCTCCCGTGGCGGGCGTCGCGCCCCACGACGACCGGCCCGCGGAGGCCCTGTGCGTGGAGCCACGACGCCACCCCGGCGGTGGCGCGGCGCACGAGGGCGCGGTTCATGCGGTTCGGCCCAGCGCCGAGCGCGCCCCGAAGCCCGGCGGTGCCGAACTGGAGGCGGGCGCCGAACCGCTCGGCGAGGCCCGCGTCGTCGCCGGCGGCGAGGAGCGCGTCGACCTCGGCGCGGGTGACCGGGTCGGGGTCCTCGTCCCGCCACGCCTGGGCGGCGGCCCGCAGGTCGGCGGCGCTCACAGCCGACCCACCACCTGGGCGAGGAGGTCGCCCATCGCCTCGGCCGCCGCCTGCCCGGCCTCGATCACCTCCTGGTGGTCGAGGGTGGCGCCGCCCAGGCCGGCGGCCAGGTTGGTGACGAGCGAGAGCCCGAGGACCTCGGCGCCGGCGTGGCGAGCGGCGATCGTCTCGTGGACGGTGGACATGCCCACGAGGTGCGCGCCGAGCGTCTGCAGCATCCGGATCTCGGCCGGGGTCTCGTACTGGGGGCCGGGGAGGCCGGCGTAGACGCCCTCCTCGAGGGTGGGGTCGACCTCCCGGGCGAGCGCCCGCAGGCGCCTCGAGTACGCCTCGGTGAGGTCGACGAAGCGGGGGTAGCCGAGCTCGGGCGGCGCGTTCGGTCCGGTGAGCGGCGACCGGCCGGTGAGGTTGAGGTGGTCGGCGATGAGGACGGGCTGCCCCACCCGCATCCCCTCGCGGAGCCCGCCGGCGGCGTTGGTGAGCACGACGGTGCCGCAGCCGGCCCGCACCGCGGTGCGCACGCCGTGGACGACGGTGGCCAGGTCGTGGCCCTCGTAGGCGTGCACCCGGCCCATGAGGACGAGGAGGCGCCGCCCGCCCGGGGCCAGGATCGATCGGAGCATGCCCTTGTGGCCCTCCACCCCCACCGGCGGGAAGCCCGGGAGCTCGGCCATCGGCAGCTCGGCCACCACCTCGCCGAAGCGCTCGGCGGCAGGCGTCCAGCCCGAGCCGAGCACGACGAGGACGTCGTGGGACTCGACGCCGGTGCGCGCCGCGAGGGCGTCGGCCGCCGCCGCGGAGCGGGACCAGGGGTCGGTGGGCGCATTGGCGGACTCGGTCATCGCACGATCATGGCCCCTCGCCGGGACCGGCGCCCGCCGGTCGGATCGCCTCGGTCAGTAGCCCATCGGGCGCACGAGCTGGCCCAGGCTGACGCCGGGCCGGGCGCCGGTGTGGCCGAGGACCGCCGAGGCGGCGATCGAGCCGAGCTGGCCGCACTCGGCCATCGACCGGCCCTGGGTGAAGCCGTAGAGGAAGCCGGCGGCGTAGAGGTCGCCGGCGCCGGTGGTGTCGACCACCTCGACCGGGTGGGCGTCGATCGCCGCCACCTCGTCGCCCCGGGCGACGACGGATCCGGCCGGGCCGCGGGTGATGATCGCGATCTCCACGTCGTCGCGGGCGGCGGCCAGCGCCTCCTCGAACGTGTCGACCTCGTAGAGCGACAGGGCCTCGTGCTCGTTGGCGAAGAGGATGTCGACCTGCTCGCGCACCAGCTCGCGCCACTCCCCCCGGTGGCGCTCGACGCAGAAGGTGTCCGACAGCGTGAGCGCCACGCGCCGGCCGGCCTCGTGCGCGACGCGGCTCGCCTTCCAGTACGCCTCCTTCGCCTCGGGCCGGTCGAAGAGGTAGCCCTCGAGGAAGGTGACCTGGGCGTCGGCGATGAGGTCGGCATCGACGTGCTCGGGCCCGAAGTACTCGGAGGACCCGAGGTAGGTGTTCATCGTCCGCTGGGCGTCGGGGGTGACGACGATGAGGCAGCGGCCGGTGGGCGGCCCCTCGGTGGCCGGCTTGGCCCGGAAGTCCACGCCGGTGGCCCGCAGGTCGTGGGCGAACACGGCGCCGAGCTGGTCGTCGTGGACCCGGCCGATGTACGCCGCCCTGCCCCCGAAGGAGGCGATGCCCGAGATCGTGTTGGCCGCCGAGCCGCCGGACATCTCGATCCCCGCGCCCATGGCGGCGTAGAGCTCCTCGGCCCGCTCGGTGTCGACGAGGGTCATCGACCCCTTCACGAGGCCGTGGCGGTCGATGAAGTCCTCGCTCTCGTGGGTCAGCACGTCGACGAGCGCGTTGCCGATCCCCACGACGTCGTAGGTCGGGTGGTCCCAGGCGGAGGTCACGGGCGACCACGCTACGCGCCCGGGACGGTCAGATCCGAGCCCCCGTCCCGAGACCGACCGAACCTCTCCGGATCTGCCGTCAGTTTTTCAGATTCTGCTAATCTCCCGGCATGTCGGGAGAACGGTACGACCCCGTGGCCAACCCCTACGCCCCGGGGGCCGGGACCCCGCCTCCGGCGCTCGTGGGACGGGACGACCTGATCGCGGACGCCACCGTGAGCGTGCAGCGCCTCCGGTCGGGCCGGACCAGCCAGCACCTCATGCTCACCGGGCTGCGGGGGGTCGGCAAGACCGTCCTCCTCGGCAAGCTGGCCGCCCTGGCCGAGCGGCACGGGTACCGCGTCATCCGCCTCGAGGCGGTGGGCGGCGACGACGCCATCGTCTCGTTCCTGCGCCAGGCCCGCCGGATCACCGAGGACCTCGGGTCCGGCCCGCGGGTGCAGCGGGCGCTGCGGTCGATCGAGTCGGTCGCCGTCACCGTCGCCGGCAGCGGCGTGCGGCTGGCCCGCAGCGAGGCGGCCGCCCCCGACCGCGACGCGCTCGGCGACGTGGTCGTCGACCTGGCCCACGCCTGCGCCGACCACGACCTCGGCATCGCCATCGCCCTCGACGAGGCGCAGCTCGTGGAGCGCCAGGACCTGCGCCGCCTCGTCGCCGGCGTGCACCGCTGCGGCCAGGACGGGCTGCCCCTGTGGTGCGTGCTGGCCGGCCTGCCGAACCTCGTCGGGATCGTGGCCAAGGCCGCGACCTACGCCGAGCGGATGTTCACGGTCGGCCCGCTCGGCCCCCTCACCCCCGACCAGGTGGCCGCGGCCGTGGCCGAGCCCGCTGAGGAGCTGGGCGTGGCGTGGGCGCCCGAGGCGCTCGACGCGATCGCCGACCGCTCCGACGGCTACCCCTTCTTCGTGCAGGTGTGGGCCTTCCACACCTGGAACGTGGCGCGCGACGAGCCGATCTCGGCCGCCGACGTCGCACGCGCCGAGCCGGCCGCCCGCCTCGCGCTCGACGCCTCGTTCTTCGCCGCCCGGATCGCCCGCATCCCCGAGAGCGAGGTCGACTACGTCCGGGCCCTGGCCTCGCTCGGCCCCGGGCCCCACCGGTCGGGCGAGGTGGCCGCGGCTGCCGGCAAGACGACCTCCGCGGTCGCCGCGTTCCGCGACCGGCTGATCACCGAGGGCCTCGTGTACGCCCCCCGGTACGGCTGGGTCGAGCTCGCCATCCCCCACTTCGACGACTACGTCCGCCGCACCCTCCCGCCGATCGAGCGCTGAGCCACCGCGCCCATCCGACCGATCCGACGACGCGGCCGGTGCGGCCTGGTCCGCGGCGGCGAGCGGGCCCCTCTCGTCGGTGGGACCGGCGGCGCGGGCGGGTCAGTCGCGGTCGACGGCGGGGACGACCTCGGGGTCGGTGAGGTCGTCCGGGTCGATGCTCGCGTCGACGGCGTCGACGAGGTCGTCGTCGACGGGGAGCTCC
>Ga0079224_100004595_pt1 | contig 17934 bp, 18 predicted proteins | sample Stecom2015_FD_80414 | JGI IMG/M metagenome (GOLD analysis project Ga0079224, IMG submission 80414) | Agricultural soil microbial communities from Utah to study Nitrogen management - Steer compost 2015 | ecosystem: Environmental > Terrestrial > Soil > Agricultural land | place: USA: Utah...
GGGCCAGGGCCAGGGCGGTGCCGGCGGCGGCGGCCAGGGCGGCGGCAGCAGCGGCATGGGCGGCATGGGCGGCATGGGCGGCATGGGCGGCGGGTAACAAGCCCGGGCCCTCGAAGCCGCCAGCCCATAACAACCATGCCCGCGTCCTTACGGCGCCCCTTTCCCTTGTCCCAAAGCCCGCAGGAAAAGGGCCGCCAGGCCGGCGGCGGCCAGGGGGCCCACCGGCACGCCCCGAAAGAAGGCCACCCCCAGAATGGTTCCCACGATGAGACCGATGATGACTTGGGGCTCCACGGCCAGCAGCTCCAAGCCCCGGGCGCACATGTAGGCGGCGATGGCACCGCCCGCCACGGCGGCCAGGCCCGTGGCTCCCCGCAGGCCTACGACCACGTCCCGGAAGGTCAGCCGGTCGCCGGCGAAGGGCGTCAGGAGGCCTACGATGAGCAAGGTCAGGCCGATGTTGATGCTGTGGCGCTCCACCACAGGTACCCAGGGGTGGAGATTGAGGGTGACCATGGTGATGAGGATGGCGGCGGCGGTGATGACCAGCGGGTTGTGGCCGATGATGCCGGCGGCCAGGATCAAGTATAAAATCCAGACGCCTTCGGGCACCTTTCCCTCCCCAAGCTGTCTTTGCTAAGGGATATGTGCCCGCTTCCGGCCTGATGCCGCCGGGAGCGGGCGGCGGTGGCGCCCGCCGCCCGTCACCCGTTCAAGGACCCGGCAGCCATCCTGTTTGGATGCGCCTCTTGGATACGCGTTGGGTGTCCCGGTCAGAAGATGTTCGGTCTCGGTTGGAGGGGTGCTGCCTGGGGCTGGGAAGGCTGCTGGGCCAAGGCCCGCTCAGCCCTCAGGATGGCCTGCCGCACCAGGTTGCCGCACTGGCGGGCAGGCACCTCGCCCCAGTAGTCGCCCTGCACCAAGTGGGCTACGCCCAGTTCCTGAGCCAACTCTTCCCGCAGCTGCCTTGACATCAGACGAGCCAAGGAATCACCTCGCGGTTGGATTTGCTGCTCAGGTCCACGGTCTAGCATGGGCCCCAGGGCCCGTTTTATGAGCGGGGTACGGCGGTGAAAGTCCACCGGATTTGACAGCCCCGTCCATGCATACAAGGGGCGGCGGCGGCGCATAATAGGGACGAGCCCACAGCAACAGGCCATGTTGATGCATCAGCCGGATGCATCGCTTAAGTGCCTCACGCTGTGGGCTCTTTATTGTTGACTATAATGGGGGTACAAGGATCGAGACAGGAGGACCCCGCTGTGATCCTCATGCCCTTTCTATCCGCCGGCATCAGCGGCTATTTTGCTTATTTGGTCTCGCGCCAGTATACGGAACGAGGAAAAGAGCACCAGTTGATCTGGGCCGTCAGCCTCTGGCTGGCCGCCGCCGGGTCCCTGGCCTACGGTGTGGCCGTGACGTCCGGCAGCGCCATTTTCTTCCGCATCTTCTACTTGTCGGGGGCGGTGTTCATGGCCGCCCTCCTGGGCGTGGGCAGCTGCTACCTGGCCTTCGGACCCCGGGTGGGGCGCATCAGCCTGGTGGCGGTGGCCGCCCTGGGCCTGCTGGTTTCGGGAGCCGTCATGGGCAGTCCCATCAACAACGCCGCCCTGGCCGACCTGGCCGTGTCCGTCGGCTCGGGCCGGGGGGTGCTGAGGCTGACGGGCCTGGCCGCCGCCGGTCGCACCTTGCTGAATATCTTCGGCACCGTGGCCGTGGCGGGGGTGGCCATCAAGTCGGCCATCGATGTGGGGAAGCGCCAGGCGCCTCGCAACTTCCTGCACGGCAACCTGCTCATCGCCGGCGGCGTGGTGGCCAACGCCGTGGCCGGCGCCATGGCCCGACTGGGGACAGGCTTCGACCCTTTCTGGCTGCTGATGACCTTGGGCTGGGTGCTCATGTTCTTGGGCTTCGCCCGGATCGGCAAGGGCCTAGTCCCCGCCCGCCGCTCAGCTCAGCCGGCGGCGGTGAGCCGGTCATCGGCATCTTCCTCTTGAAGGCAATCACCAGGGACGGTAAAGCAAAGCGCCGGTCTCCCGGAGGAGGCCGGCGCTTCTCGTTTTTGCTCTACGTGCGGCGGGCTTAAGCCTTGCCCACCAAGATGGAGCGCTTGACGTCCTGGATGAGCCGCGTGACCTCGATGTCCCGGGGGCACGCATCGGTGCAGTTGAAGATGGTGCGGCACCGCCAGACGCCCTCGGTCTGGTTCAGGACATTAAGGCGCTCCTCGGCGCCCTGGTCCCGGCTGTCGAAGATGAACCGGTGGGCGTTGACAATGGCGGCGGGCCCGATGTACTCCGGGTTGGCCCAGAAGGACGGGCACGAGGTGGTGCAGGCGGCGCACAGGATGCACTTGGTGCCGTCATCGAATCGCTCCCGATCCTTGGGCGACTGCAACCGCTCCCGGGCCGGGGCGGGCTCGTTGTTGATGAGCCACGGCTTGACTGACCGGTAGGCGGCAAAGAAGCCCGTCATGTCCACCACCAGGTCCTTGATTACGGGGAAGCCCCGCAACGGCTCCACTACGATGGGGGACGCCAGGTCCTTGACCAGCACCTTGCAGGCCAGGCGGTTGACGCCGTTGATGAGCATGGCGTCGGAGCCGCACACGCCGTGGGCGCAGGAGCGCCGGTAGGTCAAGGTCCCGTCCTGATACCATTTAATCTCGTTCAGCAGGTCCAAGACCCGGTCCGTGGGCGCGCACTTGACGGTATAGTCCTTGTAGGTAGGCGCTTGATCCCGCTCGGGGTCGAAGCGCTTTATCCGCAGGGTGACCTCCATGTTATCGCTCCCCACTCCCATCAGTAGGTCCGTTCCTGGGGCTGGAATTGGGTGATGACTACAGGCTTGTACTTAAACTCCAACCCTTGGCCGTTGCGATAAATCAAGGTGTGCTTCAACCAGTTCTCATCGTCCCGGTTGGGATAGTCGGTGCGGTAGTGGGCGCCCCGGCTCTCCGTCCGGTTCAATGCGCACGCCACCAGAGCCTCGGCGCAGTCCAGGAGGAAGCCCAGCTCAACGGCCTCCATCAGTTCGATGTTGAATTGCTTGCCCTTGTCCTCGATCTGGATGTTCTGGTACCGCTGCCGCAGTTGGGCCAGCACTTCCTGCACCTGGCGCAGCCCCTTCTCCTCCCGGGAGACGGAGGCGTGCATCATCATTTCTTCCTGCATTTCCTTGCGGATGTCCGCCGGCCGCTCCCCGCCGGTGCTGTCCAGAATGGACTGGAGCAGCTTCCGGGTCGGTTCGGCGGGATCGCTGCCCGTCTCGGGGCTCGGCATGTCCACGGTGCGCACGAACTCGGCGATGTGGCGCCCGGCCCGGCGGCCGAACACAACGATGTCCACCAGGGAGTTGGTGCCCAGGCGGTTGGCGCCGTGGACCGACACGCAGGCGCACTCGCCGGCGGCGTACAGGCCCGGCACCGGCGTGTTGCCGGCATCGCTGATGACCCGGCCGTCCACGTCGGTGGGAATGCCGCCCATGGCGTAGTGGGCCGTGGGCTGGATGGGAACCAGTTCGGATACGGGGTCGATGCCCAGGTAGGTGCGGATGAAGTCGGTGATGTCGGGCAGGCGCTCTTCGATGACGTCCTTGCCCAGGTGCCGGTGGTCCATGTAAACGTAGTCTTCGCCGTTGATGCCCCGGCCCTCCATGATCTCCCGGTGGATGGCCCTGGACACCATGTCCCGAGGAGCCAGGTCCTTGATGGTGGGGGCATACCGTTCCATGAAGCGCTCGCCGCGGCCGTTGATGAGGATGGCCCCTTCACCGCGGGCTGCTTCCGACAGGAGGATGCCCAGCTTGTAGATCCCCGTGGGGTGGAACTGGAAGAACTCCATGTCTTCCAAGGGCAGGCCCTTGCGCCAGACGATGGCCGGGCCGTCGCCCGTCAAGGCCAAGGCGTTGCTGGTGATCTTGAACATCCGGCCGAAGCCGCCGGTGGCCAGGAGCACGGCCTTGGCGTACATGGTATGAATCTGGCCCGTGGCCAGCTCGTAGGCGACGATGCCCACGCACCGATCGCCTTGGAAGACCAGGTCCAGCATGTGGTACTCATCGAAGAAGCGGACGCCGTGCTTGAGGCACTGCTGGTACAAGGTCTGCAAAATCATATGCCCCGTCCGGTCGGCTGCATAGCAGGCCCGGTGGACGGGGGCTTTCCCGAATTCCTTGGTGTGGCCGCCGAAACGGCGCTGGGCGATGCGCCCTTCGGCGTCGCGGCTGAAGGGCAGCCCCATGTGCTCCAACTCGTAGACGATTTCGATGGCGTCGCGGCACATGATCTCCACCGCGTCCTGGTCGGCCAGGTAGTCGCTGCCCTTTACGGTGTCGAAGGCGTGCCAATGGGCATGATCTTCTTCCACGTTGGCCAGGGCGGCGCCGATGCCGCCTTGGGCGGCTCCGGTATGGGAACGGGTGGGGTACAACTTAGAAACGACGGCTACGTCTACGCCTTGACGGCTCAATTCGATGGCGCCCATGAGGCCGGCGCCTCCCGCTCCCACGACTATGGCGTCAAATTGGTAATGCACAGGCCATACACCCCCAACGGTCCTTTGAAGTTTCCCCAAGCCGAGAGCTGCCTGGGGGGAGCGGCAAGGTTACTGAACCGGCTGGAACACCAGCAGGATGGTCGTTCCCGCCACGATGATGATGAAAGTTACGGTGTACAGGACCGAACGGGCGAAAACACGCCAGCCTCGGTGTCGCACATAGTCGTCGATGACCCAACGCACGCCGTTGGCGCCATGGAGCATGCCCAGGAACAACAGGAGCCCGTCGTAGACCCGCCAGAAGGGCTTGGCCCAGCGGTCGGCGACGAAGGCGTAGCTGATGTCGCTTAAATCATTGAGGACGGTCATGATGAAGACGTGACCCAGGAGCAGGAAGACCAGAAGCAGGCCCGAAACCCGCATGAAAAACCAGGTCTGCAGTTCAAATTGGTTGCCTTGCTTGCCTGCTGCCTGGGGTTGGCCGGATTGACCCAACGCCAGTCACCTCACCTTGGCAATTTCAGCCTGTTTAACCTGCAAACAACGGTCGCAGCAGTCGCACTGCCCAAGGCAGCAGTATCACCAGCGTCAGGACCGAAGTAGCCCAGAACAGCTGACGCTGGTAGCGGGTGCCCTCGGACCAGAAGTCCACCAAGATGACCCGCAGCCCGTTGATGGCATGGTAGACGATGCCTGCGATGAGCAGGAGCATCAGAACCCGGGCCGGCGCCTGGTGGTAAAACTCCATGAGGGCGTTGAAAGTTTCCGGACCGAAGCCGATCACGAAAACGTCAACTACGTGGAGGATTAGGTATACGAAAATACCGATGCCTGAGACACGGTGCAGGACCCATGACAATTGTCCCTCGCCACCGCGATAGCGCAGCATGAGCCTCACACACCTCCTAGCGCGGCGGTATGGACGACGGCCCGGCTGCCCGGGCCGCGCGCATACGGAGCAGTCGAATTATTCCGCTCGGGGGGCCGCTTCCCACCTCTGTAATGTAACACATTTCCCAGAATGCGCACCATATGGCTACGGGGAATGGCGATGGGCCCCGCCCGGGGGCTGAAAAGCATTCAACGACGCCGGTTCGAGCCGGTCAAGCCGTCCGGTCGAAAATTGCCCAATAATGCCGTTGCCGGGCATTGACGGCCGGGGCGGGGCATGCCGATTTACGGCCGGCGGAATTCCTTCCTCAAACCTTGGGAAATCCATTTTCAGGCCCGAGGATATCGGTATTCGGACCGGGAGAATTTTTTCTTCAAGGCACGGGGTGGTTGGTGTAAAGTGGATATAATAACCGGCTTTCGAACCAATTGCCGGCCGGTTGGAGGCACACCAAATTAACTATCAATTAATGGCGTGACTGTCAATGGGGAGGAGGTGTTTTCCATGACTGAAGCCAGGGATCGCTTAGAGGATAGGGCCGAGGATCTGCAGGCGGCACCCCGGGCGACGCGTCCGGCGGGCCATGCTGTGCGCCGGGTGGAAGGGGCGCGGCGGCGCCTGCGGCGGCGGCTCGCCGGCAAGACCCGGGAGCAGCTGGAAAGGGAAATCGACTTCGTGCTCCAGCAGACCTTTCCGGCCAGCGACCCGCCCCCGCTGCCTTGACGCGGTGCCGCGGCGTCGCCAATGATTGGCCTTGCCGTCGCCGGTTTTGGGGTGGTAGGACCCGGCCTGCGCCGGAACCACCGATGCCGGTCAATCCCTTGGCCTGTCTTTGACACGGCTTTTCGCCCGGTGCTATAATCTTCGTGCTCCAAACGGCTGTTGGACCCAGTTGATCGACACCCGCACGGCTTTGGCCGTGCCCACCCATCAACGGGCGAATAGCTCAGTTGGTTAGAGCGCCTGACTTACATTCAGGAGGCCCCAGGTTCGAGTCCTGGTTCGCCCACAATCAATAAGGAAGCCGAAGCCCCGCAACGGCCTGCGGGGCTTCGGCTTTTTCCCTGCAGGAAGAGAAGGGGCCGGTAACCGGGCCGAGGCCGGCTGTGGTTGGCTAAGCTGTGGAAATGGGCTAATTCCCTTGGCCGGGTTAGGAAAATTGAGCCTTAAGCGCAGCCGGTGGGCCTATTTCCGGGATCGGTTCCCGTCCAAAGCAGGAACTCCGCGGAATAAGCACATTTGCTGGGCTTGACCATCGGAAAACCCTGCCCGGCGGGTGGAATAAGCTTCGGGGCAGGGCTTACTCCCCGCGGAGGGGGGCTGCGGCCCGCGAAGGGGGGCTTACGGCCCGCAGGGTCCCCATCTGGTATGCTCCTCATAAAGGTAAAGGGCGGAAAGGAGTGGGGGCAGTGGACCAGTTTACCCTGCACCGGGATGATGCCGTCCTCTTGGCCATCGACATCCAGGAGCGGCTGGTGCCGGTGATGAAGTACGGCAAGCAGGTCATCGACAACACCAACGTTTTGATCAAAGTGGCGGGCCAGATGGACATCCCGGTCTTCATCACGGAGCAGTACCCCCAAGGCCTGGGCAGGACCGTGCCGGAGATCGAAGCGGCGGCCGCCAAGACTTCGGTCTTCGAAAAGGTCACCTTTTCCGGCTGCACCGATGAAATGACGGCGGCCTTGGGCCAGTTGGGCCGGAAGAAGGTGATCGTCACCGGCATGGAGACCCACGTCTGTGTCTTCCAGACGGTGCGGGGCCTGCTGGGGGCGGGCTATCAGGTGTTCTTGGTGCAGGATGCCGTGTGCTCCCGCACCAAGGAAAACTTCCGCAACGGGCTGGCCCTGATGGATGCCATGGGCGCGGTCATCACCAATACGGAAACCGTGGTTTTCGACCTCCTTAAGCGGGCTGCCACCGACGAGTTCCGGGCTGCCCTCCAGCTAATCAAGTAGGCCGGCCGCCCAGCGCCACAGCACCGGAAGCCTGGGACGGCCCGGCAACCCGACCCGGCCCGGCAGCGGGATCGGCGCCGGCAGCTTGGGCCGGCCCGCGGGAGCCCTCCGGCCCCATGTCCAGGCGGGCGGCGAAGTAGATGGGGTAGCGGTGGATCCGCTGGTTGGCGCCGGGGTCGTTGAGCCGGTCCAGGCTTACCTTCAGGGGCCGGCCGTTGACCTCGATGAGCTTGGGGACGCCGTCGCGGGTAATGCCGATGTCGATGCCCAGTTCCACGCACAGGCCGAAGGCCTTCTCCATTTGCCGGGCGATCTGCAGGCAGGTGTCCCGCAAGGTTTCCAGGGCCGCCAGGCCGCCTTCGGGACCGAAGGCGGCCTGCAGCACCCGGAGGGGCGGGCTGATCATCCCGCCGCTGCGGGGGCTGGTGACCACGCCCCGTTGCGGCGCAATGCGGGCCACCAGGCCCGTCAACTGCCAGCGGCCCCTGCCGTCCTTCTGCATCAAGGCCCGGAAATCGAACCGATTGCCCATGAAGGTGGCCAGGTCCACGGCTTCCTGCAGCAGGTAGGGCGAATGCTTGGGCAGCCAGCGCAGCAGTTCCTCGGCGGTGGCGAAGATGCGGTTCCGGCCGCGCCGGCCCTTCTTGGGATGGCGTTCCAAAAGCAGCGCCGTACCGTGCCGCCTGACCCGGAATACGCCCCAGCCCCGGGACAGGTTGTCGGGCTTGACATAAAGGACCGGAAACCGGCCTGCCGCCGCCTTGAGGGCTTGGGCCGAGAGAGGTGCGGCAAAGGGAACCACCGCCCGCAGCCGCCGGTTTTCCCGCAAAGCCTGGTAGGTGGCCAGCTTCGTAATCTTCACCGGCTGGTTGATGACGGTGATGCCCAGGCCCCGGGTCAGGTGACGCAGTCTGATGGCCTGCAGGCGGCTGCCGGGGCCGAAGCAGCGGTCGTATATGACCCGGGGCAAAGGGGTGCGCACCCGCACCGGCCGGCCCCCCTGTAGGCGATAGGCCGCCAGATGGCCCTGGCTGGGGCGGCGTCCCCGGCCGTCCCGGGTGCGCCGCCGCGCCGACCTGCCGCCTTTGAACCCGTTGATGGTAAAGAAAACGATGGTGGCCCCCACCTCGGCCCCGTAGCGGACAAAGGCCTCGTATACCTGATTCCGCCGCCGGCGCAGCGAGGCCAGGCTGGTGGTGGAGATGAGAACGCCTATCAAGGGGCCCAGGCGCAGGTGGCCTGGGTCGCTCCAGTAGATTCCCAGGCGCCCCTTGGCGGGAAGGAGCAGGGTCCGGGCGATTTGCCCCCCAACCCGCAGGGTTCCCGCCGCCAGGCCGGGATCCACAACCAAATTCACCGGGCAGGAGCGCAGGCCGAAACAAAGGCGGACAGGATCGCCACTCCCGGTATTCTCGCCGCCTAGGCCGCCAATGCCCTCAATGCCCAATGCCGCCGCCAGATCCGCCGCCAGCACTACGGTATGGTCCTGCCCGCCGGAAACCGTAAAATCGGCCTTCAACACTTCTGCCACGGCGCTATCCATTGCCCAATCGCCTCCCAGCGTCGGCCCCTGCACCATCGGACCCTCCCGCATTTGATCCAGCCTTGTAGCGCGCCTCCCACGATGTAACGGCCAGGTGCCGGGCATACAAGAAGGGATACCGGTTCCCTTCCCCGGGGAAAAAGAAAGGCTTGGCGTTGGCCTCGAAGAGCCATGGCCGGCCCGTCTCATCCAGCCCGATGTCCAGGCCCAGTTCCCCCAGCACGCCGAAGCGGGCCTCCAGCACGTGGGCGATGCGGTGGGCCGCCTCGCCGGCGGCGGCCACCATGGCAGCGAAGCGGGGAGCATCGCCGCCCCAGAAGCCCATGAACTCCTCGGCCGTCAAGAAGTCGGCCCGGTTCATCCGGTTGGTGACCACTTCCCCCCGGTGGGCCCAGTTGACCAGCACGTGGGGGATCTGCCACACGGCCCGGTCGTCCTTCTGCAGCACCACCCGCAGGTCGAAATACCGCCCGAACAGGGTGGCCCGCCCGATGGCCCGCTGCACTATCCACTTGTCCTTGCTCATGCGGGTGCGCAAAAAGCCGTGCAGGCGGTTGACGTGGGGCAGGGTGCGGCTGACGGGCTTGCTCCGCAGGTAGCCTTTCACCCGGCAGCCCGGGGCGAAAGACGGCCCAACGTCGACGCTCAGCACTTCCCGGCCCCAACTGCCCCCGTCGGCCTTCACAAAGACCCGCTGGTGCCGCTTCACGAAGGCCGTCAGGGACGACCGGTCGCCCAGCAATATGGCCTCGGGCACCAGGTCCCGGGTTTGGGGGAAGAAGCGCAGGGCAAGGTAGGTGTTCCACTTCTTGAAGCCGGCGATGCTGTTTACCGCGGGGATGCCCAGCACCCGCTCCATGTGCTGCCGCAGGCGCCGGGCCTTCCGCCGCAGCTTCAAGTCGGGATAGGTCCCCCGGTTGTACAGGACGTCAGGCAGGGGCACCGATATATAAAGAAGCTCTTCAGTGCCCGCGGGGACCATGGCCTTGACGGTCCGGTTCTTTAGAGACACTTTCGTTATGGAAAAAATGAAAGGCAGCGCGTGGGCCTCCCCGGCCCCGATGGCCAGATGGCGAAGCTGCTCCCGCTCTTCGGGCAGGAGGCCTTCGGGCCCGGCCCGCCTCCGCTTGCCGGGACCGTCCCAGATGATGCCGACGCACGGCCCCAGGTGCAGATCATTGCCTCCAGGCCCTTCCCACAAGCCGATGGTGCGGCCTTCCCGCAGCATGGGCCAGCGGCGAAACAAATCCGCCGGCACGAAAAGGTCGTCGCCCTGCCGCCGCACCGGCATCCTTTCCGTCCAGCTGCCCAAGTGGACCCGGACCGGCGCCCCATCGCCGTTGGTTCCCCGCATCCCCAGCAGGCGTACCCAATCCATGGACTTCATCCCTTCGCCTGACCCAGATTCACCCCATGGTATGTCCCACCGGGGCGGCGGGTGTGGGCAAGTCAGTCTTCAGGAGCACGTCCCGCCTGCTTTACATAACTTGATACATGCTCTGGGATATGGAGTGGTGCCGGCGATGCGCTATATGACCAACATCCAGCAAGTGCAGGAATTGGCCCCCGAGGAGCGGGACAAGCTCAGCGCGGTGACGGGCGAGTACGTCTTCCGCCTGAGCAAGTACTACCATTCACTGATCGACTGGGACGATCCCAACGACCCCATCCGCCACATCGTCATTCCCCATCTGACGGAACTGGACGAGTACGGGCGGCTGGATCCTTCCGACGAGGCGGAAAACTACGTGGCGCCCGGCTGCCAGCACAAGTACGGGCCGACGGCCCTGCTGCTGGTGTCGGAAGTGTGCGCCTCCTACTGCCGGTTCTGCTTCCGCAAGCGGCTGTTCAAGGAAGATGTCCAGGAGGCTTCCTTGGACGTTTCGGAAGGCATCCGCTACATAGCGGCCCACCCGGAAATCAACAACGTCCTGTTGACGGGCGGGGACCCGCTCCTGCTGTCGGTGCGGCGGCTGGACGAAATCCTCCGGGCCCTGCGGGAGATTCCCCATGTGAAGATCATCCGCATCGGCTCCAAGGTGCCCGCCTTCGACCCTGAAAGCATCTCGGGCAACGGGGACCTCCTGGCCATGCTGGCCCGCCACACCCGGGCCGACGCCCGGATATATGTGATGGCCCACTTCAACCATCCCCGGGAGTTGACGCCCCAAGCCGTCGCCGCCGTGGACGCCCTCATGCAGGCAGGGGTGACGGTGGTCAATCAGACGCCCCTGCTGCGCAAGATCAACGCCCAGCCCCAGGTCTTGGGAGAACTCCTCAGCCGCCTGTCGTGGGCCGGGGTAACCCCCTACTATGTCTTCCAAAACCGGCCCGTGGCCGGCAACGCCGGCTTCGTGGTGCCCCTGGCCGAGGCCTACCACATCGTGGAACAGGCCAAGAATCTGACCTCCGGCCTGGGCAAGCGCATCAAATTCGTCATGAGCCACAGCAGCGGCAAGATCGAAGTGCTGGCCGTGGAGGACGGGAAGATCTACCTCAAGTACCATCAGGCCCGCAACTCGGCCGACGCCGGGCGCTTCATGGTGTTTGACCTGCCTCCCGGCGCCTCCTGGTTCGATGACCTGGCGCCCCCTCGGTGAAAGAAAGAATCCGGGAGGCCGGCTGCGGCGAGCCGGCCTAGACCCGGATTTGAGGGGGAGGTGAATTAAGCTCTCGTATGCGTCGTCAGAAGGACCGGAAGCCCGGCGAAGTCATCTGCAGGTCGTTGAGCATCTGCCAGTACATGGGGCCGTAGCCCATCACCACCAGCAGGACTGCCACCACGACCCACGGGGCGAACCGGTCCAACAAGCCCGGCACGTTTTCCTGATAGAGAGGCGTGGCGATGGGGAACTCCACCTCGGACGCCTCCACCCGGGCTTTGTTCAGCAGCGTAGCCGCCAGGATGACGAAGAACAGCACGCCGCTGACGGTGAGAATGGCGCCGCCCACACCCAGCAGCTGGAAGGACGACGTCCATTCCGGCAGCTTGTAGGTGGCCCCGGCCATGAAGGTCCGCCGCGGCGCGCCCTGAAGGCCCGCCCAGGTCATGCCCCGTGACATGAGGAGCATGCCCACGAACCAGAGCCACACCTGGGCGATGGCCAGCCTGCCGCCCCACAGCTTCCGGCCCGTCAGATGGGGCACCAGCCAGTAGGCGGTGCCCATGAAGGTCAAGGCTACCGCCGTGCCCACCGTCAGGTGGAAGTGCCCCGGCACGAACAGGGTGTTGTGAACCACCAGGTTCAGGTTGAAGGAAGCGTTCACCAGGCCGCTGATGCCGCCCAAGGCGAAGATGATCATGCCCAGGAGCTGGGCGGCCACGGCGGGATTGCTCCAGTTGAGCCGGCGGATCCAGCCCAGCCGGCCCTGGCCGCCCCGGCTGCGGGCGCCCGTCTCCAAGGAGGCCAGCACCGTGAAGGCGGTGATCATGCTGGGCATGAACACGCCGAAGGTGATGAAGGCGTGGAGGGCCTTATACCCCTCGGAAACGCCCGGATCGACGAACTGGTGGTGGAACCCGACGGGCAGGGACAAGGGAATGAACAACAGGAAGGCCAGCCGGGCCAGAGATTCGCTGAACAGCTTGCCGCCGTTTTGGGCCGGCAGCATGAAGTACCACGAAATGTAGGCCGGCAGCAGCCAGAAGTACACGATGGGGTGGCCGCTCTGCCAGAAGAGGGTCCGGCTCAGCAGAGGATCGACGCCCTCCAGCAGGCCCAGGGACCACGGGATGAGCATGCCCACGAACTGGACCACCACGCCGAAGGTGGCCAAGCCCCACATGATCAAGGTGGTCAGGGCCGCGAAGGCCATCAACGGCGTCCGCTGCCCGGGATTGTCCCGCCGCCAGTGGATGTAGGTGACCACCAGGTTCAGCAGCAGCACCAAGGTGCCCACCACTACCAGGGCCAGGCCGATGTAGTAGGCGGGGTGGGCCTGGAGGGGCGCGTAGGACGTGAACAGCACCGTGCCCCGGCCCGTCAGGAGGGCCCAGTCGGTGAGGAGGGCGCCCACCAGGGTCAGCCAGAAGTTGACCCGGAGCAGGCCCGTGCTCCACAGGGGCCGCTGCAGCGTCTTCACGGTCACCAAAGTTAGGAAGCCTAGGATGAAGAACGTGGTGAACATGAGCACGTTGAAGGTGCCGTGGATGGACAAGGCCTGATAGTAGTTGTCAAAGATGCCCACGAAGGGGAACAAGTCGATGCCCATGTAGGACATGCCTTGCAGGAAACCCATCACGATGCCGACGGCCAGATGGGCGAAGCCCACCAGAATGAAGGCCATTACACACCTTTTGGTGGCCGGCGGTATTTCAAAGGTGGACTGGTCCGCCGCCGGCGGCGCGCCGGCTTGTGCTGAGGTGGACATGCCGTTGCCTCCCATCTTCCCGGAAATCAAAGCCCCGGATTGCTCCCCTTACGGGGTGACGATGATCTTGCCCGCCATGACGTGATGGCCCAGGCCGCAGAACTCGTTGCATACCATGGTGTACTCGCCCGGCTCGTCGAAGGTGTAGGTGACGCGCCCCACCTGGCCGGGGATGGCCATCATGCTGAGATTGGTGCCGATGACCTTCCAGCCGTGGAGCACGTCCCGGCTGTGCAGGTTGAAGGTCACCGTCGACCCGGCCGGTATCTCGATGGTGCCGGGGTCGAAGAAGAAGGCCTGGGCGAACAGGTTCACTTCGTACCGCTGGGGGCCCAACTGGCGGATCCAGCCTTCGTTGGGGTCGAACCCCGCCGCCACCGCCAGGGACCGGGGCTCCCTGCCCGGCAGGCGGATACCCAGGCTCAAAGCGCTGAGAACGACGGCCACGGCGAATACGGCCAGCATGACCGCCGAGGCGATGATCCAGCGCCTTTCATGGATATCGATGTGCATGGTTTCACCGTCCCAAGATCATGATTGCGTACATGTAGCCCCACAGCAGTACGATCAGGGCCCCAAAGATGGTCAAAAGGGTCACCGTTCCCTGCGGAGTCTTGACTTCACCCTTGACCTCGCCCTTGGTCTCCGCGATCTCCGCCACACCCTCGGCGGCAGGAGTAGTTCCCGGGCTCAGATCGATTTGCAAAGGGTGCACCTCCCTCCATCAACGCGGGTAGCAAAGAAATAAATGGGCCGCCTCGTAGCCGAGGCGCTGGGCTCCGGTACTGACCATCTCTCTCTGCAGCAGTTCCAAATCCCTAAGGAGAAGGTCCGTTGCCAAGGGGTCGCCCATGTACCGGCCCCGGATCATCCCGGTGCCGTCCAGCAGCACCAGGACGGGCTCGTAAACGGGCGGCGCGTCGGGGCCGGCGCCGTTTTGCACGGGGCCGTAGAACACCTCCAGGCCGCCACCGACGACCAGCTTCACGCTCAAGGGGCTGCCCGTCAGCAGGCGCCAGCCTTCCCGGTCGAGGCCGTGGTCGGCGGCAAAGGCGGCCAGGGTGGGAGGATCGTCATGTTCGGGATCAACGGTTATGAGGGCCACCTGCAGGTCGGGGGCTCCGGCCCCGTCCCGGCTCCCCGCGGCCCATTGCTCCTGCCGGGCCTTGGCCTCAGCCCAAAACTCCTTCAGTTGGGACAGTCGCTGGGACACTTGGGGATCGCGGGTGGCCAGGAAGCCTACCAGCAGGGTTTTATCCCGCACATCGGCCGAGGAGTAGGATTGGCCCGTATGGTCCGTCAGGACCCAAGGCGGCAGCGGCCGGATGCGGGGCAGCACCTGGAGGGGGCGGAAGACGGCGAAGGCGATTACCCCGGCCGTCACCACCACCAGGGTGCCGATGAGGAAGGGTATGAGTTTGGATTTCCGCTTTCCGGCGGTTTCTGCGGGCCGGTTCACGGAAAGTCACCTCCCACGCTCCCTTTCATGGTAGGAGGAGGTGGGCGGCGGAGACTATCGGGCCGCCATGGGACTTTGGCTGCGGTCCGCCAATAGGGTGAGCGGAGTAGCCCATCAGGTTGGGAATCCATGAACCGTCCGGCAGGCAGCGGGCTTGTTCCGGTGGATGCCGGGGGTGCCAGATATTAGGCCATAAGGGGAGGGGTCCAGCTAGGCCAAGCGGTCGGTCAGCCGGCGCAGGGTCGCGGCCGGGTCTGGGCCCAGATGGAGTTTCAGCAGGGGGCGGCCCAGAGAGGCCAGCACTTCCCCGTCGGTTGCGGCCTGTACGGTTACCAGCCGGCCTAGGGTGAAGGGATAGCCGGGGACCGGCAGGTCGGGCTCCGGGTCGCAGGTGAGTTGGATGAAGCACCCGATGCCCGGTCCGCCTTTATGCAGCTGCCCTGTGGAATGAAGGTAGGCGGGTCCCCAGCCGGCGGTGGTGGCCAGGCCCCATCGCATTACGATGAGGCGGCGCAGGCCCGCCAGGGCGGCGATGATCGGGGGGTCGGCCGGGAGAAAGGCCTGCAGGGCCACATAGGCGTGGCCGTCAGCCCGGTCCAGGAAGTCAGCCAGGGCCGCAGCCATCCGGGCCGGATCGGTTCCGACAAGGGCGTGGCCGGTTCCTTTGGCCCGGCCGGCGATGCCGGGTGCCGGTCCGGCGGTCTCCAGGGGGAAAGGCGGGCGCAGCCGCCGGCGGGCCAGCCGCTTGCTGGCCTCCACGTCGGGTTGATCGAAGGGGTTGACGGCCAGGGCGGCGGCGGCAGCGGCCACGGCCATCTCCCAGCGGAAGAATTCACCGCCCAGGGCCGCGGGGCTTTCTACATAAAACCGGATCACCGGATGGCCCAGGCGTTCCAATTCAGTAACCAGGTCGTAATGGGGATCCCCATCCCAGCCGGCCATATGGACGAAGCAGCGGTCCCGGCCGTACCGGTCCGGCGGCACCGGCGGCTCATCCACCACCGGTATCAGGCCACGTCCGTCCTTGCCCAGGCTCTCAGCCAGCAGCTGCTCCAGCCACCAGCCTAGGGGGGCCAGGCCCGGAGACAGCAGGAAGGTCAGCTTGTTCTGCCCGCCTTGGTGCATTTTCACCAGGGCCGCCGCCAGTTGCAGGGCCGGATTTTCGGGGGCCGGCACCGATGAGCCGGCGGCGGCGGCCATGGCCATGCCGCTGTCCAAAAGGCCCTCGACGGAGATGCCCGCCAGGGCTGCCGGCAGCAGGCCCACGGGGCTCAAGGCGGCGTAACGGCCGCCCACATCGGCGGGGGAGGGCCAAATCCGGTCAAAAAGGTAGTCAGTTCTCGGCCCCGTCAAGGGGGAGCCGGGGTCGGTGAGGGCGTGAAACATCCACGGCCCGCCGCGGCTGGGTCCGGCCGCCCGCTGGAAGTAGGCGGCCAGGGCCATCGTTTCCAAGGTAGTCCCCGACTTGCTGGCTACGATGAACAAGGTCCGGCGGCCGGCAGCCCGGGCGGCGGTTTGGGCGGCCGCTTGGGGCAGGGCCGTATCCAGCACCGTTACATGGGGACCGCCGGGCGGGGGCGGGAAGGCTTCAGCCACCACCTTGGCCGCCAGGCTGGAGCCGCCCATGCCCACCAGCACGATCTCCTCGATGCCCTGCTGCCGCAGTTCGCCGTGGGCCCGGGCCATGGCAGGCAGCAGAAGCCGGCTGCGCTGGGGCAGGGTGAGCCAGCCCAAATTGTTCTTGATTTGTTTTTCGCCGGCAGGCCACAAGGAAGGATCGCCGGCCCACAACCGCCGGGGCAAGGCTTCGGCCTGCCAAGCGGCCAAACGCTCGGTCCAGGCACCTTGCCGGGAGCCCAGGTTTATGTGCATGGTGGCTATTCCCGGCCCGCGGCCGGTGAAGGCTCTCGGTTCCGGTTGTATGGTCACAGCGGGCTCCTTTGCGCTGAAAGGGTGCGGCGGTGCCGCCCACCCCGGTTGTTTCCAGCGGGATTTTCGCCGCCGGCGAAGAGGAACCTGCCAGCCGCCGCAACCCCCGCGGCGCCTGGACATGGGGCCTGGGCTGGGTTATTATGACCTTGTGTGGAAGGGCCGGTAGCTCAGTCGGTAGAGCAGCGGACTGAAAATCCGCGTGTCGGGGGTTCGATTCCCCCCTGGCCCACAGGCGGCGAGGATGCCCGGCATCGCATTCGCTCAGGCTTTTACCCTTGCTTTTGCAGTTGTCCTTGGCTTTGCAACGGGCCCATAGCTCAGCGGTAGAGCAGCCGGCTCATAATCGGTAGGGCGGGGGTTCGAATCCCTCTGGGCCCACACTCTTCCTTTATTTCTCCTGCGTTACGGTCATTCCTTAAATGATTCCTAGCCCATCCTCGCCTCGTTGTTGTTCAGGGCATCCAAGAAGGCCCGGCATGAACGGTAGATCTGGTTGTACACCTGCTCATAGACCCGGTCGTCATAGCCGTAGGGGTCGGGCACGATGCCCGGTCCTTCGGGATCGAAGTCGCCCAGCCTGACCACTTGGGCCGAGGTGGGCTCCATGGCCATGATGTCGCTGTAGTTCTTGTCGTCCATCACCACGATGTAGTGCCATTGATCCAGTTCTTCCTTTTGAATCTGCCGGGCGATGCTGGTCAGCTGGATGCCGTTCAATTGGGCGATGCGCCGGGACTGGGGATGGGCCGGCCTGCCTACATGCCAGTTACCGGTGCCGGCGGAGTCTATGTAGAAGCGGTCGGACAATCCTTCCGAATCCACCAGATGCTTGAAGACCCCTTCGGCCAGGGGTGAGCGGCAAATATTGCCCAGGCACACAAAAAGAATGCGGGTAGGTTCGGACATGCAGATCAAACTCCTCATCGATTAATCGGAAGTCTTGAAGCCGTGCTGGTCCTATGCTATATTAAATCACGCCGTCGGCTTGTAAACCGACTACGGCACGCGGGAGTAGCTCAGAGGTAGAGCATCTGCTTGCCATGCAGAGGGTCGCGGGTTCAATTCCCGTCTCCCGCTCCAGGGCGACGTAGCCAAGTGGTAAGGCAGGGGACTGCAAATCCCTTATTCCCCGGTTCGAATCCGGGCGTCGCCTCATGAACGGACAAACTTCCAAATAAGAGGATGGGCGCGTAGCTCAGTTGGTTAGAGTGCCGCCTTGACATGGCGGAGGTCACAGGTTCAAGTCCTGTCGCGCCCACCAGCCGCCAAAGGAGGCGGCGCAA
>Ga0079224_100004597_pt1 | contig 17934 bp, 16 predicted proteins | sample Stecom2015_FD_80414 | JGI IMG/M metagenome (GOLD analysis project Ga0079224, IMG submission 80414) | Agricultural soil microbial communities from Utah to study Nitrogen management - Steer compost 2015 | ecosystem: Environmental > Terrestrial > Soil > Agricultural land | place: USA: Utah...
AGCGGCGGCACGGGGGCGAGAGAAGGCATGCGGGCACACTCCTCCTGCGAGAGCAGTGGACAGGGCTGGGAGAGGCATCCGCGCAGAGTCGCTCGTTCACCAGGTAGGGCGGCGGACACCTAGGTAACGTGACCGTCAGGTACTCGGGGTGATGCAGTGGTCACTGCCTACAACCGACACCATAGACTGGCAATTGCCAGTCGACAAGCAGTTCGGTGAAACATGCCAGAATGTCTGTTGGAGGCTAGACTGCGACCCATGCGACGAACCCCCAGTCCCTCGGTGCGTCTTCGCCGCCTCGCTGCTGAGCTGCGACGTATCAGAGAAGAGCGCGGGCTCTCAGTGGCGCAGGCGGCCAAAGGGGTGGGCTGGGGCTCTTCCAAGCTCAGTCGATTCGAGACGGCCGACCGAAGGATCGCGGCAAACGACCTCGACAAACTGCTGGACTCTTACAAGGTGGATGACGCCGCTGAGCGCGAAGCCCTGCACACGCTGACGCGTGAGGCCAAGGACCGTGGTTGGTGGTGGAAGTACCGCGATGTGTTCGGGCCTCGCTCGTTGCCCGACTTCGAAGCCGAGGCATCGGTCATTCGCACCTACGAGAGCATCGTCATTCCGGGCCTCCTGCAGACTCCGGACTACGCCGAAGCGTTGTTCACAGCGGACTGCCACGCAGATCACGATCAGGTCGGTAGGCTGGTCGAGGCGCGTATCGCCCGTAGAGAGATCCTTACTCGGATCGATCATCCCCCGAGGCTGACGGCGGTCATCGATGAGGCGGCACTGCGCCGTCCGATCGGTGGGCAGCAGGTGATGGGGGAACAGCTGGAGTATCTGCTTCGTATCGGGCGCTCCCACAACGTAGATCTTCAGGTGCTGCCGTTCGCGGCTGGCGCTCACTCAGGTCTCTCGGGCTCTTTCACGATCCTGGACTTCCCTGAGCCGACCGACCTGTCGATCGTCTACACGGATACGCTGACCTCGGGAGCGTTCGAGGAGCAGATCGACGATGTGGATCGCTACATGCGAACCTTCGGAGACATTCAAGGTTCATCCCTGAGCAAGCAGAAAAGCGAGCAGTTCATTCGTGGTCTGCTGCAGCAAGAGAGTGGTGAAAGTGCCTGAACTCAAGTTCCGCAAGAGCAGCTACAGCTCTGGGAACTCGCAGAACTGCGTCGAAGTGGCCGACCTCCCCCGGGCCGCCGCCATCCGTGATTCCAAGCATTCCGACGCCGGCCACCTGGTCTTCCCCGCCTCCGAGTGGGACGCCTTCCTCGGGGCCGCCCGGGCTGAGCGGCTGTAACGCCTGATCGCGCGATGCGGCCCGCCCCCGGACGGTTCCAGAGGCGGGCCCTCGTCTTCCTCGCGTGCCCCGCGTGCACCGCGTGCGGTCAGCCGTGCTGCGGCGACCCCGCACCGGACCTCGCCCCGGCTCCCGGGCGCTGCCAGATGCGCAGCACCCTGGCCAGCACGTACAGCGCCGCCGCTCCCGCCAAGGCGCCGATCGCCAGCGCCCACGGTCCGTAGGTCACCGCGATCACCGGGAGCACCGCCGTGAGCAGGCCGCCGCCGGCGATCGGGCTGAAGAACGGGGCGCGCAGCGCGTAGGCGCGGGCGGCGTCGGTCTTGAGCTCCGGGTCGGCGGCGCGGAGCAGCATCAGGCCCACCGAGGCGACCGCGGTCAGCGTGCCGAAGTTGACGATGGACATCTCGAACCAGGACTCGCGGAACATCCGCGGCCCGGCCCAGTAGAAGAACCCCACCGCCGTCGCCGCCGCGACCAGCAGCAGCACCGCCAGCGGCACGATGTTCTCCAGCACCACCGGGACGCTGATCGAGGCGACCGCCGAGACCACCAGCAGGTCCAGCGCCACCCCCTGGATCGCGCGCAGGCTGCCCGGGTCGACCGCGCCCGCCAGCCGGGTCCTGCCCACCACCGCCTGCACCACCGCGCCGCCGATCATCGCCATCGGGAACAGCGGCAGCCCCGGCACGACCGTCCCCAGCAGCGACTGGAGCACCCAGCCGATGAGCACCGCGGCCGCGATCAGCGCGCCGTGGAAGGCCAGCCCGTCCACCAGGTCCTTGTTGAGGGTGGTCCGGCCGAGCGGGGCGCGGGCCTCCTCCGGCAGCACCTCGGGGGCGTCGTCGCCGCGTCCGGCCGCGGCGATGTGGCCGCGGCGGGCGGCGATGTTGATCAGCACCATCCCGCAGACGATCCCGAACAGCAGCCCGGCGGTGGCCGCGGCCAGCGAGAGCGGCCCGCCGTCGGCCCACCCCAGCTCGGAGTAGACCGGCCCCATCCCGGCGGCGGTGCCGTGCCCGCCGGGCCAGGCCACCTCGATGACGGTGCCGAACGCCGCGCCGACGTCCCAGAACGGCACCAGCAGCGCCGCGCAGACCAGCATCGGCACGCCGATCATCAGGAAGTCGCCCATGTAGCCGAAGAGCAGCTGCGGCGCGATCAGCCGGTAGCTCTTCTTCAGGCTCGGCATGCTCACCCCGATGAGCATCGGCGCGAACACCACGGTGATCAGCACCCCCGGCAGCCCGGCCCAGGTGGTGACCATGCTCTCCGGGAACAGGCCCGCGCCGTAGGGGCCGAGCGCCGCGCCGAGCACGCCGCCGACCAGGGCGGCGGGGATGAACAGCCGGCGCAGCGGTGCGATCAGCAGCCGCAGCACCACGCCGGCCAGGACGAGCAGTCCGAGGACGGTGACGGCGAACAGGAGTGCGGTGACGGCGTCGCCGCTCACCTCGTCTGTCGGGAACATGCCGCTCCTTGGGAACGAAGGGCTCGGGCCCGGCCGCGGTCAGCCGGCCCGGTGGGGGATGCGCCCGAATCGGGCGAGGGAGAACGGGGCCAGGTCGTCCGGCCGCGTCCCGGTGCGCGCCCAGGCGGTGAGCGACTCGGCGACGGCCGGGGCGATGGCGAAGCCGTGCCCGGTCCAGCCGGTGCCGACCCAGGCGTTGCCGGTGCCGGGGACCAGGTCCACGATCGGGATCTCGTCGGCGCTGCACGACTCCGGCGATCCGGCGGCGGCGTGCAGCAGCTCCGCGCCGGCCAGGTCCGGGTAGACCTCGGCCGCCGTGCGCAGGTTGCCCCGCACGGCCTCCTCGGTGGTCTCGCCGCGCCGCAGCCCGGCGTTCCACCGGCCGCGCCAGCCGCCGCTCACCATGACCGTGCCGTCGGGCAGCGGCTTGACGGAGAGCGGGCGGTGGTCGTGGCCGACCAGGTGGGCCATGGGCGGGCCGCCGGCCGGGGCGACCTGGAGGGCCTGCGGGAGGATCCGCCAGACCGGCAGGTCCACGCCGAAGCCGTCGCGGAGCAGGCCGGGGGCGCCGGTGTTGTTGAGCACCAGCAGGGCGGTGCCGACCTCGAAGCGCTCGCCGCGGGCGGTGCGCACCGCGGTGACCCGCCCGCCGGCGCGCTCCACCGCGGTGACCTCGCGGTCCTCCAGCAGTGTCGCCCCGCGCTTCCGGGCCGCCTCGGCGAACGCCCTGGTGGTGGCGGTGTGGTCGGCGGTGCCGTCCAGCGGGCAGTACAGCGCGCCGCGCACGGCGGGCGAGACGGCGGGCTCCAGCTCCAGCACCCGGTCGCGGCCGATCGCCTCGGTCGGGACGCCGAGGCGGGTCTGCACCTCGGCGTGGGCCTGCGCGGCGATCAGGCCGCCCCTGGTGCCGGTGGTCTCCTGCTCGATGAGGTACATGCCGCCGGTGCGCTCGTAGCCGGTGGCGGCGCCCAGCCGCTCGTCGAGTTCGGGCCAGATCCGGTAGGCGGCCCGCATCAGCGGCAGCTCCCGCAGGTCGCGCCGGTTGGCGCGGACCCCGCGCCGGCCGAAGCCGCCGGAGGCGCCGGAGGCGATCGCCCCGGCTTCGAGGAGGAGGACGTCCTCCCCGGCGTCGGCGAGCCGCCACGCGGCGGCGCAGCCGTGGACGCCGCCGCCGATAATCACGAACTGGTGCTTCATCGAGCCGATCCTTTGACGTGTGTCCCGGACCACAGTGAGAGTAGTATTCACTACATGAAGAGGTCAACACTGAAATGAAAACTACGAACGGGGGCGGGGAGAGCTTCCGCGACCGGGTGACCGCCAGCGCCGGCCGGCTCTCGCCCAGAGAGCGGGCGGTGACGGACTTCCTGCTCAACCGGCCCTCGGAGGCGGTGACCGCCTCGGCGGCCGAGCTGGCCTCGCTCACCGGAACGAGCGACGCCACCGTGGTGCGCACCGCCCGCTCGCTCGGCTACGGCGGGTTCCGCGAACTCAAGCGCGCGGTGCTGGAGATGCTCACCGAGCGCCGCGACCCGGCCCTGGTCCTGGACCGCAGGCTGGAGCACATCGGCGGCGCCCGGGTCTTCGACCAGGTCCTCGCGGACGGCGCCGACATGCTCCGGCGGATGCCCGAGGTGGTCGGCGCCGCCGCCGTCGAGCAGGCGGTCGGGGTGCTGGCGGAGGCGGACCGGACGGTCGCCTACGGCATCGGGCCGGCCGCCGCGACCGCCCGCTACTTCGCCACCGAGCTGACCCGGCTGGGGCGCCGCTGCACGGAGATCGAGGCCACCGGGTTCCGGCTCGCCGACGACCTGCTCGGCGTCGGCGGCGGCGACGCGGTCCTGGTCTTCGCTCCGCTGCGGCTGTTCCGCGAGATCGAGGTGCTGATCGCGCACGCCCGCGAGGAGGGGGCGCCGGTCGTCGTGGTCACCGAGGCGCTCGGGCCGGCGCTGCGCGACCGGGTGGACGTCGTGATCACGACACCGCCGTCCACGGCGGAGGCGGTCGGGGAGAACTTCGCCGGATGGGTGGTGGCGCACAGCCTGGTCATGGAGCTGGCGGCCCGGGACCGCACCGGCTCGGTCGCGGCCCGGCAGCGGCTCAACCGGCTCCGGGGCGAGATCAGCGGGCCGGACATGGACACCGACGTGCTCGGCGCGGACGGAGGGGGTACCTGACGACACCGCAGGTCAGAGAGGGAAGGCGGGGAAAAGCGCGCTGGGAATGTCGCATCCCGTCGGTATTCAGAAGGGCGTACGCACGGCGAGAGGAAAGCCCCGTGAGCAGTGTCCTGCGAATGACCAACGGCGACATGGACGACGTCCTGGCGATGCTCGGACCGGCGCCCCTCGACGACGAGCAGCGGAGGGGGCTCGCCTACTCCGAGCGGGCCGCCGCCGAGGTCGACGGCCGGCTCGGCCACCAGGGCATCGACCTGGGGCTCTCGGTCCGGACCGCGCTGGAGCACCTGGTGACCGGCGACGAGCGGCAGGAGGGCGAGGGCACCTCCTACACCTACGCCTTCGACTGCCTGGTCGCCCCGTTCTTCTCCGACGAGTACGACCTGGGGGTGTGGAGCCGGCCCGCGCGCTTCTTCGCGCAGATGGGCGCCGAACTGAGGAAGCTCGGCGTGCCGGACGAGCTGTGCCCGGCGTCCTTCCTGTTCACCGGGCCGCCGGTGGAGGCCCGCATCCCGCACGCCCCCGACGGCCCGGTGCTCGGATACCTGCACTCCGCCAAGGCGGAGCCGCTGGTGAAGGCGTACGGCGCGGCGGTCGGCCGGCTCCCCGCCGACTACCAGTACGCCGCCAAGGTCTTCATCGAGACGATGGAGGTCGAGGTCGACGCCTACGAGTACGGGCTCAAGCAGGGCTGGAACCGCAGCTACAACCACTTCGTCCTGGACGGCTGACCGGCCGCCCCCGCCCCGCCGGCCGGCCCCGGCTCAGAGCCGGTCGACCTCGGTCAGGTCGATGTCCACCGGGAACGGGGCGGAGGCGGTGAGGTGCGCGTGGTGGATTCCGGTGGGGAAGTACGCCTTCGTCGCCGGATCGATCTCGTAGATGTAGACGACGGGGCCGTCCTCTCCCTGCTCGACCCGCCAGAAGTGCGCGATCCCGGCCTCGGCGTAGAGCAGGGGCTTGCGCTTGCGGTCCCGCTCCTCGGACTCAGTGGAGACCACCTCGACCACCAGGTGCACGGCCTCGGGCGGATAGGAGGTCTCCGGCCAGTCAGGATCCGCCTCGACGGCCGCGTCGACCACAAGGACATCGGGCTCAGGCCGCTGCCTGGGACCGATGGTCACCGTCATCTCCCGGCGTACTCTCAGCGCTTTCGGCACGGTACGGCGTAGGCCTGCCACCAGGACATCGAGTGCCAGGGTGTGAAAGCGCTTCTGGGGACTCACGAGGACAAGGCTGCCATCGATGAGTTCGGTGTGCGGGGGAAGTCCTGGAATCCGGTCCAGGTCGTCCGCTGTGTAGCCGTCCACCGGTGGCATCGGCCACTCAGAGGCCGGGAGGTCGGGTACGGGCTGAGCGCACATGATCGGGTCTCCTAGGTCCTCTGGTCACTGACAAGGCCCCTTAGGAAGCACTTGGCCAAGTTCACCTCTGCCAAGGTGAACTTGGCCAAGTCGGTTTTCATTCAGACTAGAGGAGTCCCTGTGCAGAGCGCAGGGACTCTCCCTGAGGAGAAAGGCTACGATCGGTCCAATCGCTCAGTGGTATTGAGGAGAGCGGCCCGCGCTGGGGCTCAGCTCGCGTCCCACTTCTCGGTCAGGGCGGTCGCGACCTGCTCCGACAGGGTCGCCAGATCCGCGTCCGAGTACTCGACGTCCTCTGCGGTCTCGACCTCGACGACCAGTGAGTAGGCCTCGAACTGGACCAGGGTGGCGCAGGTGCTGAAGCCGTCACAGGTCTGCAGGGCGTCGCGGGGACCGATCCGGAGGGCCCGGTGCTCCTCCCAGCCGTCGTTCACCGGGGTCTGGGGAGGGTAGTCCTCATAGGCCACCTCGTCGATGGTGCCGTACTCCTCCACGTCCTTGAAGAACGTCTCGGCATGGGCCAGGTCCCCGGTGATGTCCGAAGTATCGAAGGCGAGCAGATCGCTGCACCCCGTACCGATGGTGCCCACCGGCAGGTCGGTGTGCTCCTCGGTCGCGGACTCGGTGCAGTCCGCCGAACCGTCGAACGCCTCTTTCAGCACCGCCGGGTCGGGGACATCGGTGTCGGGGCCGAAGACCGGGTAGGCGCTGGTGAGGGTGGCACAGCCGCCGGCGAAGAGCAGCAAGAGGCCGGCCGCCGCCGCTTTCGCGATCCGCACGTGGTTCCTCCGGGGAAGTCGGGACAGGGAAGGGGCGGCGAGGCGCCGGGCCCACGGAGGACTCGACGCCCCTGCCGCCCGACCGGTTCCGGGGTGGCGGGAAGCGGCCCCGCCCCCGCGATGATCTTGGCGTTCCGGGCCTATCAACGCGGATTGATAGGTCCGGAACGCCAAGATCATCGCCCGGGCCTCTAGTGGTAGTAGGTCACCAGGCCGCGCCCGGTGCGGGCGCATTCGCGGAACCAGCCGCGCATCTCCCGGACGCAGTCCAGGGCCTGCGGGTCGATGCGGTCCTCGTTCATCGCGTCGAACTCGGCCGCCAGCTCGGCGGCCCGGTCCGCCTCGATGCACCCGATCTGGGGGAAGTCGTCGACGCTGGGCAGCGGGACCACCTGGCCCCGGTAGGTCAGGGAGGCGGGGTCGAAGGAGACGCCCCCGTCCTTCAGCTCTCCCCGCACCTCATCGAACCAGTCGTAGCGGACCGGGTACCACTCGCCGTTGGGCAGGAACGAAGCGCAGTCGTGCGCCTCCAGCAGGGCCTTGAGGCAGTAGGCGTAGAGCGCCCCGGAGCGCTGGTGGTACTCCTCACCGAGGAGCAGGTGGCGCGCGGCCTCCCGGGCCGACGGGCCGCCCCGGCCGTCGAAGAGGTCGTCGAGCCGGTCCAACTCGCGCCCCCAAGAGGAGCGGAGCAGGGCGTTCAGGGTCTGCTCGCTGCCGGAGCCGAGCACCGAGCGGAGCTCGGCCAGGTCGACCGAGTAGGGCATGAGGCCGTAGGACAAGACGGTGCCTTTCCAAGGGGTGGGTGAGAGGGAATGAGAGGGAAGGAACGTGCGCGGAGCGCCGCCGGCTACCGGCCGGCGTCCGGCGGCGGGTCGAGCAGGGCGGTCTGCACCAGCACCGGGGAGGAGCCGCGGCGGACCCAGCGGCCGCGGCCCGGGGGCTGGGCGTCGGTGTAGAGGCGGGGGAGGATCTGCCCCTCGCCGCGGTCGCCGGACATCAGCAGGGCGGTGGAGCCGGACTCGCGGACCGCCTGCACCAGCGGGTCGTACATGCCGCGGGAGGCGCCCGCGACCCGGCGGGCCAGCACGAAGTGCAGGCCGATGTCGCGGCCGGCCGCGGCGAACGGGACGAACGGGGCCAGCGGCTTCTGCCCGGCGGTGGTGAGCAGGTCGTAGTCGTCGGCCAGCACCACGATGCGCGGGCCGGACGGGCGGTCGCCGGAGCCGTCGGGGTTCCGCTCCTCCAGCTCCTTGGCCACCCCGGCGGCCAGGCCGGCGCAGAGCCGGGGGCTGCCGGCGTAGCCGCCCAGGTACGGCTCGGGGATCGCGTCCTTGAGGGTGCGCCTCGGGTCCATCACCGCGAAGACCACCTCCTCCGGCGCGTACCGGGCGGTCAGCCCGGCGGCGAGCAGCCGCAGCAGGTTGGTCTTGCCGCACTCGCCGTCCCCCAGCACCAGCAGGTTCTGGTCCCGGTCGAACAGGTCCAGCACGACCGGGGCGAGCGCCTTCTCGTCCACGCCCAGCGGCACCCCGGCCGGTTCGGCGTCCGGCCCGGGCAGGGAGCCAGGGTGGAGCGCCCGGGGCAGCACCCGGACCCGGGGGACCCGCGCCCCGCCCCAGGCGCCGGCGGCCTCCCGGGCCGCCTTCTCCACCGCCTCGCCCAGATCGGAGGCGTCCTGCAGGCCGTCGATCCGGGGCAGCGCGACCTGCCCGAACAGCTCGGCGTCGGTCAGCGCCCGCCCCGGCGCGTCCGGCGGGAAGGTACCCGCGAGCTTGCGGTCCACGGTGGAGTCGGCCGGGTCGTTCAGCCGCAGCTCCACCTTCTGCCCGAAGGTGGACTGGGTCGCCATCCGCACGTCGTTCCAGCGCAGCATGGCCGCGACGACGTGCACCCCGTACCCGCCGCCGCGCTGCAGCACGTCGGTGACGAGCTCGTCGATCTCCTCGAAGTCCTTGCGGATCGCGCCGAACCCGTCGACCACCAGGACCACGTCGGCGGTGGGCAGCTCGGGCACCTCACCTCGGGCGTGCATCCGGCGCAGCCGGTCCACCGAGTCGATGCCGCGCTCGCGGAACACCTCCGCGCGGTGCTCCAGCATGCCGCAGACCTCCTCCGCGGTGCGGCGGACCCGCTCCCGGTCCAGCCGCCCGGCGACCCCGCCGACGTGCGGCAGCTCGGTCAGCGCCTGCAGGCCGCCGCCGACCAGGTCAAGCCCGTACACCGCGACCTGCTCCGGGGAGTGGGTCAGCGCCAGCGACAGCACCAGGGTGCGCAGCAGGGTGGTCTTGCCGGTCTGCGGGCCGCCGATGAACGCGGCGTGCCCGCCGGAGGCGGTCAGGTCCAGCTCCCACACGCCCTGCCACTGCTTGGCCGGGTCGTCCAGCAGGCCGATCGGCACCCGCATCGGGGCCCGGTCGCCGGGCAGCCGCAGCCCGCCGGGGCCCTCGGCGGGCGCGCCGACCGCCCCGTCCAGCGGCACCGCCGACGGCAGCGGCGGCAGCCACACGCCGCGCGCCCGGGTGCCGTGCCCGGACAGCTGCCCCACCATGACCTCCAGCAGGCTGGGGCCGGCGGACCGCTCCGGCATGGCCGGCTCCTCGGCGACGGGGGCGTCCCGGTCGTCCTCGGGGCGGTCGAACGCGGTGAACTCGCGGGGCCGGGGCGCGGTGTCGCGCTCCTCCTCGGCGGCGAGGGCGCCGCGGAACGGGCCGGAGACGTACCCGGCCTTGAACCGCCGGTAGACGGTGGTGTCCACCTTCAGGTAGCCGAACCCGGGCAGCGCCGGGAGGTGGAAGGCGTCCGGCGAGTCGAGCACGGTGCGGCTCTCCTCCTCGGAGAAGGTGCGCAGGCCCAGCCGGTAGGAGAGGTAGGTGTCCAGGCCGCGCAGCTTGCCGCCCTCGATCCGCTGGCTGGACAGCAGCAGGTGCACGCCGATGCTGCGGCCGATCCGCCCGATCGACAGGAACAGGTCGATGAAGTCCGGGCGGGCCGTCAGCAGCTCGCCGAACTCGTCGATGATCACCAGCAGGTGCGGCAGCGGCGCCAGGTCCGGGTTCTTCCGCCGCAGGTGCGCATAGTCGCCGATGGAGGCGACGTTGCCGGCGTCCTTGAGCACCTGCTGGCGGCGCTGGACCTCGCCGGAGAGGCTGGCGTAGGCGCGCTCGATCAGCGCGGCGTCGTCCTCCAGGTTGGTGATCAGGCCGGCGACGTGCGGCAGGCCGGCGAACGGGGCGAAGGTGGCGCCGCCCTTGTAGTCGGCCAGCACCATGGACAGGTCGTCGGGGGAGTGCGTGGCGGCCAGCGACAGCACCAGGGTGCGCAGCAGCTCGCTCTTGCCGGAGCCGGTGGCGCCCACGCACAGCCCGTGCGGGCCCATGCCGAGCTGGGCGGCCTCCTTGAGGTCGAGCACCAGCGGCCGGCCGGTGTCGTCGGTTCCGATCGGGACCCGCAGGAACGCCCGCTCGCTGCGCGACGCCCACAGCCGGGGCACGTCCAGCGCGCCGGGGTCGGCGATGCCCAGGGAGGCGGTGAAGTCGGCGGCGCCGGCCTCGGCGGCGGACTCCTCGGCGGCCTCCGCGGAGAGCCGGAGCGGCGCCGCCATCCGCACCAGCCCGGCGAGCAGCGCGGGCGTGACGTCGTCCACGGTGCCGGAGGAGGTCTGCTCCTCCTCGCCGCGCAGGTCCTGCACGATCGCCCGGTCCCCGTCCACGGTGATCCGCACCGACACCTCGCCGGGCTCGTCGACCTGCCGCTCCACCAGGTGCAGCACGGTCGCGCCGAGCGCTCCGGGGGCGATGGCGTCGTCCGGCCGCACCAGGTCGGCGGCGGTCTTCCCGTGGGTGTCGTGCACGATCAGCAGCCGGCGCATCGCGGCGTAGGCCTCGCGCCGGCCCATCCCGCGCCGGATCTCCCCGGCCAGGTCGGTGCGGGAGCGCAGCTCGTCGGCGAGCAGGGCGCCCAGCTCCGCGGGGGTGGGGGCGATCAGCCGGCGGCCGCCGGCGCGCGCGTCGGCGTCGGCGGTGTGCGGCAGCCACTTCAGCCAGGACCAGTCGTCGGCGTGCTCGGCCGGGTGGGCGACCGCCAGCGCCAGGTCCTCCGGGGCGTGGAACACCGCGGCCTGCGCGAGCAGGGCCCGGACCAGGCGGAGCACGTCCGGGCGGGATCCGACCAGGCTGACGTCGCCGACCCGGTCCAGCGGGACGGCCAGCGGCATGTCCGGGGCGGTGGAGAAGCGGTGGATCACCGCGTCGGCCTCGGAGGCCATGAACGGGTCGGTGGGGGTGAGCGCGCTGCCCCGGTCGGCCAGCGCCAGCGGCCGGGCCGGGACCTCCCCGGTGCCGATCCGCACCCGCAGGAAGTCCCGGTCGCGCCGGCGCCGCTCCCACAGCCGGGCCGGGTCGCGCACGATGTCGTAGAGCGCCTCGGGCGGCGGGGCGAGCAGCCGGGCGCGGGCGCGCGCCTCCCGTTCCGCCCGGGCGAGGTCGTCCCGGAGTTCTTCGAGGTATTCCAGGTAGAGCTCGCGCTGGTTGCGCCGCTGCCGCGCGGCCTGCCCGCGGCGGGAGAAGAACATGCCCAGCGCCGCGAAGACCGCCACCACCAGGATGACCGCGCCGAACACGATGAACGCCGGGTTGCGCACCACCATCATGATGGTCAGCGACGCCATCATGCCGACCATCGGCAGCACCGCCATCAGCGGGCTCTGCTGGGAGTTGCCGTCGGGCAGCGTCGGCGGCGCCTCGACCTCGCGCGTGTCCTGCGGCGCGGGCGGCTGCACCGTCCGCGCGGGGCGGTGCACGATACGCGTGGTCACCGGCGCTCCTCTCGGGGGTGTCCGGGGTGATCTGCGGGGCCGGCCGCTCGCTGCGGGGCGTGCAGGAACCTTGACGGAGGGGATCCTACGGGAGTACCACCCATCGGGGACGAACGGGACGGCGCGATGAGACACCGGGCCCGCGGAGGTCCTGACGCCCCTGCAGCCCGGCCGGTTCCGGGGTGGCGGGAGCTAGGTGGGGCGGGCTTTCCCGCTAGTGGTAGTAGGTCACCAGGCCGCGCCCGGTGCGGGCGCATTCGCGGAGCCAGCCGTGGAGCTGCCGGATCGGGGAGAGGACGTCCGGGGCGATCGAGGCCTCGTCGATCCGGTCGAGGTCGGCGAGGATTTCGGGCACCTGCTCTGCTTCGAGGTGGCCGATGCGCCGGGTCTCGCCGGCGGGCGGGAGCGGGACCGGGGGGCCGGTGCGGATCAGGGTGGCGGGGTCGAAAGCGCTGCCGGCCTTCTGTAGTTCGGCCTTGACGTGCATGAACAGCAGGAAGTCGATCCCGGTCCAGGCGCGGGAGGGCAGGGGCGTGGAGCACGGCAGGATCCGGCAGAGGACCTCCAGGCAGTAGCCGTAGAGGTGGGCGGGGCGCCGGTCCGGCTCTTCGCCCAGGACGAGTCCGCGCAGGGTGCTCCGCACCGGGTCGGCGGTCCAGCCGAGGTGGCTCTCGTCGACCTCGTCGATCTCCTCCAGCAGGTCCTCGTCGGTCAGGTCCAGGGAGTGCAGCCGCCGCTCGTCGCCCGAGCCCACCAGAGACCGGAGCGCGGCGATGTCGACGGCGTAGGGGCTGAGGACATGCGTCAAGGCTCGGGTCCCTCCGGGAGAACGGGGCGGAGGGGGATACTACGGGGCCGGTATATGGCCGGGACGGACTGGACCGCGGGTGGCCGGAGGCGGCCGCCGCGGAGAGGTGAAGGGGACGGGATGGAAGATCGCGCTCAGCTGCTCGGCCGGGTTCGCGGGGCGGTGCGGGGGACGCCGTATGAGGTGGAGGAGGCCGCGGCCGGGGTCCGGGTGCACGGGGTCGCGGTGCTCGGCGGCGGCGCAGACGGCGGGCGGAGCACTGCGACGGCCGCGGTGGAGGTGCTGCTGGACGGGCGGAAGGGCCGGGCGGTGCTGACGTCCGGCTCCGAGGTGGACGGCCGCCCGCTGAGTCCGGGCCCCGAGCCGCGCCGGCTCGGCGGCGGGGCGGGCTCCGTCGACGCCGAGGAGCTGCAGGAGCGGGTCGCCGGGGCGGTCGAGGCCGCGGGCTGGCGGGTCGAGACCCGGCCCGCGGCGGGCGGTGTGCTCGGGTCGCCCCTGGCGGTCGCCGCGATGCTGCTGATGCTCTTCTCGATGCCGCTCGGGGTCACCCTGGCCCTGATGCTCTGAGCGGGGAAGGGGTTGCTCCTCCCCGGTGGTCTCGGCGCTGCGGGCCTGCCGAGGCGCGTCGGTAGGGCCGCAGCGCCGGGACCACTGCCTCGATGCGGGCTTTCCTCAGCAGGTGAAGCCGGGGTCGGCGCGGGTGAGCAGGGCCGGGCGGGACGGGGCCGCCCCCAGGGTGTCCAGTTCCGCGGCCAGGGTGTCGAGCAGGGCACCGACGTCGCCGGCGGCGCCGTCGTGCATCGCCTCGGCGACGATCAGCACCCGCGCGGTGCCGGGGCGGACCGCGGACAGGCCGCTCTGCCGGTTGGTCCAGCGGCGGGCGTGCGCGTTGCCCGCGGTGTCGGCGAAGACGATCTCGCCCGGGGCGGGGTGCTCGGAGCCGCCGGAGAGCGGCACGTACACCTCCCGGCCGTCGGCCGGGCGGACCTCCAGGTTGCCGTCGATCCGGTCCAGGTCGAGGGCGGCGACCGGGACCGCGCAGGCCATCGACACCGCGTTGCACAGGTCGACCAGCGGGTGGATGCGGGGCAGCGAGCCCTCCTTGGCGAACCGGCGCAGCAGCGACTCCGCGGCGCACCGGTACTGCGTCGGCTTCAGGCCCATCCGGGAGAAGGCGCGCCGCCAGGCGCCGATCTCCGGGAGGGCGCTGAGCGGGGAGCCGGCCAGCCGGGACTTCGCCTCGGTGTGGAAGGCGGCGAGCCGGTCGTCGACCGGGGCGGTCGGGACGCCGGCGGTGAGCACGCCCGCGGCGAGCTCGGGGAAGGCCGCCCAGACGTCGTCGGAGTGGCGGAAGTGCATGCGGGTCTCCTGGTTCCCTTCGGCCGTGTGCAGGGTGCGGGGGGTCAACGCGAGGCGAGCGCGAGCTGGACGCCGAGGGCGGCGAAGGCCCCGGCGAAGGAGCGCCGGATCCAGGCCAGGGTGCGCGGCCGGGCGGCGATGAAGGAGCGGACGGCAGCGGCGAACACCCCGTAGCCGAGGAAGACCACCAGGGTGAGCCCGGTGAAGACGCCGCTCAGCGCCGCCATCCGGACCAGTGCGTCGGCCGCGGCCGGGTCGGCGAACTGCGGCAGGAACGCGAAGAAGAAGATGGTCAGCTTCGGGTTGAGCAGGTTGACCAGCACGCCGGAGGCGATCACCCGGCCGAACGGCCGGTGGTCGTCCTCGGGGTCCTCCGGGACGGTGAGCGCTCCCTTGTCGCGCAGCATGGTCCACGCCATGTACAGCAGGTAGGCCACGCCCAGGTACTTGAGCACCTGGAATGCCAGGGCGCTGGTGTGCAGCAGGGCCGCCAGCCCGGTCAGCGCCGCCGCCGCGTGCGGCAGCGTGCCGATCGTGCAGGCCAGCGCGGCGACGGCGCTCGCCCTGGCGCCCCGGGCGAGGCCGGCCGCCATGGTGAACAGCGCGCCGGTGCCGGGGGTGGCGACGACGATGAGCGACGTCAGCAGGAACTCGATGCTCATGGCGGACTTTCCGGACCTGGTCGTGGCGTGGCGGCGCGGTGGCCGCCGCTTGCCCGACCAGCCTCCCGCCGGCGATGGTCCGCTGAACAGGTCCAAAACCGCCCTGGAGTAGTGGTCCAAAGCGGGTGCCTGCTCGCGGTGCGGTGCCGACCCGCGGTGAAACGCCGCCCCGCCGGGCCCCGGAGGTGCGGTGCCATCCCGCGGTCTCCGGCCCCGCGCCTATCCCTCTGGGCGGTGGCCCGCCGTTGTTACGGCGACGTTGAGGTGGCGCTGTGGCGCGGGCGGGGGGCTCGACGGGGTGGGGAGCGGGGCTGGGCCGGTGAGCTGCCGCGGAGCCGGCGCGGGGCCGCGTCGGTCTCCCTCTCGGCGGAGGGCGGGTGTGATACTCGGGGTATGGACGATGGCGCGAAGGCGTTCCTGGAGGGCGGGCCCGGGGACCTGCGCGAGCGGGTCGTTGCGGCCGAATCCTCGGGGACGGAGATCAAGATCCCCTTCCAGGGCGGATACGAGCACTTCACCGCGACGCCGCGGCAGCGGGAGACCACCGAGGGGCGGCTCCAGGTCTACGAGTGGTCCTCCCGGACGGAGATCGCGGAGTAGGTTCCACCGAGGCGTTCCCCTCCGGCGATCCGGCCGGCGGTGTCGTTACCGTGGGCCCGTGGACCAGGCGAAAGACGGTGGACCGGAGCGGGACGGCGCCCGCGGTGGCCGGGCGGGCGCCGACTTCCTCCAGCTCGACGCGGCACAGGCGCCCCGCGGCGGCCTGGCCGGATGGTTGGCCGAGCGGCTGCGCGGCGCCATCGCCGACGGCCGGCTGCCCACCGGGTCGCGGCTGCCCGCCACCCGGGCGCTCGCCGCCGAGCTGGGCGTCTCCCGCGGCGTCGTCACCGAGGCCTACCGGCGGCTCAGCGAGGGCGGCCAGATCAGCGGGCGGGGCCGGAACGGCACCGTGGTCGTCGCGGCCCCCGCGCCGGCGGCTCCGGTGGTGCCTCCGGTGCGGGCGCCCGGCGCACCGGCCTCCGGCGAGCTGTTCTCCGCCGACCCCGGGGCGGACGTCTTCGCGGCGCTGCGCGCCGCCCCCGCCAGGTACGACCTGACCCCCGGGGTGCCGTCGCTCTCGGCCTTCCCGCGCGCCGCATGGCTGCGCGCCGAGCGGGCGGTGCTGGACCGGCTCTCCGCCGCCGACCTGGGCTACGGCGACCCCGCCGGCGCGCCGGCGCTGCGCCGCGCGGTCGCCGGCTGGCTCGCCCGCAGCCGCGGCGTCCGCGCCGACCCCGACGAGGTGCTCATCGTCGCCGGCGTCTCCCAGGCGCTGTCCATGCTGGTCCCGGTCCTGAAGGAGGCGGGGATCGGCGCCGTCGCGGTGGAGGAGCCCGGGTCGCTGGGGGTCCGCAGGCACCTGGCCAACCGCGGCGCCGAAACCCCGCCGGTCCCGGTCGACGAGCACGGGGTCCGGGTCGGCGAGCTGCACGCCACCGGCGCCCGCGCGGTGATGCTCACCCCCGCCCACCAGTTCCCCACCGGGGTCGTCCTCGGCGGGGGGCGCCGCCGCGAACTGGCCGCCTGGGCGCGCGCCGGCGGCCTGGTGATCGAGGACGACTACGACGCCGAGCACCGCTACGACCGCCCGCCGGTGGCCGCGTTCCGCTCGCTCCTCCCGGACCGGGTCTGCTACCTGGGCAGCATCTCCAAACTGCTGGCGCCCGCGCTGCGCACCGGCTGGATCGTGCCGCCGCCGGAGCTGCGCGGCCCACTCGCCGCCGCCAAGCGCGACGACGACCTCGGCAACGCCGTCCTCCCGCAGCTGGTGCTGGCCCGGCTGATGGAGTCCGGGGACATGGAGCGGCACCTGCGGTTCCTGCGCCGCCGGCACCGCCGCCGGCGGGACGCGATGATCGGCGCGCTCGCCGCCGGGCTGCCCGACGCCCGGGTGCACGGCGCCGCCGCCGGCCTGCACCTGACCGTCACCTTCGACGGCGGCTTCGACGACACCGAGCTCGCCGCGGCCGCGCTGGCCGAGGGGGTGAAGACCCAGCCGCTCTCCTGGCACCGGCAGCTCCCGGGCCGCCCCGGCCTGGTGCTGGGGTACGCGGCCTGCTCGCCGGGGGCGGTCGCCGAGGCCGTCGCGCTGCTGGCCCGCGCCCGGCGCCGCCTGCCGGGGCGCCCCCGGCGGTGATACGGCGGAGGGTGATGCGGCGGAGGAAGAAATGCACGACATCTCGGCCCGAAACGGGTGTCCGATTCCGCGGAACCGTGCAGTAGGCGCCCGGTCCGCCCGGTTCACCGGGTTTCGGTCCGCGGGGTGCGGGGCAATCGGCGGCGGAAGGGGTGAGGCCGCCCGGTGCGGGGGGTATCGCCACAGCGGGGAGTGGGATTTCGGGGGGAGGGCGCGTGCACGACGGTGACTGGGTCGCGGAAACCGCGACGGACATCCGAGGCGTGCTGAAGGTGATGGTCGACGCCGGGTGGCTTCCCGGGGGGACCGCGGTCGTCGGCACCGGGAGCATGTGGGAGTTCGTGGCGGTCGGCGGGATCGTCGAGGGCCGGGGCGACCTGCTCTCCGGGCCCGACGTGCGCTACGACGTCGCGAGCCTGACCAAGGTCATGGCGACCTGGCCGCTGGCCGGGCGCGCCGCGCGGGAGGGCCTGCTCGGACTGGACGAACCGCTGGGCCGGTACGTGCCGGGCGGCCCGTACCCCGGCGGGGAGGTGACCGCCCGGCAGATCCTCACGCACACCTCCCGGCTCAACCCGGTGAGCTGGCTGGAGACCTACGTCGGCACCGAGCAGGACCTGGCCGAGGCGATCCTGTCCGAGCCGCTGGACGAGGAGGGCTACCGCTACATCGACCGCGGCTTCATCCTGCTCGGCCTGGTCCTGGAGCGGCTGCTGGGGCTCACACTGGACGCGGCCATGCACGACCTGTGGCGGGAGGCGGGGATGTCCGCCACCGGCTACGGGCCGATCCCGCGCTCGCCCGGGGTCGCCCCGACCGAGCGCCGGATCCCCGGCGCGGGGCCGACCTGGGGCGTGGTGCACGACGAGGCGGCCGCGCTGATGGGCGGCATCGCAGGGCACGCCGGCCTGTTCAGCACCGCGATCGACGTCGGGGCCTTCGCCCGCGAGGTGCTCCGCTCCGCCGAGGGGGAGGAGGGCACGCTGCTCCCGGCGGAGTACGTGCACGAGAGCTGGAGG
>Ga0079224_100004598_pt1 | contig 17930 bp, 17 predicted proteins | sample Stecom2015_FD_80414 | JGI IMG/M metagenome (GOLD analysis project Ga0079224, IMG submission 80414) | Agricultural soil microbial communities from Utah to study Nitrogen management - Steer compost 2015 | ecosystem: Environmental > Terrestrial > Soil > Agricultural land | place: USA: Utah...
CCCGGAAAATGAAAACCGTCTTGTTGTATATTGTGCTTATTGATAGGCGCGGTGACCAACGCATCCAATTTACCATTACGAAGATCCTCCGCAGCTCTCTCCAAAGAAAGGAAAGCATACCTCCCTCCGATTTCGTTCTGTTCGCCTAATGTAATCTTCACATCTTCTTGCCAACAGTTAATCATATTGGCACGCTTAGCATTCGCTTGATCCGGATGATGGATAACATTGAAACTGAAATCCTGTACACCAATCGCTTTTCGGTGAAACGAAGCAACTTTGGTATTACCGTACACAATCGGTGTAAAATAATCCAACACCCGATTATCCATCAACGATTTAATAATCACTTCCAATCCGATGCCGTTTACATCTCCTATGGTAATACCTATTTTTAGTTTTTCACTCATTGTCCGAAAGCTTTGAACCAAAATTACAAAATTTAGGGTAAATAAAAAGCTTTCTCGCCGTTGACCAAAAAAGATGGCCGTTTCCACCTACAAGGTAACCTTGAACAACACAAAAAATTGCATAATAATGTTTAATTTTGCTTTTTAACACCCCAACAACGAATGAGTACCGTACGCGCAAAGAAACACTTAGGACAACACTTTCTAAACGATAAGCATGCTGCACAGAAGATTGTAGAAGCCCTTGAACCTGCTTTGGGGTTTAAACAGGTATTGGAAGTCGGCCCCGGTATGGGCGTGTTATCTGATTTTCTACTTCAAAAAGAAGCCTATGAAACTTGGCTGATTGATGTGGACGATGAATCCATCACGTTTCTTGCTGACAAATATCCGCAGTTGGACAACAGGCTTATTCACGGCGACTTTCTGACACTAGATTTCAGTCAATTTTTTGGGGATGAGATTGCGGTCATCGGCAATTTCCCTTATAATATATCTTCACAGATTCTATTTAAGGTTTTAGAGGAGCGTCAACGTGTGGTACAGATGGTCGGGATGTTCCAAAAAGAAGTAGCGGAGCGCTGCGTAGCAAAACCGGGCAATAAAGAATACGGCATTCTCAGCGTATTCTTGCAGGCCTATTATGATATACAGTATCTTTTTACGGTAAAAGCAGGGGCATTTAATCCACCTCCCAAAGTACTGTCGGGTGTTATTAAAATGACAAAGAACGACCGCGACACACTTGATTGTGACGAAAAACTATTTTGGCGTGTTGTAAAAGCCGCTTTCAACCAAAGACGTAAAACGTTACGAAACGCCTTATCTGCCGTCGTTCCAAAAGATAGAATGAGCGACAACCCATTGTATGAGCTCCGGGCAGAGCGGTTATCGGTCGAAGATTTTGTCACTTTAACAAATGAAATTGCAGATGCCATACACCCAAACAATAGATAGTGAGTTTGCCATAGTAGGTGGTGGTGTAGCAGGACTGGCAATGTCCATAGCTCTTCAACAAATCAACAAAGACTTTGTGCTTTTTGAGCAAACAAAGGAACTGAAGGGAATAGGTGCAGGATTTGGTCTGGCAGCAAATGCGATGCGTGCTTTAGATCTACTTGGCTTGAGAACTGAAGTAGAACAAATAGGTTATTATCTGGATAGCTACAATATTTTAGACCATAAAGGGCGGCTTTTAGTGGCTCCCGATACCCATGCTATCCGTGAAAAGTATCAGCAACAAAACTTTGCTATTCATCGCGCAGACTTACACCTTTTCCTGCTATCTAAAATCAAAGCTCAAAAACTACAGTTAGGCAAAAAGGCCATCCGGTTAGAACAACATGTAGATACTGTCACCCTGTTTTTTGAAGATGGCACACAGCACACATCACGTTTTTTAATTATTGCCGATGGCGTGAGGTCCCCGCTCCGACAACAACTCATACCTTCATCCGTACCTCGTTATTCAGGGTATACATGTTGGCGTGCAACCATTGGCAATGCCGAGATAGCATTAGATAAGGGAACGGAAACGTGGGGAAAATTAGGGCGGTTTGGAATGACTCCCTTAACCAATAATCGCATCTATTGGTATGCATGTATAAATGCTATGCCTAACAACTCAATATATCGAGACTATAAAGTCAAAGATTTATTAAGACACTTTCAATCGTACCATAATCCTATTCCTACTATTTTAGCACATACTAAAGATATTGAACTGATTTGGAATGACATTATCGACATCAAACCGCTCGAACATCTGGCCTATGATAATATCCTCCTTATCGGCGACGCTGGACATGCCACGACGCCCAACATGGGACAAGGGGCTTGCCAAGCTTTAGAAGACGTCACCGTCCTATTGGATGAACTAGGACTAGAGAAAGACGTTAAAGAAGCTTTCTTGTCGTTTGAAAAAAGAAGATTGCCTCGGACAAAATACATTACGGATACTTCTAGGCGGATTGGAGAAATCGCGCAATGGGACAATAGCCTATTAATCAACATACGTAATATGCTGATGAAACTTATGCCTGCCAGCTTGGCTCAAAAGAACCTAGACAAATTATTATCTGTAGATTTTATGAAATATTAGCTAAAAATGAATATTCTTATTGTAGACGACATACATTCTATACTATTAGAGAAACTGGATCAAGTTGGGATTTCCTACGATTACCAACCTAGCTTCAACAAAGCGGATGCAGAAAACATGATCCAACAATATACAGGCCTGATCATTCGTTCTAAATTTCAGGTCGACCAGTCCTTTCTTGACCTTGCCTCCAATCTACAGTTTATTGCTCGTCCGGGAGCCGGAATGGACAATATCGATGAGGAATATGCCACCTCGAAAGGTATTCGCCTCTTTTCGGCAAACGACGGCAATAAGGACGCTGTTGGTGAACACATGATAGGGATGCTGCTGGTCTTAATGAACAACTTAAACCGTAGCCATCGGGAAGTGTGTACCGGACAGTGGTGTAGGGAAGAAAACCGAGGCTATGAATTAAAAGGCCGAACAGTAGCGCTCATCGGCTATGGTCATAATGGGCAAGCGATGGCGAAAAAGCTTTCGGGTTTTGAAGTTAATGTGATTGCGTACGACAAATACAAAACAGGTTTTTCCGATGCTTATGCCAAAGAAGTTTCCATGGAAGAAGTTGTTCGCCAAGCGGATATTTTAAGTTTTCACATTCCCCTGACACGTGAAACCAGAGGTATGGTGGACGATGAATACCTGTTCCATTTTCGCAAACCCATCTTTTTTCTGATGGGTGCCCGAGGGGCTATAGCAAACATCCCATCCGTCTTGAAATACCTAGATGCGGGCAAAATTGTAGGCGCGGCATTTGATGTATTACCTATCGAGAAATTTCCGGCGCTTGGCGAAGCAGACTGGTACGCTGACCTTATTTCAAGGGATAATGTACTGCTAAGCCCACATGTTGCAGGATGGACATTCGAAAGCTATTATAAATTATCGGATATTATTGCAGATAAGATTATTGGCTTTTATAAAAAGAGATAAACAATTAAAAACTGTGCGATCAACGCAAAGTCTAACAAGAAAGCATAATGATAGCGGTTTGCATTTCGAAACACAACCTGTTTGAGTACGACGGCAATCAACAAGTTCGTTGTCAATACGCCTATCTGTACATTCCATTGAATAACTGACAACAGAACGATGGCACTATGCACAATGATAAGAGCGTAGCACAATAAAATCGCTCTATCCGCGCCAATCATATTCGGGATGGTTTTTAAATGATAATAGGAATCCTGTTGGATATCCCGAATATCAAAAGGCAAAGTGCAAATCAGCAAGAAAATAAACTTCAGCACGAAAAGCGCTTGGAATAGATGTAAATCAACTGCCAGCCCATCCAAATGCATCTCAAAAACCGGTAGACACACAGAACTTAACGTCCAGACCAAAGCAATATGAAAAATTTTCATACCCGGTAATTGGCGAAATCCGACCCATTTCCCCTTATATCGTATTATTGGAACCGAATACGCCAGACTTACTCCCCCTATTCCTATTAAGAAGAGCGAACTATATAAATGAATATGACAAACTGCATACACCAGTACGATGCATCCTATTCCACTATTCAGCCACAATAGCCATTCGTTCCTAAATATCCAGCGTGTACGTTTATATACGGAGTTCTGTGGATTCCGGGGTTTGGAAAGCAGCATACTAAAATTATACAGGAGTAAGGTTGCTGCTCCTTCTATCATCATGATAGGATAATCAAAAGGGGCGTCAAAGAATACATACGTGAGTGCAGACTGTGCGATTGCAGCACCTGCAATAAGCAGGTTGGTGTAGATTAAGAAATAGTATACTTGCTTTAGCAGCTTCATCGAACATAAAAATACGAATACATAAAGTTAAAAAATTGACATTGATAGCAAAAAAAACTAAATTAGTGCTTGTATATTCAATACGGACAGCTTTCAATAAATAAATGTCTGTATTGGATAAAAGTTAATCATTTAAATTTTGTATTTAAAAAAACATGAACCTACAGATTAAAAGTTTTGAGGAGTATCAGGAGGCGTATAAAAATAGCGTCGAAAACCCGGAAGCATTTTGGGGAGAAATTGCAGAAAACTTCTTTTGGAAACGAAAATGGACAAATGTATTAAACTGGAACTTTACCGAGCCTAACATCAAATGGTTTGAAGGAGGAAAACTTAATATCACCGAAAATTGCCTGGACCGCCACATTTACAGTCTAGGAGATAAACCTGCCATTATATGGGAACCTAATGACCCCAACGAGGCACATCGCATCCTCACCTACAAACAACTTTTAGAGAAAGTCGAAATCTTTGCGAATGTATTGAAAAACAATAACGTCGTTAAGGGAGATCGTGTATGCATATATCTTCCTATGGTACCCGAGTTGGTTATTGCCGTACTCGCGTGTGCCCGTATTGGTGCTATCCATTCCGTTGTATTTGGCGGTTTCTCAGCCCGTTCTATCGCAGACCGTATCAACGATGCTGCGTGCAAACTGGTCGTTACCTCCGATGGCGGATTCCGCGCAGGAAAAGTATTGGAATTAAAATCTATTGTGGATGACGCCCTTATGCAATGTGATTCTGTGGAACGTGTCATTGTATTAACACGTACACGCACACCGATATCCATGATAAAAGGCCGTGATGTATGGTGGGAAGACGAAATTAAAAAAGTGGAAACCCAAGGAAACCCTCCATGTCCCGCAGAAGAAATGGATGCAGAAGATCCTTTATTTGTACTCTATACATCGGGTTCTACCGGCAAACCCAAGGGTGTGGTACACACGACAGGAGGTTATATGGTTTATACAGGCTATACCTTCTCCAACGTATTTCAATACCAGCCTGGCGAGGTTTATTTCTGTACAGCCGACATCGGTTGGATTACCGGACACAGCTACATTGTTTACGGACCACTTTCCCAAGGAGCGACGTCGTTAATGTTTGAAGGGACACCGACCTATCCGGACGCCGGACGCCTCTGGGATATTGTCGATAAATATAAAGTCAATATTCTATATACAGCACCTACGGCCATTCGCTCGTTAATGGCTTTCGGAGACGAATATTTAGTGGGAAAGGATCTAAGCAGCATCAAGAAACTAGGATCTGTAGGCGAACCTATTAATGAAGAAGCTTGGCATTGGTTCGATGAAAAAATCGGAAAAGGAAAAGCACCGATTGCGGATACCTGGTGGCAAACAGAAAATGGCGGTATATTGATTGCTCCGATGGCGGGTATTTCACCGACCATCCCTAGTTACGCGATGTTACCGCTGCCGGGCGTACAGCCGTGTTTAATGGATGAAGATGGCAAAGAAATCGAGGGTAATGATGTGACTGGAAATCTGTGCATCAAGTTTCCCTGGCCGGGCATGTTACGCACGACATGGGGCGATCATGAGCGTTGCCGTCAAACCTATTTCTCTGCCTATCCAGACAAATATTTTACAGGTGATGGCTGTTATAGAAGCCCGGAAGGGTACTATAAAATTACAGGACGTGTGGATGATGTATTGAACGTTTCTGGTCACCGCATCGGTACCGCAGAGGTAGAAAATGCTATCAACATGCACTCTGATGTCGTAGAATCCGCGATAGTCGGTTATCCACATCCGGTTAAAGGGCAGGGCATTTATGCGTACGTCATTGTCGCGAACCATCATATTGATGCAGAGAGTACCCGTAAGGATATCCTACAAACCATCACACGATTGATCGGAGCTATTGCCAAACCGGATATTATTCAGTTTGTATCGGATCTACCGAAAACACGTTCGGGAAAAATTATGCGTCGTATTTTGCGGAAAATTGCCGAAGGCGAAATTGATAATTTAGGTGATACTTCTACACTGCAAGATCCGACCGTGGTCGAAGCGATCATCAAAGGAGCAGAAGAAATGAAAAAATAGCAGAAAAATTAACATCAATTAAAAAAGCCTCTCGCGAAAAACGAGAGGCTTTTATTTTTTATCCTAGAAAAGGATTAAAATTCAAATCCTACACCAAAGGAAAGAACTCGGTTGTGCAACTTTGTATTAACACCTGCAACACTTTCGACATTCATCAAATTTGCCAAACCCAAACCATATCCGCCGTTAATAAGAAAACCGTTTGCTAATTTATAACCCAATTGAAAATTTAAACCAAAGTCGACACGCTTCATCTCATCTTCTCCCGAACCAAAAGAAATATCTTCTGATTCTCCCATAAATTTCTCTTTACCAGATAGATGAAACCCAGCATACGGTCCAGCACCAACAAATATAGAGCCTGTATTTCCTGTAGGGATATAATACACCGCATTCACAGGTATATCTAGCGAGATAATATTGGTTGTAGCGTTTTCCCCCTCTTCGATCTCCATTTTGCCACCTTTCCCTTGTACAGAAAGTCCCGGTTGGATAACAAAATTCGGCGCAGCGAAGATATTTGCATAACCCGACACGTAGAAACTTGTTGCCGCACTAGTTTCAACGGAAGCATTCACTCCATTTCCACTAGCTTTTGCCACTAATTTCGGCAAGTTGACACCAGCCTTAACACCATAACTTACCTGCGCATGCGCACCTGCTGCCAATAAAAATGCAGCGCCTAATGAAAGTAAAATTTTTTTCATAATTGTTAACGTATATTAAAATTGGAAACTAATATACGACAAACAAATCACATTTCAAAAAATATATACTAATCCAAAGTAAAGGTAAATTGTTGATTCTCTTCGGTTTTATAGGCTAGATCCTGCGTCGTAGGCGAAATGGCAAATAAGGGCGAAAATGTCTTTACTTTCACGGTATTGCCATCCGGCATAAATTCCAGATAGCGCAGCCAGCCGTCGCCACCGTTTCCATGCCAACCTCCTCCCATCGCCTGCGCATTGAATGTCATTTGCGACACGGTTTTGCCAGCAGCATTCTTGTCACGTCTAAAACCTAGATGTGCGTCAAAATTATCCGGAGCACCGATATGTCCGGAAAAGACCAAACGGATATTCTTTGATGGCTTGATCAATTTCTCAAACAAAGCCGCTCCATAGTTTACGTCCTCCATTTTATAACCTTCGCTTTTTATATGCTCGCTCTTGCTGTTGAGATATGTGTGCGTTAGCAAAATCACATCTTTGTCTACATAAGGCTTTGCTTCCAATACTTGTTTCGCCCAATTGACCACCGTGTCACGTGGCGCGAACTCCAGAACCATGACCAGCCAATCTTTACCGTGTGGCGTATGAAATTCATAAAGTGCATTCACCGCACTAGATTGTCCATTCATTTGTGGTCCAATCTCCCGCAATGCACGTTGGTTCAGCCTATTTTGATTCACATTAAAATACCGGTCATAATTGGTGGAACGATATTCCGCACTTCGATAACCGAAATCATGGTTCCCCGTTGCCAACACATAAGGCACACGGTTGTCCAACGTCGCAAAAGCATTTCTTACATTTTGCCATTGCAATAAACTATTCGCTGTACCATCATTTCCTTTCAAATGAATCAAATCATTATGTTCCACCAAGTCACCGGTGCACAACACAAACTGCGTGTTCAACGTATCCACATTTTCGTATATCCATCCGGTCATCAAGTTCAGTATTCCGACATTTTTATGAAAACGTGTATACGTCTGTGGATCCGGCATCAAGATTAAAGACCAAGATTCATTATCGGTGAGCACCGGCTTATGATACTGGGCGACTACCTGAAAATAGCATAAAAATGCTAATAGGTGGAGCGATAGGCTTATTTTCTTCATGTTTTAAAAATAACAATATTTCAAAAAACAAACCGACAAATTGCGGATTTTTTGTAATTTTATAACGTTTCCAACATTATTTAAACATAAAGACTGCATGCTATTTACTGTTTTAACAGGGTTAATAACATCAAGCCTTCTCGTTCCTTTCGGCAAGCTTATTAAGACGAAATGGAGTATTTTGCTCCCGTTTATACCTGTAATTCTTTTTTTGTTCTATTTATGGCACGTGCCTGTAATAGCAAACGGAACGAATGTCATCCAACACCTGGATTGGGTTCCCAGCCTAGGTGTGAACTTCGATTTCCGCTTGGATGGTTTGTCCTTACTTTTTGCGCTGTTGATTACAGGCATTGGAACAGCCATCTTCTTTTATGGCCGCAGTTACCTAAAAGGCCATGTTTATTTTGATCGATTTTTCGCCTATCTGCTCCTTTTTATGAGTGCTATGTTAGGCGTTGTCCTCTCTAATAATATCCTTACACTATTTGTTTACTGGGAACTGACCAGTATTAGCTCATTTTTTCTCATCGGCTTCAATAACGACAGCAAGGAATCCAGAAACAGTGCACTTACTGCACTGAGCATTACAGGTCTAGGCGGTTTTTTCCTGTTGGCAGGATTAGTATTAGCAGGCAATATTGCTGGAACGTTCATTATCAGCGAACTATTTGCCCAGCATGACAAGCTGATCAACCATCAATTATATCCTTTAATTGTAGGGCTCGTATTTATTGGTGCTTTTACCAAATCAGCGCAATTCCCTTTCCATTTTTGGTTGCCGGGTGCGATGAAGGCTCCTACGCCAGTGTCGGCCTATCTTCACTCGGCAACGATGGTCAAAGCCGGTATATATCTCCTGGCTCGCTTTACCCCTATTTTAGGCAACACCGAATTGTGGAACACCACACTCATGATTGTTGGCGGTTTTACCATGGCATTTGCGGCCATACATTCTTTGTTTCGCACCGACCTAAAAAGTATTTTAGCTTATTCTACCATATCTGCGCTAGGTATTTTAACCTTTCTTTTAGGGTTAGGCACAACGGAGGCCTTTATCGCCGCAAGTGTATTCATCTTGGTGCATGCGCTATATAAAGCGACGCTATTCATGGTTACGGGGATCATCGACCATGAAACGCATACGCGTGACCTCACGAAATTAAGCGGATTGCGCAAAGTACTCATGCCGGTTTTCATCGCCGCATTATTAGCAGCGCTTTCTAGTGCCGGTCTTCCTTTGACATTCGGTTTTATCGGTAAGGATTTAATCTACGAAGCAACCTTGCATTATCATCATAACTGGGCGCTCTGGCTAACAGCACTCGCCGTCATAACCAACATCGGTTTGGTAGCCGCAGGCTTTATGGCCGGAATCAAACCATTTACCGGGAAGTTACCGCAGGAATTTGAGCAAGTACATCTCCCCTATAGGTCCATGTGGGTACCGCCGCTTATTCTCGCTATCTTAGGCTTGGTTTTCGGTGTATTTCCTGGAATTACAGGCGATTATTTCAATCATCAAACTGCAAATGCGATAGCTGGAGGAGAAACAAATATGCACCTTAAAATATGGCATGGGTTTAATACCGTACTGATTTTAAGTTTGGCTACCCTCGCCGCAGGAACAATCATCTATTTCCTGAACAAACCAAGTGAAGCTAAGTTACACGCTATTGAGCGGTTTAACAATATTTCACCACAATACATTATCACCAAGATTGGTGCTGGTATCAAACAAATGTCGGCCTGGTACACCAACGTCTTCCACAATGGATATCTTCGTTCGTATCATATCAAGATTATCCTTTTTGCAGAATTGCTGTTAGGATATAAGCTATGGTTAGGCGGTCCGATCCGTATCGATTACGCGACCTTGGCGCCTCTATCTTGGTACGAATTTGGTATTGCCGCCATCTTATTGGGTGCCATGTATCTTATTGTGACAACAAGATCACGCCTAACCGCTGTCGTGTCTACCAGTGTTATCGGATACTGTATCTGTTTGATGTTCGTATTCTACAGTGCCCCCGATTTGGCCATGACCCAGTTCACGATTGATACACTGACCACGGTATTGTTCGTATTGGTTTTATACAAACTTCCTCCCTTTATCAATTTTATGAGCCGAGGGGTTTTAATACGAGATGCTATCGTCGCGTTGGGTTTTGGGATCATTATTTCCCTTATTGCCCTACGTGTGCTTTACGAACCTAATTCAACCGTTATCAGCGACTTTTACGGCGAAAATGCTTATCTGCTCGCTAAAGGGAAAAATGTAGTCAATGTGATATTGGTAGATTTCCGTGGAATGGATACGATGTTTGAAACAGTTGTACTATCTATCGCAGCATTAGGTGTATATAGTTTGATTAAATTGCGATTGAAATCGTCGGAAAAGGAATAAAGAAATTAAGATATGAAGAGTGCTATATTACAGACGGCTACCCGGTATTTACTTCCGATATTGCTGTTATTCTCATTTTTCTTGCTCCTGCGTGGGCATTATTACCCGGGCGGTGGTTTTGTCGGTGGACTGGTCGCTTCCATTGCGTTTGTGTTGCATAGCTTTGCCAACGGCACCGAAAGCACCATGAAAATACTCCGATACAAACCATTATCATTAATACCGATTGGACTTGGTATCTCCGCGGTGAGTGTTACTTTTCCTTTGTTATTTGGGCTCCCCCCAATGACAGGCCTGTGGTTTGAAGAACCCATTCCTGTTATCGGTATGATCGGCTCCGCTCTATTTTTCGATTTAGGCGTTTATCTGGTCGTCATCGGAGTCGTTTTAACTATTTTGTTCACCATTGCGCTAAACGATTGATATGGAGTTACTATTGGTTTTAATATTAGGTTTATTATATGCTGCCGGCGTATACCTTATTCTACGTAGAAGCATGGTGAAACTTCTGTTAGGTATTATGCTATTAGGAAATGGAGCAAATATTTTAATTTTCGTCCTGGGAAAAATCACGAAAGGAAGTCCGCCCGTTATTAATGAGGCGTACAAAGTTTTTCAGGAAATCTACGCCGATCCGATACCACAAGCATTAATCCTAACAGCTATTGTCATCAGCTTTGGCTTAACGTCTTTTGCCATTGTACTGTTGAAACGTGTGTATGCGCTAGTAGATTCAGATGATTTGGACAATTTAAATACACCAGAAGAAGAAGATATATGATAGACAACCATATTTTAGCACCTATTTTCGTGCAATTATTTACGGCAATCGCCCAGCTTATCTGTTGGAGAAAAACCCTCACACAACGCTACTTGAGTGTTGGGGGAAGTTTGATTGGCCTTATGGTTGCTTTTCGGCTTTTCAGCCGTGTATACGAAGGTGGCATACTGACATTAAATGCAGCAAACTGGGACGCTCCTTTTGGGATTGTCTTTGTGGCAGATTTGCTCAGTGTAACGTTGGTATTACTTACGTCTATTGCCTGTTTTGCCGTTTCGATCTTCTCATCGGTCGGTCTTAGCAGACAGCGGATGCTCTATGGATATTTCCCAATTTTTCATTTTCTCATTATGGGTTTACATGGGGCATTCCTAACCGGCGATATTTTCAACCTGTACGTATATTTTGAGGTCATTATTATTTCTTCGTTTGTGCTGATGACCCTAGGTGGGAGGAAAGCGCAGCTGGAGGGTGCGGTGAAATACATGGCGATGAACATTCTGGCATCCATGTTTTTTCTGACCGGTATAGGCATTCTCTACGGTATTACAGGCTCTCTGAACATGGCAGATTTGTCACTCCGAATTCAGGAGGTGCAAAATAAGACGCTCGTAGGCATCACGTCCTGCTTTTTCATTATTGGCTTCGGTATCAAGTCAGCCGTATTTCCATTATACTATTGGCTTCCGTCCTCCTATCATACACCTCCATCCGCAGTTGCTGCAACCTTTGGCGGTTTGTTGACAAAAGTGGGTATCTATGCGATGCTTCGTATATTTAGCCTAATCTTCGTCCCGGACGATTTTACACGGACACTTCTAATGGCCATCGCCGTATTTACTATCCTAACCGGAGCATTTGGTGCTTTGATAAAAACAAATATACGACGGCTATTCTCTTATCTTATCGTGTGTCATATTGGTTTCATGGTTGGTGGTATTGCAATGTTCAGCAAGGCAGCGCTTATGGGTGCCGTATTTTATCTGATACATGATATTATGGTCAAAACCAATATGTTCCTCATCGCTGGACTTATCCGCCAACTGAGGGGAACCATGGATATGAACAAACTGGGCGGTTTATATGGCGACTACCCGAAAATATCACTCCTCATTGCTGTTGTCTTATTCTCCTTAGTAGGAATACCACCATTATCGGGTTTTTGGCCAAAAGTCTTTCTTTTCCAAGAGGCTTTTACACAGCATCAATACTTTTACGTAGCGGCTTTAATTATCGGTAGCTTTGTGACACTATACGTCATTGCTAAGATGTGGTCAGAAGTGTTTTGGAAAAATCCACCTGCTTCCGAGGAGATGGAGAATCTCTTTGCACCCATGCCGCCCTACAAAAAAATACTTATGGTGTTACCTATCGGGCTACTGGCACTTGCAACACTATATATAGGGCTAAATGCCGAAGCTATAGTAAAAGTAACGGACATAATATCGACACAGTTAATGGACCCTTCGGCATACATTGATGCCGTTTTGGGAAATAAAACGGATTAAGATATGATTAAGAATTTTTTAATGAACCTGCTGCTCTCGGCGATATGGGTAGCACTCACGGGATCACTTTATTACACCAATTTTTTATTTGGATTCATGCTTGGTTTCTTTGTCCTGTGGATCATGAACCGCAACGAAGCAGACCAACGGTATTTTTATCGGGTTCCGAAAATTATAAGCTTTATTTTTTATTTTCTATATGAGCTAATTAAAGCAAACCTACAGGTTGCTTTTGATGTGATTACACCAAAATATTTCTTCAAGCCGGGGATTGTCAAATACCCGATGAGTGCCCGGACAGATTTTGAAATAAACTTGTTGACGACCATGATCTCACTGACGCCGGGTACTCTTATTGTGGATATTAGCGATGACAAGAAAACGATTTATATCCATGTGATGTACTTAACAGACCCGCAGACATTTGTCAGACAGACACAAACCGGTTTGGAAAGAAGACTATTAGCTATTTTACGATGATTACACTTGAAGCATATTTCGATTACGTTATCCTGCCGATTTTATCCATTTCGGTTATGTTGGTGTTCATCCGGTTGTTTAAAGGACCCGCGGTGGTAGACCGTGTTGTCGCATTGGATTTGGTAATCACCATCGGTATTGGGATTATAACGGTATATAGCATCCGTTCGAATCAAGAAGTTTTTTTGGATGTCGCCATTATTCTTGCCCTGATTGCTTTCTTAGGTACAGTGGCTTTTGCTTATTATATAGAAAAACAAAAAGATGACTGAGATTATATTAGGAGTTTTAAGCACAGGAGGTGCACTTTCCATTTTATTCGCCTCTATCGGGATCCTGCGTATGCCCGACTTCTATTTACGCTTATCGGTAACCGTGAAAGCCTCTACGTTAGGCGTAGGCTTATTGCTCATTTGTGCCGCCATTATGTTCCCGGATATATCGGTAACTACCAAAGCTATTGCTATTATTTTCTTTTTGATCATTACAGCTCCTATTGGTGCACATATGATTGGCAGGGCAGCCTATTTCACCGGCACACCGCTTTGGAAAGGCACCATTATTGACGAGCTTGCCGGCATGTACAACGAAGAAACGCATGAGCTGGAAAGTGAGGATGAAGACGGTGATCCGGAAAATAATATCCCCAATATAGCGAAGTCGGATGAAGAAACGGAGTAGGGACGCAGTGCCTGCGTCCGTCACCTTTTGCGGAAGACAGGTTTACAAGTCACGAATTAGAAATCACGCTTAAAAAACAATACAAACCGGTGTTGACACCTCAATTTGTTTACCCGTGTCTTTCAGTTCTCCTGTTTCCTTATTGCGTTCAAAAACCGTAATATTATTTGTTCGTTGATTCGCCACGAGCAAAAAACGGCCATCGGGAGAAAGATTGAAATTCCGAGGCCCCGCTCCTCCAGTAGGGTATACTTTTTTACGTTCCAGCTTACCAGATTTGTCTACTGCGAATAGCGCAATAGTGTTGGCATCACCACGATTAGACGCGTAGATAAATTTTCCATCAGCTGAACGTTTTATTTCTGCTGCGCCATCATCTCCTTCAAAACCCTCTTCATTGATCGAAACCGTATCCACCAAGATCCAGTTTTCGCCATCCTTTTCATAATGGGCAATCTTGGCTGTCATCTCCAATAGCACATAGATGTTTTTTCCTTTCTCATCAAATACCAAATGGCGGGGACCACCTCCTGCCGGAGTCGATATGTGATTTTCCTCTACTAAGCTATAGTGATCATTCTTTTTATCTATCCGATAAATGGTAACCCTATCCGTTCCCAAATTTTGTACATATACATGCTTTTCATCCGGGCTGAAGAAGGCAGAGTGCACATGCGAAGCCTCCTGTCTTTCTTTGTTGGGACCTGTTCCCTCCTGTTGGATATGCTGTATCTTCTCAGCTAAACCACCATTATTTTCCAGTCGATACACCGATAGGGAACCTCCACCATAATTAGAAACAACAGCAATAGGATGCTGCTTGCTTACCGCGACGTGGCATGGGTAGTTTCCCTCTGTAGGCATTGCATCCATAAAGGATAAAGCGTCACCATCAAAAGTAAATGAGGACAGTGCGGCCGTACTATCTCCTGTTTCATTAACAGCGTACAACATATCTCCCTTTGCAGATCTTGCCAAGAAGGACGGGTGCTCGGTCGCAGTCGATGAATACATCGTTGCATCTCCACTATTCTTATCAAACATGTATAAATAGATACCTTGACTCCCAGCATGTGTATACGTACCGATAAACATAGGAATCTCTTGTGCTACCGACCATTGGGCTAAACAACCTAACACGAATATCATGGATGCTCTCATATTGTTGTCTTGATGAAGTAATTGATGCTAAATTACACATTTTAGTATTTGAAATCACCCCCTTTTATTTTTTAACATTTTTAACAAATTAACGTGCAAAGTTTTAGTACTTTTGAGAAGAAAGTATATAGTCAAAATTATCAACAGGGAAAATTCGGCAGAAACCCGCTATTTATGATAATTTTGCCGTGCTTAGAGGCAACGTTTTATGATGAAGAAATATATAAGTTTAGTGGGGATGGCGATTGTGGCCATCATTTGTTTGCAATCCGTGTATGCACAAGGGAGATTGGTAGACCGGGTGGTTGCCACCGTGGGCTCCAGCATTATTTTGCAATCAGATGTAGAAATGCAGTATGCACAGTATTTAGCGCAGGGAGAAAAACCGAATGACGACATGAAATGTTATGTTCTACAGCAACTTCTCACCCAAAAGCTATTATCCCAACAAGCTGCCATCGACTCCATCGAAGTATCAGAATCGGAGGTTGATGACAACTTGAACAGAAGGATGCAGATGATGGTAAGACAAGCGGGAGGAAAAGAACGTTTAGAAGAGTTTTTAAACCGTTCCCTATTACAATATAAAGAGGAGATGCGCTCTAATGTGGCAGAACAGCTAAAAGCCGATAGAATGCGCCACAGTATCGTATCCACCATAAATGTTACACCTGCGGAAGTAAAGCAATACTTTGAAAGTCTCGATCAAGATAGCCTTCCCTATTTTGATACGGAGGTAGAAATTGGTGAGGTTGTTATCAAACCGGAATTAACCAAGGAAGAAAAAGAACAATTCAGAAAGAAAGCGGAAGGATATAGACAACAGGTATTAAATGGTTCTGATTTTGGAACAGTAGCCCGATTGTATTCAGAGGATGGTTCCGCTCCGTACGGCGGGGAACTAGGGTTTGCTACTCGGGATCACTATGTAAAAGAGTTTTCCGCCATGGCGTTCAAGCTTAAAGAGGGAGAAGTTTCACCTGTATTCGAGACCCAATTTGGTTTTCACTTTTTACAAGTCCTGCAGCGACGAGGTGAGGAAGTCAATGTACGTCACGTGTTGATAAAAAAGAAACCTACATCAGCCAGTTTGCAGCGTGCAAAAGCAAAAATAGACAGTATCTATGATAAGGTTTCTGAAGGGAAACTAGCGTTTCACACAGCAGCGTCCTTACATTCAGATAACAACGAAACAAAATATTCCGGCGGGATGATTATGAACCCTGAAGATCATTCTCCTCTAATCCCGATCAACAGATTGGATAAGGAAACGTTTACCGCCATAGACCCGCTTGAGGTTGGACAATATTCTAAATCATTTCTCTCCGCAGATCAAACAGGTGAACAGGTATACAAATTCGTCTATCTTAAGTCTCGCATAGCACCACATAAAGCAAATTTGGAACAAGATTTTGCCAAGATACAGGAAGCAGCGAGTCAAGATAAGATTAACAGAAAACTTAGTGAGTGGTTTGAACAGCGTAAGGAAAACACCTTTATAGATATTAATGAAGATTTCCTTACATGCGATGTATTGAAACCATGGATGGACGAGACCAAAGAGATCTTAGCAAACAAATAAAAAAGAGGCGCTAGCCTCTTTTTTATTATCTCTCGAACATCATCTCGATAGCAACCCGCCACTGATAATCATCTTTCAATTGCCAAACACGGATATAGTTAAATTTAACAACTTTTTCTTTGGACCGTACGGTTGCTGTTCCGGAAGTGTAAGCATATTCCCCACTATATGCGCGACCTACACCAGAAGGATCTGTCGTAATTTCTATTCGCTTTTTCATTAGAAAAGCAAGTACATTTTTCTTACCTTCTATTTCTGCCTCCCACGGATAATAATAACGTACGTCGTCTGCAAGAAACTCATTGAACGCCGTTTCATTATTTGCTTTTAAGATTGTGGAAAAGAGTTCATCACTTTGTGTTACCACTTCCTCCCGCTGCTGCAGACGTACTTTAGAACGGTGCTTTAAGTACCAGGAATCGTCAGGTTCATAATAGACCAGATCCGATTTAGGTCCTTTTCCAAAATTCTCGACTTCAGCCCTTATATGTACTTTCCACTTTCCTTTTCTATCACGGCGCCAAACCGTGAGGTACTGTCCATATCTTTTTATCGCACCTATCTTTTGAAACTCCATCGGTCCCGATGTCACTCCCCAATCTAAGCTTTTGGAGACTAGCGCAAAATTTGGTTCCCACGACATGATGTCCGGTATGTTCGGTCGATTATTCAGATAATTTATAGCGTTTACCGGCGACGGAACATATAGTGTAGATTCTTTGTCTACGATAGACATAAACGCTTTGTGCGGATTCTCTCTTTTTGCTATGTTAGACGCTGTCCGATCTGCAGTAATTAAGCTTCCTACTTTATCAGGTAATTGTGCATGTACATCAGAAAATGCAATGTTGAATATTACGGTGGCTACTAACAAATAGATTTTTATCAAGTTCATTTACGCAATTTTGTCGTTTACAATCAAATCTTATTCCAAAGCGTTCCATCTTTGCTATCTTTTAATTGGACACCAATAGATTGAAGGTCTTCACGAATACGATCTGATGTTGTAAAATCTTTATTTTTCTTTGCCTCATTCCGCAGATTGATAATAATCTGCATCAATGCATCAGTATCATCGGCGTCCCCCTCTAAAGCATCATTTCTCAAACCTAAAATATCC
>Ga0079224_100004600_pt1 | contig 17928 bp, 18 predicted proteins | sample Stecom2015_FD_80414 | JGI IMG/M metagenome (GOLD analysis project Ga0079224, IMG submission 80414) | Agricultural soil microbial communities from Utah to study Nitrogen management - Steer compost 2015 | ecosystem: Environmental > Terrestrial > Soil > Agricultural land | place: USA: Utah...
CAAGACCCATCTCCAATTTGGGTTTCAACAAGCAAACCGCTTTTTCAAAGGCATTGCCTTCCAATTCGCCGAACACGAAGGCACGTTGAAACAATGGAACACCGTAGATTTGGCCTGTCAGCTGAGCAAAAATGAGTTTCGAGGACAAGTAACGGTGGACCTGCAAGTGGTTGATATGAGGAAAAGCTTGTAGATGATCGTTAGGAGCTTGTAGTATAGGGTACAGCTTGTTAGGAATTAGCTTCATGAGCTTCTTAGAGACCGAATTTCCTAAGAAGCTCATGAAGCTAATAAGCTAACCCTCTCCCATGACCCACATCCTCTCTGCTGAACAATTCTCTAAAAAAGACCTGTTGCAGCTGTTTGAAGCAGCCAAAAAACTGCAAAAGGCCAAAGCAATCACGCAAACGATGAAAGGGAAGATTTTGGCAACCGTCTTTCTGGAACCGTCCACCAGGACCAAGCTCAGCTTTGAATCCGCCATGCTCCGCCTGGGCGGGCAAGTCATTTCCATCCCGAATGCTGAATCTTCCTCGCTGCAAAAGGGAGAAAGCATCGCCGATACGGCACGGATGGTCAGCACTTTTTCGGATATCATCGCCATGCGCACTGGAGAAAAAGGCCAGGTGGCAGAATTTTCAAAGACCTCAAAAGTCCCGGTCATCAATGCCGGAGACGGTACTGGCGAACACCCCACTCAACACCTCCTGGACTTTTATACTATCTGGAAGGAACGCGGAACACTCGATGGGCTCACGCTCGGCCTCATGGGCGACTGCAAAAATAGCCGCGTCCTGCGCGGCATGGCTAAAATGGCCGCCCTTTTCGATATGAAGCTGGTCTTCATCGCCCCTGAAGAAGTCCAGGTCGAATCGGACATCCAACAATACCTCCTCGAAAGAAAACGGGAATTCAAAATGGCCAATTCGCTTACCAATGTCATCAAACACCTTGACGTCCTGGAAATAAACCGGATCCGACACGAATACTTCGCCGACAAAGAACGAGCGATGAAGATCGGGAAACAGTTCATCCTCAACCGTATCACCGTCATGAAAGGCAAAAAAAACCTGATCGTTCTCGACCCCTTACCGCGCGTTAACACGGTCCAGGAAGATGTCGACGCTCTGCCTCAGGCAAAATATTTCCAGGCGGTAGAAAACGGTCTCTACGTGAGAATGGCTTTAATCAACCAACTCCTGGCATAAAAAAAGACAAGCTTAAAACCTGCCTTTTTCTTCGTTTCTGAGAGGAAAAATTATTCTTCGTCTTCGGCGTCCAAGGTCAGGAAGGCGACTTCACCATCGTCTTCGAGTTCCAACACCACATCATCATCGACTCCGGAAAGATCAAAGTCGAACATAAATTCTCCACTATCGACTTCTTCAATTTGCTTTGCTTTGCGTGCCATAAAAAGGAAGATAAGAAATAATTTTCGATCTCATTATTATATCAAAAAACACCCTCGAAATCAATTCCTGGAAATCACCGCTGAGGGCTTTTTAGAACTCTAGCAGGTAATCCAAGGGATTTACGTACTGGCCATTCTTTAAAACTTCGAAGTGTAAATGAGGCCCCGTCGTCAGCCGTCCAGCACCCTTCGTACCGATGGCGCCTCCACTCAGAGCAATGATTTGTCCTTGTTGGACGACCTGGCCTTCCTGGACTTTGAATTCGTACACATGGCCATACACCGTCGAATAGTCGTCGCGATGCGCCAGCTGCAAATAACTATATCCGGTAGCTCCGCCATCATGAACCTTCACCACCCGCCCGGACAAGGGCGCCTTCACCGGCGTCAACTGATCGGTGGGGATATCGATGGCATTGTGCTCAATCCCAAAGCGCTTGTGATAATCTTCATCGTGAAATTGGGCGGAAATACCGAGAAGGGGTTCCACAGGCCATTGAAAGTGCTCTTCCGGAAAATCGCGGTAGGCCAGAGGTGAAATCTCTCCGGCAAGTTCTTGAATACGCCGCATAATGATTTTTTGTTCTTCAATGGCCGCTTCCAGTTCTTGTTGGAAGAATCGCTGCTCCTCCTGCTTATCTCGCAAAAGCCGCTGCTGATACGACGACTGCTCCGCCAGCACCAGCGAAGACTGAACAAGACGATCCCGATAAACCCCGAGTTGGTTTTGGATCACCATTAGCTCATTGCGCAGCACATTGAGCTGATACTGCTGCTGGGACACGAGGTTCATCTGCTCCAAAATCTGCTGCTGAATGCGCTGGAGTAAATAATCCTGGAACAGCACTTCCGAAGGAGAGGCAGTATTGGAAAAAAGCTGCGCCAAATTCACCCGACCGTCTTCCATCACAAATTCGCGTTTAATGCGGTAAAAGACGAGCATCGATCGTTCAAATTTTTTTAGAATTCCCTTCATCTCCAACGCCAAAAGCTGGTCCTGGATCTGGAGTTTTTCATGAAGCTGTTCAAGTCCTCGGATTTTGCCAGCAACGACTCCTTCCTGGTATTTCATCCGTTGGATCTGGCCGTCAATAAGCTGAAGTTGGGAATCAATCGAAGAAATATCCTGGCCCAGAGGAAAAAGGACAGCTTTGAGACCAGCAATTTCTTGCTCATTAAATTCAAACAGCTGCCGATACCCTGCCCGGAACTGGTCCTGAACGATTTTAGAAGGTACATAGGCTTCAGGTTCACTCGGAGCTTGCATCAAATCTTCCGCGCGCAGCTCTTCATCGGGATCAAACTCCAGGATCAACTCATCGGCAAAAGCCGCTCCACTAAAAAGAACCATCATGATCGCGCAGCACAAGATATGAGACCAGGAACGTCGCATGATCAAAGATTACTGCTGATAGCGCGAAAGGATCACGGACAGCACTTGGGTCGCCTGGCTGCCATAGCTGGTCCAGTTCTGCAGCAAGTTAAGAAGATCATTGAAATCAAAAAGACCGTCTTTATTGGCATCAGCCGAATAGACCAAAGGACTCAAGACGGAAAAAACATATTTCGCAACCGGTGTATGGGTCGTCCCCTGCTTCACGGCCAAAAGGAAGCTATAATCCGCTTCCTGGCTGGGAGCCATGAAAAACGTCCGGGCCGAAAGCGGATCATCGATCGCGATTTGCACAGGATTGGTGGTTTCAGCAGTCCACTGGACTTCGGTAGCAAAAGAAGGGACCCATTGAGCCATTTGTAAACCATCCAATACGGTCTTTTCATCATACTGAGATACATAACGAAGGACGGTCAGTCCATTCTCTTGGGTCGTTGATTGCGGAGCATGAGCTGCCAAGGTGGATCCGCTGGTCGTCGAAAGAGGTTGTTCCTGCTGACAAGTACTGCTGCACCCATCACCGCTGGAGGTATTGCCATCATCACATTCCTCGGAGGTTTCTACGACGGCGTTCCCACAGACCGCAACAGAGGTTTCCACCAAGCAGGCAGCGCTGCACCCATCACCATCCGTTGTATTTCCATCGTCACATTGTTCCGTGCCTTCCAGGACAGCATTTCCACAAGCTGCCACGGGCACTTCGGCAACACACACGTCACTACAGCCATCACCAGCCACGACATTTCCGTCATCGCACGTTTCAGTTCCTTCGACGATGCCATTGCCACAGACGGAGGGAAGTGCTTCTGTAATACAAACATCACTACATCCATCTCCAGCTACCACATTCCCATCGTCACACTGCTCAGTTCCTTCGACGATGCCATTGCCACAGACGGAGGGAAGCGCTTCTGTCATACAAGCATCACTACATCCATCTCCAGCTACCACATTCCCATCGTCACACTGCTCAGTTCCTTCGAGAGTCCCATTCCCACACACCCCCGGTGGGACCTCGATTAAGCAGGCGTCACTGCACCCGTCTCCATTGACGATATTCATGTCATCACACTCTTCAGGCGCTTCCAAAATGCCATTGCCACAAACAGGAGGAAGAGGCTCAAGCTGGCACAGGTCATCACAGCCATCTCCATTGACAGCATTGCCATCATCACATTGCTCAGTCCCCTCCACCATGGAATCACCGCAAAAAGGCAGGCGTTCAGAAACACACTGGTCGCTGCATCCGTCACCTGAAACGATATTCCCATCATCACAGTTTTCTCCGGCATCCATGACCCCATTTCCACACAGCTGCACATCACCATATCCACCATTCAGAACATCCGTCTGCAAACGGCCCTGGTCATACATCTGGTAAGAGATCACCACCATGATCAGTGAAAGCACTGAGAAGAGGGCGACAAGCTGACCAACACGTCTGGACATAAGGGGGGTTTAACAGGCGAAGTATAACATCGTGAAAAGAGCACCTCAAAACCTTTGCCCCAGAAAGGACTTTACTCATGATTTTTCAGTTGTTTGCCAGTGTTTTGCAGTCTGAGCTACGGAAAGAAAGAACGTACTGATACGGCAACAAAAAATCAGATTGCTGAACCAATTGAAATCCTGCCTGGATCATTTCTTCCTGTACCAATTCAGGTGAAATGCGATGCTCAAGCGGAGGACCGATCGGAGCGGTTGCAGCACGATCTATGATCACCAACTTTCCACCTGCTCTGAGGTCCTTTTTGAGATGCGAAAAATAGGAAATACGTTCAGGAATATGATGGTATACATCTATACAGAGAAGAAGGTCCACTTTTTCTTCTAAATGCGGAATGACGTCATTTTCAGGAACAAGGACCTCCACATTGATAATACCGAGACCTTCAACGCGGTTCCTAAGATACTCCGCCATTTGAGGCGAAGACTCTACAGCGATGACTTTTCCACGCTTCACTTGTTCAGCTAGGCGAATTGTAAAGTACCCGGTTCCTGGACCGATTTCGACAACAATCGCATCATCCGCCAATGCCAATGATGTCAGTACTTCAGAAGGCTTTTGCCACAGATCTCTTTCTGGATTATCAAACTTTTCCGCAAAAAGATGAGGATTATCGAACGCATGGTGAAAAGGCTGGCTCGAGTGTTCTGATGAATGATGGTTTTCGTTCATAGATGGAAAAAAGTGGCAGCACGGAAGTTTCTCTTTACTTTTTGTTTCGGTCTAGATGTATTCCTATTTCAAAATCTTCCAGCGATTGGAAACCTGTTTCAGTTGAGACCTGTTTCATGAGCGGCATACAGTCGTCGGTTCTTATCCAGAAATTTTATCACTAATCTTTGGCAGTTTATTTTTTCTCTTACTCACTAGGTAATCTACAAGTCCAGCTATGACAACCCAAAGAGCGATAATGATGTACATCGAGTTTGGGTAGTACTCCGGATACAACATTGATGAGATGGTAATTGCCAACGCAGTAACAAGGGCAATTATTATGTGAAGATATGCGATTTTTTTGTGGTTCATGAGAAGTTTGTTTCACCTCCATCTTAAAACATCCGTAAAGGCGGTTCAACAAACTCAAATTTTTCTAAAATGTAAAGGAAAATGGTGTCAAGGGGCGGACTTGAACCGCCGACCTCGGGGTTATGAATCCCGTGCTCTAACCAGCTGAGCTACCCTGACATAGGGCAAATGATCAATTCTCGAATTTTCAATGAGGGGAGCGAAATTTCTTCGTAGCGCGAACTGTGGCGTTCTCCGAAGCGCGAACTATGGAATCCAGGAGGGAGCGCGAAGGAGAATGAGCTACCCTGACAAAGCCAGTGAATTATAAAAGAGGTTTCCCTTACTGACAAATGAAAGAAGTGATAAAACCGCATTCCAGGTTGTGACAGAAAACCACAAGAATTACGATACTATCGGCACGAAAGCAATGGAAAACCCAAAAATCCCCTCTCTTTCAAAAGCCTAAAAAGTGGAGTACTTCGCTTCAAAAAACCATGAAAACCCTGCAATGATAAAAGAAGCAAAAAAGTTCCATTAATTTTTGATCCTCCCACAAACCATTCCTACTACCCCTACTATCCCCACGTACCCTACTATCCCTACCAACCCTTCCCCCATGAAATACGCAGCCTTTCTCCGGGGCATCAACGTCGGCGGTAACAAAAAAGTCCCCATGGCTGAACTGAAGAAATGCCTGGAAAAACTTGGCTTCAAAAACGTGAGGACGTTGCTGAACGGCGGCAACATCATCTTCGAAACCGACAAAACCAAGCAAGACCTACTCCGGAAGAAAATAGAGACACAGATTGAAAAAACTTTTGGTTTTCCCAGCAGGACAATTATCCGAACCATTGATGACTTGCAAAAACTCGTCGATTCCAACCCCTTCAAAGGCATCAAAGTAACGCCATCCACTCGCCTCTACGTTACCTTTCTCTCCAAAGCTGGAGGTGACTCCCCTTTTAAGGGGTCGGGGGTACGGAAGGAAGCGAAGGAGCCTTTAAAAATACCCTACATCTCCCCAGAAAAAGACTTCAAAATCCTGCAAGCATCCAACACGGAAATATGCAGCGTACTCGACCTTTCCAAAGGTGGCGGCACGATCAAAGCCATGGACATCATCGAAACCGAATACGGCAGCAATGTCACGACGAGGAATTGGAACACCATCGTCAAAATGCTGAGATAACCTAAAATGTCTGTTGAAAAGGAGAACTACTCCTATCAAACAATCTCAGACCTGAGACAAGACCATGTCCTCTCCCAAGCTTGATTCCTAAAGGAGACAAGACAAAATAGGAATACCCTCATTCTTCCCTTATGAAAAAAATTCTCATCGTCTTCATCATGGCCATCCTTGTAAGCGCCTGCTCAGGACCAAGAGACGAACAAGCGACTGAAGCAATGATGGAAAAAACCAGGAAAACCAAGGTCGACGGAAAATTCGTCAGCCCGAACCATAAAAAACAAGCAGAAGTACCATCAGCCCCTACGGACACCGAAGCAGAAACTGAATCGCAAGAATAACCATCAAAGCCCTTCTGGGATTTTTTTAATAAGCTAAGTTCCCGAGGAGGAACGATCCACGATCTTTATGGTTCCCTCGAGCCCATCCATCTCTACGATCATCCCATCCTGGAGTATTTTCGTCGCGTCTGTCACCCCAGCAATACAGGGCTTCCCGTATTCACGCGCGACGAGGGCTCCGTGCTGAAGCATTCCACCTAATTCTAAAATGATTCCTCCGGCATTGGTGAAAAGCGGGGTCCATCCCGGATCGGTTGCTTGAGCGACGAGGATCTCTCCTGGCAACAAAGGCTGCTCATCAGGATGGGCCATGACCTTCACCATACCCCGTACCTTCCCTGGAGAAATCGGCTGACCCAAGAGCTCACCGTCCTTTGCCGGTTTTTTCTTCAAACGAAGGATTCTTCCCCGTGAATCAATCAAGGGCGGAAAATGGGTAACATGTCCGATTTTTTTCATAAAGACCGTGTTTTCCTGCACCAGCTTCTTCAAGTCCAAACGAGCATTTTTCTGAGCTTTTTCCATCTGGTCGATGGTGAGCGAAAAAATATCCTCTACCCGGTCCAATCGTTTCTTTTTAACCAGCTGCTGAGCAACATTTCCCAGGCGTTTCCGAAGCAACCCCATGCTGTAAATGATGTAATACTTATGGATCTCACGTAGCCCGCCTAAAGAAACCAGCGCCGTGTAACACTTCCGAAATATCCAGGAAACACCTCGTTTTTTTGCCATTTTTAAAAATTCTTCATACGTTTGCTCACGTTCCCGCTGGGCTTTTTCAAAAATTGCATGGGGATTGTTCGTTTCATCAGTATCACCTGACATCCACTTCAGCTTCTGGAAAAAATTCGCGGGGTCTTCGCGATAACCCGGCGAAGAGAGATCAAGCTCCCGCGGTGAGCGGAACCCAAAACGTTCCATAAAGTGGTTCCATTCGGAAACAAAGGACTTGGGATACTGTTTGGCCTTCCATTTCTTCAAAAAAGTTTGAGCATCCTTCGTCTTCAGCACTTCTGGTCGGTGTGCCAAATCATACATGGCCATGCCCATTTCGATGGTGATATTGTCGGGCAAAGCCCGCTCCAAATAGACCAATCGGTTTTGGACCGACTTCGGTTCTTTCCGGAAAAGACGTTTGATGACCGATCGGGAAACCTCAGATCCCATCAAGGTGGGAAGTGAAAATTCAAAATAGCGATAATAGATATCAATCGTTGCTTCCATAAATTGCTTTAGGCTCATCTTCTTCTTTTGCAATCGATCGAGTTTCGTCAGCATTTCTTGTTCGCCTTGACGATAGATTTCTTTGTACCCTTCCGGATTCCACCAGGACCTAACTCCTCTCACAAACGGCACTAAATTATTGAGCACCAAGCGCAGCCAAAACCATCTGAAACGCTTATTGGAACGGTTCAGCATGTATTCGCTCATGTCGGTCGTACGAATGACCTCTGCCGTGAAGACATCCATCGTCGCGATCTGATTGACCAGGGCGTTCTTGGAGAGCACATCAAAATAATTCGAAAAATTCTGATACATGCGTCCCCAAAGCATACCGGCAATCCCCAGCTTCACATCGAACAGATCCGGGTCCTTCCACATTTTTATCAGCACACGATTGGCCATTTGAAAGAGATAATCGCCCCCCATCACCGACATCGGCTCATGGATCCCCTGCTTACCCAGAGTCGCGTCCCAGTACAAATACTTCTGCTCACCCGGTTGCGTTATCATCTCCGGCGGCAGAGGAAAATAAGCAGTAATCGGTCGCGCTTGAAGCAAGTACAATCGACCCCGGGAGTAGGCCCATTCGATGTCCATCGGCTTCCCAAAAACTTTCTCCACCTCCGTCACAAGCTTCGTAACCTCCAGTACTTGACCACGGCTGAGAGAAGACTGTTTGCTTTTTCGCTTGCTCAGATTCGTCCCTCCTTTTGCTTTCAATAAAATCGTAGTTGTTTTTTCAGAAATCTTTTCTTCCAGGATTTTTTGAGAAATCTTATCCACCACAAAATGATCAGGCGTGACCTGCCCGGCCACCACCGTCTCTCCGAGTCCGAAGTTGGAATTGATCACTGCCTCATCATAGGAGTTATTAAGAGGATTCAGAGAAAATGCCACTCCGGAACTTTCGGCGTCAAGCTGCTCCTGAACGATGATCGAAATGCTTGGTTTACCAACATCAAACCCCTTTTCACGCTTATAGATGAAGATGCGGTAATCAAGACAGGACACAAAAGAATTGCGCAGCGCTTTTTCGAGCATCCTTGGCGTCACTCCCAAGGTCGTCTCATAACCTCCGGCAAAAGAAGCGCCATCGAGATCTTCTTCCGGCGAAGAAGATCGAACGGCAAACAACGGAGTATCATCCATCCAGTCGACGGCCGCAAGCGCCCCTTCTACGATTTTTTTCTGCTCGGCACTGAAGGGGAAATCGCGGGATTCTTTTTTCACGGCGTCGCAGATTTTCTTGAGATCAGCGTCTTTGGCCTTCATCAGTTTTTTCCAATTCCTGGAAGCGCGGACCTTCTTGAGCCAGGGTTCAAAAAAATCCGCTGTCAGGACAAATCCCGTCGGCACTGGAAATCCCTGCCGGGTCATGGTGATCAAGGAAAAAGCCTTACCACCCACCTGCTGGAGCAAAGGGTCTTTCGGACTGGTGAGGGGAAACATCAGCGGCGCTTTTGAAGGCATCAAATAGGAAAAACAGTGAAAAAATTGTAAGTTTTTACAACGAGCACTTCAAACAATCCCTCTCGATCATCCGGGGATTCGTGGTGGGATGTTTATTTTTTTATCTCCGAATTATTCGCACCACTGATGATGAATTTGTAAATCCGATTCCACCCACTTTAAAAAAGAAAGCGGTATGCTGTTGGGGTACAATAATTTTTTTTAACTATGGCTTCCGCGAAAAAAACTTCTTCCGAAAATACCTCATCAAAAAAGAACGTTGGTCAAACCATTTGGGAATACGTCAAAAGTTTTTTCAGCTTTCTCTGGGCGCTCATCGTTTTCCTGGCTCACTGGTTCATCAAGCTCCTGGTCGGCATTTACCTGCTCATCAAATCCATCGCCTTCAGTCTCTCGGCCCTAATCGCTTCCATCGCTCTGATGATCATCGCCGTTTCTCTTTCGGTCTACCTCATCAGCCTCGGTATGGGACTGAAGGACAGCCCGAACTTCGGTGAATGGCGCGATGAAATGATCCAGCAGCATCGGCTCTACTACGAAGCTCATCAACGAGATTGGATGATGAAGGAACCCCGGGCTGCGGAAGACTACACCGTAGCGGAAGTAACGGAACAAGCTTGTACCACTGATGCCGATTGTATCGTTCCGATGGACTATGCCGTTCGATCGGTTTGCCCCTACATGAGCCGCTGTATCGAAAATAAATGTACCGTCGTCTGCCCACGTCCTTTTAACCATCCAGGACAATAATCCTCTCTCATCTATTTCCCCGGTCCATGAAAAAACTTTTTACCATCATCCTTTTGGCGTCATTGGCACTCAGTGCCTGCAACAACACTCCTCCCACTGACTCAAACCTTGATGCAAATATCGATGCAGGCGAAAACACCAATGAAAGCTCAAATACGGTTTCAGATCCCAGCAGCCCGTCAAATGCAGACCTCAGTGAAAATACGAAGTCAGATGCGAATACCGATTCAGATATAAGTACTACGGATACAATCCCAACTTCAACAGAAACAAAGAAGCAGAGGACCTACAGAAACAGAAACCCTCAAGCTTGCGAACGCATTCGCTACAAATGTGACGAAGGCCAACAAGCTTTCTCTGATACAACAGGCTGTGGTTGTGAACCAAGCGCGTAATCGAAAGAACTCCGAAACTTCACCACTTTCCATCTAGTTACCGGTCTTATTTCCTGATCCAAAATTTTCGGGCTATAATCATTCACAACTCATTTTCAAAAAATTCATGTCCAAAAGAAATTCCCTACCTAATTTCACTGAAGGTTCCATCGTGAAATCGATTTTCGGACTCTCAGTGCCGATCATCCTGGCCAACCTTTTGCAAACCGTCTATCAGCTCACCGATACCTTTTGGGTCGGTCGCCTGGGAGCGGAGGCAGTGGCCGCGGTTTCTCTGAGCTTTCCCATTGTCTTCCTCATGTTGTCCATGGGAGGAGGTCTCTTCATCGCCGGTTCCATCCTGGTAGCGCAATACAAAGGAAAAGACGACCTGCATCAGGTCGATTACGTGTCCGCCCAGACCCTGATGATGCTTGTACTAGTCACCCTCGTGCTCACTCCCATCGGCTATTTTAGCGCCGAACCGCTGATGCGCCTCATCGGCGCCGAACCAAACGTCCTAGTAGGAGCGGCCTCTTACCTGCGCATCACCTTTCTTGGCTCGGTCTTCCTCTTCGGATACTTCGCTTTCCAGGCCCTCATGCGCGGAGTGGGTGACGTGAAGACTCCGATCTATATCGTCCTTATCACGGTGATCTTGAACTTCTTTCTCGACCCGCTCTTCATCATGGGTTATGGCCCCATGCCGGCAATGGGGGTATCCGGAGCAGCACTGGCAACCGTCCTCACCCAAGGAATTGCCGCCCTCTGGGGATTGTCTCTGCTCTTCAGCGGTAAATATGGCATCCACATGAAGACGAAAAATTTCCGGCCAGACCTGCCACTGCTCAAAAAAATGTTCTTTCTGGGACTCCCCTCTTCTATCGAACAATCCGCCAGGGCAAGTGGTATGGCCCTCATTGCCTTTCTGGTCGCCAGCTTCGGAACGCTGACAGTAGCAGCCTATGGACTGGGAACTCGCGTCTTCAGCTTCGTCATCATCCCAGCAATGGGCTTCGCCATGGCGACTTCAACTCTGGTGGGCCAAAACATCGGCGCCGGAAAAGTTGACCGGGCTGAACAAATCGGAAAGACCGCCGCCGCTCTGGCATTCGGACTCCTCACTTGTGTGGGAATCATCCTTTTCTTTGTTGCGAAACCCCTGGTGACCGTCTTCATTCCCACTGATGCCGCTGTCATCGAGAGCAGTACACAATTTGTAAAAATTTTCGCTCTTTTCTTCGGAGTAATCGGACTTCAACAAACCCTTAATGGAGTTTTTATGGGCTCAGGCAACACCATCGTCTCCATGTCCATCGCCCTCGTTTCTCTGTGGGTATTCCAGTTCCCGCTTGCTTACATCCTCTCTCATCACACAAGCCTGAAGGAACTCGGAATTTGGTGGGCCTTTCCGCTCTCCGGTATTCTCGGGACCATCATCGCCATCATCTGGTTCAGGACCGGGAAATGGAAGGAAAAGAAACTGATCCAAACCAAACTCCAGGATGAGGTCGTGAAAGAGTCCATAATTGAAGAAGGGATCCAATAAAGCACAGAAAACCATCAACAATCCTCAGACCGAAGTCTTTCCGAAGCTTGAACCGTGGTGTCCGGAGATGGAGCGAAGGAAGACGAAGTCTTTCCGAAGCTCGAACCGTGGAGTCAGAGGGAGCACGAAGGGAAGGAGATGGGAGCGAAGGAAGACGAAGCCTTTCCGAAGCTCGAACTGTGGAGTCGGAAGGAGCGCGAAGGGAAGGAGATGGGAGCGAAGGAAGACGAAGTCTTTCCGAAGCCGCTCGGTAACTGGAGAAGAAGTAATGGAGGAGGTATCCCATAGTCCCCTTAGTTGCGACTTCCATCGAAAAGGAGTAAAATGAAAAATACACTTCATTCAAGACTATGAGTGATCTACTCTCCATTATCGCGGTCATCCTGGTCGTTGGCTGGTTGGTGGGATACTTCGGATTCGGTGAAGCGGTTGGATCATTTATTCATATCCTGCTGGTCATTGCGATCATTGTCGTGCTCATCCGTATTATTTCCGGGCGAAGCCCGATCCTGTGATCCGTTCATCTTCCAGGACCATCATGGCTTTCATACCCTTGCTGACAGTTTCTTTGCTTCCATTCCAGTTGTGGATGGCCTGGTAAAGACGATCAATCGGGTAGGCATATGATTCGCCAAACCGTGTTCCAGGATCATGCGTATAAAAATGCTCAGCATCATATCCGGTGATGACCAGCATATGATATGGCGGACCGCCATTTTGGAAATGAGGATTTTGCAGCTCCTTGCCAGCTGCCGGAATGATGACCGGATAGCCCAGGTCCAATAATCGTTTGATCGAAGCAACCGTGACCTGATTGCCCAGATAGACCTTGGGCTTTCTTTGGTAGTACTTGCTGGCCATCTTTGCGAGCTCCTGGATTGAAACATCGATATGATAATCATTTTTAGTGGCCCAATCGGTGAAGAGCTCGATTTCTAAACGCGCCAGATCAGGATTGAGAGCTTGATCGAGCAAATGGTATTCCAGCATGATGAGCGAAGCCTCTTCACAAGCTTCATCAAAGGGCGGTACCCATTCGGCAAAAGGCGTCTGGGTAGTAAAGGGCACCTGCAAACGCACCTCCGGAAGAAGTTCTCTTTTTGGGGCGTCCCGCAATGGATCAAATCGTTTGATGACCGGCACTGTTCTTTCGACTGACGTTCGCATGAGTTTCTGTCCGGAAAACGCGAAGATTTTTGGCCACTGTGTAAAAACAAAGACCAGGATCAACACCAGAAACATCGATAGGCCGCGACAAGGTTTTTTCATCGAAGAAAAAAGCTACACTTGATTATATCACATTTCATTGAGTAATACAATTCAGAAGCAGGCAAAAGCCCAGCAGAAAAGCAAAGCAAAGGAATTTGAAAAACTCCAAAAAAAGGATTATGATGAACGATACTCTGAATAATCTTTTTATGGAGAAGCTCAACGTCCTCTTCATCACCATCCCCTTTCTCGTGAGCGTTCACGCTCCACAGGCGGAGAAGGCTGTTTTGACGGACGAAGAATACATCAGCCGTGACCCGCAGCAATGCCAAACGATCCGTTTCGCCTGCGAAGAAGGAAAAATTCCTTTTTTCAATGATAAAGGTTGCGGCTGCACTTCAGCCCATCTTCCCCCACCCATAAAATACTGCACCGAAGAATACCGGCCGGTCTGTGGGGTTGTCCCGGTGCAATGCGTTACGACTCCCTGCGAAAATACCGCCCAGACCTTTCCCAACCGCTGCTACGCTGAAAGGGCCGGAGCGACCCATATCCAGGAAGGCCCCTGCTAATATCCTTCATTTTTTTTATGAAAACCACTTCGATTATTATCGGCGGAATACTCCTCTTTTCACTGGCAGCCTGTGACGGCGACGAAGGCAAAATCTACACCAGCCGTGATCCGGATGAGTGCAAAACACTCCTCTTCACCTGCGCCCCCGGCAGGGACCCTTTCTTCAATAACGAAGGCTGTGGCTGTGAACTGAATGGAGAGGAAATCGACCTCAACAGAGACATTAACCGACGCAACAACGACAGAGGAAATATCATCGCTCCCGAAAATACCTACGACCGTGATCCGGGGTTACAAAACCTCGACGGCGAAAACAACGACCAGCGGTTTGATGAAGACCCTCTCGAAAGAGACCTCGATCAACAACAAGAACGTCGACTGCAGAATGACTAATTCCTCTTTATGAAAAGCATATGGTCCGGCACCCTCAGCTTCGGCCTGGTACACCTCCCCGTCAATCTCTACAGCGCCTCTGTCGAGAGGAAACTCCACTTCAATTACCTGAGGAAAAAAGACCTGTGTCCGATCAAGTATGTGAAAGTCTGCAAACACACGGGAGAAGAAGTGCCCTACTCGGATATAGTGAGGGGATATGAAGTCCAAAAGGGAGATTATGTCGTGCTGGAAGAGGAAGACTTGCAGCAGGCCAGCCTGGAAAAAACGGAAACCATTGAAATCGTTGAGTTCGTTGACGCCCACGAAGTCGATGAAATCTATCTGGAAAAGCCATACTACATCGAACCGCAAAAGCAGGCTGTCAAAGCGTACGTCATTCTCCGCGAAGCCTTAAAAAAGAGTAAAAAAGTCGGAATAGCGAAATTCGTCCTCCGCACCAGAGAACACCTGGCCATCATCAAACACGAAGGCCCTCTGCTCGTCCTCAACCAGATGCGCTTCCAAAATGAAATCCGCGACCCATCAGGACTGAACATTCCTAAAACCGCCAAATATCAGAAAAAAGAACTGGACATTGCCATTCAATTGATCGAACAACTCACAAGTCCCTTTAAGCCGAAAGAATTCCACGATACTTATACTGAAAAACTGGAAAAGGTCATTAGGGCCAAAGCAAAAGGAAAACTGAAACGCCTGCGAAAAGCAAAAGCTCCCGCTAAGACCGAAGTGCCCGACTTAATGTCCAAACTTCGCGAAAGCCTGGAGAAAGCTAGGAAGAAAGAAACGGTTTGAATTCGGGAAAGTGAGAAGTGTAAGAAGTGTGCGATCATTGAGATCGAAATACAGATGCTTCTATCAATAATCCCACAACCCCCAACGTCCCCACACTTCTTACCCTTCACATGAGCCTCAAAACCTACCACCAAAAAAGAAACTTCCAGGAAACCCCGGAGCCTGAAGGAAATATCCATCAGGGCTCCGGGATGAAATTACATTTCGTCATCCACAAGCACGAAGCGTCTCATCTCCATTATGATCTGCGCTTGGAAGTGAACGGAGTTCTGAAAAGTTGGGCCATCCCCAAAGGCCCTTCGCTCAATCCCGAAGAAAAGCGACTGGCCATGATGGTCGAAGACCATCCCCTTGATTACAAAGACTTCGAAGGCACTATTCCGAAAGGAAACTACGGCGCAGGCACCGTGATGATTTGGGACCAGGGCACCTATGAACCAGTGTCGGAAGAACTCAACGACCAAAAAAAAATCGAATCCGCTCTGCGGAAAGGCAGGTTGAGCTTCATCCTCCATGGGAAAAAGCTCCACGGTGAATTTACCCTGGTGCGCTTCAGAAAAGCTGAAAAGGACAACACCTGGTTTCTGATCAAAAAATACGACGAGTACGCCCACACGGAGATAGAAAATGAAGGCATTTCAGCCGCCAGTGGCAAGACCATGAACGAAATCGCCCAGGGAAAGTCCCTGAACCTTTCCGGCGCGGTACCGTCCGCGGTCCCCGATCAAATCAAGCCGATGCTGGCCATGCTGGTGGAAGAACCTTTTGATCAGAAGAACTGGATTTATGAAATCAAGTGGGACGGCTATCGTGCCATCGCCGACATTCGAAGAAAAAAGGTGCGGCTCTATTCGCGAAACGGTGTCTCCTTCAATGACCGCTTTTATCCGATCGTAGAATCCCTGGAAAAAATTGCAGGGGAGTACGTCCTCGACGGAGAGGTCGTTGCTCTGGATGAGCAAGGAAAGGCCAGCTTTCAACAACTGCAGAACTCTCTCAAAACCGGCGAAGGAAACTTCATCTACTACGTTTTCGACATCCTCTTCGTCAACCAGTGCGACCTGCGCCAGCTGCCTCTGGTACGACGAAAAGAAATCCTCAAAAAAATCCTTCAGAATAGCCCCTCAAACATCCAATACGTCGACCATGTGGAGCGTGAAGGAACAACCTTCTTCCACGCGGCGGTAGAAAACGGTCTCGAGGGCATCATGGCCAAGGACAAACTCAGCCCTTACCTCTCAGGAAGATTTCCCCAGTGGAAAAAAATAAAAATTCTGAAACGACAAGAAGCAGTCATCGGCGGCTTCACTGAACCGCGTGGCAACCGAAAACACCTCGGGGCGGTCATCCTCGGAGTCTACGAAAAAAACAAGCTCAAGTACATCGGACACACGGGCGGAGGGTACGGCGAAGAAGACCTCAGAGAACTCCGACCTCAACTCGAGGAACGGGAAACGACAAACTGTCCCTTCGCAAAAACACCAAAACCAAATGCCAAGGTCCACTGGGTAAAACCCGAACTGGTCTGTGAAGTCAGTTTCTCCGGCTGGACCAAAGACGGCATCATGCGCCAGCCCATCTTGCTCGGACTGAGAGAAGACAAAGACCCTCAAGAAGTGGCAAAAGAAAACAGCCAGCGAAAAAAAAGCGAAAAAGCCCAGAAAAAGTATTCGGTAGAAAAAGAAGAAACGAAGGGAAAACACCGGGTAAAGCTAACACATCTCGAGAAAGTTTTCTGGCCCAAAGACGGTTACACCAAAGGAGACCTTCTGCACTACTATGAAGAGATCGCTCCCTGGATCCTTCCCTACCTCCAGGACCGGCCGCTCTCGCTGCACCGCTTCCCCAATGGCATCTATGAAGAAGGATTCTTTCAAAAGGATGTCGACCACACTCCGCCGGAGTGGGTCAAAACAGCCTCGCTCTATTCTGAATCAGGCGACAAAAATATTCGTTACGCGCTCTGTCAGGACACGGACACCTTGCTCTACCTTGCAAACCTCGCCTGTATCGAAATGAACCCCTGGAATTCGCGTCATACGAAACCGGATTTTCCCGACTACCTCGTCCTGGACATCGATCCGGAAGGCGTGGCCTTCCAGGAAGTAATAAAAGTTGCTTTGGCCAGTCATGAGATCCTCGAAAAATGCAAAATAAAAAATTTCTGTAAAACCTCCGGTATGAGTGGTCTGCACATCTTTATTCCGCTGGCAGGCAAATACCACTACGAGCAAGTCCGCGACTTCGCTTTTATTATCAATACCCTCGTACACCAACAACTGCCGGAGATCACCAGCCTGGAAAGAAACCCGGAAAAACGTCAAAAAAAAATTTACCTCGACTACTTGCAAAACCGGAGGGGACAAACCATGGCTTCCGCCTATTCCGTGCGCCCGGCCGATGGGGCCCCTGTCTCCACTCCTTTGAAATGGGAAGAAGTAAAAACCGGATTGAAGCCGGCGCAATTTCATATGAAAAACATGCTAAAACGTCTAAAAAAAGTCGGAGACCTCTGGGAAGAAACCATTGGCGCGGGGATTGATATGGAAGACGCTCTGAAAAGACTTGATCGCCTTTTACGCAAAAGCAGCTGATTATTTGGCCACCTTCAATTTAAAGCGTATAATGAAGAATTCACTTCATTTATTTTTATGGCACCAGCATCATCACATACCACCAGCAATCATGAGGAAATACAAAAATGGGCCGAAGAGCGTGGCGGGGTCCCTGCCAGCGTTGAAGGC
>Ga0079224_100004601_pt1 | contig 17928 bp, 18 predicted proteins | sample Stecom2015_FD_80414 | JGI IMG/M metagenome (GOLD analysis project Ga0079224, IMG submission 80414) | Agricultural soil microbial communities from Utah to study Nitrogen management - Steer compost 2015 | ecosystem: Environmental > Terrestrial > Soil > Agricultural land | place: USA: Utah...
ATTTTCATCTAACAGAGTTGTTAGTTTATTACAAACAGGGTTGTATGTTAACCCAGACTATTCAACCAATCTTCTACTTCCTCTTTCGTCTTTCCTGTTTTCGTTTGCAATTTTCCTAGCAATTCGTCTTCCTTACCTTCTGCATATAATAAGTCGTCGTCCGTTAAATCTGCATATTGTTGCTTAACTTTTCCTTTTAATTCGTTCCGACGACCTTTCCATGTTAATTTATTCATTGTTTCCTCCTTTTAATATATATTGTATACTTAAAGAACCAACATATCTCGCTTTTGTTCTATAATTTTTAAAATATCTTTTTTCTTTATTCAATTTCTGCGACATCATTTGTTTGTTTTTTCCTCCCTAGTCACTACGGGGAGCCAAGTAGTCAAATCCGTAAATATGCTGTTGCAGGTTTGGATGAGTATAGCACTGGGATCTCCAGAAAATCGTTTTTTATATATCCGTTTCTCCTTTTTATATTGAAAAGCATAATATACCGTGCCTATTTCCCGTTTTTGCTTCGAATTCTTCGTTTTAAAAGCCAATCCCGTTACGCTGATAAACACATCGGCATCCGGAATAGCGTCTTTCGTCAATCCATCCAGCATGCGCAAGGTAACCACCGCGGACTCTGCACAATATTTTTCGATTTTACGTTTTGGGACAGAAAGCAGCCGCGTTTTGCAATGGTCATCATAACAGACCAGCGAGCCTAAAAAATAATTGCCACTGTGAAACTCCAACGACCATAACGAACTTAAGTATCCCGCTGTCATACTTTCTGCACACAATAGTTTTAAACCATGACTTTGAAAAAACTCTCCACATGCCGCCAAGGCTTCTCCGTCTATTTGCGTAGCAGACTTTATCAATATATTATCCATAAACCTATTTCAATAATCCGTTTTGAATAGCAAATTTGATTAATGCAGGTGTATTTTTTGATTTTGTTTTATCAATTAAGCTTTGCCTATGCCCTTCTACTGTGCGTTTGCTCAAAAATAATTTCTTTGATATTTCCAGATTAGTCAATCCTTCGCCGAGCAACTCCAGTACTTCTAGCTCCCGTGAGGATAGCGACAATTTTGCCGGATCTATTTTATAAGATGGTGCGCCTTCCTTATTAATAAGCTTATCCACCAGTTTCATGGTAAGCTCTTCACACAAATAACGCCCGCCTTTGGCTACATGATTTATACAAAAAAGCATTTCATCTGCCGTGACATTTTTTACAAGATACGCCCTTGCTCCAAACTTAAAACTTTGTGCTACATATTGTTCCTCATCCAACATCGTCAATACGATGACACGTATCCCTACATTTTTTTGGTTAAATTCTCTAATCAACTGTAACCCATCTACGTTGTCCATGGTTAAGTCGGTAATTAGAATATCTGCTTCTGCCCCAGCCGCTACCAAATCCAGTATTTCTTTACCGCTCCCTAGATCTCCTACGACTTCAAAATTATCTTGAGAGTCCAAAAGCAGTTTGATACCATTTCTGACCACTAGATGATCTTCCGCCAATAATATTTTTGTCTTTTCCATTTTTGCTGCCAACCTTTACTTCCTTTTGCTTCTCATGTTCAACAATTAAGTCTATTGAATAGTTTATTTATTTTGTTTATTTATTACCAAGATCAGCTTCTTAATAAGCTTCCGGAAATAATCAGTACAATGCAAACACAAAATAGTTTGCATTAAAAAAGGAGTTGCTGAACACAACTCCTTTTTATTAAATAACAAAAACATTTACTAAAGTTTTTTCACACGTATATTCCTAAAAAAAACTTCTGAACCATGTCCCAGAAAACCAATATGTCCCGATTTTTTACTTAATCCGGGATGTTTTTTACCATCCAAAGTTCCATTTTTCGACGCCTCTGCGAGATCCCCATCTAAGATAACCACGCCATTAAGCGTTACCTTAATCTTATCCCCTTGAACACGGATCTCCTGTTCATTCCATTCGCCAATTGGCTTCATGCCTTCGCGTTTTGCCGGTATAATACCATAAGCGGAACCGTGGTATTGGTATTCTTTTAGATTTTTATAAATTTCTGCATCGTTATCTAAAATTTGAATTTCCGTACCCGCATACGCTGCATCCCCTTCTAACGGTGTACGGATACCTACGCCATTATTGGCGCCGGGCGTCAGTTTAAATTCAAAACGATATACGAAATCACTATATTCATTTTTCGTATAGAGGTTTTTGCCAAACTTAGCATCCGGGTTCGCTCTGATATAGCCTTGTGGTGTTATTTCGTAAGCAGGCGTCTCCGTCCACTTATCTAGATCATTACCGTCGAATAGCATCTCAAAGCCTTCTTTCTTTTCTTCCTCACTCAACGTATATGTTTCCTTGCGTGCCAGTTCTTTTACATATATATCCCTATACCACACCTGTGACCCGTGCGCCTGGAGCTCGATCTGCTCAACCGGGAAAATAGATTGGTTACGATCCCAATAGTTTTCGAGCGTTACATTGTCCACAACCAGCTCGCCATTTAACCACACCCAGACTTTTTCGCCTACCATACGGATTTTAAACGTGTTCCATTCTCCCAGTGGATTGTCGGCAACTTTCAACGGCTTGGATGGATCCTTCTGGTTATTGTACAGACCTCCAGAGCCAACTTCTGCTCCTACATTCGTGCGGGAGATATCCCATATCTGCACCTGTGGTGTACCCCGAAGATAAACACCTGCATCGGGTTCTTTTCCATTAGGATCCAATTTCCAGTCCACCAGCATTTCGAAATCACCATATTGCTTCACGGTAGCAATATTATCTCCTTCTCCGGAGAAAACAAGTTCACCGTTAATCGCTTTCCAATTATCGTGCATCTTTTTATCTGCTGCAGCTTGTTTTTGTTCCAATTCTTTTGGAGACATAGCCGCACGCTTAATCGGGTTCTCGACCAATCCTTTCCAGCCGGTAAGATCCGTGCCGTTAAAGATGGACAAATAACCTTCTCCTGTCGGCATTTCTGTTAGGTGTCGGACGATAGCCTCCCGTAAATAAGAACTTTCGCTGCCTGTCAAATTCTCCATCGCTTTGTTCAAGATATTACGGACGTCTGTTCCAATAAAATCATAACTGTCCGTAGCGATATTCAGTGCTGTATTGGTAGCGGCACCTTTTAGGTCCTTATCGTCCATATATTTTGCGGCAAACATCAGTGCTTGATAAGTACCGGTTGCTTGCAGACTGCTCAATACGGTACGCTTTTGTGTCGCATTTTCTGCCAGTTCAAACGCATCTTTTAACAACAGTGTTTTCTGCTCATTGGTGTGATCGCTCGCGTTGATTTGTTTAATCAAACCGTTAAAAATAGCACCAAAGTGTTCGTTAACGCGTTCAGATCGGGACAACTCGATTAATACCGGCAATGCTTCGGGATTAGACCAGTTTGCAAGCGCCAAGATCGCTGAATTTTTAAGTTCATTATTCTTCAAGAAACCTTCGACGGTTTTCAATGATTCCTCTCCACCTACACCTGCAAATACAGGAAAAAGTTTAGCAGAAGTTGGCGAAGGGTTTCGTGATGTCTCCACAGCCAACTGATTTATTTTCGCATCCTTGTCACTACGCGCCTTCAAAGCAATGACCAAAGCCTCCTGCACATAACGTGCATCACTTTCTGACGTATTTGCCAATACACCAACCAACGCGTCTACATCTTCCGTATCTACGACATTTGGCAAAGCTTTCAATGCAGCGATTTTCACATTGTTGTCACTAACTGTCAACAATGGTAAAACCACTTTAGACGAGTTTGCATTTGTACGAGTGGCCAAAACCTTAAGCAACGCCAACTGTGTTTTTGTATTTGCTCCGGCAATTGTATTGTTAATTTTTTCTACAACCTCCGGGTCTTTTGAAGACAGGAGCAATGCTTCGATAGCTTGCGTTGTGGTTTCATCGGCATCTGGCAACTCTGAGATCAGATAATCTGTACTACCATCACTAGATAGTTTAGAGAGCGTATTTAAACCGGCAATTTTTGCTCTAGTATATTTCAAGCTACTCCATGATTTTTTGATATCCGGCACTAGTGCTTCTGTACCTTCATCTGCCAAGTAATTGAGGATACTTTCCTGCACCTCTGGCGAAGATTTCCGCAAGGTACCGATGAGCTTTTTGGTATCTGCATCTGTTCCATTTTCTGCCAACAGATCCAATGCTGCCGCACGATACAGCGGATTATTGCTCACCGCTGCTTTCATAAGCTGCTTACGCGCTTTCGCGGGATTTGCTTTGGTCAACAAGATCAATGCTCCAACCTGTAATGTTGGTGCTTCTGCTTTTGCCGCTTCTTTGGCAATGACATTGGCAATCGACACAGCTTGCTTTTGCTGTCCTTCGTCCAACAAATTGTTGGCGTAATCCAATGTCAATCCACCGATATTGGTTTTATCAAATTGATAATTGACTTCTTTTAGTTTTGCCAGGAACACCGGAGCCGATTTCGTACCGGCAATTTTACTTAATGCCGTATACGCGTTACGTTGGTAATTCTCTGAAGTATATTTTGCTAACGTAGCAATAATAGCTTCTTCATCGGTTTTTGAACGCAGATCACCCAACGCACCTACGATAGCTATTGTAGTCTTTTCAGAGGCCGAAGATGCTAAGGCATTGGATAACGCCTGCGCCGCCTCTGGTGTACGGATACCGTTTAGTGCCATCGCCGCTTTATCGACTAAATATTCATCTTTCAAGTACGGAATAAGTGCATCAATCGCTTCATTTTTCGAGGCTTGTCTCATCAATTGTAATACAAAGCCTTTATTATCTTTGTCTTGCAACCTATCCAACGCCAATAGCAGTCCTTTAGAAAAGACTTCGCGCTGCGCCTCCATACCAGGCTGCATAACATAAAAGGAATAGGAATTAGCCGCATATTCCGTCGCCGCATTATTTCCTCCCTGCGGCTTCAAACCCGCAAGTAGATTTGCTACATCCTCTGCCGTGAAGTTTTGAAGTTCCTTCATGGCAGCTGTAAATTTATTTATTTCTTCAGCCGGTTGCTGGGCCAACACATCCGCAATTTTTGTTGCTGAAGTTCTGTTTGCCGGTTGCTGGGCATAAGCCGCAACTTGTATAAGCAACAGTGCTGATAATGTATTAAATACTTTCTTCATTTTTCTTCCAATAGGTTAATTTAGATAATCCAAGGACCACGCATAGGTTGATCAATTAATCTGTTCGCTGCTTCGTCATCCACAAACACTTGTTTGTCGGAGTCAAATTTCAGCGTTCGGTTTAAACGTAATGCCGCTAAGCCCAAATTAACCAAGGTAGCTGAATAATAACCATTTTGTTCATTCAACGCAAATTTCTGTCTTGTCCGGCAGGCTTCCACAAAATCGGTCATCTGCGGAGCAGGATCCGGATATTGTGCTAGTTTTCGCTCCATATCGGGGATATCGGAAACAAACCCTTTATACAATTTCCCTTTCGGCCCTTCGATATACGCCAGTCCTTCTTCCGTACCCGCACCATCCAATACAATCTGACATCCATCAGCATAGGTATAGGTAATTTTTCTCCAAGTTCCCACAGCGTCCGAATGCTGTTGAGGCGCATCCACTTCAATCGTTACAGGACTTTCTTCATCTTTGCCTAGAAAATATTGGACAGGATCTAGATAATGCTGCCCCATATCGCCTAATCCGCCACCGTCATAATCCCAATATCCGCGGAACGTAGTATGTACACGGTGCGTGCTATAGGGTTTATGTGGAGCTGGCCCCAACCACATCTCGTAGTCCAATTCTTTAGGCGCTTGCTCTATAGGTAAATCTTCTTTTCCTACCCAATAAAACTTCCAGTCAAATCCGGTATGCTTGCTGATTGTCACTTTTAATGGCCAGCCCAACATACCGGTATCCACTAATTTTTTGATTTTTTTGACCGGTACATTCATACCGTAAAAGTTGGCATCAAAGCGGAACCAAGTGTTTAATCTAAAAATATTTCCGTGTTGTGCTACCGCCTCCTTCACTTTTTTACCTTCTCCGATAGTCCGCGTCATGGGCTTTTCACACCAGATATCTTTACCAGAACGGGAGGCTTCTACAGCCATTATACCATGCCAGTGCGGAGGTGTCGCGATATGTACAATATCTACTTCGGGATTTTGAATTAGTTCCCGGAAATCATGATGTTCCGTCACCCCTCCACCGAGAGCTTTTTGTGCCAATGCCAAGTGTCGGGTATCTACATCACAAATGGCCACTGTCTTTGTGCCCGCATATTTAAAATGCCCTCTCCCCATGGCTCCTACACCGATTATTCCCTTTGTTAAGTGGTCGCTGGGTGCCAAAAAACCTTTACCGCCGAGCACATGTCTGGGCACTATCGTAAAAGCTGCCGCACCAATCAACGATTTTTTAATAAAATCGCGTCTTGAAGTGTTTTTCTCTTTCATTATCGAATTAGCAAGTTTAGTTGAAGTTTCGAATTTAGCATGTTTTATATTCAATACCTAGATTGTCACACAATTGTTGATATTTAGTTGGTATACTATCACTGATGATCATATCTACTTTAGATAACGAAGAAATCTTGCCCAAGCTCTTTCTGTCAAACTTGGAAGCGTCAGCCAACACAATGACTTTATGTGCCGACTCCATCATCCTACGATTCAATAGGGCTTCTTGCGCATTTGTTGTGGTAATCCCAAATTCCGCATCAATACCATCCACACCAAGAAATAACTTGGAGCAGAAAAAGTCACCCAATAAATCTTCGGCATAGCGCCCCGTAATAGACGAGGACGTCTTTCTAACAGGTCCACCCAACTGAATAATATCCACACTCTCGTGCTTGATAAGTTCCATTGTGACATTGATGGCGGATGTGATTACCGTTAGCCGCTCTTGCGGTACGATCTCCATAGCAAAATATTGCATCGTCGTACCCGAAGCGATAATAATGGAATCATTTGGTTCTACCAATTTAGCGGCAACTCTTCCTATGCATTTCTTTGCATCCGAATGTAAAAGAGCCTTTTCATTTATAGAACGATCCTTTTGATACGGATTCACATTGGTAGCTCCACCGTGTGTGCGAAACACGATACCTTCATCTTCTAAAAATTGTAAGTCTTTACGGATAGTAACAGAAGAAACTTTCAGTTCTTCACATAAATCAACTACAGAAACATGGCCATTTTTTTCAATCTGCTTGATTATAAATTGATGGCGTTCGACGTTATTCATAGCTCCAAGATACAAATTCAATCCGAATAGCAAATAAAATATTAAAAATATTTCAAAAAGTTTCGTTTGTTTACGTTTTTTTCTAATTTTACAACACACAAAGATATCAACGAAACGAACCAAAATGATTTTCACACGAATCGAAGCTATAAAAACAATAAAAAATGATAGCGCATGGGATATCGCCATCATCGGTGGTGGAGCAACGGGACTGGGTATTGCTGTAGACGCCGCCGCTCGAGGTTATAAAACGCTTTTGATAGAAAAGTATGACTTCGCTAAAGGCACCTCAAGCAAGAGCACTAAATTAGTGCACGGCGGTGTACGTTATTTAGCTAATGGCGATGTTAAACTGGTATATTCGGCATTAAAAGAACGCGGCTTGATCTTTCAGAACGCACCACATGTTTCTTTTGTACAGAGCTTTGTTATCCCATCCTACAGCTTATTCAGCAAATTAAAATTTCTCATCGGCCTTAAGCTATATGATTGGATGGCAGGCAGCCTACGCATTGGTAAATCAACCTTGTTAAGCAAACAGGAAGTTGCAGAAAAACTTCCTAAAGTAAAAACGAAAGGGTTACGTGGAGGTATACAGTATTTCGACGGGCAATTTGACGACGCCCGTTTAGCTATAAACCTTGCCCAGACAGCCACGGAATATGGTGCTGTAACACTCAACTACACAGAAGCAATAGCTATACGGAAAGATGCCAACGGAAAAGTAAATGGGGTTTCGTTCGTTGACAGAGAAAACGGAACAATATATGACATACAGGCTAAAGTGGTTATCAATGCTACGGGAATTTTTGTGGATGACATTCTTAAACTAGACACACCCACACATAAAAATCTTGTACGCCCTAGTCAAGGCGCGCATATTGTCATTGATCAGAAGTTTTTAGGCAATCAAGATGCCCTCATGATACCGGAAACAAGCGATGGGCGTGTTCTTTTTGGCGTTCCTTGGCATGGAAAAGTCTTGTTGGGAACGACAGACACTCCACTAAACGAGCATCAGATTGAACCCCGACCGCTGGAAGAAGAAATTGATTTCATCCTTTCTACCGCCGAGGAATATCTGGAAAATGCTCCTACCCGCGCAGACATACGTAGTGTGTTTGCCGGTTTAAGACCGCTTGCTGCCCCCACAAACGGTGATGGCAACAGTACAAAAGAAATTTCCAGAGATCATAAACTCATCAAAAGCGAATCGGGACTTATTACCATCACCGGAGGTAAATGGACAACTTATCGGAAAATGGGGGAGGAAACGGTGGATTTAGCTATTAAAACAGCAAATCTTCCCGACAGCCCCTGCAAGACCACTCAGCTGCCTTTACACGGATATACGGAAGATAAACATCCCGGACATTGGCAAGTATATGGTTCGGACATGGCTGCTATTCAAAAATTAATGGATAACAACCCGTCGTTTGCCGAAAAGATCCATAAGGATTATCCTTTTACAGTTGCCGAAGTTATCTGGGCCTGTAAAAATGAGATGATTGTAAAAGTAGAAGATTTTCTTGCCAGAAGGATTCGATTATTGCTATTGGATGCAGCAGCTTCTTTGGAAGCTGCTCCACTGGTCGCCAAAATCATGGCAGAACAATTGAGTAAAGACGACGAATGGGTAAATAAGGAGTTAGCAGATTATGAACTCTTAGTAAAAAATTATACATTGTATCCCGAAATAAGCAGCCATAGTAATCCCACGTTGGGATAAAGCCTTAAACATGTTATCCGAATGAAGAAAGAATTTATTTTAGCGCTAGACCAAGGTACGACCAGTTCCAGAGCTATCCTTTTCAATAAGAAAGGTGAAATTGAAAACATCGCTCAAAAGGAATTTACACAGATATTTCCCCAATCGGGCTGGGTTGAGCATGATGCGCAGGAAATCTGGTCGTCACAGCTCAGCGTATTAACGGAAGTTATTGCGAAAGCCAATATAAAACTGGAGGCTATCAAGGCCATCGGTATTACCAATCAACGTGAAACGACAGTCGTCTGGAACCGGAGAACTGGAGAGCCTATACATAATGCTATCGTTTGGCAAGACAGACGCACCGCAGCTTATTGCCAATCGATTGTGGAAAAAGGCCTCGCCAACACCATTCAAGAAAAAACCGGTCTTTTAATCGATGCTTACTTCTCGGCGTCCAAAATCAATTGGATCGTTACACACGTTAAAGGAGCTCGCAAATTGGCCGAAAAGAGCGAGTTGGCTTTTGGCACGATAGATTCTTGGCTCGTCTATAACTTAACGGATGGCAACAAACACATCACAGACGTTACAAATGCATCTCGTACACTGCTCTTTAACATCCATACGTTAGCATGGGACGAGGAGCTTCTGGATATCTTTGATATTCCTGCGTCCATGCTGCCTACCGTATGCGATAGTTCTGAAATATACGGAGAAACGAGCACTACGTTAGGCGCACGACCAATTCCTATTGCCGGTATTGCCGGCGATCAACAAGCCGCGTTGTTTGGTCAACTGTGCACCCAAAAGGGCATGGTCAAAAACACGTATGGAACAGGTTGCTTTTTACTGATGAACATCGGCAAAAAACCGGTTATCTCCACACATAAATTGGTAACCACTGTCGCATGGAAAATCGGCAAAGAAGTCAACTATGCCCTAGAGGGAAGTATTTTCATAGGTGGGGCCGTTGTCCAATGGTTACGTGATGAATTGGGCATTATCAAAAAAGCCAGTGAGGTCGAACAACTGGCCATGAGTGTAGAGAGTACGGATGGCGTATACTTAGTCCCTGCTTTTTCGGGCTTAGGCGCACCACATTGGAATCCTGACGCAAGAGGAACGCTTCTAGGCCTATCCCGTGGCTCCAATGACGCCCATATTGCACGAGCGGCATTGGAAAGCATTGCTTATCAAACCTACGACATACTTAAAGCGATGGAATTGGATTCTAAATCTAAAATCCGTGAGCTTCGGGTAGACGGCGGCGCCACACAAAACAGTTTCCTCATGCAGTTTCAAGCCGACATTTTAAAAACCAATGTCATTCGTCCAGCCATAACGGAAACAACCGCCATGGGGGCAGCGTTTCTTGCAGGGTTAGCGGTCGGTTTCTGGAAAGATATTGACCAATTGCAGTCTTTATGGCAAGAGGAAAGGACGTTTGTTGCCGATACAAAAAAGAAATACCAACCGCTGCTTCAAGAGTGGAAAAGAGCTACAGATACTGTAAAATTCTGGGCAGACTATAAATAAGATATTGATTTTAATCTCATTATTATGACACCTTTTTTAGCAGAGTTGATTGGCACGGCATCCATGATTTTATTGGGTGGAGGCGTTGTGGCAAATGTCGTATTGAAAGACACAAAAGGCAATAACAGCGGATGGATAGTCATCACAACAGCATGGGCAATGGCCGTATTTGTAGGTGTGACTATTGCCGGCCCTTATAGTGGCGCACATTTGAATTGGGCGGTTACCATCGCAAATCTTGCTCTCGGAAAACTTGATTTAGCAACTTCTTTATCCTATATGGCGGCACAGCTTCTAGGGGCAATGACAGGCGCTTTTATCGTATGGGTAGTTTATAAAGACCATTTCTCCCACACGGAAGATCCCGGAGCAAAACAAGCAGTATTCTGCACCGCTCCGGCAATCCGGAACCTACCCATTAACCTCATCAGTGAAATTGTGGGTACATTTGTGCTTATATTTACCATTTTGCACTTCACGGATGCGTCGCTTGGATCGGCCGATGAGAGTACCCCCATCGGTTTAGGCTCTATAGGTGCTATACCGGTTGCTTTTCTGGTGTGGGTAATTGGTCTTTCATTAGGTGGTACAACAGGATACGCTATAAATCCAGCACGCGATTTGGGCCCACGTATTATGCACGCCATGCTACCCATCCGAAACAAAGCACCATTTGATGCCGCTTACGCTTGGGTACCTATCGCTGGCCCTATCATAGGGGCGCTGATAGCCGCCACTATGTATCTTGCAATTTATTAGAACAACAGCCTATCACTATTAATCTAAAGATTTCTGAGAATGATGATAAAAAAGCAGTTTTTCAAGACAAACCTCATCATCGGCACGATAATTTTATGCAGTGCTTGTGGTTCTTTGTCTTCATTCCCCCCTTTCTCTTATGAAGGGCATCGCGGAGCACGGGGGCTTTATCCGGAGAACTCCATTGGTGCCATGAAAACAGCGATTGACTTGTCAAAAGTCACTACGTTGGAAATGGATTGTCACATCACAAAAGATAATAAGGTAGTCGTATATCACGATCATTATTTAAATCCGAAATTTGTCCAATATACCAACGGTAAACCTCTTTCGGGAAAAGACAATAAAGGGATAATATACCATTACAATTATACCGATTTAGCCCAATTTGATATTGGAAGTAAATTCTACGAAGACTTTCCCGAACAGAAGAAAGTTCCGACGGGCATTGCTTTGTTGTCCGATCTTATCGATGAAGCCGAAAGCTATGCAAAAGAAAAAAGAAGTACACCGATGTTTTACAACATTGAGACAAAGAGCAAAGAAGGGAAAGACGGCGAATACCATCCCAATCCTCAGGAATTTTCTGATCTCTTACTGCAGGTTATCATCGATAAGGGGATAGCGTCCAGAACAGTCATACAGTCCTTTGATAAACGCACCATCCAATACATTAATCGGGTTTATCCCCAGATAAAAACATCCTTTCTTATCGGAGGAGGGAACACGAAGTCGATAAAGGAGCTCGTAAAAGAACTAGGTTACAGTCCTTTCATCATCAGTCCTCATTTTTCTTTGGTTACACCAAACTTCGTCAAGGACGCTCATAAAGCCGGTATCAAAATTGTTCCATGGACAGTGAATGATAAAAAAGAAATTGAAAGATTGGAGGCTCTCCAAGTGGACGGCATTATTAGTGATTACCCTAACTTATTTTAACAAGAACCGAAAAATCCATGTTTAACATTTTCAAGCCAGCGGCACACAAACCTCAGTTAACGTCCGATAAGATAGACCCCGAATATAAAAGATTACGTCTACAGGTTTTCATCGGTATATTTATAGGGTACGCTGCTTATTATTTCGTTCGCAAGAATTCTTCATTTGCCGTCAAAGATTTACAGGATTCATTGGGCTATAGCAAGGCTGAACTAGGTTTTGCCATGTCTGCCATATCGATTGCATACGGTCTAAGCAAATTTCTCATGGGCAATGTTTCCGACCGCAGCAATGCACGGTATTTTCTGGCAACAGGGTTAATTCTTTCCGCTTTGACCATGATATTTATGGGTTTCTCGCCTTTTGCCACATCTTCTATAGGCATCATATTCGCACTTCTGTTTATCAACGGTTGGGTACAAGGCATGGGTTGGCCAGCATGCGGCCGTGTGGTGGTACACTGGTATTCCATCAAGGAACGGGGCACTGCCATGTCTATCTGGAATCTTGCACACAATGTAGGTGGTTTTTTAGTTGGTCCGTTGGCTATACTTGGGGTCGAATTGTTTATGGATTGGCAGGCACGCCTTTATTTTCCGGGCTTAGCGGCAATACTGGTGGCTTTAGTATCTGTCTTGCTGGTACGCGATACACCCCAATCCTGCGGTCTTCCACCTATTGAAGAATACAACAACGACTACCCCAAAACGTATGACAAATCGCAGGAAAAAGAATTTAGCGCGAAGGATATATTTTTTAAATATGTCTTTAACAATAAAATGTTGTGGTTTATTGCCATCGCCAATGCTTTTGTCTATTTAGTCCGCAATGGAATTATCAACTGGGCACCTACCTATCTACAGGAGGCTAAGCATTTCACAGCGTCTGAAGCGACCTGGTCGGCTTCCATCTATGAATTAGCAGCTATACCGGGCACTATTCTGTGCGGATTGATGAGCGACAGGCTGTTCAAAGGACGCCGTGCCCCCGTCACTATCATCTATATGACAATTACTTTCCTTGCAGTACTACTTTATTGGTTAACTCCGGGGGAAACAGCTTGGCTCGTAAATGGTTCACTATGGGCTATCGGCTTTTTGATTTATGGCCCCGTTATGCTCATCGGTGTACAGGCATTGGACTTGGTACCCAAAAAAGCAGCAGGTACTGCAGCGGGATTAACTGGATTGTTCGGCTACTTTATCGGAGATTTGTTGGCTAATGCAGCTCTTGGTGCCGTGGTAGACCACAGTGGATGGAACGCCAGCTTTGAGATCGTATTATTATCCTGTGGCCTGGCGATTTTATTCACCGCCTTTACCTGGAACAGAGAGAAGGTTCTTTTGAAACGATAAAACGTTTTGTCGGGCTGTTTGTTTATAAAATATATTGTAGTCCAAATAAAAAACGTCATGGCAAAAAGTATTTTCCGTCTGTTGAACAAGCTCAATAAAGTGGTATTACCTAAATTATCAGGAAAAGATCCTAGCAAATTGAGCAAATGGGAACAAGGTCTGCTTGCTTACCGTTATTACATCCTTACACGCTCGCTGGATTGATGTTTTCTATATTATATATAGAAACAAACCTTTTTCCTTATCTTTAACACGATGTCATGGATATACTTAGACAATAACGCCACCACCAAAATAGATCCGTTGGTGCTGGACACTATGCTTCCTTTTTTACAGGAGTCATACGGGAATGCCTCCAGCGTACAGCACCGAATAGGGCGTGAAGCCAACCAAGCCATAGCGTTGGCACGTGGACAAATCGCACAGAAGTTTCATGTAAAGGAGAGTGAAATTTTCTTTAATTCTGGGGCAACGGAAGGCATCAACACCGTACTTCGGGGGATAGTTCATGCCTATGCACGAAAAGGAAAGCATATTATCACTTGCCAGACTGAGCATAAGGCAGTCTTGACAACTTGTGCCCAATTAGAACGGAACGGTATCGAAATAACTTATCTGCCCGTGGATCAAAACGGTGCCATAGATTTACAGATGCTGCGGGATAGCATACGCCCGGACACCATCCTGGTATGTATCATGGCAGCTAACAACGAATCGGGCATCGTACACCCCGTCTTGGAGATAGCGCAGATCTGTCAGGAGAAGGATGTCTTGTTCTTCTGTGATGCCACGCAGCTGGTCGGCAAACAGGAAATAGATTTACAGCAGATACCCATTGACATCCTAACCTTTAGTGCACATAAATTTCACGGTCCTAAAGGCGTAGGTGCGTTGTACGTACGCCGCAAACGTAAACCAATACAGATCCCCCCGTTAATATCAGGAGGGCAACAGGAAAATGGCTTTCGCGGTGGGACCTTAAATGTTCCCAATATTGTAGGCTGTGGGAAGGCACTGGCCATAGCAAACGCCCATCCGGGGATCAAACGTTACCGGGATGAACTGGAAAGACAAATTAAGCTTCAAATTCCGGAGATCATTATTCATGGCGAGCAGGCTCCACGATTAAACAATACTAGTTTTATTGCCTTTCGACATATCAAAGCAGCCGAGATCATGACTGCTATTCCACATATCGCACTCTCTTCGGGTTCTGCCTGCACCTCTGGTCTTCTGGGTCCATCACATGTCTTGAAAGCTATGGGCGCTAGTGATGACGATGCTTTCGCCAGTGTCCGTTTTAGCTTAAGTAAATTCACCACGAAAGCGGATGTGGAACAAACTATAGGCGATCTCGTCAAGACGGTTCAGCGTCTTCGCTCCTCCTCCCCCATCTGGCAGCTTTTTAAAGACGGATTGATAACGTAATGGTAACAACACACATACATTTTTTGACATTCTCTCAACCTCCCATAATTGGAACTAAAAAAAAGAATAACGACTTTTGTAAATCAAGAAAAGGAAAACGATGAACGAATTGGTAACAATCACAGATAAAGCAAAGCAACGCATCGAGCAGATTATGCAGACAGAGAATTACGACCAGAGTTACTTTGTGCGTGTTGCAGTAGAAAGTGGTGGATGTTCCGGCCTTTCCTACAAACTATCGTTTGATAATGAAGAAAAAAAGGGGGATCAGTTTTGTGAAGACAAAGGCATTAGAATCTGTTTAGATATAAAATCTTACCTCTATTTGGCAGGAACGGAACTGGATTATTCAGACGGACTGACGGGCAAAGGGTTTGAGTTTCATAACCCGAATGCATCGCGTACCTGCGCATGCGGCGAGAGTTTCTCTGTATAATCCTATTCTACAGGATACTAATCAAAGGGAGTTGCACAAACAACTCCCTTTTTTAGTAATATTTTCAAAACATCATTTGTTTTATTAATAAAACCTTTATTTTTGCTTATAAAATTTAAAAAAATATCAATCTTCAATAACTGGATTATGATATTTTGAGCGCTAACATTTTTATGGGACGTAATTTACTAAAAACCGAACAAGCTATTACGTTTGTTAAGGGCATTTTTTCGCAGAAACTAATTCGGGTATTAAATCTTATTCCTGTCTCCTCACCTTTAGTTGTGTTGGACGGAACAGGCATCAATGAAGATCTCAATGGCATCGAACGCCCCGTGGGGTTTCCCATCAAATCATTAAACGAACAGCGAGCCGTAGTCGTACATTCCTTAGCTAAATGGAAAAGGGTTCGACTAAAAGAATTGGAAATACAACCCGGAGAGGGTATTTTGACCGATATGCGTGCTTTACGTCCAGATGAAGACTATAGTCCCATCCATTCTATCTATGTAGACCAATGGGACTGGGAAAAACATATCGACAGTCAAAATCGTACATTAACTTATCTAAAAGACACTGTATTAAAAATCTATCAGGCACTTTATGAAACAGAGCGCGAAGTAGCGCAACGGTATACCGAAAAACAGGCGGTGCTCCCCAAAGATATTCATTTCATTGCCTCCGAAGAGCTCTTAGCGAAGTATCCCAATTTAACCCCCAAGGAGCGGGAAAACGCTATTGCCAAAGAATATGGAGCTGTCTTTATCTACGGGATTGGAGGTGAGCTTAGCAATGGCTTTCCACATGATGGTCGTGCAGCTGACTATGATGATTGGAGCACCGATAATGAAAACGGGCATAAAGGTTTAAATGGCGACATATTAGTATGGAATCCTATTTTACATACCGCTTTTGAGCTTTCGTCCATGGGGATTCGGGTTGATAAAAAAGCTCTATTGCATCAATTGGAACTTAGGAGCAGTGTAGAGCGGGTAAAGCTCCCTTTCCATACGATGTTATTAAACGACCAGCTTCCTCCATCTATCGGCGGCGGTATCGGACAATCACGTGTTTGCATGTTCATGCTCAAAAAGGCGCATATCGGCGAGGTGCAAGTAAGTATATGGGATAATGAACGACGAGATATATTAGCCTCGCAAAATATTAATTTGCTGTAATTACCTATGGTGAGCCCGCAAGCTCGGTTATCGTTCAAATTTAACAAAGTGCCTGTTTACTGGCACATAGCTAATTATTATTATATTTGCGGTATTATTTGAAATAGAATAGAAAAACGATATGATTATACAACCACGTGTAAGAGGTTTTATCTGCTTAACCTCGCACCCGGAAGGAACTGCCCAGCATGTTAAGCAACAAATAGACCATATAAAATCCAAGGGTAAAATAGAAAACGGACCTAAAAAAGTTTTGGTAATCGGTGCATCCACTGGTTTTGGTTTAGCTTCGCGCATTACCGCTGCTTTTGGCTCAGACGCTGCCACAATTGGTGTATTCTTTGAAAAACCTGCCGCGCCAGGCAAACCAGGTACCGCAGGTTGGTACAATACAGCAGCCTTTGAAAACGAAGCGCATGCGGCCGGACTTTATGCAAAAAGCATCAATGGGGATGCCTTTTCTGATGAGATCAAAAAGCAAACTATTGATCTTATCAAGCAAGACCTTGGACAGGTAGATTTGATCGTTTATTCATTAGCTTCCCCTCGCCGGACCCATCCCAAAACGGGTGCAGCCCACACGTCGGTGCTGAAGCCTATCGGACAAGCTTTTACCGATAAAACGGTAGATTTCCACTCCGGTGTTGTTTCAGACATTTCTATCCAGCCAGTCGAAAGCGAAGAAGATATCAATAATACCATCGCGGTAATGGGCGGTGAAGATTGGAAGTTCTGGATAGAGCAACTGAAAGAAGCAGGTGTATTGGCAAACGGTGTAAAAACAGTTGCTTATTCGTATATCGGACCAGAGCTTACCTATCCGATCTATAGAAACGGTACAATCGGTAGAGCAAAAGATGATTTAGAAGGTACTGTACCGGTTCTCAACGATTTACTAAAAGATATAGGCGGCATTAGTTACGTTTCCGTGAATAAGGCATTGGTAACACAGTCAAGCTCTGCTATTCCCGTTGTTCCACTCTATATCTCCTTGCTCTATAAAGTTATGAAAGAGAAAGGCATACACGAAGGCACCATCGAACAAATGCAGCGGCTATTTGCAGAACGTCTCTATGCTAATGGAGAAATTCCGTTGGACGACAAAGGACGTATCCGCGTAGACGACTGGGAAATGCGGGAAGATGTACAAAAAGAAGTAGCGAAACTGTGGCAACAGATTACAACAGAAAATTTGGAACAGATCTCCGATATAGGTGGCTACCGTAATGATTTCTTTAACCTGTTCGGTTTCAATTTTGATACGGTAGATTACGAAAAGGACACAGATGAAGTTGTCGAAATACCGAGTATAAAAGAATAAGATAATCCCTATTATATAGCTGGATAAAG
>Ga0079224_100004602_pt1 | contig 17927 bp, 16 predicted proteins | sample Stecom2015_FD_80414 | JGI IMG/M metagenome (GOLD analysis project Ga0079224, IMG submission 80414) | Agricultural soil microbial communities from Utah to study Nitrogen management - Steer compost 2015 | ecosystem: Environmental > Terrestrial > Soil > Agricultural land | place: USA: Utah...
CCGCCGATCACCGACATGATCACCACTTCGCCGGAGGTCGACCAGTGGATGTACTTCGTCGCGACGTAGGGCTCGTAGATCACCATCAGAGAGCCGGCGACGCCTGCGTAAATCGCGCTGATGACGAAGCCGGCGATCTTGTAGGCGAACACGTTCACGCCCGTGTATTCGAGCCGCATCGGATTTTCCTTCACCGACCGCAGGATCAATCCGAAGGGCGAGCGGCGGATGATGAGTGCGATGAAGAAGGCGACGATCAGGATTGCCGCCGCGAAGTAGAACATCGTCAGGCCATGCATCCGCATTCCGAGCAGTGTCGGGGATGGGAGGCCCGTCAGCCCGTTGTCGCCTCCGGTCCACTGCTGCAGGGTCGACGAAAGCACTAGCGCGTGCGCCATTTCGGCGAATGCCAGGGTGAGGATCGAGAAGTAGATGCCGGTGCGGCGCAGAGTGACAACACCCAGCAGGAACGAGATCACGAGCAGGCAGGCGAACGAAAGGGCCATCGCCGGGATGATGTCCGGACCGAGATGCTTCAGCGAAAGGCCGGTGATGTAGGCGGCGGAGCCGAAGAAGGCTGCGTGACCGAACGAGAGGTAACCGGTGAAGCCCAGCAGGATGTCGAAGCCGAGCGCGAATATCGCCCAGATGACGATTTTGGTGGCCAGCGCCTCGTAGCCCGCGATCCAGACCAGCCACCACGGCATCGTCAGGACCGCCACCACGAACACGGCGAGCATGATGAAGTCGCCCCGGCGTAGCCGCACTTGCAGCCCCTTCGACCGATTCCCCACGACGGGCGGAGCGAGAGTGGTTTCTGCCGCATCGCTCATTCGAACACCCCCTTCGTGCCGAACAGACCACGCGGGCGGATCAGAAGCACGACGACGGCGACGAGATAGACCACGATCTGCTGCAGTGCCGTCAGCACGGTCTTCATTGTCGGGTCGCCTATCGCAGCGGCGAAACCGGTCGTGAAGCTGAGTGCCATGCCGAGCATGAGCGCGGCTATCAGGGCGCCGATCATGGAGCCCATGCCTCCGATCACGACAACCAGGAACGACGGTACAAGCAGCGCCATGCCGACGGTCGGCGAGACCTGGGTTATCGGTCCGCCGAAGACGCCGGCGATGCCGGCGATCAGGGCGCCGATGCCGAACACGATCGAGAAGCGCGCCGAGATGTTGACGCCGAGAAAGCGGACGATCTCGGCGTCACGCATTCCCGCTCGGACCACGAGCCCGAAGCGGGTGAACTGCAGCAAAGCGAAAATGGCGAGGATCGTCACCGCGGTCACGATGATCAGCAGGAGGCGCCACGCCGGGAAGAACGAGAAGCCCTCAAGGAAGGGCATGGGTATGCGAATGCCGGGAATCGCGTCCGGCACGACCGCCCCGGCGCCATAGAAGAGGACCTGTCCTGCACCCCAGCTCGGTAGTGCGAAGGGAATGTTGTTGGCGCCGAACATCCACTTCAGCGCCTCCTCGACGACGATGGCGACGCCGAACGTGACTAGGATCTGGTCCGTATGAGGTCGGGAATAGAAGAACTGGATCAGGCCGCGTTCCAGCGCGAGCCCGATCAGGAAGAGGATGATGGGCACGAGGAGGATGGCCCAGCCGAACCCCACACTGCCGGCGAGGAAGACCGCAAAATAGGCGGCGATCAGATAGAGCGCGCCATGGGCGAAGTTCACGACACCGAGCGTGCCGAAGATGAGGGTGAGGCCGAGCGCAATCAGCGCATAGATCGCGCCGAGCTGCAGCCCGGTCAGCATCATCAGGAAGATGCTGTTTATGGTCATCCTGCCCCCGCGACGATCATTGACGAGCGGGTGGAGCGCGGCATTGCACGCTCCGCCCAATGATGTCAGGCAGTCGGCTCGTAGGGACCGAGATCCGCCTCCGGGCCCCCGAATGCGGGCAGGTCCTCCGGATAGGTCACCTCCTCGCGCGGCACATGCTTGACGATCTCGAGCAGGTCGTACTCGTCTTGCCGTGCCGAAGGGGCCTTGCCTTCCACCACGAGAATATCGTGGAAGCATTGATGATCTTCGGCGCGATAGAGAGCGGTTCCCGGCCCGATGCCGTCGACTTCGAGGCCTTCCAGTGCCTTGATCACTTCCGGCGGATAGAAGGTGCCGGACTGCTCCACGGCGTTCGCATAGAGGAGCGTCTGCACATAGGCCGTATGGGCGGCCTGGGAGGGCGGGCGGCCATGTTCCTCCATGAAGGCCTTGATGAAGACCTGCGAACCGGGATCGTCCAGCTTCTCATTGAAGTTGGCCGTCCCGAGAACGCCTTCGATATTGTCGCCGGCACCCTGCGCCATCAGCTCCGAATAGAGTGGCACGACTACCTCGATCTGCTTGCCGTTCTTCTGCATGTCACGCATGCCGAACTGCACCGCCTGCGTCAGCGAATTGATCATGTCCTTGCCGTAGTGGTTCAGGATCAGCACGTCGGCGTCCGAATTGATCGCGGCGGTGAGGAACTGCGAGAAGTCGGTGGCGCCCAGCGGCGTCATGATGTTGTTGACGGTGGTCCAGCCCTGCTTCTCGGTCGCCTCCTTGATCGATTCGTACTGCGTGTGTCCCCAGGTGTAATCGGCGGTGAGATGATAGGCGCGCCGGTCCTTGCCGTAACGCTCGGCGATGATCGGTCCGAGGGCGATGCCGGACATGTAGGCGTTGAAGAAATGCCGGAAGCCGTAGCGGCGCCGGTCCTTGCCGGTGGTGTCGTTCGAATGCGTCAGCGCATCCATGAAGATGACGCCCTTTTCCTGGGCGAGATACTGCTGCGCCACGGCCACGGCAGAAGACGAACCACCGGAGAACATGATGACCCCGTCACGTTCGATCGCACGCTGGGCCGCCTGACGCGCGGCATCTGGGTTGGTCTGGGTGTCTCCGGAGACATACTCGATCTTCTTCCCGAGCACGCCGTTGCCCTTGAGGCTCAGCGGCTTGATCGTCTCCAGCATGCCGCCGCCCTCGTTGAGGTGCTTCACGGCGAGTTGGTAGGCGCGCAATTCGTCGGCGCCTTCGTCCGCGTACGCGCCGGTCTGGGGGACGATGAAACCGAACTTCACCGTCGATCCCTCGGTACGGGCAGGAAAGTTGCCGATCGCCTTCTGTGCCCAGGCGTTGCGGATGAAATGCATCGGGGCGGCGAGGGCGATGGACCCGGCTGCCCCAGCTCGCAAAATGCCGCGACGGCTGATTCCCTTTTCGGTGATCTTCATCTGGCTGTCCTCCCGGGGGTTTCTTGTTTTCCGCTCCGGCATCTGCCCCCGCACCGACGCCGAAAGGAGACGAAGGGGGTTCAGAGTAAATTTCTCAGGTGTGGCTGACTATAAGCTATTGGATTTCAGTGATATTTCTGTGAAGAATTAGCTGAAAACCCTTTGGGCGTGTAAAGCTTGTCAATCGTTCGACGAACCGGCCGCCGACCAACCCCGCCCGCCGGCTTGCGACTGCGGCAGCGGCGCCGTGCGCTCGGCGTCACCCAAGCGGGACTGGCGAGCCGGGTCGGCATCTCGGCGAGCTACCTGAACCTGATCGAGCACGGAAAGCGCGAGGTGGGCGGGAGCCTTCTCCGCCGGCTGGCGGAGGCGCTCGGGACGGAAGTCGGCGCACTCACGGGCCGGGAGGAGGTGGTCCTCGTCGAAGAGCTCGCCGAGTTCGTAACCGACCCGGTGTTTGGGGGCCTTGCACTCGAACCAGCCGACGCTCAGGAGATCGTGGCGAGGCAGCCAGACTGGGCGCGCGCCATGATCCGGCTGCGCCGTCACTACAGCGCCGCTGCGAGGCTGGCCGAGACGTTGTCGCAACGCCTCGCACATGACGCCACGCTCGTCCAGGCGAGCCACGAACTCCTGACCCGCCTCACCACCGTCCGCTCGTTCGCCGAGATCCTGCGGGAGCACGAGGACGTGGAGCCGGAGCGGCGGACCCGCTTCATTCAGCAGATCGCCGAGGAGGGCGCGCGGCTCGGTGACGTGGCGAAATCGGTGTTCGAGCGGCTCAGCGATTTCGACGAGAGCTTGCGACCTTCGACGCCGGCCGAAGAAGTCGATGACTTCCTCGTCGGGCACGCGCACCACTTTCCGGCGCTCGAGCACGCGGCAGAACCTTTCGGCGAGCGTTTGCGGACTACCGGAAGTGACTACGAAGGCATGCTGATCGAGCGCCTGGTCGGGCGACATGGCGTCCGGATCGGGACGATCGACGACGCTGCACCGTGGCGTCCGACCTTCGACCCTGTAGCCCGTGAACTGCGGCTGCCGATAGGCCTCGCTGCGGAGAGCCGGCGGTTCGAACTGGCCCGGCTGGTGTTCGCACTGGAACATGGTGACGTCATCTCCGCGTTCGCCGAAGATGCGCGGCTGACGACGGCCGCCGCCCGAGAGCGGGCGCGCGAGGTTCTCTCCAACTACGGCGCCGGCGCGCTTCTGCTTCCATACGAGCACTTCCGGTCGGCAGCTGAGGCAGGGCGTTACGATATCGAGCGGCTTTGCGCGCTGTTCGACGCCAGCACCGAACAGGTTTGCCATCGCCTGGTGACGCTTCGGCGGCCGGGCGCCGAGGGTGTGCCGTTCGCATTCCTGCGCGTCGACCCGGCAGGCAACATTTCCAAGCGGTTTGGTCTGCCTGGCCTCCGGCTGCCTCGTTTCGGCGGAGTTTGTCCTCTCTGGGCGGTTTATCGAAGCTTCCAGTCGCCCGGCACGATTCTAGCACAGCGCGTGTGCCTGCCGGACGGGCGCGAGTTCCTTCTGGTGGCCCGCGCCGTACTGAAGCCGCCGCGCGCATTCGGTGCCGTCTCCCAGACGTTCAGCATCATGATCGCCTGTGACGCCATGGATGCTTCGTCGACCGTCTATGGGGATGCCGCAGCGGCCACGCCGACGCTGGAGTCCGGCATCAATTGCCATCTCTGCCCACGAGAGCATTGTGCCCAACGTGCCTTTCCGCAGGTCCTGCCGGGAAGCTAGGTGGCGCTGTTCCTCCGTACCGGATCAGCCTAAGATCGGGGCCCGTCAGAATGCCGCGTCAAGCCGGCGAGCGGGGGAGGACGTCAGTGCGCCCACTGGTGCTGATCGCGGAAGACGAGCCGAACATCGTCGAGTCGCTGACCTTTCTGGTCGAGCGGGCAGGCTTTGCCGTGGTCAGCGTCAAGGACGGGGCGACGGCCTTGCAGAGCATCCAGAACCTCCGTCCGGCCCTCGTCGTGCTGGACGTGATGCTGCCGACTGTGAACGGCTTCGAGGTTCTCCAAGCGGTGAAGGGCACTCCCGATCTGAAAGACATTCCGATCCTCGTCCTCACGGCACGGGGGCAGGAAGTGGACCGGCAGCGGGCGGAGAGCCTCGGCGCTGATGCCTTCATCACGAAGCCGTTCTCGAACCGGGACGTAGTGCAACGCGTCTGCGAGCTGTCGGGCGGTGCTCCGGAACCGGAGCGTGGAGACGCCCGGTGAGGGGGCGACGTCTCACCGAGGTAGCGTTCCTTCTGCCCTGGATCGGTGCATTCCTGCTGACACCGCCGTTCGTGGTGATTCTCCAGGCCTGGTCCGAGCTTTCCGGCTTGCCGCTGTTCATCGTCTACGTGTTCACCTGCTGGATGGCTCTCATCGTCGCCGGAGGGGTGGTGTACTCGCGGCTCGACCGGCTCGATGGTGTGGACCGACCACCGGAGCGGCGGCTCGGCCGGCGCGACTCGGACTGAAGGGAGAGGTCGGTGCTGACCTCCGGCTTCGTCCTCACGCTCGCCGGGGGCTATCTGGCTCTGCTCTTCGTCCTCGCCTTCGTCACGGATCGCATGGCGGCGCGAGGGCGTGCGGGCCTCATCAGCTCGCCCATCGTCTACACGCTGTCGCTCACCGTCTATTGCACGTCGTGGACCTTCTTCGGGGCGGTCGGATCGGCTGCGCGCAATGGGCCGGAGTTCGCGACCATCTATCTCGGCCCGACCCTGGTCTTCGTCGGTGCATGGTTCCTGCTTCGCAAGCTGGTCCGGATCTCGAAGACGCACCGCATCACGTCGATCGCCGACTTCATCTCCTCGCGGTACGGAAAGAGCACGCGGATCGCGGCGATCGTGGCCTTGATCGCCGTCGCGTCGACCACTCCCTACATCGCGCTGCAGCTCAAGGCGGTGGCGACGAGCCTCGACACGTTGACGATCGGGCGTTCCGTCCTGACTGCGGAAGCGCAGGGGCTTTTCGACGACACCGCGTTCTGGGTGGCGGCCTCGATGGCGGCATTCGTGATCATCTTCGGCACCCGCAACATCGGCGCGGACGAGCACCATCCGGGGGTGGTTGCTGCCATCGCCTTCGAGTCGCTGGTGAAGCTTGCGGCGTTCATCGCCGTCGGCCTCTTCGTCGTGCTCGGGCTGAAGGCGACGGGCGCGGAGTATGCCGGGCCGCTCTGGCTCGACCCGATGCTCCGTGAAACGCCCCCCTTCCAGGCCAGCGATCCGGCCCGGTGGACCGCCATGCTGTTTCTCTCCGCGGCGGCGATCGTCTGCCTGCCGCGGCAGTTTCAGGTGACGATCGTGGAGGTTACCGACGAGCGTCACCTCAAGACGGCGAGTTGGCTATTCCCGCTGTACATGCTGCTGATGAGCCTTTTCACGGTGCCGATCGCCGTCGCCGGCCTCGGCCTGGTCGGCGATGGTGCGAACCCGGACCTGTTCGTCCTGACGGTGCCCATGAGCGTGGGCGAAGAGTGGCTGGCACTGGCCGCCTTCATCGGCGGGTTCTCGTCCGCGACTTCGATGGTGATCGTTGCCTGCATCGCGCTGTCGATCATGATCTCCAACCACATCGTCATGCCGCTCCTGCTGCGCAGCCCTTGGCTGCGGTTGCACGAGATGAGCGACCTGACCGGTCTGCTGCTCGCGGTGCGGCGCCTCTCGATCGTTCTGATCCTGTCGCTGGGCTTCATCTACTATCGTGTAAGCGCCCACTCCGACGCCCTGGCGGCGATTGGCCTCATCTCTTTCGTCGGTGCGGCGCAGTTCCTCCCGGCGATGGTCGGCGGCGTCTACTGGCGGGGAGGAACCGAACGCGGCGCCACCGCGGGGTTGATCGCCGGGTTCGTGGTGTGGACCTACACGCTGCTGCTTCCCAGCATCGTTCGGGTCGGCGGCGCGGCGACCGGATTGCTCACGGAAGGGCCGTTTGGCCTCGGTTTCCTGCGGCCGGAAGCGCTATTCCATCTCGACCGGTGGGATCCGCTCGTCCATGCCCTGTTCTGGACCCTGACGGCGAACGTGGTCGCGTATGTCGCGGTGTCGTTGGTCTCGACCCTGAAGCCGCTGGAGCAGTTGCAGGGCTCTCTGTTCGTTGACGCCTTCCGCCGCCGGCCCTTCGCGGACGCGTCGCGCGCCTGGTCTGGAGACACCGCTGTCGAGGACCTGATGGCGCTCGCGCGGCGGATCATCGGTCGCGACCATGCCTACCGGGCGTTTCGTGATTATGCGCGGAGCATGGGTCGTGACGTGCGCGAGCTGGTCGCCGACGCTGCCTTGATCTCATTCGTCGAACGACAGCTGGCTGGCTCGATCGGCGCAGCCTCCGCGCGCGTGCTCGTTCTACGGATCGCCGGTGGCGAGACGATCAGCCTCGACGAAGTCATCACCATCCTCGACGAGACGCAGCAGGCGATCGAGTATGGCCGCCAGCTCGAGCAGAAGTCGGCCGAGCTGGAGGCGACGGCCGAACAGCTGCGGCGCGCCAACACTCAGCTCAAGCAAATCGACACGATGAAAGACGACTTCCTGAACCGGGTCAGCCATGAACTCCGGACACCGATGACTTCGATCCGCTCGTTCGCAGAGGTGCTGCTGGAGGAGGAGGGGCTGACGCAGGAGGATCGGGAGCGCTTCGTCGGCATCATCCACCAGGAATCGCTACGGCTGACACGCCTGCTGGACGAGATTCTTGACCTCAACCGAATGGATGCCGGGGATTTGGACTTGCGGCTCGTCCGGCTCGATCCGGCCACGACCCTTCACGAGTCGGTGGCGGCGATGGCCGGCTTCGCGCACCAGCGCGGAGTGACGTTGGAAGATGCGGTTCCGGCAAAGCTGCCGGAAGTGATCGCGGATGCCGATCGGCTGAAACAGGTGCTGATCAACCTGATCCACAACGCGATCAAGTTTAACGATGCGAGAGAGCCCGAAGTGCGCGTGTCGGCGGAGGTGTCCGGCAGGGAGGTCGTGCTGTCGGTTTCGGACAATGGGCCGGGCGTTCCCGCCGCCGATCAGACCGTGCTGTTCAGAAAGCTCCCGCGGCGGGGCGGCGAACGCGAAGGCAGCGGCCTTGGCCTCGCGATCTGCAGGCAGATCGTCGAAGCCCATCGTGGCCGTATAGAGCTTCGGCCGGGGGTGGGGAAGGGAGCTCGTTTCGAGGTCGTGCTGCCGCAGGCGACCACAAAGAACGAGGCCTCGTCCCTCCCGGCGGCCGTCGCTTCCGCAGGGTCCTGATGCGGCTGCCTTCGCTATTCCTCGTTGCGCATCTCGGCGAAGACTTCCTTCGCCGTGATCATTGCCTCGCGGACGAGCGGGACGCCGATGTAGCCGGAAAGGTGCAGGAGAACCTCGGAGAGCTCGTCTTCGGTCCAGCCCTGACGCCGCGCCATGCGCAGATGCAGCGCCAGCTCCGGCCAGCGGCCGGTGGCGGTGTCCGAGACCACGCAGATGAGCGCGCGGGTCTTGAGGTCGAGACCGGGGCGGGTCCAGAGGAGCCCGAACACCGCCTCGCTCGCATAGTCCCCGAACTTCTTCATGATCGGGTCGTCGTAGATGTTCGCGATCTTGTTGACGAGGGTCTCTCCCATCAACTCGCCGCGGATCTGGCGGCCCTTCTTCAGCGTTTCGCTCTCTGACATTCTTGTTCTCCGTTGCGTGTTAGAGGCTCAGCGTAGCGCTCGGATGCGAGCGCCGTCTATTCGCCTTCGATCGCCTTGATGACGGCCGTGTAGTAGCGGTCCCCGTAGCCCATGTCCCGGGTCTGCTCGAGCAGACGCTGCGTGGTCTTCGCGCTGGCAAGGTCGAGGCCGCTCTCCTCCGCGAGGCGCAGCGCGTAGCTAAGATCCTTGAGGATATAGGTGGTGGGGAAGGCGCCTTCCTTCGGGTGGATGTCCGGCAGCATCGACTTCATGCCGTGGTTGCGCAGCACGAAGCTGTCGGACGAGCTCTTCGCCATCGTCTCGAACAGCACCTTGCCGTCCACCGCGCCGGACTTGTGCGCGACCGCGAGCGCCTCTGCGATCGCTACCACGGTCTGGGCTACGACCATGTTGTTCATGAGCTTGACGGCCTGACCCGCACCGACCTGGCCGCAATGCGTGATCTCGGTGCCCATGCAGGCGAGCAGAGGCTGGACGCGCTCGTACGCTTCGGTCGAGCCGCCGACCATGATGCTGAGCGTGCCGTCGATTGCGGCCTGTGCCGTCCTCGCCACCGGGGCATCGACGAAATCGACGCCTTTTGCGGCAAGCGCCTCCGCCAGTTCTTTGGCGAGGGTCACCGGTGCGGTGCTGCAATCGACCACCGTCTGGCCGGCGCGGCTGCTGGCGAGAATGCCGGCCTCGCCGAGAACCACCTCACGGACCTGTGGCTCGCCCGGCAGCGAGAGCAGGACGATGTCGCAGCGCGACGTCAGGTCGGCGATCGAAGCGGCGGATTCTACCCCGTCCCGGCTGAGCCGCTGCAGCGGCTCCGGTCGCATATCGAATGCCAGCACCGGGCGTCCGCTCTTCTTCGCGAGGTTACGGCACATCGGTTCACCCATGACGCCGAGGCCGATGAAGCCCACCATCTGTCCTGTTTCCATCTTGCCGCTTCCCTCCTATCGTGACGCGGCCGGTCGGCGCGGCGGCGCGACGCGGCGGTTCTGGTGCCAAGGAGAAGACAACATGCTGCTTTCCGGGATCAAGGTCGTCGAAGTCGGTCAGGCTCTCGCCGGTCCGCTGGCAGGCGTGATCATGGCGGACATGGGCGCCGACGTGATCAAGATCGAGAAGCCGGACGGCGGCGACGACGGGCGCGGGTGGGGCCCTCCGTTCGTCGAAGGCACCTCGGTCTTCTTCCACGCCATGAACCGGAACAAGCGGTCCGTCACGCTCGACATCAAAGATGCGGGCGACGTCGAGAAGCTGAAGGCGCTGGTGGGCGAGGCCGACATCCTGATCCAGAACCTCCGGCCCGGGATCGTGGACGAGCTCGGCATCGGCCCGGACGTGATGATGAAGGTCAACCCCCGCCTGATCTATTGCTCGATCTGGGCGTTCGGACACACCGGTCCAATGCGCGGCAATCCCGGCTTCGATCCGCTGCTCCAGGCATTCGGCGCGGTGATGACGCTGACCGGCCGCCCTGAGGACCCTCCGACGTTCCAGGCGCCTGCCATCAACGACAAGGCGACCGGCATGTGGTGCGTGATCGGCGCCCTCGCGGCGCTGCAGCAGCGGCACCGCACCGGCAAGGGCTGCGTGATCGACACCTCGCTGTTCGAGGCGGCGGTCGCCTGGGTCGAGACCCAGATCAACGGCTACAAGGTGACGGGTACGGTGCCGCCGCGGCACGGTACCGGCAGTGCCAATCTCGTTCCCTACCAGATCTTCGAGACGGCCGATCGACCGGTCTGCATCGCTGCCGGCAATCCGCGCCTGTTCGCGAAGTTCTGCCAGGTGATGGGTCATCCGGAATGGGTAGACGACGAGCGTTTCTCAACCGGCCCGAAGCGTTCCGAGAACCGGAAGGCGTTGGTGGGATTGATCGAGCCGATCCTGAGGACCGCGACACGCGCCGAATGGATCGAGCGGTTCGAGGCGGCAGGGGTGCCGGTGGCGCCTCTCAACGACATTCCGGAGCTGGTCGCTTCGGAGCAAATGGCGGCAATGGACATGGCCCGGACGCTGCCGGGCAGAGGCCTCGAAGTGATCGGGCTGCCGTTCTCGATCGACAAGGAACGTCCGCGGCCGACGCGCGGCGCCCCGAAGCTCGGCGAGCACAACGACGAGGTTTTCGGCACATTTGAGGCGGCGGCGGACGGTGACGACTGATTGGACGGCGGGCGCCGCGTGAACGACAGCTCATCCGAAGCGTCATCTCCTCGCTCCGATCGGGTCAACAGAGCCAAGCCCGGCGGAGGACAGAAATCTGCCCTTTACGGGTTTCTGTTCGTCTCGGCCCTCGCGCTCGCCAGCGCCGTGCTGTGCTACCTGATCAGGGGACCGGAGGTGTTCGCCGAGGTCGTCGGCGCACAGGGCGATTTCCTGCTGGACGTGATCCCGCGGGTCGGCGCCGGCATCTTCCTGGTCGGGTTCCTCACGGTTCTGATCCCGCCGGAGCCGATCGCGAAGCTCCTGGGCGAGGGCTCCGGGCTGAAGGGGCTGCTGATTGCGACGGCCGCGGGTGTTGCGACACCCGGCGGCCCCTGGGTGATCTTTCCGATCGTGACTCTGTTCTCCCGGTCGGGCGCCGATCTCGGCGCATGCGTGACGTATGTGACGGCGTGGGGCCTGCTCAGCTTCCAGCGCCTCCTGGTCTGGGAGATCGCATTCCTTGGCGTCGATGTCTCGCTGGTCCGGTATACGTCCGGGCTCGCCGTTCCGATCGTCGCGGGCCTTCTCGCGCGGCGCTTCATGGCTATGGTCGACGGACCGCGGCCGGCGAGGGGCTAGAAGATGTCCGCTTCCCTGCTCCTGGTCTGGGCGATCGCGTTCGTCGCGGCGGGCGCGGTCGCCGTCATGCCGGACAAGAGCTTCTCGAAGGCTCTCGGGATTTCCTGGCGGCAGGCGCTCCGTGTCACGCCGATCGTCCTACCGGCTATCATCGCCGCCGGCTTCCTCGCTGCCCTGCTGCCGGAACGTCTGATCGCCGGACTTATCGGGGCGGAAAGTGGCGTCACCGGCGTGCTGGCGGCTTCATTCATCGGCGCGGTCATCCCGACCGGGCCGATGGTGGTGATGCCGATCGCGGCGGCGCTGCTCAAGGCGGGCGGCGGCGTGCCGCAGATCTGCGCGCTCGTGAGCGCGTGGTCGATCATGAACCTGCACCGGCTGTTTCTCTGGGAGTTGCCGATGTTGGGAGGACCGTTCACGTGGCGGCGCTTCGCCACCGGCCTGCTGCTGGCGCCCCTCACCGCATGCGTCGCGCAGCTTATCCTGCTGGCAGGTTGACGCGCGCTTGCTTGCTTCGCTCGACGATGCGGTTATCTTCGCGATCGAGCCTGCATCGCTAAAAGCCGAAACGGAAGTCCCATGCCAACGCTCGTTCTTCTTCGTCATGGCCAGAGCATCTGGAATCTCGAGAACCGGTTCACGGGATGGACCGATGTCGATCTCACCGAAGCCGGTCGAGAGGAAGCCCGCCGTTCCGGCCGTGCGCTGAAGGAGGCCGGGTTCGACTTCGACATCTGCTACACTTCCGTGCTCAAGCGGGCGATCCGCACCCTCTGGATCGCCATGGACGAAATGGACCGGATGTGGCTTCCGGTCATTCGCCACTGGCGTCTCAACGAGCGGCACTATGGGGCCTTGCAGGGCCTCAACAAGGCCGAGACGGCCAAGAAGCACAGCGACGAGCAGGTCTTCATATGGCGGCGGAGCTTCGACACGCCGCCGCCGGCGCTCACTCCCGACGACGAGCGCTACCCGGTCAACGATCGCCGCTACGCGGATGTCGGCCGGGAGAACATCCCGCTGACGGAAAGCCTGAAGGACACCATCGCTCGCGTGCTGCCTTACTGGGAATCCGAGATCGCACCCCGGGTCCGGTCCGGCGATCGGGTCCTCATCGCGGCGCACGGCAACAGTTTGCGGGCACTGGTGAAGCATCTGGACAGTGTGCCGGACGCAGAGATTCCGAAGGTGGAGATCCCTACCGGCGTGCCGCTCGTCTACGAACTCGATGACGACCTGAAGCCGCTCAAGCATTATTATCTGGAATAGCGCTTCAGCCATTCGCGGCGGTCTTCGAGGGGGGAGATGTCGGAGCCGGTTCTGCTGGAACGGGAGGGGGCGGTCGCGATCGTGACGCTGAACCGGCCGGAAAAGCGGAACGTTCTGGACACGTCGCTGCGCGAGGCCCTCTACGGGGTGCTCGGCGCATGCCTGACGGACGCAGCCGTTCGGGTGGTCGTTCTGACGGCCAACGGAGATTTCTGCGCGGGCGGTGCCCTTGAGACCTATGGTGACATCACTGTAGTGCACGCCCGCCGCCGGCTTCAGGAAAGTCATCAGATACTCCGGGCCCTGATCGAGGGGCCCAAACCCGTCGTCGCGGCGGTGGAGGGTGCGGCCATCGGCGCCGGGACCGGATTGGCTTTGGCCTGCGACCATATCGTGGCGGGAGCATCTGCTTGCTTTTCCCCTTCTTCGGCACGGTTCGCTGCCATGCCGGATTGGGCCCTGCTCTTCACCTTGCCGCGCCGCATCGGCTTTGCGAAGTCACGCGAATTGTTCCTGTTCGGCGGAGCGGTCGAGGCCGAAGCCGCGCTGCAGATGTCGCTCGTCGACGCAGTCGTGCCGGAAGGTCGGGCGAGGGCGGCCGCGGTCGAAAGGGCAAACCGACTCGCGGACTTCCCGCCGCTCGCCGTCAAGATCACCAAAGCCGCGGTGAACGGACTCGACCAGAATCTGGAATCGGTGCTGCACGCGGAGCTCGAAGGACAGCCCTACCTCTTCCGATCCCAGGACTTCCGCGAAGCGGTATCGGCATTCAAGGAACGGCGGCCGCCCGAATTCCAGGGCAAGTGACGCCTGCGAGGGAGAAGACCATGAACCAGCTTTCCGGCGCCGAGGCGGTCGTACGCATGCTCCGCCTTCACGGCGTCGAGCACGTGTTCGGACTTTGCGGCGATACCAGCCTCCCGTTCTATGATGCGCTCTATCGCACCGGCAGCGACATCCGCCACATCCTGGCACGGGATGAACGATCGGCCGCCTACATGGCGGATGGCTATGCCAGGGTCACGGGCAAGGTGGGCGTGTGCGAAGGGCCAAGCGGTGGCGGCGCCACCTACATTCTGCCGGGGGTCGTCGAGGCGAACGAATCATCGATCCCGGTGCTCGCATTGACCACCGACATCGCGGTCGGCAGTCGCGGGAAATTCACCCTGACCGAGCTGGATCAGGAGGCGCTGTTCCGCCCGCTGTGCAAATGGAACCGGGTCGCGGACACCGCCCGGAGCCTGCCCGGACTGTTCCGCACCGCCTTTCGTGCAATGACCACGGGGAAGCCGGGTGCTGCACATATTGGCCTGCCGTTCGATGTGCAGAACGACCCGGTCGACGAAGGCGACATCTGGGCCGATCCGACGTTCGGTCGCTACCCCGCCCTCCCGGTAGCCGGGGATCCTGACGCGGTGGCGGCGGCGGCCGACCTGTTGCTGGCGGCCAGGCGGCCGATCTTCGTCTGCGGCGGCGGCATCGTGATCTCCGGCGCCGAGGAGGCATTGCGCCGAGTCGCGGAGGCGGCGGGTGCGATGGTCGCGACGACGATCAGCGGGCAGGGCAGCATCTCCGACGAGCATCCGCTCGCCGTCGGCGTTGTCGGTAGCAACGGCGGGGTGATCCAGACCCGGGAGCTGGTCGATGCCGCGGACCTCGTGGTCTTCGTCGGCTGCCGCGCGGGCTCGGTGACGACGGAGCGCTGGCGGCATCCGGTTCCGGGAAGGACGAAGGTGATCCACATCGACGTGGACCCGGGCGTCCTAGGCGTCAGCTACGAGACGGAAGTGTCGATCGCGGGCGATGCGCGCTTGACGCTCGAAGCGCTGGCGCGTGCGATCGGTGAAGGGGGCGGGACAGGAGGGGATGCCCACGCCCTGGTAGTGGAGGCTCGGCGTTCCAAGCGAGACGCCTTCCGCCTCCTCGCGCAGTCCGAAGATCGGCCGATCCGGCCGGAACGCGTCGTCGCGGACCTCCAGGCTGTGCTTGACCCGGACGCTACCGTGGTCTGTGATCCGGGGACCCCATGCCCCTACTTCTCCGCCTACTACGATCAGAGGACAACCGGCCGACACTTCATTTCGAACCGGGCCCACGGCGCGCTCGGCTATGCGTTGTCGGCGTCGCTCGGCGCACACATCGGCCGCCCCGGGGTAAAAACCGTGGCGGTAATGGGCGACGGCTCGTTCGGCTTCACCGTCGGTGAACTCGAGACGGTGGTTCGCCTCGGCGCACCGATAACCTTCGTAGTGATCTCAAACGCCGCCTTCGGCTGGATCAAGGCGGGGCAGCGGCACGGCTACGACAGCCGCTTCTATTCGGTCGACTTTTCCCGCACCAACCATGCTGCGGTCGCGGAGGCTTTCGGCGTCAGGTCGTGGCGAGTCGAGGACCCGGCTCGCCTCCGTGCAGTCTTGGCGGAGGCGGTCGAAGCGGATGAACCCACGCTCGTCGACGTGATCTGCCAACCGCTCGACGAGGCGCGGGCACCCGTGAGCGAATGGGTGGCGTGAGTGGAGCAGTGCGAAGCGGTTCACGGTGCCTTGTCGGGGTCGATCCGGGCGCGGCGGCGTGATGCCGTACTCTGACCCGGTCCTGCTGTTCTACTGGGTCGCCACGCTGGCCCTGGCGGGATTTGCCAAGGGCGTGTCCGGGATCGGCCTGCCGCTGATCGCGGTCTCCCTGCTTTCGCTGGTCGCGAACATCACGACAGTGCTCCCGTTGGTCGTAATCTCGTTCGTCGTCACCAACGTTTGGCAGGCCCTCTCTTCCGGCCTGGTGGTGCCTTCTCTTGCCCGATTCTGGCACCTTCTGCTGACAACGGCTCTGGGGACGGTCGTGAGCGCATGGCTGATGATCGGCCTCGACCCGCGCATCTTGTACGGTGTGCTCGGTGCGATGGTCCTGCTGTTCATCGCGAGCGGGCCGCTTCATCGACACCTTCACGTCCCCAGGTCCCGGGAATGGTGGCTGAGTCCCCTGGTCGGACTTCTCGCCGGCATCTTCGGTGGATTCTCCTCGATATTCGGCCCGACCCTGGTGAGCTATATGGCGGCGCTGAAGCTACCCAAGGAGGAGTTCGTCGGCGCCATCGGCGTGCTGTTGTCCGCCAGCACTGTCGTTCTCGCGTTGTCGCTGGTCGCCAACGGCTTGCTCGGTTGGTACGAGGCGATGTGGGGCCTCGTACTCCTCGCTCCGGTTGCTGTCGGTATGGCCGCGGGCCAGCGCCTCCGCCGGCACATATCCCAGCTCTGGTTCAACCGGATCATCATGATCCTGCTGACGGTGATCGGCCTCAACCTGCTCCGTCGAGCGCTCTACTGATCAGATCACCTCGTCGTCGCGGTTGACGGTTTCGCCATAGCGACGGAGAGCGGGGAACTTCAGGCCGGCATAGACGCGCTCGATACCGTCGAGGGTCTCACGATTGGACTGCTCGAACAGGCTGCGGCCCCGCAGGTCGCTCTCGACCAGGAAGGGGCCGAAATTCTCCACCTCGAGCACCCAAACCGCCTGCGCGATCCCCAACTCCTTCAGCCAGTGGACATCGCGCACGCGCTTGATCCCGCGGCCGAGCAAGGCGCCGGTGCCGTAGCCGACGGTGGTGAGATAGATCGCGCCGTTGGGCACGAAGTGATCCCGGTAGTCCTGCTCCGACATCCCGCCCTTGCCGAGGATCAGCTTCGCCTTCGAGATTTCGAAGAACTTCGGAAGGAAGCGGGAGAAGCGGAAGCTCGCGGTAGCGGTGACGGCGCCGAGATTGTAGGTGCCGTCGTCGCCCACGCTCGCCGCCGGCGAGCAGTGAAAGTTCGCGTTCCCGAGCGAGGCGAGATCGACCGGCGGCATGACGCCTTCGTCGATCTTCTTGTAGAGCCCTTCGCGCCCCGTATAGACGATGCCGTCGAGATAGACGACCGTCCCGATCTCGAGGGGCTCGAGGTCGCTCGTCTCCACGGGCAGACGAAGGCGCGCGGACTTCAACGTCATGGCGAACCCCTTACTCGGCGGCGTGAAGCGCGGCGTCTGCGCACCACTCGATGCCCTCTCGGCGCATATAGGGCGTGAACCATTTCGGATCGGTCCGGTACTCGATGCGCCCGTCGGCGTGAACGCGAGCGGTCGCTCGCCGTGACGAGAGGCAGAAGCTGTGCACGCTCATCGGCATGCCGCCCGTATGCGTGTAGCCGACCTCGATGTGGCAATCGACCACCATCGACGTGCCGACGAAGCCCATCGGACCCATGCCGATGCTGTTGCCGAGGTCCTTCAGCTCCTGTTCGAGCATCGCGATCTCCGGGTCGGGATTGGCGTCGCCGACTGCGCGCAGACACGCCGCCTGTTTGCCCAGCACCATGGCCGTGTCCTTGCTGCCGCCGAGGCCTATGCCGACGATCGCCGGCTGGCACGCGAGGCCGCGCCTGCCGAATTGCACCATCACGTCGAGAAAAAACTTCTTGATGCCGTCGATGCCGTCGCCTGGGAAGAGCATCCGGTAATCCGTCCCGAACAGGCCGCCCTTGTGCACCGTGGTGACGTCGATCCAGTCGGCGTCAGGCTCGAACGAGTACTCGATCTCCGGCGCGTTGATGCCGACATTGTTGTTGTTGTCCTGGCGCGAGAGCGGGTGGACCCGGTTCGGGCGGAGCGGCACGTCGCGTGTCGCGCGGGCCGTGGCGCTGCGGAGCGCATGCTCGAGCCCGATGAAGCCGCCGTCGAGCCGCGCCTCGTTTCCGACCTTTACGTAGTAGCGTGGCACGCCGGTGTCGGCGCACATGGCGCGGCGGTCCTGCTCGGCCGCTTCCCAGTTGTCGATCATCGACATCAGCACGAAACGGCTGAGTTCGTTCTCCTCCTTCTCGAGCATTCCCCTGATGCCGGTGCGATAGTCCTCGGGGATCTCGATCGCCGCCTTTCCCATGATCGTGTATGCAGCCTCTTCGATCCGGGCATTGGGGATCATCGGC
>Ga0079224_100004603_pt1 | contig 17925 bp, 11 predicted proteins | sample Stecom2015_FD_80414 | JGI IMG/M metagenome (GOLD analysis project Ga0079224, IMG submission 80414) | Agricultural soil microbial communities from Utah to study Nitrogen management - Steer compost 2015 | ecosystem: Environmental > Terrestrial > Soil > Agricultural land | place: USA: Utah...
CTGAGCCTGATGTATTCACTCAATCCCTATCAGGGATGTGAGCATGGCTGTGTCTATTGTTATGCACGCAATACACACGAGTACTGGGGTTTCAGTGCAGGCCTTGATTTTGAAAGCAAGATCATCGTCAAACAAAATGCGCCTCAGTTGCTGGAGAAGTTCATCCTTCATCCCAACTGGAACGCAGTTCCGATCATGTTGTCGGGCAACACCGACTGCTATCAACCCCTGGAGCGTAAGCTGCGCATTACTCGTTCCCTGCTTGAGATCTTTGCGCGCTATCGCCATCCCGTTGCCATGATCACGAAAAACAGTCTGATTTTGCGCGACCTCGATATTCTGCAGGACCTTGCGCGCGATCAGCTGGTGCAGGTGTATATCTCGATTACTACACTCGATGAAAAGCTGCGATCCGTAATGGAACCGCGAACCGCCAGCGCTGCGAGAAGGCTTGCTACCATAGAGGCACTATCCAAGGCTGGTGTACCCGTGGGTGTTATGAACGCGCCCATTATACCAGGCTTAAATCACCACGAAATCCCTGACGTACTTCGCGCTGCCGCGGAACACGGCGCGCTTGCAGCTGGCATGACTGTAGTCCGCCTGAACGGATCCATCGGAAAGATTTTCGAGGATTGGCTCCGTAAAAATTTCCCTGACCGGTTTAACAAAGTATGGAATCAAATCTGTGCCCTGCACGACGGACAGGTTAACGACTCAACCTTTGGACGACGAATGACCGGGGAAGGGCGCTTTGCGGAAGCGATTCATCAGCTCTTTAGGGTGGCCAGGAAAAAGCACTTTAAAGACAGAAGCCTGCCTCCTATTGACCTGACTAAATTCCGGAAGGGAGGAACGCTTACACTATTCTAATCACGACGCTGAAGCGGCCTTAAGAATACGCTCAAACGTCTCGATGCGGCCGGGAACGTCGGGAATTTCAATATGGAAGGCTTCCTCTAAAAGTTCAGCAAACTCCTCCACGCTGGTGATGGTCCTTTTCTCCGTTTCCCCGTGAACCCGGTGAAGCGAGTATTCGGTATTTCGAAGCGCATGCCGCACACCGTCATCGACCCGGGCGGCCACTAATCCTGTGACAAAATGCGACTCCGGATTGTTCGACAAATACCAACTCGAAACTGAATAATCGATTGGATAGTGTTGCGTAAGATCAAAGCGATACAATGCCTTCCACTCGCCACGTATCTCTGCTTCTAATCGATATTCATCCTCGTGATCGACAAGGCGGAATCGTTCATGCGTTGTCTCTTGCGGAACGTCCTTCACGAGCAACAGGGGCTTCGTCAGCGTCATTCCACCAAAGCCCACATCTGCTATGTAGCGTTCGGATTCAATCTCCACCATCAGAAGCATATGACTGCGCGCTGGTATGAAGTCCAAGGGATGACCCCACAGCACACGTGCAGCAAGTCCCTTCACAGAATATCCCAATGATTCGAGCACAGCCTTAAGCAAAAGATTGTGCTCAAAGCAGTAGCCGCCGCGCCGCTGTGTCAGCATCTTTTCGGAAAGAGACGAAAGGTCCAGCCGGACAGGGATGCGAAGTAAAGGATTCAGGTTTTCAAAAGGTATGTGCTTCGCGTGGAGGCTGTGTATGCGGGTGAGGGTATCGAGGGTTGGTGTCCGGTCTCCGGAATAATGTATGCGTGCGAAGTACGCGTCAAGGTCTACGCCTCGAACGTCGGTGTCGTATCGCTGTGCTGTTGTCGTCGCCATGACAGTACCAATTTTGGTTAATGGCTAAACGGTTTCCACAGCCCTAAGGATGCTGCGCAAGGCGGAACTTTTTTTGATTTTTAGCGCACCTATTCCGCGTAGTGCTTATGGAACGCTACGATGGTTTCGATACCCATTCTGAAATTCTTGACGCCGAAATGTTCATTCGGCGCGTGGATCGCGTCGCTGTCCAGTCCAAAGCCCATAAGCACGGTATCCAGATTCAATTCTTTTTTGAACAACGCGACGATCGGAATGCTTCCACCGTCGCGGGTGGGAATGGGTCGCTTACCCCAAACAGATTCAAATGCTTTAGCGGCAGCCGCGAAAGCTTTCCCTTCGGTAGGCGTAACAGCAGGTTCACCTCCGTGGTGTGCAATGACATTGACGCTTACCGTTGGCGGTGCGATGGCTTTTATGTGTTTGGTAAACAGTTTAGAGATTTCCTCACTCGACTGGTTAGGAACAAGTCGCATTGAAATCTTCGCGTGCGCTTTGGACGGCAACACCGTCTTGGCGCCTTCACCGGTATAGCCACCCCAAATTCCGTTCACATCGAGAGTCGGGCGTATGCCGGTGCGTTCCAGTGTCGTATATCCTTCTTCGCCCCATATTTCGTTGATCTGTAAGTCGCGTTTGTAGGTCTCGAGACTGAACGGTGCCCGGTTGAGTGCTTCGCGTTCTGCGGGCTTCAGTTCTACTACCTTGTCGTAAAATCCCGGGATGGTTATGCGACCCTTGTCGTCATGAAGTGACGCGATCATACGGCAAAGGACGTTAACCGGGTTAGCTATGGCGCCACCATAGACGCCCGAGTGCAGGTCGCGGTTAGGCCCGGTGACTTCCACTTCCATGTAGCTGAGTCCACGGAGTCCGACGGTTATTGAAGGGTGATCCAGCGAGATCATCGCTGTGTCGGAAATGAGGATGATATCCGCCTTGAGCTTTTCCTTGTTGTCACGTACGAAGGATGCAAGGTTTTCTGAGCCAACTTCTTCCTCACCCTCTACCATGAACTTTACGTTGCACGAGAGGCGATTAAGTCTGCTCATAGTTTCGAAAGCCTTGACGTGCATGTATACCTGGCCCTTGTCGTCACATGCGCCCCGGGCAAATATCTTTCCGTCTCTGACTTGCGGTTCAAAGGGTGGGGATATCCACAAATCCAGGGGGTCGGGTGGTTGAACGTCGTAGTGCCCGTACACCAGTATCGTTGGTGCGGAGGGATTCACCTTCTTCTCGGCGTACACGATGGGATGTCCACCCGTTTCGCACAATTCTGCGTGATCGACGCCAATTTCCTGGAACTTTGCCTTCAGGAATTCCGCAGCCTTGCGGACATCCTGTTTATACCTGCTGTCGGCACTTACGGAAGGGATTCTCAGCCATTCGAACAATTCATCCTGGAACCGTTGGATATTGGAGTCGATGTATTCCTTGACCATCATTAACACATTTTGATGGCGCAAATTACTTCTAATGTAAACGGCAGGCAAAGGGATTTGCCTAAACGTTCACGTCAGAAGCCATCGTCCTCCAGGTCTTGATCCTTCTTCTCCTGATCGGATTGTGCAGGGAGCGGTTGGCCGATCGGTGTCACAGGATCTGAAGATGGCGTTACCATCGATTGGCTGTTCAGACTGTAAGGTGATTCGATACCGTAGTAGTCCTTGCGGAAGCGATTAATAAACGCAACGGTTTCTTCGTCACTGCCCGGCACAAAGGCTACCTCGCCGATCTTCGTTTTTCCAGCGTTGGTGCGCTTCAGGATGATGTTATTGAATTCGTTGCTTGCTGCATGAACCAGCACGCGGCTGCCTTCAAAGCCGATGTAGTACCACACATCGCCGGAAGCCTTAAAGAAGAGGTTTAGCGTTTCCACACCATCCTCGTCGCGCTTGATTTCGAGAAACCCTTCAAATGCCCCGTTGATGTCTTTGTTGAGGATGTTGGAAATTCCAATGGTTCCCTCCGAATAGAACGCCTTGTGTTTCTCCGACCATTTGAGGTTGACGTTCGAGATGACGAGAGGCTTCATCAGCGGTTGTATCGTTGCCAGAGATACATATCCCTCCAGGCTTCTCTGCTCGTAGTCGCGGGTGATTCGCTCGCCCACAATGTTGGCCATCTTGTAAAGCAACTCTGTTTGATCTCCCAAGCCTTCATCAGCGCCCTGGGTTGCGACTACATCCTGAATCTCCTTTGCCATCACATCGAAGGCTTGCGTCGGAATGTTTGAATCCAGGACCATGAATGTATTCATCCGGATTTCATTGGAAGCCATGCTGCCGGAGCCGAGAACAGAGGCTCTGACGCTAAAGCCATTGTTACTGCGAACGAGATTCACCGGACCTTCAAACCGGATGTGCTGGTTCTCGTCATTGTATGCGAATACTTTCCCTTCAAGCTTTTCGCCGCTGGCCTTGCCCGGGTCTTCTATTTTGTACTCTCTAGTTTCTGTGTCGTAAAAGAGCTTTCCGGACGGTGTGAACAGGCTCTCATCACCATCGTTCTTCTTGTCGTTGAGGAATGTTATGTAGAGGCTGTTGTCCATCCCGAAGTTCAGCCCTGCTTCGACCTTCTCACCCTGATCGTTAACAGCGTTGTCAAAGTCGATCATGACATCCGTTTCGTCACCGGTTTGAGAATATGCGATCCAGCCCTTGTAACCCTCAATGTTCTTGATGTCGAGTTTTACATAGCCGTCGAGTTGAAGGGCTGGTCTGCGGGCGTACATGGTCATATCGCCTTTATAGAACATACCGGCGCCAAGAACAAGCTTATCTTCTTCGCGAACGGAACCCCGCGCTACTGTTTGCATCGCGCCCGGCTCGTAGTTCCTTGAGCGCCGGGAAGCAACGACTTCTTCCACAGGTTCAAGGTGGAAGTCTGTCATCTTGATGGCGAACGTATCCTTCAGGGCGTTGACATACTGATAGGTCGCATAACCGGTAAACTCTTTCCGGGAAATGATGTCCACTACGCCTTCGGTAAGGCGGTGATAAGCGTTCAGTGTATCCAGGACGATCGTTGTGTTCTTAAGCGTACCGATTTTGGCATTCTCAAGAATCAATACTTCATTGTTTTCCGGCGTGATCATCGCATCCGCCACGATGATATATGGAATACCGCTCACTTTCAGTTGTTGTGTCGTCAGATCATACTCAGCGCTCTCAGCATTGAAAGCCAGTGAGTCGAGCTCTTTGCGCGTCGTGTAGAAGTACGAGTTTTCAAGAGGCACATTGGGGCTCTTGCTCATCACGATCTTCTTCGTATCGAAATTGTAGCGTGCGTTTGGAATGGAAGTCTTCACCTGGGCATAAGGGAAGTTGATTGCCGCGACCCCTTCGACTTCCGGGCTAATGTCCGCATAGTTCTGCTCAAGGTTGAAGTTCAGCCGAACATCGTTTCCGAAAATCAATGGCTTGCGCGGGTCGTTACTGTTCACCTTGAACTTTGCGTTCCGCGCGGAAAACGCATCGCCCGTAAAGGTCATGTTCATGGAAAGGAGCTCGCTGCCGCGCGTATCGAGTTTTCCCTTACCCGTGACACCCTCGGATGAAATTACGAGTTGACCGTTAAGTGTTGCCGTACTGTCGTACATGTTGAACGGCGACTTCAGGTTCTTTATGCGCATCTCGTCCGACTTCGGATACCACTTCATTTCAAAGTCGGCAAGAGATGCTTGCGGAAAGCTTACGGCTCCAAATTGCTTGCCGTCAATCCGTGCGCGGTTTCCGGTTGCAATTACCGAGTCAGGATAAAAGAGAAAATCAGGTGAATAGATACGGGCCGCCAAATAGGTGATGCTTCCTGAACCGCGAATTCCCCGGTTGGTCAGGGATATGTTCCCATTCAGTCGTCCTTCTCCTTTGAAGAGCTGATAACCTGACTCGGGAACGTTATGCTCAAAGCCCAGCGACTTGTCTGGCATGGATCGCAGTTTCTCCTTGAAGCTGGGGAACATGCCACTGGACACGAATGTCCCTTCAAAGTTGATGGCAGAAGGGTCGGTATCGTTCAAGCTGTCCAGGTCGAACGGCGGAACGGCAAAGAAAATGGAGCGGTCGTATACGCCACCGAGAACCTCGGGACGATCGAAGTAGATGACGCCACCTGTTTCGGCATCAAGACGGGGATAGGTCGGTAATTTTTGTTTACCCGACTTGTTGTTCGCTTTGCTAATGTAAAGCGTACCTGACGACTGCGACGCGTTGCCGAGCCCACCTTCAGACGCCACGGTTGAATCGGCACCTACAAGGGAGTTGTTAACCTTCCTGCGGATGTTTTGTCCCTTGGAATTACGTTCGGTGACAAAGAAGTTGATGGAGTCGATGTGTGTGAGGCGGATGAAAAAGCTGTCGTACTTCAGCGTGAATCCTTTTCCGCTGATCTCATAGTTACCCGCGTTGATAGTTCCGTCGAACTTGATGTCACGGTTCTGAAGGATGGTAATGATGCTGCTATCCGGCTTAATTCTAACGTTAAGCGAGTCGCTTACGCTGAATTCCTCCACGCCCCGCACTGTCATGTATCCCTTCGGAATGTTAATCGTGGCATTCGGAAGGCTGTCGATGACGGAATGAATTTTCAGGTTGTCGTAATCGGATTCGCCTTTGAACGAACGATAGAGTTCAACGGCTTTTTCGTGAACAATAACTTTGTCGTTGCGGGCGTCGTAGGACACCATACCTTTTTGCGCGAGGAACTTTATCGCTTGTTGAATCTCAGCAATGTCTTTCTTTGCATAGATGGCGAGGTCGCCGGTGTAGAATTCACGTGTTCGATTTTTCAGGCAGTAGCCAACGGTCAATACGAGGGGATGGAAGCTAAATCCCTGGCCGTTAAGCACGCGGAAGTCTTCGGGATCGTAAAAGTCGACCGACTCTATGATCATCGGAACGGTGCGTCGACCTCCGTCGGTGAAAATGTTGATGCTGTCTGACTTGAGGTCCCATCGCAAAATATCCGCGCTGAAATCGACGGCGAAGTACGGCGCCGAATAGGGCGTGTGGTGCATAGACCCTTTGTTATGAAGTACGGTCAGCATTCGCTTTCCGTAGTCGTATCTTATCCGGACGTTAGGGTGCGATAGCGTGTCATTTCCCTGGTGAATGCGGAGCCGTGTTTTCTCAGCGCGTATTGTTGAGTCTTGAAACACGAACTCGGGTGAGCGTGCTGTGAATTTGCGACTGCCCTCGACGGTCACTTCAATCGTGGACAGGTCGCCTGAGACCGACTGGCTTGAAATCGCACGTCCTGTAAGCGCAAATCCGCCCCTGTATTTTACGGTTTCGTCGCCGAATCCCTGGATGTCGAGGTTGCTCTGATAAGACTTGAACCGTGGCCATGATGCCCAAACCAAATCCGGACGAGGCTCGCTGCGAAAAGCAAACGAACCCTGGATGGCGCCGGGCGTGCGGCCCACATAGGTGAGTTTAGCCATTTCAGCCGTGAATGCCGGCTTGTTGACGCTGAAGTTGTAATCCTCAAAATCGCAGTATACCGAGTCAGGACTCAGTCCGGCCGGAGTCCAGTCGAATCTACCCTGGTTGCCGGCGAACACGCCTTGCAGGATATCAAAGTCGCCCTTCGTATTGCGCAGAAAAACGGAGTCACTACGCGTAACAAAGTTCAGCGTAAGCGCCTCGAAGTGGATGACGGGACCTTCAATGACGGGTGGTGGAGGCGGTATATACCAACTCGGCATACCATCGCTTGTTTCCGATGATGCTGTCTCTTCCCAATCAACAGGTGTATCGTCCCAGGTGTCGCTTACAGGTTCGTCTTCCCAAAGCCCTCCTGATGTTGAATCGTCGCCGTCCTGCGCGGCGTCATCCCATGTGTCTTCCTGTTGAACTGTCTCTTCCAAGATCGTTTCCGGAACGATGAAATCGAAGCGATACTGATCGTCCCGCGCATAAAGGCGATAGGTTCTTTCGTAGTGAAGCGCGTGGTGCGCGAAAAACGTGCGGCTTACCTCAAAGAATCGATTTGCGGTCTTGGGTTCATACACTTCGATGACCTGCCCCGCCACGGTGAGGTACTGCGTAAGCGTGGCGGGACTCGCGCGCTCGTCGTTTACGGCATGGGCTACCGCCGCGAGGTAGTTGAGGATGTGGGGATTGAGCGAATACTTGCGGGAACGCATCTTCGATACCTGCCTGCGGACCAGGTCCTGCTGGTCAGGAGTCAGCGACGCCCAGGCTCTGGTAAACAAAGGAGCGACTGCCAGGGCCTGAGCGCCCCGCGTCTTTTCCAATGCAACCTGAATGCTGTCAGCAAAGCCCACCGGAACTGTCCCGGCACTATCCTGCGGGTAAACCAGGGAAACGGTTGCCAGGACCAGTATGGAGGTCAAAAAGTACTTCACGAAGTAAAACCCTCAAATTCGTAAATATTGCCCAAAATAGCCACACGCATGCCATCAGTAACAACGTAAAGCAGAGCCTCGTTAGTTTTTGACGAACTTCAAATGATTTTTGCGTTGAAAAGGGCAATTCTGAACTCAAGGAAACGCATTTTGACAGTTTGGGCTCATTTCTGGAGCACGAGAGAAGCCCAGGAATCCTCTTCAAACCGATGTAAGAAAACCAGGTTATAACGCGCAGATTGTGCCAGGATGTCAGGCACATCGGAGTCGTAAAATCCGCTCAAAAGGAGGCTTCCGCCCGTTCGGAGATGTCCGGCGTACCAGTCCATGTCGTCCAGCAGGACATTTTTATTGATATTAGCCAGGATGATGTCAAAGGGTTCCGCAAACTGCTGCCCCCGTGTTGTTCCCTTGTATAGACTGATGTTGCCACAATCGTTGAGGCGGGCGTTCTCCCCCCCATTGATCACACTCCATTCGTCCGGGTCGACAGCATGGATTTCAGAAGCGCCAAGCTTCGACGCCATAACGGAAAGGATAGCAGTACCACATCCGGCATCCAAAACCCGTTTGCCATGGTGATCGACGCCGAGCTGTGCCCGGATCATTAGCCGGGTTGTGGGATGATGCCCCGTACCGAATGACATTTTCGGTGTTATGATGATTTCGTAAGGAAAGTTACGTTCGGGCTTGTGAAAGGCCGCGCGGATCAGGCAGGTGTCGTCAATGACGACGGGTTCGTAGCTGCTCTCCCAGACTGCGTTCCAGTTGGTCTTCTCTACCTTATCGAAATTGAAAGTGAGATCTTGTGTGAGGCTTTGATAGCGATGGCGTATGTCTTCCACCGCCTTTGCATCATACTGTTCGCCATCGGCATAGCCCTCAAATCCATCGGGGATTTCGATGAAGGCATCAAAGCCGGCGTCCGCGAGCTCCGCCACCAGCATATCGGAAAGTTCGGCGGGACACTTTACGGTGATGCGGGTGTGGAACATGCTTTTATAATTTCCACGAACTCCCTCGACTTCAGCGAGGCGCCACCGACAAGCCCGCCGTCAACATCGGGGGAGGAAAACAGCTCACGGGCATTGGACGCGTTTACGCTGCCGCCGTATAGAATGGTGATGTCTGATGCGGTTGCCTGGCCGTATTTTGCGGCAAGTTGGCTGCGTATGAAGGCGTGCATCTCCTGCGCCTGCGCTGACGTTGCTGTTTTTCCGGTACCGATTGCCCAGACAGGCTCGTAGGCAATGACGACCTTCTTGATTTGTGCTTCATCCAGGTGGTACAAGCTGGCTTCAACTTGTTCACCCACCAGGTCCTGGTGACCTCCCTTTTCACGCACTTCAAGGGGCTCGCCACAGCAAAAGATGGGTGTAAGTCCTGAACGCAGAGCGATATCCACCTTTGCAGCCAGAAGCTTTCCGTCTTCGCCGAAGTACTGGCGCCGCTCGCTGTGACCGATGATCACGTATTGTGCCTTAAGAGATGCAAGCATGAGCGCCGAAGTTTCTCCGGTGTATGCTCCCCATTCGTGTTGACTGCAGTTTTGAGCGCCAACGGCAATGCGGGAACCGTCACCAAGAACCCGGAGCACAGGTACGAGATATGGGAAAGGAGTACACAGCACTATGGTCGTGTCACTGCGAACTTCATCCTTAACCATGCCGGCAATCTCGGAGGTGAGCGCTAGTGCCTCATCGAGTGTCTTGTTCATTTTCCAGTTTCCGGCGACGATCTTCTTTCGCATGGCAGTCAGGCGTTTTTTTGATTCGGCCGCTAAGTTAAGGAGAAAGTTGAAAGTCGGAAGGTCGCGGTTTACCCGGTTGGTTTGTAGCGCGATTCATTGAACAATTTCTGGGCGTCAGCCATCTCCATCAATTGAGGGAGCGTAACATCCGGGTGGGTCTGCATGTACTTACGGACAATTTGCCACCCTACCCATTGTGCTATCCTGCCCGGGCACTCCTCACCTACTTCGAGTGTCTTTGGTCTTTCTCCAAGATATCGCTGATTGACGATGTGACTTGTCGAATACAACACCTGGTCTTCAATGAGCCTTGCCCAGATGAGGTGTTCGAAACGTCGCGCGCCTTCTATCTCTTTGCGGGAGTACCATATCAGTGTACTGTCGGGAATACACGGCAGCATGTGTTTGGCGAAGTAAAAGGACTTGCCATAGGCAATCATATCAGCCAGCACCGTCCGATCTTCCACGGTGGTCTTGTTGAACCGATCGCTGATCCCATAAAGCAGCAGGCAGGAGGGGACTATGTCTTCGGGTTCGTAGCGTGTTAGCAAGTACTGATATAGCTGCGGTCGGTACGCGCCATCTTTCCCGAGATAATAATCGAGTCCAACCATGATCAGCGTGTCAGAAACCACGAGGTCGGTTTCTATTCCTGTGATGGCTGTTTCGACGCGTGGGGGCTGGAAGTCGGGATAATAGTATTTGATATTTGTAAACGCTTCTGCGAACTGTGCTTTCAGATCGGAGAGGTCTCCGAAAATCCGTCGCGTTTCCAGGAGCAGTGTATCAAAGGACGGATGAGTAAAGCGATGGTACAGCGTGTTGATGAACACGGAGTCATCGGGATAACTTCTTCTATTGAAAAGATAGTCGCGCATGGCGGGATGCTCTGTGAAGAAGGCAACGAGTTCCTCCTTGGAGGAAATAGCGGCGATCTCGTCTTCCAGGTTGACGAACTCAAAGTCAACGCGCATACCGCCAGTGTCTGGTATAACGACGCATTCCTCATGGGCACGCTTGCCGCACGCTGTGAACATCAGCGTCACGAGGAGGAATAACAGGAATCGTTGGATGTTCATTGAACAGCGCTCTGGTTTTGTTATTGCTAGTTTTTATGGGCCAAACGAAAAAGTCCCAGCCTGATTGTCCGGCACGAGGCGCCGGCTTCGTGTAACGCCCCCGGACGTGACGTGGACAATATTGGACTGGTCGTCAAACAATTCAAAGAGTATGCGATTGGTAACTTCGGCAGTAGCCCAGCTGCGAATTCCGGGCGCCAGGATATAACAGATAAATGCCTGCCCTTCCACCTCCTGTCCCAGGTATTCCATTTGGGTCTTTCGATTGTCGAGCACGATCTGGAATTTATCAAGGAGGTATGCGCCGATTAATTTCTTTGCAGTTGCTTCATCGGTGTTGAGAATGTCAAGTCCGGGTTGTTTGTGATACTGACGCAAAGCATTCTCGAGATCATCGATGAAAATACGCATCATGATCTCCAGTTCTTTTTCCGCCGCGTCGTATTCGATTTCAGTTACCGATACATGAACCGGGTGGCGGGTGAGCGCCTGTCCACAGGTGAGCGGGAGGGAAACAAAAAAAAGGATTCCCACAAAACTCGACATCGTGCCGTTAAAATAGCCCTAATCCTCCGATTTCAAAATTAAGGGTTATTATTGAACTTTTGGTACAACGGCCATGAGTGAATTTGGATTGTACTTCGGAATGGGTAAAGATCATATCCTGGATTACTCAGGGGGATATGACCACATTTTGTTTGTAGTAGTGCTTTGCGCGATATACACGCTGCATGATTGGCGAAGGGTGCTCATCCTCGTAACGGCATTTACCGTTGGTCATTCCATTACCCTTGCCCTTGCCACGTTGCGGATCATCAGCGTGCGCAGCGATGTAGTCGAGTTCCTGATTCCGCTCACGATATTCCTGACGGCGGGAAGTAACATAATGAAGCGCGAAGATTATTTCCCGGAACGCAAGATCCAGCTCAATTACGCCTTGGCTCTGTTCTTTGGGCTGATTCATGGCCTGGGGTTCTCCAACTATTTGCGTGAAATCCTGGGGAAGAGTGCGAACATTGCGGTGCCCTTACTCGCGTTCAACATTGGCCTTGAATTCGGGCAGATCGTGATTGTGCTGCTCTTTCTGGCAAGTTGTTTTATCTTTGTGGACTTGTTTGGCGTGAGCAGGCGTGACTGGAGACTTGTTATCTCCTCAGCAATTGCGGGTATTTCGCTTGTGCTGATGAAAGACGCCGCGTTCTGGTGAGTCTACTGACTTACCGCCTGACGCGCCAGGGTTACCTAAACGTAAAATTAAACCTGAAATGAAGCGATTGACGTTTGCGGGGTTGTGCTTGCTGGCCTGTTCCGCATTTGGACAGGAGGCGAGCCGCTGGGAGGGGAAGTTTGAGCAACTGGGCCCCCTGCTGCCGACACCAAATGAGTACCGCACGGGATCGGGAGCCCCCGGACCGGCATACTGGCAGCAAAGGGCAGACTACGAGATAGAAGTAGAATTAAACGACGATAACCAGTCAATTACCGGCAGGGAAACCATAACCTACCACAACAACGCGCCGGAAAGTCTGCCATTCCTCTGGTTGCAACTCGACCAGAATATTCTGGCGGAAAACAATCTCACCACCAAAACAAAAACCAACGAAATCAAAGACGGTACGCATACCCGCGAAATCGTAAAAACGCTCGACCTTCTGGGCAAGACCGGAGGGTACAACATCATCTCCGTCAAGTCCGCGGACGGGAAGGCCCTGCCGTATACCATCAATTACACCATGATGAGGGTCGACCTGCCAACACCGCTGAAATCAGGTGACACATACCGGTTCTCGATTGAGTGGTCATACAACATCGGCGACCGCATGATCGACGGACAACGCAGCGGACTTGAGTATTTCGAAGAAGATGGAAACTACGTGTATACCATCGCCCAGTTCTTCCCTCGCATGTGCGTATTTGACGACTATGAGGGATGGCAAAACAAGCAGTTTCTTGGGCGCGGAGAGTTCGCGTTGCCCTTTGGCAGTTACAAAGTAAAGATCACGGTCCCTTCCGACCACATCGTGGCAGCCACAGGGACTCTCAAAAACCCTGAACAGGTGCTGACACCGGTGCAACAGGAAAGGCTTCGCAAAGCGCGCGCGACATTTGATAAGCCCGTCTTCATTGTGACAGAAGCCGAAGCCCGGGCGAATGAAACATCGCGCAGCAAACAAAAGAAGACGTGGGAATTTCACGCTGACAGCGTACGCGACTTCGCTTTTGCCAGTTCACGCAAGTTCATCTGGGATGCGATGGCGGTAAAACTGGCGACTAAGACACCCATGGCGATGTCGTTCTATCCGAAAGAAGGAAATCCCCTGTGGGAAGAGGAGTCAACGAAAGCCGTAAAGAATACCCTGATCACATACTCCAAATATACTTTCGATTACCCGTACCCTGTTGCGATCTCCGTCCACACGGCTGACATAGGAATGGAGTACCCTATGATATGCTTCAATTACGGGCGCCCTACCAATGGCAAATACACTGAAGCAAAAAAGTACAGCATGATCGGCGTGATCATCCACGAAATCGGCCACAACTTCTTCCCGATGATCGTCAACAACGATGAGCGCCAGTGGGCTTGGATGGATGAAGGCATTAATACCTTCCTTCAATATCGAACGGAGGTCGAACAGTATGAAAACTTCCCCAGCAAACGGGGACCTGCTGAGTTGCTCGTTCCCTACATGAAAGGAGGAAAGGAAACGAGCAGACCACTCATGACAAACCCCGAGCAGGTGATCCAGCTGGGTGCGGAACAATACGCAAAGTGCGCGACCGCCCTGAACATCCTGCGCGAGGTGGTGATGGGACCCGAGTTATTTGATTTCGCATTTAAGGAATATTCGCGGCGTTGGGCTTTCAAGCATCCTCAGCCCGCTGACTTTTTCCGTACGATGGAAGATGCCTCTGCCGTAGACCTGGACTGGTTCTGGAAAGGGTGGTTCTACACAACCGACCACGTTGACCAGGCGGTGAGCAATGTAACATGGTATCGGTTGGATGCGGAAAAGACCAACCTGGAAGGACGCGACCGGAAGACAGCAAGAGGAGATATTGGATCCGCCAAAGCCAACCAGTCGCCTTTTGATGCCGGCCCAAAGCCTTTTCACGTCGTTCCCACGGATGCGAGGCTTTACGGAGAATTCCGGAGCCGGATAGACGACAAACAGGCGCTCAGCAAACTTGAAGGCAAAAACATCTATGAGGTTGAGCTGAGCAACAACGGAGGACTCGTTATGCCAGTGATTATTCAGTGGAACTACCGCGATGGAACTTCGGAGATCGAGACGCTGCCTGCCGAAATATGGCGAACAAATGAGCGTACGATCAAACGCGTTTTTGTTAAGGACAAGGAAGTGACAAGCGTAGTACTTGATCCGTTAGCTCAAACCACTGACATCGACACGGAGAACAACGTGTTCCCGAGACAAGCAAAGCCTGGACGGTTCGACTCGTTTAAGCAAAACTCAGCACGCTGACAAAGGATGAAGGTTTTGCATAACGCACTTGGCGCGTGCCTTCTTGTAGTGTTGGCAGCGATCGCAGGGTTTTCTCAGGAGCAACCGGGAAAGTTTGAACAACTGCGCCCCGACGAAATTCCCACACCCAATCAATACCGCACTGGATCGGGTGCACCGGGACCTAAGTATTGGCAACAACGCGCAGACTATTCAATAGAGGTTGAGGTCAATGACGAAACCCAGGTGCTGACGGGTCGGGAAACGATCACCTATTACAACAACGCGCCGGAATCGCTCAGGTATCTCTGGCTGCAACTCGACCAAAATCTGTTCGCAAAGAACAGCATGGCTACGCGCTCGACTCCGGGCAAGGTTTACGATTCGCTGCCGGCCTATTTTCTAAAAAATAGCAACATTGACGTAAGCGGTTACGAAGGAGGATTCCGGATAAAATCAGTCACAGATGCATCCGGCAAACCGTTACCCTACACGATCAATGAAACGATGATGCGCATTGATCTCCCGACTCCGCTCAAGACGGGAGAGAAGTATTCCTTCTCCATCGCGTGGAGCTACCAGGAATACGATCGCATGGTATTCTCGGATGGACGCGGTGGATATGAGTATTTCCCCGAAGATGGAAACTACGTGTATGCGTTTGCGCAGTGGTATCCACGCATGTGCGTGTTCGACGACTATGAAGGATGGCAGAACAAGCAGTTCCTCGGACAGGGAGAATTCGCGTTAACCTTCGGAAACTTCGAAGTAAAGATTACCGTTCCTTCCGATCATATCGTGGGCGCGACGGGTGTCTTGCAGAATCCGCGAGAGGTTCTCACCCGGGAACAAATGGAGCGTTTGGAAAAAGCGCGTCAGACGTTCGACAAACCAGTATTCATTGTAACACCAGCGGAAGCGCTAAAGAAAGAGAAGCAACGCTCGCGGAAGAAAAGCACGTGGGTGTTCCGTGCAGAGAATGTTCGCGATTTTGCATTTGCGCATTCTCGAAAGTTTATCTGGGATGCGATGGCCGTTCGCCTTGGAAGCAACACCCCTTTGGCGATGTCGCTTTATCCTAAAGAAGGCAATCCCCTCTGGCAGGAACACTCAACGCTTGCAATAAAGAATGCGCTGGAGTTCTATTCATCCCGGACATTCGACTATCCTTATCCTGTGGCCTGGTCCGTGCATGCTGCAGATATTGGTATGGAGTATCCAATGATCTGCTTTAACCTGGGAAGGCCCAATCCGGATGGCTCTTATTCCAAGAGTACGCTGACCAAGATGATCAGTGTAATTGTTCATGAAGTGGGACATAACTTTTTCCCCATGATCGTCAATTCAGACGAACGTCAGTGGGCGTGGATGGACGAAGGACTAAATACATTTCTGGAAGGCGAGACAATACGAAATCGCTATCCGGAGCTTGACTTTCAGGAAGGATTGCCGAAAAGTATAACCTCATACATGCGTGGCGATAAAAGCGTAATGCGCCCGATCATGACTTCCGCCGACAACGTTCGTGACGCTGAGTACGGTAACAATGCCTACTTTAAACCGGCTGCAGCGCTGACGATCCTGCGCGAGACCGTACTGGGGGAAGAACTGTTCGACAAGGCATTTAAAGAATACGCGAACCGTTGGGCTTTCAAGCACCCCAAACCCGCCGACTTTTTCCGAACCATGGAAGACGTGTCCGGTGTGGATCTTGATTGGTTCTGGAGAGGATGGTTCTACGGAACGGACCATGTCGATGTGGAGGTCGCTGATGTAAAGTGGTATAGGGTCGACGAAGGAAAGCAGGACCTTGAATCGCGTACACCGAAGACCGCATCGTCATTGGGCAATGCAGAACAACAAGGTGGGTTTGAGGATGGTCCACAGCCATTCAAATTACTTAAGACGGGTCCCCAGGGATACGGTGAGTTCAGAAGTCGAATCGATGACGCGGAAGTCCTTAGTAAGCTGCGGGATAAAAACCTGTATGAAGTGAAGTTGCGCAACGTAGGAGGACTTGTCACCCCCGTCATCCTCGAATGGACGTATGTCGATGGCACAAAGGAAACTGAGGTGTTGCCTGCTGAAATCTGGCGCCTGAATCCGAATGAAATTACCAAAGTGTTTGTGAAGGAAAAGGAGGTGCGGGCGCTGGTAATCGATCCGGAGCAAAAACTTGCAGACGTTAATGTACGCAATAACGTATTTCCGAAGAGGCCTCCTTCAAAGTTTGATCAGTACAAGAGCCAGGCACGTTAAAGCTGGCCACGAAAGAGCGCCATTGCCCGCTCAAGGTCAACATTGCCACCGGAAATAACTACGCCCGTCCTGGCGTTTGCGAACAGTTGCTTTTCTTTCAGGATTGCGGCGAATGCTACTGCACCTGAAGGCTCAACTACTACCCGCAACTCTTCCCATAGCATGCGCATGGCGGCGACGATCTCTGCGTCGGTCACCGTGATGATGCCTGCGGCATTCTCCCGTATGATGGGAAAGGTTTTCTCACCCAATTGCGAAAGCAAACCGTCTGCTATTGACGAGGCTTGTGAGCTCTCGATCTTACCTGACAGCAATGAACGGTACGCATCATCGGCGCCTAAAGGTTCGGCACCATAGACTTTCGTGTGTGGCGAAAAATACTTCGCGCATAAAAGTGTGCCACTCAAAAGTCCGCCGCCACCAACAGGAGTCAGCACATAATCGAGATTTTCAACATCATCGAACAGTTCTTTTGCTGCTGTCGCCTGACCTGCGATGACATCATAGTCGTTGTAGGGATGCACAACGTGTGCACCGGTATCATGTACGACCTTTTCAAGAGTTTCTTCTCTGGATTGTAGGGTCGGTTCACAATCGACAATCTTTCCTTCGTAGAACAAGACCCCATTCCGCTTCACCTTTGGCGTATTGGTTGGCATGACAATATATGCCGGCACGCCCGCGAGCTTAGCGGCACGTGCTACTGCCTGCGCATGGTTGCCGGATGAGTGCGTAGCCACACCGTAGCGCAATTGATCTGCCGTGCAGGAGAGGATTGCGTTTGCGGCGCCACGTACCTTAAAAGCGCCGATTGGTTGAAGATTTTCGCATTTGAAGAAAAGGGAGCCTCCAACTGACTTGTCCAATGCGGCGCTTGTGAGCACGGGAGTGCGAATCACAAAGGATTCTATTCGTCTGGCTGCAACCAAAATCGCTTCTGCATCGGGTCTCTTTTTTTCCATTGCCCAAAATGTTTTCCGAACCGCCTGATTTCTTACATCCTCATGGATGGAGAGCATTTTCCTCAAAAGGGGTGATTCGGGCTGCCTACCTTTAGATTTCTCTCCAACCCCCGAAACTATGGAAAATCAATCAAGCCCCCAACCCCAGTCTGCGGCTTCGATCCTGGATGAAGGCAAACTCTATCAGTACAGAGAAATGCTCCGACTGGAGCAAAACTTGCCGCTTGCGCTCCTCGCCGGCGCTGCGGCTGCAATTGTTGGTGCAGTGCTCTGGGCTGTTATCACTGTCGCTACAAATCTC
>Ga0079224_100004605_pt1 | contig 17923 bp, 16 predicted proteins | sample Stecom2015_FD_80414 | JGI IMG/M metagenome (GOLD analysis project Ga0079224, IMG submission 80414) | Agricultural soil microbial communities from Utah to study Nitrogen management - Steer compost 2015 | ecosystem: Environmental > Terrestrial > Soil > Agricultural land | place: USA: Utah...
GGTGTCCCGGTGATCCTCGACGCGGGGATCGGCACGGCCTCCGACGCGGCCCAGGCCATGGAGCTCGGCTGCAGCGCGGTGCTGCTGTCGACCGCCGTCACGCGCGCGCAGGACCCGGAGCGGATGGCCTCGGCGATGAGCGCGGCGGTGACGGCGGGCAGGTTGGCCAGGGAGGCGGGGCGCATTCCGCAGCGGTTCTGGGCGCAGGCGTCCAGTCCACCGCGCTGACGGCCTGGTGGTGAGGGCTGATCGGCGGGCCGCGTATCGCATTCGCATCACGTCGTCACCCGTGGCCGGGGTGGGAACGTATGGTGAACGCCCACTCAACGTGTGCGAGAAAGCGAAGGAGCGTAGGTGTCCACGCCGAACGACATCCCGCACAGGCTGTACCTGACCATCGGGCGACTGTCGCGCGCGCTGCGGCAGGCCGGGGCTCCCGGCCCCGGGCACGGCGCGATCTCCGCCATGGCCACGCTCGCGGCGCAGGGAGAGCTCCGGCTGGGCGACCTGGCGTTGAAGGAGGGCGTCGCGGCGGCGACGATGTCGCGCATCGTGGCCTCGCTCGTCGAGGCCGGATACGTGACGAGGGAACCGGATCCGGTCGACCGGCGCGCATGGCTGGCGGCGATCACCGACGAGGGCAGGCGCGTGCTCGGCGACGTCCAGTCGGTGCGGATCCGTGAGCTCTGCACCCGCATCGAGCGGCTCCCCGACGACCGCCGGGCCGCGCTCGAAGCCGCCCTTCCCGCCCTGGAGGCCCTCCTCGACGAAGAACAACCCCAGCCCTGAGCGGGAGAGCCGCGTCCGGACTGCGGATCAGACCTGGGGGTCGACGTCCTCGGGGGCGAGCCGCCAGAAGGCCGACACCGGGCCGATCTTGGCGCCCATCGGGTAGGAGTGGGCGACCGCGCCGGTGACGAACCACTTCGCGAACCTCGCCGCGTCGACCATCGACATGCCGCGCGCGAGGCCTGCCGTCAACGCCGATGCCATCGCATCGCCCGCACCGTGCGTGTGCGGGGTGTCGAGGCGCGGTGCGGGCAGCTCGACGAACTCGGAGCCGTCGTAGAGCACGTCGACGCATTCGGTGTCCTGCACCAGATGGCCGCTCTTGACCAGGACGTAGCGCGGTCCCAGGTCGTGCAGCGCGACAGCGGCGTCGCGCATGTCGGAGCGATCGGTGACCTCGATGCCGGTCAGCAGGCGCACCTCGTCCAGGTTCGGGGTGACGACGGTGGCCCGGGGCAGCAGCCGCTCGCGCAGCGCGGTCAGGCCGCCGTCGTCGAACAGGGGGTGGCCCGTCATCGACGCCGCGACCGGGTCGACCACGAACGGCACGTCGCGGCCCGCGCCGATGCCCGTGTCGTCACAGGCGTCCGCCACCTCCTCGATGATCTCGGCGGAGGCGAGCATCCCCGTCTTGGCCGCGTCGACCCCCATGTCGGAGGCGACCGCGGCGATCTGCCCGGACACGATTCGCGCGGGGATGTCGCTGCGGTCGTGCACGCCGAGGGTGTTCTGCACGGTCACCGCCGTCACGGCGACGAGTCCGTGGACGCCGCAGGTGAGGAACGTGCGCAGGTCGGCCTGGAGACCCGCGGCCCCACCGGAGTCGGAACCGGCGATCGTCAGTGCGGCAGGAGGTCGGGTGGTCATCCCTCCAGTGTCTCTGCCGCCTCCGCGACCGGGCCAGTGGGCGTCGGCATGAACACACCACGATGAACTGAGCGTGAACGATCGATTCTCCGTGGTCATGGGCGCTGCCGGCCGACCATAGGCTGCGAGCACCATGAAAATCGCGGAAACGCTGCAGACGCTCGCATCGGTGCTGGGATCTGGGCAGGGCCTGGTGGCCATGTTGGTCCTGTCGGTGCTGGCGATCGCGGCTCCGTTCGCGGATCGGTATCTGATCCGCCGCAAACGTCTGGCCTACCGGGTGCTGTACAACTCGAAACTCGGCGTGAGCCCGGACGTCGACGACGAGGACGTCACCGCCGGTCTTCCGCCGGGTGCCGATCCGGGCATGCGGGAGCTCGCCGACGAGATGAGCCGGATGACGAGCGTCGTCGTGCGGCTGCGCAACGCGGGGATCGAGGACATCCGCCCCGAGGATCTGCAGGGGCATCCGCTGACGCTCGATTTCGGCGGGCGCGTGATCTGGAACGCGCGCATCTCCGATCCCAGCGTCGAGAACCACCGGCTCGCGCACAAACGCAGTCTGACCTTCCTGCCCGCCGACGGTGCCGACTCCGAGCCCGCGCAGCAGCCGTCGGCGAAGCTCGAGGAGGTGCGGAAGAGTTCGCGGCGCAGGTTCCCGTGGAACCGCAGGGCGGAAACAGCCGTCGCGGAGGCGCCGGCCGAGTCCGAATATCCACAGTGGACACGTCTGCAGTTGCGTGGGTTCGCGTTGCAGCGCAAGGAGAAGCTCAAGATCGCGATCGTGCTGCGGGAACCGAGGGATTCGCGGCGGCACACCAAGGACATCAGCATCCACGGCCAACTGGCGGGCGGCAGGCTCGTGGACGAGCGCGAGCAGACGAGGGTGACGTGGCCGCGTGTGGTCACCACGGCCGGCGTGCTCCTGGTGGGCGTGCTGCTGGCCACGCTGCTCGCGAACGCCTCCCGTCCGGCCGCCGATCCCGCGCTGGCCTGCGGCGACGGTGAGCTGCGGGTGGTGGGGTCGAGTGCCTGCGCGCCCGCGGTCGAGAACATCGCCGACGAATACGAACGTCTCTGCGCGGGCGCGCCCGTCACGATCACCCCGACCGGCAGCAACGCGGGCGTGCTCGAGCTGCTGAGCGAGCGGACGGAGGCCGGCACCACGGTCGCCCTCTCCGACGGGCTCGCGCGGCAGGACGCCGACGATCTGCACGCCACCCCGCTGGCCGTGATCGTCTACACGATGGTGGTCAACGAGTCGGTGGGCGTCGACGAGCTGTCCCTCGAACAGCTGCGCGGCATCTACTCCGGGCGGTACCGCGACTGGAGCGAGGTGCGCCCAGGCCCTTCGCTGCCGATCCGCATCGTCGGCCGCGGCGGGGAGTCCGGATCCCGCACAACCTTCGAGCAGAAGGTCCTCGGCCGGCCGGAGGGAGCGCTGACGTCCGACACCTGTGACGGCGCCGACCGCGTCGACGACGCCGACATCGTGCGGTGTGAACGGGGCAGCGAACGTCAGGTCCTCGAGGAGGTCTCGAGCACGCGCGGGGCGATCGGCTACGTCGACGTCCCCTCGGCCGGTGCCGCCCGCGCCGACGGGCGCGAACTCTCGGTCGTCGAACTCGACGGGACCTATCCCGACGTGGGCACCGTCCAGGACGGCTATCCGTTCTGGACGATCGAGTACCTCTACACCAAGGGTGATCCCGACTCGGCGCCCGTGCAGTCCGGGTTCCTGGAGTACCTGCGCAGCGGAACCGCGCGCGACGAGCTGCACAGCGCGAGGTACGTGCCCTGCCTGCGCAAGGACGGCAGGTTGCACGCGCTCTGCCGCTGGTGACCACCCGCGGCTCGGTTCAGACGAGCCGCCAGAACGGCGACACCGGCCCGGTGCCCTGCCCGAGCGGGTAGGCCGAGGCCACCGAACGCTCGATGAACCGCTTGCCGTCCCGGACCGCTGTGGGCAGGTCCGCGCCGTGGGCCAGCGAGGCCGTGATCGCCGAGGCGAGGGTGTCGCCGCCGCCGTGGGTGTGCGGGGTGTCGTGCCGCGGGCCTTCGAGGTCGAGGTACTCGGTTCCGTCGGAGAGCAGGTCGACGCAGAGCGGTCCGCCGTCGAGGTGGCCGCCCTTGACCAGAACCCATTGCGGGCCCAGTGCCAGCAGCGCGTCGGCCGCGGCTCGCCTGCTCGCCGCGTCGGTGACCTCGACACCGGTGAGCAGGCGTACCTCGTCCAGGTTCGGCGTCACGAGAGTGGCCCGCGGGAACAGTTCCGTGCGGATGGCCTCGAGGGCCTCCTCGCGCAGCAGTGGATCGCCGTGCATCGACGCGGCGACGGGGTCCACGACGAACGGCGTCTCCGTCCCGCGTCCGATGTGGACCTCGTCGAGCGTCTTCGCCACGGCCGTGATGATCTCGGCGGTGGCGAGCATGCCGGTCTTGGCGGCGCTTGCACCCATGTCGCCGGTCACGGCGCGGATCTGTGCCGTGACGACGTCGGTGGGTACCTCGGCGAATCCCTCGACGCCGAGCGAGTTCTGCACGGTCACGGCCGTCACCGCGGTCATGCCGTGCACCCCGCAGGCGAAGAACGTGCGCAGGTCCGCCTGGATTCCGGCGCCACCGCCGGAGTCCGAGCCCGCAATCGTCAGTGCCGTGGGCGGTGGGGTGCTCATTCGACCACCGGGAGGTAGACCTGGTTGCCGTGTTCGGCGAACTCCTCGGACTTGGCCTGCATACCCGCCTCGATGGCATCCACAGTGGACAGGCCGTGCTCCTCGGCGTAGCGGCGAACGTCCTGCGTGATCCGCATCGAGCAGAACTTCGGCCCGCACATGGAACAGAAGTGCGCGGTCTTGGCCGGCTCGGCGGGCAGGGTCTCGTCGTGGTAGGCGCGCGCGGTGTCCGGGTCGAGCGAGAGGTTGAACTGGTCGATCCAGCGGAACTCGAACCGCGCCTTCGAGAGCTCGTCGTCGCGTTCCTGCGCCCGCGGATGCCCCTTGGCGAGATCGGCCGCGTGGGCCGCGATCTTGTAGGTGATCACGCCCGTCTTCACGTCGTCCCGGTTGGGCAGTCCCAGGTGTTCCTTCGGCGTCACGTAGCACAGCATCGCCGTTCCGTGCCGGCCGATCTCGGCCGCACCGATCGCCGACGTGATGTGGTCGTAGGCAGGCGCGATGTCCGTCGTGAGTGGACCGAGCGTGTAGAACGGCGCCTCACCGCAGAGCCGTTCCTCGAGTTCGACGTTCTCCTTGATCTTGTGCATCGGGACGTGCCCCGGGCCTTCGATCATCACCTGCACGCCGTGTTCGCGCGCGATGTGGGTGAGCTCGCCGAGGGTCTCGAGTTCGGCGAACTGTGCGCGGTCGTTGGCGTCGGCCACCGAACCCGGCCGGAGTCCGTCGCCGAGGGAGAACGTGACGTCGTAGGAGCGCAGGATCTCGCAGAGTTCGGAGAAATGCGTGTACAGGAACGATTCGCGGTGGTGGGCGAGACACCAGGCGGCCATGATCGAACCACCGCGGGACACGATGCCGGTGACCCGGCGCGCGGTCAGCGGGACGTAGCGCAACAGCACGCCCGCATGCACCGTCATGTAGTCGACGCCCTGCTCACACTGCTCGATGACCGTGTCCCGGTACAGCTCCCAGCTGAGCTTCTCCGGTTCTCCGTCGACCTTCTCGAGTGCCTGGTAGATCGGCACCGTCCCGATGGGAACCGGCGAGTTGCGCAGGATCCACTCCCGCGTCTCGTGAATCCGCTTTCCCGTGGACAGGTCCATCACCGTGTCGGCGCCCCACCTGGTCGCCCACACCATCTTCTCGACCTCTTCCTCGACCGACGACGTGACGGCCGAGTTGCCGAGGTTGGCGTTGACCTTCACGAGGAAGTTCTTGCCGATGATCATCGGCTCGGCCTCGGGATGGTTGCGGTTGACGGGGATCACCGCACGTCCTGCGGCCACTTCGGACCGGACGAACTCGGCGCTCACGCCTTCCCGGACCGCGACGAACTCCATCTCGCGCGTGATGACACCGTCGCGTGCCCACGCGAGCTGGGTGCGATGTTCGGACGACCAGCCGCGGCGAAGCGGATACAGTCCGTTGTGGACATTGATCTCGACGTCCGGATCGGTGTACGGCCCGGAGGTGTCATACACGTCGAAGTGGTCCCCGTTCGACAGCGCGATCCTGCGCATCGGAACGGAAAGTCCGGATTCGGTGGCCACGTATGTCTTCGTCGAGCCCTCGATGGGGCCGGTGGTGACCTGGTCGGACACAGGCGTCTGCAACGACGTTCACTCCCTACGCTGGCATTACCCAGTCAGGTTCGTGCGGTCGGCGACACCGGGTGATTCCCAGTCGCCCTCTCAGCCCGCCAAGGCGCGAGCTCCCGCGTTCGATGTAGTTGTTCCGACAGCGACGATGCCATCATCGGGCGCCACAAGCAACACCGCGCCCCGCGGCGATCGAGTCACCTGCGGGGCGCGGTGTTCGCTGTGGAAGCGTGTGAGCGGGGCGGAGCTCAGTGCTGTTTCGGCGGTGTCCAGGTGTTGCCGGGGACCGTCCAGTCGTTCTTCTTGATCATCTTCTTCGCGGCGCGCGCGTGCCTGCCGACCAGCCGGTCGAGGTAGAGGTAGCCGTCGAGATGGTCGGTCTCGTGCTGCAGGCAGCGGGCGAAGTATCCGGTGCCTTCGACCTCGATCGCGTTGCCGTCGGTGTCGAACCCGGTGACCTTCGCCCACGAGGCGCGCCCGGTCGGGTAGGCCTCGCCGGGAACCGACAGGCAGCCCTCCCAGTCGTCGTCCGGGTCGGGCATGGTCTCCGGGATCTCGGAGGTCTCCAGCTCGGGGTTGACCACGACGCCCTTGTGCTGGACGCCCTCGTCGTCGTGGCAGTCGTAGACGAACAGCCGCAGGTCCAGGCCGATCTGGTTGGCGGCGAGGCCCACGCCCTCGGCCGCGTACATCGTCTCGAACATGTCATCGACCAGGGTGCGGAGTTTGTCGTCGTACTCCGTCACCTCGCGGGTGGGGTTGTGCAACACGGGGTCACCGGCGATGACGATGGGATGAATGCTCACCGACCCATTGAAGCAGGATCGCGGAGCGATTCCTTGGGGGGTTGGTGGTCGGGCGGCGGGCCGGGCTGGTTCCGATGCCACTCGACCGGTCTACCCGGCGGGACGCGCCGGGGCCGGGTTCCACCACTCGGGGTGGTCGTGCGTGATCTAATGGCGCCTGCGGAAACCACACGCGTGTTATTTCGCCGAGAACGTTGCGAGGAGTCACATGGACGCCGCGGAGTCGATGGCGGGCAAGGGCAAGCCTGACAAGCCGTCCGCTTCGGCGGAGGGCACCGACGACTCCGGTGGGCTGTCCGAGCGCGAACGCGAGGTCCTGGCGTTCGAACGGCAGTGGTGGAAGTACGCCGGCGCGAAGGAACAGGCCATTCGCGAGCTGTTCGCGATGTCGCCGACGCGCTACTACCAGATTCTGAACCGGCTGATCGACAAGCAGGACGCCATGCGCGCCGACCCGATGCTGGTCAAGCGACTGCGGAAGGCCAGGGCCTCCCGGCAGCGGGTGCGCGCCGCGCGGCGGTTGGGGATTGAACTGTCATGAGCATCTTCGACGGTCTGTCCAGGCCGATGCGCGCCGCGGGGCTGGGACTGCTCGCCGTCGCCGTCATCGCGGCGGTCATCGGCGGCGTGACGTTGGTGAGCGGCGGCGGGGACGAGGAACCGGCCGCGCAGCAGACGTCGCAGAACAACCAACCCGACGGCGGCCAGTCCGGTTCCCCGGACGGCACCGACGGGCAGTCGCCGACCTCCGGCAACGGTTCCGGCGACGGCAACGGCAACGGCAACGGGAACGGGAACGGCAACGGCAACGGGAACGGCTCGGGTGACGAGTCCGGCAACGGTTCCGACGAGGGTTCCGGCAACGGTTCCGACGGTTCGAACGGCTCCGGCGACTCCGACGGCTCTGGTGGCTCCGGCGACTCGGCCGAGGCAGGCGACGGCTCCGGCGGCGCGACCGACGGCGGCAACAAACAGGTCGGCGCCGCCGCGGTGGGCGTGCGGGTCTACAACAACAGCACCGTGTCCGGTCTGGCACACACCGCCGCGGGCGACCTACGCGGCCGGGGCTGGAACGTCGTCGAGGTGGGCAACTACTCGCAGGGCGTCATCCCGTCGAGCACCGTGTACTTCCGGCCCGGCACCGCCGAGGAACCCGCGGCGCGTCAGCTCGCGGGCCAGCTCGGCATGCGGGTCGAGAAGCGGTTCGACGGCATCGAGGACTCCAGTCCCGGCGTCATCGTGATCGTCACCAAGGACTACGCCGACCGCTGAGCCGCTCGGGCCACCGGCCCGGCTCGGCAGGCAGGGCGCACGCCGGGCCCGGCGGCCCTCACCGGTTTCGCGCGTACGCCTCCAGCTCGGCCAGCTGCGCCGGGTCCAACGAGGGCTTCACGACCTGCCTCGCCTTGTCCAGATGCGCCGCGGTGACCTCCGTGGCCTCCAGCGACTCCCGCATCGCCGTGAGCGCGGCCTCACGGATCAACGCCGAACAGTCCGCGGCCGAGTAGCGCTCCAACGACCGGGCGAGTTCGTCCAGGTCGACGTCACCGGCCAGCGGGGTGTTCTTCGCCGCCGACCGGAGGATGTCGGCGCGGGCCTCCTCGGTGGGCGGCGGCACGTAGATCTGCCGTTCCAGCCTTCCGGGGCGCAGCAACGCGGGGTCGACCAGCTCGGGCCGGTTCGTGGCGCCCAGCACCACCACGTCCCGCAACGGTTCGACCCCGTCGAGTTCGGTCAGCAACGCCGCCACGACCCGGTCGGACACCCCGGAATCGCTCGACGCGCCGCGCCGAGGGGCGAGTGCGTCGACCTCGTCGAGGAAGATCAACGACGGGGCCGCCTCGGCCGCGCGGTGGAACAGCTCGCGCACCGCCCGTTCGGACTCGCCGACGAACTTGTCCATCAGCTCGGCACCCTTGACCGCGAACACGTTCAGCGCGCCCTCACCTGCGAGCGCACGCACGAGGAACGTCTTGCCGTTGCCGGGCGGGCCGTACAGGAGCACACCCCGCGGCGGTGCCACGCCGAGGCGCGCGAAGGAGTCGGGGTAGCGCAGCGGCCACAGCACCGCCTCGGTGAGCGACTGCTTGATGTCGCCCATGCCGCCGACGTCGTCGAGCGTCAGCCCGCCCGTGGCGAGCGTGTCCGATTCGGACATCGAGAGTGGGCGGACCGACGTCAGTGCGTCGAGCAGGTCCTGGTGGGCGATGCGGGGTTCGGTCTCCCCACCCTCGTCGCGTTGGCGCAGCGCGGCGCGGACCGCCGCGTCGCGGCGCAGGGCGAGCAGATCGGCAGCGACCCAACCCGGCGTACGCTCGGCGATCCCGGCGAAGTCCACATCGGATTCCACCGGGATGTCGCGCATCAGGATGCGCAGCAGTTCGGTTCGGACACTCGCATCCGGTTGCGCGAGGGTCAGTTCGCGGTCGAGCAGGTCGACCGCGTTCAGCCGCGGATCGACCGCTTCCGGATGTGCCGTCGTGGCCACGAGCGCGAACCCGGGCCGGGTCAGCGCGGTGCGGAGGCGGTCGAGCAGCACCGTCGCCACCGGCGGCTGGTTCTGCGCGGGCAGGAGCGCATCGACGTCGGTCAGCAGCAGCACACCCGTCCCGTCCCCGGACGTCGCGGCCTCGACGGCCTGCGCGAGACGGTTCAGCGCGGCGTCCGGTTCGAGCACCGCGATCGTCGGTGCGGCCAGCGTCACGACGCGTACCTGTTCGGCGTGGGCCACCGAGCGCACGAGCGTGGCCTTGCCGACGCCCTCCGGTCCCGCCAGCAGCACGCCGAGGCGGGCCGACGTGCCCAGCTTCGCCAGCAGCTCGGGACGGTGGAACGCGAGGTCGAACCACTCCGACAGCGTGCGCGCCGCCGCGCCGTGTCCGGCGAGCTCGGACACCGGCGGGACGTCGGCCGCGTCGGCCGGTTCGGAGACGGTGATCTCGGCGACGTCCGGTTCGGCCGTCTGCGCCTGCCGCGTGGCCGGGGCGGTCGACGTGACGGCGTGGCCGGTGCCTGCGTCCACGGGAGCGGCGCCCGCCGCCTCGTCGGCTTCGGCTGCCGCACCCGGCTCGGTGGACTCCGTGCCGCGCCAGCGCACCACGGTGGACGGTCCGACGACCACCGGAGCGTCGGTGGGTTCGGTGGCCGTGACCGTCAGCAGTTCGGTGGTCCAGGTCGCACCGATCGCGCGCGAGAGCGTGCCGCGCACGGCGGCCACGTCGGCGCCGGGCGGCGGGGCGAGGTCCTGCGGCAGCAGCGACACGGCGTCGCCGACCGTCAGCACCTTGCCCGCGAGCGCCTGTCGCAGGGTCTGGGCGGTGAGCGACATCGTGGCGAGGCGGGATCCCGACACGGTCACCGTTCGCGCCACGGGCGCCTCGCACGGCGCCACCACCACGTCCGCGCCCTCGGTGACCCCGAGGTTCGACAACGTCAGCTCGTCGGCCAGCAGAACGCCCGGTGCCCCGCCGTCGGTCGAAGGGGCGGCCAGCGCGGCGCTGACGCGCGCACCCGTGAGCCGCACGGCGTCCCAGCCGCGCAGGCCGAGTGCGTCGAACACCTCGGGGTGCAGACGGACCACGCCGCGCCGCGAATCGAGCGCGGACGGGGTGTGCCGGACGGTGAGCATGAGCTGTGCGGAGGACGTCACGGTCGCCACTCTATGGGCAGTGGCGACCGGGCGTGGCGAAGGAGCCGGACACGGTCACCTGCCCTGCGTCAGCGTTCGCGCTGGCGCAGGCCGATGCGGCGCCAGCCCCGCTTGCGCGACGAGGTCCGCGCCGGATCGGCGGGCGGGTAGACGCGGGATACGTGCGAGGAGGCGGGCGCGTTGTCCGAGCGCTGCACCGCCCGCCGTGCGACACCCGCGACCCGGCGCAGCCGCGGCTTGCGGAGTCCGAGCCTGCGCTGGCCGCGCAGACCGCGGCGGATGGCCCTGCGCTCGTGCCCCGGCACGTCCCACGCCTCCGGATGCGCGGCCAGCCAGTGGTAGCGGCGCACCGCGTACGGGATGTGCGCCAGGTACAGCACGAGTGCCGTGGCGAGGGAGATCAGCGGGTACTGGATCACCGCGGCTGCCAGCAGGCCCACTCCGACCAGCAGCGGGGCGACCGCCTTGGCCGGGGCGCGCAGCTTCTTGAGCGACAACGTCGGGATCCGGCTGATCAGCAGTGCCGCCGTCGCCACCGTCCACAGCACGACGACGAGCTGTGCCGACCACCAGCCGTCGCCGAACTGCAGCGTGAGCATCACCGGCAGCAGCGCCACGAGACCGCCTGCGGGCGCGGGAACACCGACGAAGAATTCGCCGGCGAACGCGGGCTGGTCCTCGTCGAGCAACGTGTTGAACCGGGCGAGCCGCAGCACCATGCACACGGCGAAGATCAACGTGGCGACCCAGCCGAACCGGTCGTCACCCGGCATCCACACGTACAGCACCAGTGCCGGGGCGACACCGAAGGAAATGGCGTCGGACAGCGAGTCGAGCTCGGCGCCCATCTTCGACGAGGCATCGAGCAGCCGCGCGATGCGCCCGTCGAGGCTGTCGAGGATGGCGGCGATGCCGATCGCGCCGATGGCGAGCACGTAGTCGCCGGTCAGCGCGAACTGGACGGAGGAAAGGCCCGCGCACAGCGCGAGCACGGTGATGGCGTTCGGCAGCAGCCGCACGCCGGGCGTGGTGCGGGACATGGCTTCTCAGTCCCTCGCAGCGATCGGTGCCGTCTCGGCGATGGCGGTCTCGCCGCCGATGGTGCGCTGACCCTTGCGCACCAGCACGTGGCTGCCGTGCGGCAGGTACGTGTCCACCCGTGAGCCGAACCGGATGAGCCCGTACGTCCGCCCGACCTGATGGCGCTCACCCTCGCCGACCTGGCACACGATCCGGCGGGCGACCAGGCCCGCGATCTGTGTGACGACCACGTCGTGGCCTGCGTCGGTGCGCACGAGCAGGGAGTTGCGCTCGTTGTCCTCGCTGGCCTTGTCGAGGTCGGCGGACAGGAACTTGCCCGGCCGGTAGGCCGCGCGTTCGACGACCCCCGTGACCGGCATGCGCTGCACGTGCACGTCGAACACCGACAGGAACACGCTCACGCGGGTGCGCGGCTCGTCGGAAAGGCCGAGCTCCGCGGGAGGGGCGGCCTCCTCGATCAGCGACACCGTGCCGTCGGCGGCGGCGACCACGAGGTCCGATCGCTCCGGCGGCACCCGCACCGGCTCGCGGAAGAACGCGGCCGTGGCGAGCGTTCCCAGGCCCGCGAGAACACCGAGAGGTGCGGAGACCTTACGGAGCGCGAGCGTCGCGGCGATCCCGCCGAGCACGAACGGCCTGCCGGCCGGATGCATCGGCGGCAGCGTCTCCCTGGTGATCGCCGCGGCGTGGCCGAGCGAGTTGGAACCCATGTGCCGTCTTGTCCCGTTCACGTAGGTGGCTCCTCGAACGTGCACACGCTACTCGGCTCGGGTAACGGCCCGGTCGCCCGCCCGGACCATCGGCCCGCGGTGGCCCCGGGACGTCGCGCCCGCCGACCGGATCAGAAGAGCAGGACGTCGACCTCGGAGCCCTGGGCCGCCTCGGTGACGTCCTCCCCGAGCACGATCAGGCAGTTGGCCTGGGTGAACGCCGCCAGCAGGTGCGAGCCGGGACCGCCGCGAGGGCCGACGACGCCGGTCACGTCGCCGTCCGTGCGGCTGTAGAACCCCCGGCGGAACTGCCGCTTGCCGGAGGGGGAGGAGAGCGTTTCGAGCAGGCGGGCGCGCACCCGCGTGCGGTCGACGTCGTCGTGGCCGAGTGAGCTGAGGATCGCCGGGCGCAGGAAGGCCTCGAACGACACCAGCACGCTCACCGGATTGCCGGGCAGCGTGACGACCGGGACGCCGTCCCACGTGCCGTGCCCCTGCGGGCCGCCGGGCTGCATCGCCACCTTCGTGAACGTCACGCCCGCTCCGGTGAGCGTGTCCTTGACGACCTCGTAGGCGCCCGCGCTGACCCCACCCGAGGTCACGACGAGGTCGACGTCGGGCAGTACCGGTTTGATGGCAGCGCGGAAGCTGTCGACGTCGTCGGCGACGCTGCGCACCGTCGTCACCGTGCAGCCCAGCGACCGCAGCGCCGCGGCGAGCATGATGCTGTTCGACTCGTAGATCTGGCCGTGCTCGAGCGGCTCGGGCGGGAGCACCAGTTCGGTACCGGTGGACACGACGAGCACCCGCGGCGGGGTGTGCACGGCGAGGGTGTCCCTGCCGACCGCCGAGGCGAGGCCCAGCTGCGCCGGTCCGCACACGGTGCCCGCGGTCAGCGCGACCGTTCCCCTTGCGACGTCCTCACCCGCGCGGCGCACGTGCGTGCCGGAGGCCGACTCGGCGTACACCCGCACCGTGTCGCGGCCCCCGTCGGTGCGCTCGACCATGACGACCGCGTCGGCCCCGTCCGGCATCGGCGCCCCCGTCATGATCCGGTGCGCCGTGCCGGGCGGCAGCGGCGGAACGTCGACCCGGCCCGCGGGGATGTCCTCACCGACGCGCAGCTGCACCGGGGCGTCCTCGCTCGCGCCGGCGACCTCGTCCGAGCGCACGGCGTAGCCGTCCATCGCGGAGTTGTCGAAGGGCGGCAGGGACACGCTCGCCGTCACGTCCTCGGCCAGCACCAGCCCTGCGCAGTCCTGGACGGGCACGCTCACCGCGGGCCGCCTGCCCAGCAGTTCGGTCACCTGTGCGCGATAGTCGTCGACGGAGATCACTCCGGCCACCCTTCTGACATCCATGACCGTCCCGGTGAATACGGCGTCACCGCCCATGAGCACTGTGTCAGACTCTCCCCGCCCTGCGCCCGCGCGGGGAGAAGCAGGCGGGCACGGACACGGGGAGAGCCCATGCAGGTACAGCTACGGCATCAGCCGTCGTTCGCCGTCGCGCGCCTCATGCTCGCACCGGGAGAACCGGTGCAGGTGGAAGCAGGCGCCATGTCGGCGACGAGCTACGGGGTACAGGTGCAGGCCTCGACGCAGGGCGGCGTGATGAAGGGTCTCGGCCGCGCGATGCTGGGCGGGGAGTCGCTGTTCATCAGCACCTACACCGCCCCGCAGAACGGCGGATGGGTGGACGTCGCCGCTCACCTGCCCGGCGACCTGCAGGTGATCAACCTCGACGGCCGCACCGGATGGTGCGTCACCCGCGGCTCCTGGATCGCCTCGGCGCACGGCGTGCAGATGCAGACCAAATGGGGTGGGTTCAGCAATCTGTTCGGCGGCGAGGGCGGCTTTCTGACCTACGTGACCGGCCAGGGTCCCGTCGTCGTGTCCTGCTACGGGGCGCTGGAGGTCGTCACGCTGCAGCCGGGCGAGATGATCACGATCGACTCCGGTCACGTCGTCGCCTACGCCGAAACGGTCCAGACGCAACTGCGCCGCATCTCCGGCGGGATGGTCCAGAGCCTCAAGAGCGGAGAGGGATTCGTGTTCGATTTCGCCGGTCCCGGCCAGGTCATGACCCAGACCCGCAATCCGTCGGCGCTGGCGGCGTGGGTCGCCCAGCAGGTGCCGAGCCGGTAGGGCGGGGAACGCGCGATGGAGGTCCACACCCGGCACACGCCCACCTTCGGCGTCGCACGGATCGTGCTCGCCGAGGGCGAGTCCGTGCAGGCTCCCGACGAGGCGGTCATGGCGAGCGCATTCGGGATCTCGGTCTCCCGGGGCCCGCGCGGCGAGCATCCCGTGCTCACCGCACCCGCGGGAGGTGGCTGGGTCGACCTGGCCCCGGACACCCCGGGTGACGTCTATCCGCTCGGATTCGACGGGCGCAGCGGCTGGTGCGTGTCCAAGGTGCCGGCGTCGCGGGTGCTGGCCAGGCCCGCGTCGATCCGCAGGGACGAGCAGTGGCCCGCGTTGCAGTCGTTGTTCGGCGGCACGGCGGGGTTCCTGGAGCACTACAGCGGCACCGGTTCGCTCGTGCTGAGTGCCCGCGGTCCGGTGGATCTGCTGAACCTCGACGCGGGCGAGATGATCACGGTGCGTCCCGATTTCCTGGTCGCCTATCCGGACACGATCCAGGTTCGGCTGCGGGCGCTCGATCCGGCGGCGCCACAGTCCGTGCGCACCGGTGAAGGACTGGCACTCGATTTCGCCGGACCGGGCACCGTTCTGCTCCAGGCCAGGCGGTGAGTGTTTCCGGTTTTCCGGTTGATCACGTATCTGGTTGATTCCTTGTAGCGAACGTCGTGGGCTGTGTGGGTGAAGTGCATTCGGCCGAAGCTACGCAGAGCACATGCGGGAACGGAGCACCGCGCGGTTCCCGTTACCGCAAATTGACCATTGCCGAGCCGTGTGATTCCGGTAGCGTGATCGACGCTTGGAGCGCGGACAGGCTGGGCCTGAAGCGTTTTTCGGTTTGGTACAAGGAGGACGCCGTGGCAGTCGGCACGGTCAAGTGGTTCAACGCGGAAAAGGGCTACGGCTTCATCGAGTCCCCCGAGGGGCCCGACGTTTTCGTGCATTACTCCGCAATTCAGGCAGAAGGATTCCGCACCCTCGACGAGGGTGATCGAGTGGAGTTCGAGATCACGGCGGGGCGCGACGGCCGGAGTCAGGCCGCCGACGTCAAGAAGGTCTCGTAACGCGGAAGGGCCCGTCAGCGGGCCCGTTCCGTCTCCCCGGCGAGTTCCCCGGCGCATTCGCTCGTTCGTCGCACATGTCGGCGGACGGCCGGACACTTCACGTTCCACCTGCGGTCCGGCCGCTAGGCTTCGCGCTGTGTCAGGCGATGTGTCGGGGGACCTCACCGGTCGACAGCTGGGCAACTACCGCATCGACGGGGTGCTCGGCCGCGGCGGCATGAGCGTGCTCTACGAGGCCACCGACGTGCGTCTCGGCCGCAAGGTCGCCCTCAAGGTCATCGGCCAGCACCTCGGCGCCGATGACGAGTTCCGCACGCGGTTCGTCGAGGAGGCTCGCAACACCTCGGCGGTCGACCACGCCAACATCGTGCCGCTGTACGACTTCGGCGAACTCGACGGTCTGCTCTACATCGCCATGCGCTACGTCGAGGGTGCCGACCTCGCGGGAATCAGCGCGGGCGCGCCGATGGATCCCGACCGCGTCACGAACCTGCTCGACCAGGTCGCCGACGCCCTCGACACGCTCCACCGGGACGGGCTCGTGCACCTCGACGTCAAACCGGCCAACGTGCTCGTCTCGAACCGGCATCGCGCGCGCGACCACGTCGAACACGTCTACCTGGCCGACTTCGGTCTCACCGAGCGGGACGCCGCGACCAAGGCGTCGAGGAAGGGCGACTTCCTCGGTTCGCCGACGTACGCGGCGCCCGAACACCTTCGCGGAGAGCCCCTCGACGGGCGCACCGATCAGTACGCCCTCGCCTGCATGCTCTATTCGTGCCTCGCGGGCAGGCCGCCGTTCACGGGCGATGTCCAGACGGTGATCGCAGGTCACCTGAACCGCGAGCCACCCGCGCTGTCCGGCGTCGTGCCGCGCCTGCCCGACGGGATCGACACCGTCGTGCGCAAGGGTATGGCCAAGCGGCCGGAAGAACGGTATGCCACGTGTGTCGACCTCGTCGGCGCAGCCAAGGAGGCCCTCGGTGCGTCGGCGGGTACCAACGGCAAGGCGGGCACGAACGGTGAGGCGAGCGCCGAGGCGGTGATCGCCGCCGCCGACCGGGTGGACGCGGGACAGGCGGCGACGCCACCCACCGGCATGGACCAGGCGGCGGTCCGGGCGGCCGTCGCGCGACAGGGAGAGGCAGGGCCAGTGCACCCTCAGCAACCGAATCCCCAGCAGCCGGGGTGGCAGGGCCCGTACGGCCACGGCGGCCCGCCGCCCGGCCACGGCGGTCAGCCGGGGCAGCCGCCGTACGGCACACCACCGCCGGGCACCCCCGCGCCCCCGACACCTCCACCCGGGCTCGGCACGCCGCCGCAGGGCGCAGGGCCCGGGTTCGGCACGCCTCCCGGAATGGCCCAGCCCGGTATGCAGCCGGGTGGACCCCCGCCGGGTGGACCGCAGCCGGGCGGCTTCCCCGGCGGACCGTCGGGCCCCGAGGGAGGAAAGGGCGGCAAGCGGTGGATCTGGGCCGTCGTGGCGGCGGTCGTGGTCGTCGCCGCGGCCGTCACGGCGATCTTCGTGTTCACCGGCGGTGAGGACGAGAGCGAGGGCGGCGGAGGCAACGAGGGCGGCACGTCGAGCACCGTTCCGCACATCCCCGTCGGCCCCGGCGGTTCCCAGTCGGCCGATCCCGGCGAGTCCGAGGGCAACAACGACCCGCCGCCCACCGAGATCCCGATCGAACCCGGCGACAACTGATCGGGAGACAGTGATCGGGCCACCGGTCACGTCGTGTAGACGCCCGTCGGTTCCGAGTGGTAGCCCTTCGCGCCGACGACCCGGGCCAGTGGGCTGCGCACCGCGCCGGTGGTGCGGGCCAGTTCGAGCGCCGCGCGGATGTCGTAGGCCGGTCGCCAGCCCAGCACCGAACGGGCACGCTCGTTGGAGTAGACGCGGTCGAGGGTGGGCAGCATCCGCCAGCCTCGCCGCCGGTACTCCTCGGCCACGTCGGGCAGCACGCGGTCGAGGACGGCGGGCGCGTCCGTGGCGAGCTCGGCGGCGTCGTCGCGGCTGAACGGCGTGGTGGCGCTGATGATGAACCGGTCGAAGCCGAGGGCGGGTGCGCGATGCGCGGCGAGCAGGTGCGCCTCCACGACGTCCTCCAGGTCCACCCTGCGGTAGGCGAACTCGCTGACCTTGAGGTTCGTGTCGTCGAAGGCGGCGCGGACGTCGTCGCGGTCGTCGGCCTCGGGGAAGAATCGCGACGTCCGCAGCACGACCACCGGCGGATCCAGATCGCGGGCCAACAGCTCGCACAGGTCCTCGGCGGCGATCTTGGTTGCCCCGTAGACGTTGCGGACCACAGGGCGCACGTCCTCGGTGATCCAGGCGGCCGGTTCGCCGGGTGCGGGTGTCAGCGCCCGGCCGAACGCGCTCGTGCTGCTGGTGAACACCACGCCGCGCACGCCGGCGGCCGCCGCCTCCTCGAGCACGGTCAGGGTCCCGGAGACGTTGACGTCCACGAACTCCTGCCGCGCGTGCGTGCCGACGTGCGGCTTGTGCAGGGTCGCCGTGTGCAGCACGCGCGTCACCCCGTCGAGGGCGCTGCGCACGGTGTCCCGGTCGGTGAC
>Ga0079224_100004606_pt1 | contig 17920 bp, 8 predicted proteins | sample Stecom2015_FD_80414 | JGI IMG/M metagenome (GOLD analysis project Ga0079224, IMG submission 80414) | Agricultural soil microbial communities from Utah to study Nitrogen management - Steer compost 2015 | ecosystem: Environmental > Terrestrial > Soil > Agricultural land | place: USA: Utah...
CGTCAATGACCCCCTAAAGGAGATTCCTTTTCAAGGGGTTTACCGTTTGTCTGCTGATGGGGAGGTAACCTTGCTTTTGGATTCGCTGACGCGACCCAATGGGATTGCTTTTCTTCCCGATGAGAAGACCATCATTATTGCCAATTCCGATCCGGGTAAAGTACATTGGTATGCCTATGATGTAGATAATGAGGGACTATTGCAAAATGGGCGGATATTTTTTGATGCTTCGGAAGCCTCCAAGTCTGCGCCGGGAATGCCCGATGGATTGAAAGTGGACGATCGTGGAAATGTCTTCGCTACCGGCCCAGGAGGAATCTGGATCTTTGATGCTGCGGGAGAGTCGCTTGGAAGAATCAGAATTTATCAATTAGTCTCCAATGTTTCGCTTTCCGAGGACGGAAGGGAAATTTATGCCACTGCTGATGGAGACGTGGTGAGGATTAGGCTTGCAACCAATCAGTAGCGGTGTTACCAGAAGCGATAGTCGATGCTGTGAATGGAGGATTGGCCTCCTGAGTCGACGGAGATTATAGCTTCTGTGCAAACCCTCAATCTCTGCGGGTGGCATGAAGCCTTTCGGCCAGCTTAACATTAGGTAATATGCCCAAGTAGAAAGGGGGAGCTGTATATTGACATGATAACGTTGTAACCCTGGCCAGATGTACCTTAAATATATGAGGCTTGTTAATTCCAATAAAGTGTACAGTAGCCGCAAAGCTTACCGGGTAGGTTGTCAGCCTTGAAACGTCCCAATTGTTCCGTAACAAACCGGAGGCGCTTTGGAAATTATTCTAAAATATTTGGAGATCAGAATTATTATTCACACTTTGGAATCCTATAACCCAAGATACCCAAACTAACGTGAAGTACGAACAACTTAGCCAAAGTGAATTGTGGGCATTGGCATCCCATGGGAACCAGAGCGCTTTTGCATTTATTTTTAATGAGTATTCATCCGATATTTTTAAGTATGGGCATAGCTTAACCTTAGATACTGACTTAATAGAAGATGTTATTCAAGATGTATTTGTACATCTTTGGGAAAATCGGGCTAGTTTATCCATCCATTCCTCCGTTAAATTTTATCTGTTTTCCTCTTTCCGTAGAGAATTGGTCAGGAGACTAAAGGCGAACCAAAAATATGATGTTTTGGAAGAGTACCATACCAACACCGCTTGGCAAGAATCCTTCCAGGAAATTCTAATCGAAAACCAAATCACCTTAGAATCCAGCAGGAAAATCAACTCGGCACTGGAAAATTTATCCGCTAGACAAAAGGAAGCTATTTATCTCAGATATATCCAGTCGTTATCCTACGAAGAGATATCCGGATTGATGGGTATTCAGGTCCCCTCCCTGTACAACCTTATCCTTAAAGGCCTTAAATCCATGAAACATTTACTTTCTTCTTCCAAATTTCCGGCGAAAAGCGTGATCTTCTATTCGTTGTTTTTAGCTGTCTAAGGCCGCTCGTTTTCCTTAACTTTTTGAGGATACGCTTTTTTTAAAAAATATTTCGTACGCGATGATGAGATTCATCTATTATCTTCCTCTGTATTGGTATAGATGTCCAGTGTATGAAGACCTACCAAAAAGTAGAAGATTTTTTAGAGGATGCAACCTTTAAGCAATGGGTGTTGCATGACGACCCTGTGCACCATGCCTATTGGCTAAAGTGGCTGGCGGAACATCCTTCCCATGTGGACTTGGTGGCGCAGGCGAGAAGTATTTTGCTAGATCTGAATTCAGTTGGAAAAAATTGGGATCTACAAAGAAGGGAGAAAATTTTCTCTTCAATTAAGAGTAGATTAGATGCCGAACATATACCAGAAGAAAAAGCTTCTTATTCCCCTTATAGCCCCTACAAGCCCTTGATCGAAAGACGGGTCAAGACCATCATTGGAATCTTCTTATTTGCCGCATTTCTCGCAGGGTGGTTACAGATATTTTTACCGGAAGAAAAGAAAGAATTGGTAACGGCTGAAGACAAGCAGGAGGAATGGATTTTCAAAACTAATCCAAAGGGGCAAAAGTCTATTTTCCAATTGGCGGACGGCAGCAGTGTGACCTTAAATGCCGATAGCGAACTGCGTTTTGGAAGTGATTTTGGGCAGGGGCACAGGGATGTTTACTTAGAAGGAGAGGCCTTTTTTGAAGTAGCGTCAGATGACGCATTGCCATTCAAGGTACACAGCGGCGATTTGGTCACCACTGCTTTGGGTACTTCCTTTAACATTAATTCTTATGAAGAGGAAAAGGTACGGGTTCAATTAGCCACGGGGAAGGTCAGAGTGTATAAGGAAGCACTGGAGGAGCAATCGGTTTACCTTGTTCCGGGTGAGGAGGTGACCGTAGGTTTGGATCATAAATTGAACAAACGCAAGTTTGATCCCGCCAACTCTTTTCACTGGAAAAAGGGGATTCTTTTGTTTGAAAGAACATCTTTTCAAGAGGTGGTCGTCGCTTTGGAACGATGGTATGCGGTTGAACTCCTGGTTAAAAACCTGCCTCAGAAGGACATTAAAATATCTGGTGAGTTTAATAACACCCACCTCAGAGGTCTTCTCGAGAGCTTGGGCTATGCGTATGGCTTTGATTATTCTATAAAAAATAAAGAAGTTATTATACAATTTAAAACCCAAAATTAAACTATGAAAAAGTGACTAAAAAGCCAATGAACTGATGTTCATTGGCTTATCCGGCGGGAAGGATAGTTTCTCAGGCTGCTCCCTTCTGCTGTTGTCTTAGTGCCATTATCAACAATAAAACTTTCCAATTTATGAAAAAAACATTACATGCGCTGGGTATGGTAGGGAAATATTACCTATACGGCTTTTTCTTACAGCTGTTGTTTTTGAATCTAATGCACGCCGCTCCGACGAAAGGACAGAGTTCGTTAGACATCAAAAAAGTTTATTTGAGTTTGGATCTGCGGGAGGCGACCTTGGCAGAGTCTTTCAATGCTATAAAGAAGCAGACTGATTTTTTCTTTATTTATGATCAAGGTTTGGCGGACGCATCACATCCTGTGAATCTACAGGTAGAACACCAATCACTTGAGCATGTCCTTTTATCGCTGGCCTCAAGCCATCAACTTTCCTTTAAGCAGGTGGATAACAGGATTAGCGTCAGGGAGCATAAAAGAACGGACAAACAAAACTCAGTGATGGTAGAGGTTACCATTAGCGGCACGGTTTCCGATCCCAATGGTGAAGCTATACCAGGGGTAACTGTTTCTATTCAAGGCACATCTACCGGTACGGCTACAGACCTGGAGGGTAAGTATTCCATAGTTGCGCCCGAAGGTGCCACTCTGGTTTTTTCATTTATTGGATTTGAGACACAACATATTGTGGTGGGGAGTCAGAGCGTCATTGACGTTACCCTTAGGGAAGATATGGCCTCCCTAGATGAGGTGGTTGTGATTGGATATGGCACCCAGAGAAAAGCAGATATCACCAGTTCTGTAGCGACGGTTCAATCCGAGGACTTTGTTAAAGGAGGGGTAAGGGACGCAGCTCAATTGTTGCAGGGAAAGGTAGCCGGTTTAACTGTTTCTACACCCAGCGGTGATCCTACCAGCAACTCGCAGATTTTACTCAGAGGAAATACTACCTTATTCGGAGCAAATGCCAACCCTTTGGTGCTGATTGATGGAATCCCGGGCAGCCTCAATACTGTGGCACCTGAAGACATCGAGTCAATTGATGTTTTGAAGGATGGTTCCGCTGCTGCGATTTATGGTACCAGAGGGACAAATGGGGTGATCTTAATCACCACTAAGAGGGCCAGTGGCGACTATTCGAGTTCGGTCGACTATAACGGCTATGCAAGTACCCAATCCATTTTACGGCAACTTGATATGATGAATGCAGATGACTATCGACAACAAGTTGAAGCGGGAACGAGACTGCCCTCCTGGGATTTGGGGCATGACACGGACTGGATGAAGGAAGTGACTCAAACCCCGGTAATCCATGTTCATAATTTGACTTTTAGAGGAGGTAACAGGCAAACAAATTACCTGGCAAATGTGAACTACCGCAATTTTGAGGGCATATTTAAAAAATCAAATAACGAGACCTTAACGGCCAGAGCGGATATTAACCACAGCTTGATAGAAGACAAACTGAATGTTAATCTTGGTATAATACATTCCAATAACAGCTATATTACTACCGCTGATGGCGGAAGTTTCAACGGGTACACCTATCGACAAGCAATTATCAGAAATCCTACTGCGCCGGTAAAAACCGAAGATGGTGACTGGCATGAACAGACTTCTTTATTTAATTATGAAAATCCCTTGGCCAGGTTGTATGAAAGTGATGGGGAGAATACTTCTCAAAATACCCGGTTGAATACGAAGATCGACTACTTTCCAACCGACAACCTAAAATTTTCGGCTTTGGCCGCGCACACCAGATACGACCAGGTGAGGGGTTACGCTGAAACCAAAAAGCATATTTCCACTTTGAGGGACGGAAGAAACGGGTATGCGTCTAACGGCACGACCCATACGACCGAGAGCTTGTTAGAAATTACAGGTGAATATTCCAACTCATTTAACAACCACAACTTGTCGGTCTTGGGTGGATATGGATACCAAGAATTTTTATTCAGGGAAAATTGGATGCAAAATTGGGACTTTCCGACAGATCGGTTTTCCTATCACAATATAGGGACGGGAAATGCGCTGAGAGAAGGGCTAGCGCCGATTAGTAGTTATCAAGGCGTCTCTAATCTGATCAGTTTCTTTGGCAGACTTTCGTATAATTATGCTGATAAGTATTTACTTCTAGCCAGTGTAAGGCATGAGGCCGCTAGCCAATTATATGGAACGCAGAAGCCTTGGGGTACCTTTCCAGCTGTTTCTGGAGGGTGGAGAATATCCAATGAACAATTTTTGCAAAATTCATCCTTGGTTGATGATCTAAAACTAAGAGTAGGGTATGGGGTAACAGGAACGCAGCCTTCGGATCTGTTTTTGGGCGTTGCCATGTTGGGATACGACCGATATATCTATTCTAACGGCAGTTGGATCCGCACCTTGAGTCCCATCCAGAACTCCAACCCTAACCTCAGATGGGAAGAAAAACACGAATCCAATTTTGGACTAGATTTCTCCATACTCCAAAACAAGATCAGTGGTTCCGTCGACTATTATATCCGTAGAATCAACGGCCTTCTCTACGACTACGATGTTCCGGCACCCCCTAATTTGTACAATAGCACGAGAGCTAATGTTGGGATAATGGAAAATAAAGGCTGGGAAGTCATGTTAAACTTTATTCCGGTACAAACCTCGGATTTTGAATGGACTTCGAGTGTGAATTTCTCAACGAATTCAAACCGTCTGGTCAGTCTGTCCAACGAGCAATATCAGGCCACTCAGGAATTCTTCACTACAGGCAGTACGGGAGAACCCATCCAAACCTTTACTCATATTGTTGAGATAGGGCAGAACATTGGGGACTTCTATGGATTTAAGGTGATTGATATTGATGAACAAGGGAAGTGGATTTATGAGGGAAGGGAAGGCGAGCCGGTAAATTACGAAAATTTCGCCCACGCTTTCGAGGATAAGAAGGTTCTTGGGAACGGGTTGCCGGGATACTATGCGGGGTGGAACAATAATTTCCGATACAAAAGATTCGATCTAGGCGTAACTATGAGGGGAGCGTTTGATTACCAGATCATCAATTTCCAAAGGATGTACTTTGAGAATCCCACGTTGCCCCAGTACAACCAGATGCGGTCAGCGAATGATTTGGTATTTGGTAAAGCGGTCTTAGACTCTCCTCTGGAATTCAACAGCTATTATGTGGAGGATGGGGACTTTTGGAAGATCGATAATGTAACCTTGGGCTACAATATCAAAGTTTCCAAAGACAGTCGGATATCGGCAGCAAGAATTTATGCTTCAACGCTTAATACCTTTGTAATAACGAACTATTCAGGCATTGACCCAGAAGTAAATCGGCTGGGGTTAAATCCTGGAATTGATGGACGGGATAAATATCCGAGTGCAAGGACGTATACATTAGGATTTAATATCAGTTTTTAAAAAAATAGTCATGAAAATACACAGATCATTATTAGCTGTAATAGCGCTGTTTTTGTCAATAGGTTGTACAGAACTGGTGGATCGAAGTTACGACCGAATCATTGCCGAGCAATTTGATGCCACGGATCAGGATCTGGCTTCACTCGTTGGCTCTGCGTACATAAATTGGCGTGATGTAATTTTGAATTGGGACGGGTTTCACCGGGCTCAAGAGCTGTCTGCCGATCAACTGGTGATTCCCGCAAGGCCAAACGGTTGGGTCGATGGGGGAGTGTATAGAAGAATCCACGAGCACAAGTGGACGTCAGATGAGGGGATTGTGGTGCAAGTATGGAATAGGGCCTACGCCGGGATCACCAATTGCAATAGGATAATTTATCAAATTGAGTCCAACATCATCCCGATTGACCCAGACGCGCTGGAATCCACCATTTCTGAACTAAAAGTCCTTCGGGCCTCCTACTATTACGTATTACTTGATTTATATGGAAATGTCCCCATTATCACCCAATTTGATGTGCCCGTTGGCTTTTTGCCGGAACAAAGTTCAAGAGGGGAAGTATATGACTTTATCGTTGGAGAATTGGTGGAGAATGTAGATCATCTCTCTGAGTCTAATGATCAATCTACTTACGGAAAATTTAATAAATGGGCTGGCTATGCACTCTTGGCAAAGCTGTATCTGAATGCTGAAGTTTATAAGTCGGAAGCGGAGTGGGAAAAAGCTATTCAAGCAGCGGATATGGTGATCAACTCGGGACTATATGCCTTAGAGGCTAGTCAAAGGAATGTGTTTGTAACTAATAATGAAAATTCAAAGGAAATCATCTTTGCAATACCATTTGATGAAAACTATGTGACAGAGTGGAATGCCTTTGATCTTCACATGCAAACATTACAGCCCGGCAGCCAAGCAACTTATAATCTGATTTCTACCCCTTGGGGAGGAATTTGCGCCATTCCCCAATTTATCGACACCTATGACCCGGATGACTTAAGGTTGATAAATGGCTGGATACAAGGACCGCAATTGACTGCATCAGGGGAACCGATCATTGCCTCATTAGGAACTTTGGCGGGCCAGCCGCTTTCGTTTGTCAACGAAGTTCCGGGTATTGATTATTCTGAGGAAATACATGGCTACAGGTTGGGCAAATTCGAGATTAAGCAAAACGCGAATGTTCAATTAAGCAATGATTGGCCATTGCTGAGATATGCTGATGTACTTTTGATGAAAGCGGAAAGTTTGTTGCGCCTTGGAAACATAGAGGAAGCGGCTGCTTTGGTTACCGAGGTGAGAAAAAGGAATTTCCCCCAAAATCCTGAAAAGGCTAGTGTTTCTGGAGCGGATCTTTTAGGAGGCAGCAATTATTCCTATGGGTTGGATAATCGTCAGGAAAATACAGTTGAAGGAGGGGATGATATTAAATTTGGCAGATTTTTGGACGAATTATCTTGGGAGTTTGCACAGGAAGGTAGAAGGAGGCAGGATTTGATTAGGTTTGGTGTTTTTACAACAAAATCCTGGTTAAACCATAGCCCTAACGGGGATGATAAGATCTTGTTTCCTCTTCCCAGAATAGCATTGAATACCAATCCCAACTTAACCCAAAATCCTGGTTATTAATTACTCACACAGAAATAATTGCATGTGCACAAATCACCACAGGAGGGCTTTAGGATGATATTGTGCTCTTTAGACCTCCTCTTTCCATACTGATACCTCATCCCATTCCCCAAAGTTTAAGGGAATGGGGTGAGCAGGTGGGATGGAGAAGCTTCTCCTTCAATGAGTATGAATAAGGTAAAGCCTCCTTAATTTGAACCCCGTCGCCTGTATGGTATGAGGTGTCGGCCGCAACTTTTTTTCGCCAATTTCTTACTTATCATCCTAACCGTTTTTATTGTTAATGCTTGTGTTTAGAAGCTCCGTGTATACCTCGGTTGTCTTTTCCTGTATTTCGGTACTGAAGTCCTTGGATACCAAAGGCGAAATAAAGGACCTTTCCACGGATTACGTCACCTTTATATCTATTATAAGGAATGTTATTTTTTATCTTTAAGCTAACTGCTTTTTAGCTTTCCTAGAACTTGAGGAGGTGGGTAGCAATAGATTCTGACTAAAGAAAATCGTCCTTTTATCTAAAATCATCACCATAGATAAAATATTGAAGATTATTTCTTATAATTACTATCTATAAAAGCATTGACCCAAAATGATCAATAGGAAGGTAGAAAAGACCGACAATGAACAGCCGGATGAAATTTTTTGCTGGCGACAGTTAAAAGAAGGCGATCGGAACGCCCTGGAAACACTTTACGTAAGATTTGCCCGCACCCTCTTCCAGTATGGGATGGCTGTTCAAGCCGACCGTGGTTTGGTCAAGGACTGTATCCAAGAACTTTTTATCGATTTGTGGAAGTATAGAAAAAATTTAAAAGAGACCGACAATGTCAAAGTTTATCTTTGCAGATCCTTATCCAACAAGATATTCAGAGAATTGCATTTGGAGAAGCGACGCCAGAACCAAAATTCTCAGGAAATTTTAGCCTCCCTCTATCCCTTGGAAAGCCAATCACAGGAATATCCCACCGATCCATCCGAGGATAAAATTCATCAACTTCAGCATGCAATTGAAAAATTGCCTGATAGACAGCGGGAATTGATCCAGCACGTCTATTTTAAAAAGCTATCAAGTGAGGAGGTGTCCGAAAAGATGGGCATAGGTATTCAGTCTGTGTATACGCTTACTTGGAAAGCCATCAGTAAATTGAAGAAAAGCCTTGCCTCACTTTTTATCTTCGGGGTCTTTTTATTCTAGCTTTAGTGCACATTAACCTTATATCGGCATCACTAAGTCCAGTGATTGTCTTATACCTTTTGCCAATTTTTAAAGCTATGTCCGACAGTTTTAAATTTTCACCTCTCAATAATTTTCGGAAATAAAATTCAAATAGGAGGATAGATTAAGCATGGTCCCTTCTTATTACATTAGATGACATAGGTATGGATATTTCGAAATTCTCAATAGAAGATTTTATATATGATACTGGGTTCAGGAAGTGGGTTTTGGAACCCGACCCTGATTCCCTACAATATTGGAATGAAATTTTATTAAAATACCCTTATCAGGCCGCAAACATCAACAAAGCCAAAGCAATTCTTCTAAAAATGGAATCTGGAGAGCATGATGACCTTGAGGCAAGGGAATTGGATGAAATCTGGGAGGTTATAGATTGCCATACAAGGCCTACTTTTGGTACTAACACCGAGAGCAAGATAATTCCTTTACATTCAAAATCGGAGTATAAAACCCCCGATACCAAAATGTATAAATACCGTGGGGACTCACAGTTTCTGCGTGTTGCCGCCATTTTGATTGTTTCTGCTTGTTTAGGTATGCTTGCGGCAACGTTTAACAAATATCCAAAGGAGATCGAGGCACCGGCTCCTTTGGCTTATGAAGAGCATCATACTCCACGGGGGGTTAAATCATTTCTTACGCTGAGCGATGGTTCTACGGTAATCTTGAACTCTGGAAGTTCATTAAAATATGTAAAGGGTTTTGATAGTGACAGGAGAGAGGTTTTCCTTAGCGGGGAGGCTTTTTTTAAAGTCTTTAAGGATACGGATCGGCCTTTTATTGTAAGAAAGGAAGATGTAAGTATAGAGGCATTAGGTACGGCTTTTAATGTGGAGGCCTATGGGGATGAAGATCTAAAAATTAGTCTGGTTACTGGAAAAGTGGCAATAGCCCTGCAAGTGGGAGAACAACCACAAGTAATTCTGGAAAAAGGGGAGAGTCTTCAGGTCAAACCATTATCAGGAACATGGGTAAAAGGGAATTTTGCCGAAGACGAAGTATTGGGTTGGACAAAAAAAATCATTGTTTTTAAAAATACACCGGTATCAGAAGCAATTAGGGTTTTGGAGAATTGGTATAGTATCGATTTCCGTCTCGAAAATCAACCCGCTTTCGGGCTTTTAATATCAGGAAGGTTTGAGGATGAAACCCTTGAGAATGTACTACACGGACTGCGCTACACAACCCAACTCCAGTTTGAAATAAAAGATGATGTCGTAAATATTAAATTCTAATTAAACCCAAAAGAATATGATTAAATAAAAAAAGAATAAAAAAATAAACCGAGAATGGGTCAACATCCTCGGCTTAGCATAGTCCGGAATTAAAGACGCCAATCAAAAATACCGGGCTGTATTTATCTAAACCTTATCAGAAAGATTAAAATAAACCTTGTAAAGATATGAAAAACCTTGTACTAAAACATGTTTTGTACATGACCAAATTATTTACTTACGCGTTTCTGATCCAATGCCTCTTCATGAATTTTCTCTTCGCCGGCAATGGCAATGCCCAGGTAAAGAGTATTGAAGAGGTTATGGTTCGAATGTCGCTAGAGCGTCAGCCTATTGAGAATGCCTTCGCCACGATAGAAAAGGTATCCGACTTTAGTTTTGTTTATACCAATAAGGATGTTAAAGACATCCCCAATATTTCCTTGGAAAATAAAAGCAGAAGTCTATACGATATTCTCAAGGAGATCGCGCTCCAGACCGGACTGGAATTCAAACAGATTAACAATTCCATCTTGGTTCAAAAATCAAAAAAGAACTTTCCTCGAGAATCGGTAATTATTGTAGATAGCGAGGTCACTATTACTGGAGTAGTTACCGACAGCAGCGGTGAAGCCATCCCTGGCGTTACAATCTCTATTCAAGGAACCTCAACAGGGACTGCAACTGACCTTGATGGTAGGTATTCCATTGTCGTACCGGATGGTTCGATATTGGTGTTTTCGTTTATAGGATTTGAAACCCAAAGTGTCGCAGTAGGAAACCAAACGGTGATCGACGTTGTGCTTGCTGAGGATATGGCTTCGTTGGAAGAGGTAGTGGTAGTGGGCTATGGCGTCCAAAAGAAGGCCACACTCACGGGATCTGTTAGCGCATTAAAGGGTGACGAAATTTCCCAAGTGCCGGTGCCGAACATCTCCCAGTCTTTGGCCGGAAGGGTGTCGGGGGTAAGTATGAGACCTAACGGAGGGCAGCCGGGCCATGATGATCCCGATATCCATATCCGTGGTATTGCCACTACTGGCAATAGCCAGCCGCTGATAGTAGTAGATGGTATCAGAAGGGACAATATTCGGCAGGTCGATCCTGCAAGTATAGAGTCTATCACCATTCTGAAAGATGCGGCGGCCGTGGCACCCTACGGAATTGGTGGGGCCAATGGGGTGGTGCTGATCACTACCAAAAAAGGTGTGTCAGGTAAGCCACGCGTTTCTGTCAACACGTCTATAGGCTACCAAAACCCAACTTACCTGCCTAACATGCTCTCTGCAAAGGATTATATGACCCTTCAGAACGAGGCTTACCTTAATCAAACCCCGGGCGGAACCAATTTCCCCAACAACCCTGAGACGGTTGCAAACTATGATGCACTGCACCGCGAAGACCCTTGGAGATATCCCAACTCCAACTTCTTGGACGTTTTCAACAAAAATACCCCAATCCAAAATCACAACGTGCAGGTAAGTGGTGGTAACGAGTTCATTACCTATCACGCCGGTGTCGGGTATTTTGACCAAAAGGGTATATTTGATCCGGTTAATTACAGAAGATACAATTATAATTTAAACCTGGAGGTTGCGGCCACGAGCAGTACCCGAATAGGGATGTCGATCTTAGCAAGCATAGAGAATACCAATGATGTGGATGCGGATGAGACGACTTCAGGACACCTTTTTAGAAGCTTCTACAAGTTTCTTCCCAACCAGAGCTTAGTTTTCCCCGAAGGGGACAAATGGGGTGAATCATCTGCCAATACCCCCGTGGGTGTGCTTCGTTCGCCGGGTTATCGCAGGACTCAAGGCAACACCCAGTTAGCCACCTTCTTTGTGGAACAGCAGATAATAGATGGCTTGAGTGTAAGGGGCGTGTTTAGCTATGATCCAAATAGTAGGAAAACCAAGCTTTGGCATGTGCCATTTGTCTATCATAAGATAGATCTTTCACAGCAGCCTTATACCTATACTGAGGCTATTTCTCTCCAAGAAGGCGCCGGAAGGCCATTTAGATGGTTGGGACACGAGGACTTCAGTATGGTGAATTATACTTATCAGGGCTATATCAATTACCAGAAGACGTTTGGAGACCACTCTGTGACAGCTCTGGGGGTAGTCGAAGTTCGGGAAACTTCCTCTTCAGAACTGATGACAAGAAGGAACAATTTCGCCATAGGTATAGACGAACTGAGTTTTGGTAGTTCTGACAAGCTTGACTATGATAACAGCGGCATTTCTTCTACCGGCACTGAGATCGGCTACGTGTATCGTGTAGGCTATACTTATAAGGATAAGTATATTTTGGAGGCCGCCGGTCGGTATGATGGGCATTATTATTTTGCTCCAGGGGAAAGATGGGGATACTTCCCGGCATTTTCCGGCGCCTGGAGGATCTCTGAAGAGAGCTTTATGAAGCAGAATTCCTGGCTGGATGAGTTGAAGATCCGCGGCTCATGGGGTAAGGCAGGAATGTTGGCAGGTGGCCCGTTCCAATATCAAGCAGGATACGATCTGAGAGGAAGTGCCTATGCGTTTGGTAACGGTACATTGGTGCAAGGTTCACGTGTGCCCAGGGAAGCAAATCCGAATATTACTTGGGAAATTTCCACAAAGTCCAACGTAGGGTTTGACCTGTCCTTATGGAGCGGAAAATTGGATTTGGAAGTGGATTATTTCATGGAAAACCGAACAGGTATGTTGTTGGCACCTCAGGTGACCCTGCCCGTGGAATATGGTTTATCCTTGTCCCAAGAAAACAAAGGGAGGATGGAAGGCAAAGGAGTTGAACTCACCCTTGGTACCCGCCAGCGTTATGCCAACGGGCTTGACTTCTCTGTACAGGCCAACTTCACCTATGCCACCAACAGTATGCTCGAGGTGTTCGAAACGGATGCTGAGCGCAACAATCCGAACCGAACAAAGGTAGGACGGCCGTATCAGACACCTTACGGTTATAAGTCATCTGGCTTATTTCAACTTTCAGATGATAAAAACGGTGACGGGATTATTAATGGAGAAGATGGCTATAACGTCGTACAGTTTGGGGACCTTCATCCGGGTGATGTACGCTATGTTGATCTAAGTGGACCAGAGGGAACCCCCGATGGCGTGATCAACGATCATGACTTAACCGTTATCGGTAAACCTTATTATCCTCTTATGACTTTTGGACTTTCTCCGACAGTTTCATGGAAAGGCTTTGACCTTGGGCTGTTTTTCCAAGGTAGTGGGCAATCCAGTATTAATGTAAGGCAGTTTATGACGGTACCGTTTGAAAACAACGGCAGTAACACCGGATATGAATATCTGGACAACCGATGGACGCCGGAAAATCCTGGTGGAAAATATCCTCGATCTACTCCAGCGCCGTATGCCAACAATACCAAGGACTCGGACTTCTGGTGGATCAACAGCAGCTATCTCAGACTCAAAACTTTGAACATAGGATATTCTCTGCCTACCTCCTTGGTAGAAAAGTTGAAGCTTAGCAGTGTGCGGATTTATGGTGTTGCACAAAACGTTTTCACGCTTAGCAAGATCAAGCATATTGATCCTGAAATGGGATATACTGACCGCGAGACGGCCTATCCAGTGATGAAGGCAACCACCATCGGTCTTGATATTAGTTTTTAACCTCAAAACCTGAAGATATGTTATCTAAAATCAATTATATAAAAGGACTCTGTCTTGCTTTTGGGCTGTCAATGTTTGCCATGTCATGTGACACCACCGAATTTTTGGAAAACGAAAACAAAGCGAACCTCAATGACCAGACCCAATGGGAGTCTGAACCTAATGCGGATGTATTCCTCAATGATGTCTACAGCGAGATTCCCAATAAGTGGAACTTGGCGGAAAACCTAGACTACTATTCGGACGACTACAACATAAGCCATTACTACACTGCGTCTAACTGGCGGGGAGGAATAACGGCGGTTCCAACGCAAAGCACAGACAACGTTTGGGGAGGAACTCATGGTCCAACTTACGGCTATACCTGGTCTTCCTTTTTTGTCAAAATTCGGAAGTGCAACACCTTCATAGAGAAGCTTACTGAGAATCAAGCTAACTTCTCGGAGGAGTATTTTAAAGCCCGGATTGATGAAGCACGTTTCTTAAGGGCCTTCTTTTACAGCGAGTTTTTTGTTCATGTGGGAGGATTACCGATCATCACGAAGCCGTTGGACCGCAACACCATGAGCGAAGACGAATTACAAGTAAAAAGAGCCACCTTTCAGGAGACCTTTGATTTCATCACCAGTGAACTGGAAGATATTGTCAATAATGGTGCGTTGAACATCAAGTACAATGCAGGAGAAAGAGATGCAGGTAGAGCTACTTTAGGTGCGGCGCTTGCACTGAAGGGCTGGGTGGAGTTGTTTGGCGCTAGCCCATTATTTAATACCGCTGCGCCGTACCTTCCGGATCCAGGAAACTTCGTGCACTTCGGCAACAACGACCAGGCGAGGTGGAAAAGAGCCGCGGACACCAACAAACAATTTATCAACATGTTCGGTGACGGGCAATACTATGATCTCTTTCCCGAAATTTCCAACTTCTGGCGGACATCGAACGAATATAATGCTGAAGTAGTATGGGACCGGCAGGTGGTGGCCAACGTAGGTGGCATGGGCGGCAACTACGAAACTCGGGGTGGGCCGACTTATGTGCTCGGCGAATACCGTTCTTGGGGGAATTATAATCCTACCCAAGAAATTGTAGACCAGTTCTTAATGGCCAATGGAAAGCGTATAGACGATCCCGATTCTGGTTATGATCCACAGGCTCCTTATGTCAATCGTGAACCACGTTTTTACGACTTCATAGTGTATGATGGAGCGCCGTACAAATTGGACTGGATGCCTAGGGCGGATACGATTTACACTAGGATAGATGAGACGTCACCAGACCCCGACAAAACCAACCAGATAGATCTTGCCGGAACAACGGATGTGGGGGATTCTGGTTACTACCAAAAGAAAAAGTTTAACCATGATGCTGCACCGGGAACCGACGCAAGCGGACAGAATTATGTCTTCATACGGTACGCAGAGGTACTGCTAAACTACGCAGAGGCGCTAAATGAAGCCGAAGGCCCAACCCCCGATGTATATGCTGCACTGAACAAGCTCAGGGAGCGTGCCAATGTCCCTTCGTTGGCAACTGGATTAAGTCAGGACGAGATGCGGCAGGAAATCCGTCGGGAACGTAGGGTGGAGCTATCTTTTGAGAACAAGCGATACCTTGACAACAAACGCTGGAAGATCGCCGAAGATGTTATGGACAAGCCTAGACATAACATGGTGATCAGAAACACCAGACCTTCGGATAACAGTGGAACTTGGGTCTACAGTGTGGAGGAGGAAATCAAGTATAATGTAAGGTTTGAATTAAAACAATACATGAGTCCTATCCCTCAAAACGTCCTAGATCAAAATAGTAAGATCACACAAAATCCCGGATACTAAATCGCTAGTAGCAGTGATTTCAATAGTATAATCAGGTTCGGGGGCACTGTTAGTAGAAAGAAGCGGGTTCTTTGATCTTAACCGATTAGAATAGCTGTATATGAGTAGAGAGCCGCTTTAAGGAGAGAATAAGGTGCTATGAAATAGAAGAAGACCCGGAATCCTGACATCAGGGACCGGGTCTTTTTGTGTTAAGACTTATCGGCTAAAGCTTCATAAACTTTAGCTAAAAAGATAGGGTACAATGGATCCCGCTTATACATATTGATGTAAAACAGGACGATTAATTCGTTTTCCGGGTCAATAATATATTCGGTGCCAAGCATTCCTCCCCATGCATAAGCGGAATTGGAAACGGCATCGACGGGTTTTTTTACCTCATTATAAAGTTCGAAGCCCAGACCAAATTGAAAACCTTCACCTCCAGAATTGGTATCGGGAAGCCTGTTTACTGTAGTCATAGATTCAACGGTTTCTGACTGCAAGACACGGTAACCATTGAACTCCCCTTTGTTCAACAACATTTGACAAAACTTTGCATAATCTCCGATGGGTCCATTCAAGCCTATTGCCCCTTCGGCGTAGGTCTGTTCGCTGCAAACCGCTCCTTCAGCGTACATGGTGGATCCAGCTTCCAAGGTTCCATCTGCTGCAGTGTAGGGTTTGACGAAGCGGTCCAAGGCATCAGGAGGATAAAACCAATCCGTGTCGTCCATCCCCAAAGGATCCAAAATGGTTTCTTTTACATAATCCCTCAGGGGTTTCCCGGAAATGCGTTCTACCATATACCCAAGCATATTGGTACTGATATGGTAGTCCCATTGGCTTCCCGGATCAAAGCCCAAGGGGTATTTTGCCAAGGAAAGCATTTCTTCTTCCAAGAGCTTTGATTCGTTATTGCCCCCAAAGGTGCGTTGCCCGCAGGGAGGGGATGCCGGTACGTTACCGCCAAATCCCGCCGGTACTGTTGGTTTATTCCCGCTTTCGGCACGACGTATATCGCGGACCAACCCAGCATTGAGACCAGAAGAGTGGGACATTAGGTGCGCAAAGGTCATGGGTGTTTGAACGGCTCGGGTTTCATAAGTGCCATCTTCATTCACTTTCGTCACAACCTGGTCAGATATATCAGGGAAATACTTTGATACCGGATCGTCAACTGCCACCAAACCTTTTTCCACCAGTGTCATAAAGGCCACCGTAGTAACGGCTTTGGTCTGTGAGAACATCACATAATAATCATCAATAGTTGCTGGGATTTGGCTTTCAAGGTCTTTCCATCCAACAGCTTTGTTGTAAAGTACATCTCCGCCTTTTGCAACAAAGGCAGCCACCGCATTGATTTTTTTGTCATCTACAAAGGATTGAAGTAGAGAGTCCACAGTTTTAAGCTTTTCCTCATTTAAGCCATGTTCAGTTAGGTCGGTGTTCTCGTTAAATCTCTGAGAAGATTTTTCTTTCTTAACTTGTGAGGGATTACAGGACAAGATCAATACTAGCAAAAGAAGGCTGGCGGGTGTTTTCATAATTGCTATAATGGTGAATTAATCCATGTTCTTTTTCTCAACAGTCCATTCCGCCGATTGGGACAGGCCTGCAGGATTTCCAGTAAACATTTTACTCGCTTCCTGATCCTGCTTCAGCTGCCATTTGTACCAAGCAGTCGCCACCCGAGCAAACTCCCCACCATTGGGCTGGCTATAAGTACCTCCATGCCCTACGTCCATATTGGCCATGAAAATTGGAACATGGTTGATTCGTTTGTAATCGTCCATTCCGTTATTGTAGGCGATATCAGAGGGTCCTCCCAACAAGTAAAGCGTAGGGGTATGGATTTTTTTTAGTTCGTCCTTGCTAAGCTGAGGCATGCCAGGCATTCCGCCTCTCTGCTCAACAAATAAGCCGCTGTTACAAACGACAATGGTCGTGATTCTGGGATCACCCGCCACTTCCAGTGTTTGAAGCCCGCCGCAGGACATACCGCTCACCGCAATATTGTCAACGTCTATCTTATTATAATAAGGGCTGTCTTTGTCGCTATTCTGGGCGATGGCCCAGTCGATAGCATCCAACAATTGTGATGAAACCGAGCGGTCCTTTGCTTGTTCTCCTTCTTCCTTGGGCATAGTGCCGATTGCAACCACGAGAAAACCATGAGAAGCGACTTCGTTTAAAAAGTTGACATGCTCCCATGGGGAGTTATAACAGGCCCCATTGCCCCAAGCTATGACAGGAAGCTTGTGTTGTTCGCTGAAGGCACTTAGGTCCTGTGGCCTGAATACAGTGTGTGTAG